>Ga0207693_10003354_pt1 | contig 13689 bp, 12 predicted proteins | sample LARL81metaG_FD_184347 | JGI IMG/M metagenome (GOLD analysis project Ga0207693, IMG submission 184347) | Corn, switchgrass and miscanthus rhizosphere microbial communities from Kellogg Biological Station, Michigan, USA - LAR L8-1 metaG... | ecosystem: Host-associated > Plants > Roots >...
CGGCGGTCATCGTCACGACCGCCGCCTCGGGATCGTCGCGGTATCGGTCCTTCAACGGCGTCTGCAGCGCCTGCAATTCCTCACGGCTCATACCCATGTAGTCAGCTGCGGACTGTAAACGACTGCTCCAGGCTCGCGGTCGAGCTGTCGCCCGCGTATACGTCTATATCTCCCGGCTCGACCACGAAAGCGCCCCGGTTGTCATAGAAGCCGAAGTCGCTCTTGTCGAGGTTGAAGCTGACCGTCTGCTTCTGGCCGGGCTTGAGCGTCACCCGCTGGAATCCGCGCAGGCGACGGACGGGTTGCGAGATGCTCGCCACGGGGTCATGGATGTACAGCTGGACCACGTCATCGCCCGTGCGGCCGCCGGTGTTGGCTACATCCACCAGTGCCGTGACCGTCCCGTTCTTGGAGACGGTGTGCTTGCTCAGCCGGAGGTTGGTGACAGAGAACGTCGTGTAGCTCAGCCCGAAGCCGAACGGGTACAGCGGATCGCAACTGTTGAGGTCGCGGTAACGCGAGTTGTATTTCGCGGTGACGTCGCACGGGCGCCCCGTGGGCTCGTGGTTGTAGTAGATCGGGACCTGCCCGAGGGCGCGTGGGAACGACACCGGGAGCTTGCCTCCCGGGTCGACCTTGCCGAACAGCACGTCGGCCGCGGCGTTGCCGGCCTCGACGCCCGGGAACCAGGCCTCGAGGATCGCCGGCGAGGAGGCATCGACGTCGGCCAGCGTCAGCGGGCGGCCGTTGAACAGGACCACCACGAACGGCTTGCCTGTCGCCTTGATCTGATCGATCAGCTCCTGCTGCTTGCCGGGCAGGTCGATCTCACTGCGGGCTGCGGCCTCGCCGCTCTGTCCGCGGGTCTCGCCGAGTGCGAGCACGACCTCGTCGGCGTTCTTCGCGGCCGCGACCGCGGCGGCGAATCCGGCGTCCGAACCACACTCGTCGGCGGGCGTCAGGGCCGGCGGGTCCTTGTCGACCATCGCGCACCCTTGCGTAAAGGTCGCGTTCGGATCCTGAGCCTTGATGCCGGTGTACAGCGACACCGCGTCGGTGTCGCGGCCCTGGCCCCACCATGGCCCAAGCATGTCGTGCTGGTCGTCTCCCAGCGGCCCGATCACGGCAACCGACTTCTTCGGGTCGAGTGGGAGCAGCCCGCCGTCGTTCTTGAGCAGGACCATCGACTTACCGGCGGCGGTGCGTGCCGCGGCGCGGTCGCTCGCGGTAACGAAGCTGTTTGGGTCCACGGCCTTGGACTGGTCGACGTAGGGGTGGTCAAACAGCCCGGCGCGGAACTTCACGCGCAGGATTCGCCGCACCGCGTCGTCGAGCCGCGCCATCGAGATGCGATGCTCCGCCAGCAGTTGCTTGCCGAAGTCACGGTAGTTGGTGCTCACCATCTCCATGTCGGTGCCGGCGTTCAGCGCCGCCTGCGCCGCGTCGGGGCCGTCGGCGGCGACGCCGTGCCCACACGGCCCGGTGTCCGGGTTCTTGGGCGGGCAGGCGCGGAGCTCGGCGACCGCCGTGTAGTCACTCTCGATGAATCCGTCAAAGCCCCACTCGTTCTTGAGGATGTCGGTCTCGGTCTCGGCGTTGGCGCACCCGGGGACGCCGCTGATCGCGTTAAACGAGCACATCGCGGTGTCGGCCCCTGCGTCGACCGCCGCCTTGAACGGAGGTAGGTAGAGGTTGCGGAGCCGCTGTTCTGAGACGTCGGTGGTGTTGTACTCGCGACCGCCCTCGGGCTGGCCGTACGCGGCGAGGTGCTTAGGGCTCGCGACGACTTTGTTGGGCTTGGAGTAGTCAGAGCCCTGCGCGGCCTTGACCCGCGCGGCTGCGAACACCGAGCCCAGATACGGGTCTTCGCCCGCGCCCTCGGCGATCCGCCCCCAGCGCGGCTCGTGCGAGACATCGACCATCGGGCTGTAAATCTGCTTGATCCCGACTGTTGCCGTCTCGCGAGCGGCGATGGTGTCGTCAGCAGTCGCCACCGACGGGTCGAAGCTGCTCGCGGCGCCGAGCGGGATCGGGAAGATCGTGCGGTAGCCGTGGATCGTGTCGTAGGCGAACAGGATCGGGATGTGCAGCCGGGACTGATCGACCGCAACGTGCTGGAAGTGGTTGATCTTCGCGGGATCGGTCAAGCTGAAGACCCCGCCGACGCCGGCTTTGGCATCCGCGTCAGTGATCTGCCCGTCGGAGAGCAGCTGAAGCTGCGCGAGCTTCTCGTCGACGCTCATCTTCGCGAGCAGGTTGTTCACGCGCCGCTCGATGCTCTGACTGGCCGCGTGCCGTGTCGGCTGCAGTGCTGTCTCGTCGCTTGAGCGCGAGGCGGCGACAACGCCGCCCGCAACAAGCAGGCCGACCGTCACGATCGTCGCCACGATCGCAGCGCTACGCAGTCGAGGTCCCATGGTTCTCCTCCCGTTTGACTCCCGATGTAGCGCGGCGCAAAGCGGTCGCGCCGACGTTTCGCTACCCAGACCGTGCACCGTGCAAACAAGCTCGTTTCAGCCTCGACGAAGGGGGTATAGGCGGCCCATGGGAGTCCGGTCGCTGTGGCTAGGTCGCAGCGCCAGCCTTGCGGGATTGCTCGCAGTGCTGACGCTTTCGCTTGCGGCGCCGGCACCGGCACCAGCGAAGGACCCCAGCAGTCAGCTGCGCCAATACGCGCGCGACACCTGGTCCTCGTTCGTGGCGATGACCGACACACACTCGGGGCTGCCGGCCGACAGCCTGAACGCCGACGGCACGCGCAGCATCCAGACGTCGACAACCAACATCGGTGCATACATGTGGAGCGCGCTCGTCGCGCAGCGTCTCGGGCTGATCACACACGCCGAGACGGTGGCTCGTCTCTCCACCACGATCCGGACACTCGAGCGGATGGAGCGCTACAAGCCCGGCGGCCAGTTCTACAACTGGTACGACGACCATACCGGCGAGAAGCTGGCGGTGTGGCCGCCAACTGGCGCGCCGATGACTCCAATCCTGTCTTCGGTCGACAACGGCTGGCTGGCCACAGGCTTGCGGCTCGTTCAGCGCAGCGTGCCGGAGCTCGCAAAGCGAGCCGGACGTTTGTACAACGGAATGGACTTCGGGTTCTACTACCACCCGGACGTCAACAGAATCGCCTTCTCCTACGCGCCGAGCACCGGCGAGTCACCGTGCTGCTATGACACGGTCGTCAGTGAGAGCCGCATTGCGAGCTACATCGGGATCGCCAAGGGAGAGCTTCCGCCTAAGGAGTACTACGGCACGTGGCGCTCGTTCCCCGACACCTGTGACTGGAGCTGGCAGGAGACCCGGCCCGTCGGCGTGAACCGCACGTACTACGGCGTCAACGTCTTCGAGGGCGCCTATCCGTACCATGGCATGCTCGTCACGCCCTCCTGGGGTGGCAGCATGTTCGAAGCGCTGATGCCTGCGCTGTTCGTGCCGGAGGAGCGCTGGGCGCCGCGAAGTTGGGGGGTCAACCATCCGCAGACCGTCGAGGCGCAGATCTACCACGGGCTGCACGAGGCGCAGTACGGATACTGGGGCTTCTCCCCCTCGAACACACCCGAGGGGGGCTATGCCGCCTATGGCGTCGACGGGATCGGGATGAACCCGACCGGCTACCCATCAAACGAGCACAACACGTTTGTGGACCAGGGGTTTGCGGGCTGCCCGGGCCGCGATCCCCAGCCGGACCCGCCCCCATCCGCGTACACCAACGGCGTTGTTACTCCGCACGCGGCGTTTCTGGCGCTGCGCTACGCGCCCGAGGCGGCGATGGTGGACCTCCGCAAGCTTGCCCACGACTTCTCCGGTCTGTACACGAAGTGGGGCTTTCGTGACAGCGTCAACGTCGACAGCGGAGTCGTCTCGAACTCCTATCTGTCGCTCGACCAGGGCATCATCATGGCCGCGATCGGCAACGCCCTCGGAGGCGACTTCTTGCGCAAGGCATTCTCCGGTCCCGACCTGGAGCACGCACTTCGTCCGGTGATCGGCATCGAGCAGTTCGGCGCCAGCCCCCACGCGCCGTAACACCTCAGCGCCAGACCGAGCGCTAGGCGCCCGCCGTGGTCTCGGTTACCCAGCCCCGGCCGGCTCGCCGTTGCGCGCCGCGTGTGCCGGCTGCTGGGCAGCCACCGGGATTTCGTCGGCGAGCTTCGCGAAGCGCTTGCCCTCGACGTCGCCGATCGCGACGAGTTGCTCGCCGATGCCGCGCATGTCGTCGATCAGGCGCCTGCGCTCGCGCCAGATCGCCTCGGCGCTGCGCGCCAGATCGCGGCTGCGCGTCTCGGCGGCCTCGAGCATCGCCTCGGACTCGCTCCGGGCGGTTGCGCGCAGCTCGTCGACATCACGCTGCGCGGCGCTGCGCAGCTGCTCGCTCTCGCGCCGCGCTGCCTCGCGTGCTTCTTCGGCCTCGCGGTTCGCGGCATCCCTGGTCTCCTGCGCCTCGCGCAAGGCCGTCGCGCGCAGCTCTTTGGCCTCCTGCTCGGCCTGCTGCAGGCGGTCGTCGGCGCGCGAGCGCGAGCGGGCCGTTATCTCCTCGGCCGTGTCGTGCGCGTGCTGGAGGATGTCGCGCGTCTCCTCGCTGACCTCGTCGAGCGCGTGCCTGACCGCGGATTCCGGCGACGAGGAGATCTCGAGCTCGGCCAGGAGTCGGTTGACGTGCTCGACATAGCGATCCACGGCGACCCGGTCATAGCCCCTCAGACCGACCGGGAACTCGGTGTCGCGGGCCTGCTTGATGAGCCGCTCGCGTTCGGGGGCGCTGACGATCGAGCTCGGGAGCCGGCGCGTGCTCGATTCCCTCACGGACTCGCTACCACTGGTCTCGGACTGCGCCATCGCGCACCAGCTCCCTTCTATGTGGCCCTATTACTCAGCCCGTCACCCCGGACATGAGCGTTATTTAAGGGTCAAGCTACAACCCGGGTCAAGGGTGCGTTAACCGAGATCAGGCGCCCTCTACAAAAGCGAGCAAACGCTAACCTTTGCAGGCATATTTCAGCGCGCGATGTGCTCGTCGGTGATGAAGATGCCCTGGCGCTCGCGCTGCATCCTCGCGATCCGGCCGCCGGCCGCGCCCAGGAACATTCCGATGATCGCAGTGATCACCGCCAGGAGCGGCGGAAAGCTACCCAGCGAGACCTTTGCGGTGTTGCCGATCAGCCCGTGGACGACCAGCAGGCCGATCCCGTAGAACAGCCCGCCAAAGAAGCCGCGGTCGGCTCCGCCCCACCCGTCGCGATGCTCGAAGCCGGCGACGAACCCGCCGACGGCCGCCAGGACCGCGACGATCCAGTAGGCGAGCGGTGAGACGCCGATCAGCACGCCTTGTAGCGCTCCCAGCGCGAGCGGGATCACCCCGCCCAGGACGATCTGCACGGGCCGCGGGCGATCGCGGAACAACACCGGCGAATAGTTCATGACAGCACCCTCCGATTCCTCGGAGGCGAACCCTATTTGTCAGCGCGGTCTATTGGAAGATCTCCGTGGTGCAATCGCCGCTCGGCATGTGGATCTCGTGCGGGCGCGCGCCGTCGGCTTGGTCGTGGAAGTCCACGAAGAAGTCCGGGTCAAGCGCGTAGCTGCCGTCGGCCTGGCGGTCGAGCTTGGTGAGCCAGCCCTTGATCTCGGGATAGAACTGGTTGTCCCAGGTGGAGAACAGCGAGTTTGAGACGTACACGCGATCGCCGTCGAGCGAGTTCTGCAGCATCTGCGGGCCGCCGTTGAGCGGCTCCGACACCTTCGGGTGACCGCCGTCGCGGCCGAGCAGCCCGCCAAGCCATACTTGTGAGCGGAGCTGGGGGTTCCCGGGGTCCGAGACGTCGTAGTGGCGCAGGTCGCCGTGAAGCCAGTTCGAGAAGAACAGGTCCTTGTCGTCCATCGACAGCACCAGATCGGTGATCAGCCCGGGCACGCCACCCTCGAGCGGCCAGCCCTCGAGCTCCTCGTTGGCGACGTCGATCACCTTGTCCGCGCTCCACGAGCCGTTGTCGCGCCGGAAGCGGATGATGTTGCTCGACAGGGTCGCGCCGACAAAGCCCTGCGCCGAGTCCGGATTGTGCTGCCAGCGCAGCTCGAGCGGGATCCAGCCCTCGTCGCCGAGGTCGATCGTCTGGGTCTTGGTGCGCTTCTCGAGGTCCCAGAAGTGGAGCTTGCGCCCGTACTTGCCGGCGGCGACGTCCGCGGGGTTGAAGCCGCCGAGGAACGTGTTCGGCGCGCCCCACTCGCTGGAGACCATCGTGTTCTGCCGCGGCTGGTACCAGAAGTCGTAGGTGAATTCGATTCCGTTGGTCTCGCGCTCCCAGCGCTCGGCGACCGTGAAGTCGCGCGCGTCGAGGACCGCGAATCCGCCCGGTGAGTTGCCGTCCGCGTCGCCGAGCATGGAGATCGTGATGATGTCGCCCGGCATGCAGTGCACGGTGTGCGGCGCGCTCAGGCCGAGCTTCTCCTTGATCTCGTCACCCTCGATCACGTTCTTGATGCTCGGCGAGCGTGGATCGGAGACATCGAGCAGGTGGATCCGCGAGGAGCGAACGCCTGGCACGACCAGCGTGTCGCGCTGCAGGTGTGAGTGGCAGGCCGACGAGCACGCGTTCCAGCCGAAGTGATGGAGCTCATCGCCGACGTTGGGCATGTCGGTGCGGCCGACGATCTGGCCATAGCTGCTCGAGGAGGGATCAGCATCGACCACCGCGATGAAGTCCGGCTTGTCGATGCCCGTGCCCTCGTACAGCGCGGCCACGTAGACGAACTTCTCCGGCGGCTGCTCGCGGGCGACTTCGGGAGAGGCGTAACCGGGACCACTGTGCTCATGCCCCGTGTGCGAGTCAGCGCTCATCGTCGGACTCCTTAGTTATCGTGGTCAACCAATGACTCCAAAGTCGACCGCCTTTATAGCAATTGGGCCAACGCTCTAGCCTCGGCCGCCGTGTCCGCCGATCCTCCCACTTTCGACCTTCAGAGTCATTCCGTCCATTCCGACGGGGCGCTCCCGGCCAGCCAGGTCGTCGAAGCCGCCGCCGCGGCCGGCGTCGAGCTGATGGCACTCAGCGACCACGACAGCGTCGACGGCGTCCAGGAGGCGATCGAGACGGCCGGTCGGCTCGGCATCGGGATCGTGCCCGCGGTGGAGATCTCGGCGCTCGACGAGGCCGGGCACGACCTCCACATCCTCGGCTACATGGTCGATCACACCGACCCGGGCCTGCTCGAGCGCCTCGAGGCCTACCGCGAGGACCGCGAAGGGCGTGCCGACCGGATGGCGGCCGCGTTGAAGGAGCTCGGTTACGAGCTCGACGAAGCCTCGCTCGCGGCGCGCGCCGCCGAGGGCAAGTCGATCGGGCGCCCCCACCTTGCCCGTGCGGTCGTAACCCACCCCGCCAACGCCGAGCGGCTCGAGGCCGAGGGACTGACCGACCCGTCCGCGTTCCTCGTCGAATACCTGATTGAGGGCAAGAAGGCGTTTCGCTCGCGCACGATCCCGACGGTGCCGCAGTCGATCGAGGCGATCCACTCGGCGGGCGGAGTCGCGGTCTGGGCGCATCCGTTCTTCACGGTCCCCGAGCGCGAGGAGGTACTCGACATGGTCGACGAGTTCCAAGCGCACGGCCTCGACGGCGTCGAGGCGTTCTACGTCACCAACTCCCGCGAAGAGACCGAGCTGATGGCAGATCGCTGCGAGAAGCTCGGGATGCTGACGACCGGCTCAGCCGACTTCCACGGCCCCGAGCACCGCGAATTCTCGCGGTGGCGGGCGTTCTGCCTGTACGGACGCGAGCCGAACCTCGGGCCGATCACGGGCTAGGGTCGGGCCGGGAACAACGTCGAACCCGGCCGCTCGCCGGTCGCCCCTTCGACAAAGTTCCCGTTCACCGGGAAGAACGTTGAATGCGGGCTCTGGATGTCCGCGGGTTCGACGTTGTTCCCGCTCCGCCGAGGTCGGCGACCCATTTGCCCGTCGAGACGCTAAGCCGCGTTGCGCTCCATCAGGTGATGGCCGACCTTGCGCTTGACCCGCTGCAGTGCGTTGTCGACGGTCTTGCAGTCGCAGCCGATCCGCCGGCCCACCTCCTCATAGGAGTGGCCGTCGAGATACAGCGCCAGCACCCGGGATTCGAGCTCGGACAGCGCGGTCGAGATGCACGCCACCAGTGCCCGGAGCTCCTCGGATGAGATCACCTGATTGACCGGATCGTGGACAGGCGAGCCGGGGAGCATCTCGTCGAGCGTCGGCTCGCTGTCGCCGATCGAGCCGGCGGGCGTGCTCGAGAACGAGACGTACTGGTTCAGGGGCGAGTGCTTGTTGCGCGTCGCGGTCTTGACCGCGGTGATGATCTGGCGCGTGATGCAGAGCTCGGCGAAGTTCCGGAAGCTCGACTCGCGGTCGGTGCGGTAGTCGCGGACCGCCTTGTAGAGACCGACGAGCCCCTCCTGGATCAGATCATCCGAGTCGCCGCCGGCCAGGAAGTACGAAGAGGCCTTGAGGCGCACGAAGCCGTAGTAGCGACGGACGATGTGGTCATAAGCCTCTTTGTGCCCCTGCTTGGCTAGAGCGATGAGATAGCCATCCTCAACCTGAGGTTGAGGGCTGGAACCTGCCGAAAGTCGGGCCACGAGGGATCCCTTCTCGAGCATGCTTACGAGGGCCGCTCGGTCGGAGTTCGTGGCGCGGTACCTCCCCTGGCGCCGCGTTTGATCTGAAATGTTGGCGGTACCGGTGATGGCCGGCCCTTCGTCGGCTCTCTACCCGTGCTCTCCCAAGCCTCAGGCTTCGATTGACGGTTATCTCCCGCGCGGGAACTTTACATAGCGCGGGACTTCTGTCAAGCAGAAGCTGCTGATTCGCTTGCAGCCGCGTACAGCAACACCGCCGCCGCCGCCCCGACACTTAGCGACCCGATCCGGCCGCGAAGGGGGATCGCAACGAGCACGTCGCATGCCGACGCGACCCGCGGGCGCAGGCCGCGGCCCTCGGATCCGAGCACGATCGCGACCGGTCCGTCGAAGTCGACGGCCTCGTAGGACAGCGGCGCGCCGCCGTCGGCGCCATAGCACCAGACCCCGGCGCCCTTGGCCTCTCGGAGGAAGTCGGCGATGTTCCGCACCCGCGCGATCGGCAGATGCTCAACCGCCCCGGCAGACGCCTTGCACACAGCCGGCGTCACCTCCGCCGAGCGCCGCTCGGCGATCACCACCCCGGTCGCGCCGGCGCACTCGGCCGAACGGCAGATTGCCCCGAGATTCTGAGGATCCTGGATCTGATCGAGCACCACGATCAGAGGCCGCTCCGCGGCCAGCAGCTCCTCGGCGCCGGCGTAGTGAAAGGCGCTCACCTCGGCGCAGATCCCCTGATGGTCGGGGCTCGCACAACGGTGCTCGATCTCCTCGGCGCCGCTGACGACGACCGGCACCCCGGCGCCGGCAACCCACGGCTCGCGCGCCGCGTTCTTGGTGGCCCAGATGCGATGCACGGACCGGGGGCCGCGGATCGCCTCGTGCACCGGGTTGCGTCCGTAGACGATCACTTCATCGGCAGCAGCTCCGGGCCACCGGGGCTGTCTCGGACCTCCCAGCCGATCTCTCGCAGTTCGTTCCGGAGGCGATCGCTCTCCGCATAGTCGCGTGCCGCTCTGGCTCGTTCGCGCGCCTCGACGAGCTCGAGCGCCTCTGGCGGCGCCTGTCCCACGTCTGGCTCCAGCAGGTTCTCGAGGCCCAGGACGCCGAGCATCTCGCGCAGATCCGCGTCCCCTACCGCCGACCCGGAAGTGTTGGCCTCGCGCACCCAATCGAATACCTGGGCGATCGCCCGCGGCGTATTGAAGTCATATGCCAACGCGTCGAAGAACTCCTCGCGAAGCGGCCCTGACCAGTCGGGCGACGCGCCTCCGACCAGCTTGCGCGCGGCTTCGCGGATGCGCTTGACCCGCGCGGACGCCTCCTCGAGCCGCTGGTCGTCGAACTCGACGGGCTGGCGATAGTGCCCGCCGCAGAAGTAAATGATCAGGGCGTCACGGCCGTACGTCGCCAGGGCGTCGTGCAACACGAAGATGTTGCCGACCGACTTTGCCATCTTCGCCTTGTCGAGGCGGACCATGCCGTTGTGCATCCACAGGCGCGCGAGCGCGAGTCCATGGGCAGCGCATGTCTGCGCGGCCTCGTTCTCGTGGTGGGGGAAGATCAGGTCCGAGCCGCCGCCGTGGATCTCGAAGTCGAGCCCAAGCAGTTCCTCGGCCATCGCCGAGCACTCGATGTGCCAGCCGGGCCGTCCGGGGCCCCAGGGCGAGTCCCAGGAGGTGTCCTCGCCGGGCTTCTCGGCTTTCCAGAGGGCGAAATCGAGGGGATCGCGCTTTAGATCTGCGCCCTCGACGCCCTCGCCCTGATCCATTTCCTCAACGTTTCGGTGGGATAGCTCGCCGTAGCCCGGGTAACTTCGCACCGAGAAGTAGACATCGCCACTGGCCGCGTACGCATGCCCCGTTTCCACGAGCCGCTCGATCAACCTGATGATCCCTGGGATCGTCTGACTGGCACGCGGCTCGTAATCGGGCCGGCCGAGCCCGAGCCCGTCGGTGTCGGCGATATAGGCGTCGCTCATCTCGCGCGCGAGGACATCGCTGTGCACCCCGGCCTCCTGAGCCGCGGCGTAGATCTTGTCGTTGACGTCGGTGATGTTGAAGACCAAAGTGACGTTGTAGCCCTCGTGCACGAGGTAGCGCTTGAGCAGCGAGAACACCACGAACGGACGCGCGTTGCCGACGTGAATGCGCCCGTAGACGGTGGGCCCGCACGCGTAGATCGCAACGTGCCCCGGCTCTCGCGGCTCGATCGGCCTGATCTCGCCGGTACGCGTGTCGTGCAGGGAAATCGCTCTCACGGTCCGGCAACCCTAGCGACCCGCCGCCTCTCTCCCAACAGCGCACAGTGCTGCTCCCAGCAGCGCGGCGATGCTCGGTCCGCCCGAACCAGTGGGTAGGGTGTGCGCGGTGGCTGACAACCGTCTCGCCGTCGTAGACGACGCGTTCGCCTCACTGCCCGAGCGGTACCTCGGCGCCGACCCTGGATTCGACGCGACATACCAGATCCGGCTGTGCGACATCGGCCGCACCTGGGAAGTTCGCTGCACAGGGCACGGCGCTCGGGTGCGCAAGGGAGGCACCCGCCGGCAAGCGGACGTGACGATCAGCACGAGCGCCGACACGTGGATGCGCCTGCGACAGGGAGAGCTGTCGGGCGTCGAGGCATTCGGCCGGCGCCTCCTAGAGGTACGCGGCAACCTCGACTATGCGGTCGGGTTCGAGGGCATGTTCCGGCTCCCCAACGGCCGCCCTCCGCTCCTGCAGATCCACGACATTCCCGTCGGCCGTCACCGCATCTCGACGATGACGATGGGACGCGGGCCCGACGTGCTGCTGCTGCACGGGCTCGGCGGCACCCGCGCATCGCTGTTCGAGACGGCGGCAACGCTGAGCCGTCGCTACCGCGTGCACGCCCCGGACCTCCCCGGCTTCGGCTCGTCGAGCAAGCCGCCGCTGGGCGCCTACAACGCCCGCTGGTTCGCCGACATCATGCTCGGGCTGATGGACCAGCTCGACATCCCGTGGGCACACATCGTCGGCAACTCGCTGGGCGGCAGGATCGCGATCGAGATCGGCCTCAACGCGCCCGAGCGCACCGGCGCGCTCGGGCTGCTGTGCCCTGCGGTCGCATGGGTACGCCGATCGCTTCACCCGCTCGTGCGCATGCTGCGCCCGGAGCTCGGCATGCTGCCCCACGCCATCCGCCGCTCGCTGATCTCGATGCAGTTCTGGAGCATGTTCCACGACCGGGACGCAATCGACCCCGCCGTCGGCGACCTCGTCGTCGACGAGTTTCGCCGCATCTACCACAGCGCCGGCGCCCGGTATGCGTTCTGGACCGCTGCGCGCAACATCTATCTAGAGGCGCCGTTCGGGCGACACGGTTTCTACCCACGGCTCGCCGGCCTGCGGCCTCCGGCGTTGTGGATGTGGGGCAGCCACGACCCGCTGGTGCCCGCCGCCTTCAGTCGCCACGTCGCCAAGTGGCTGCCCGACGCGCGGCAGGTCACGATCGACCGCTGCGGACACGTCCCGCAGGTCGAACGCCCGGACCAGACCAACGACCTGCTGGTGTCTTTGTTCAACGAGGCCGAGCGGTCCGGGCTGGTCCCGTCGAGCCGATCCCACGCAGACGTTCGCGCTGCCTAACCGACGGTCTCGATCGCGATGGCACAGGCCGACGTCGCCGACACGTCCAAGCGCAACGGGCACATCAGGTTCTCCGAAGATGTGCAGGAAGAAGAGCCGCGTTTCTCGCTGCTGAGCCGGCTCGTGCGCGAGCTCGGCGCCCAGGCGCAGCGCGCGATCCCCAGGGCCGACCTGGACGAACGCGACCCGGACTTCATCCGCGAGCGGCTGCCGCTGATGTGGCTCATCGCGAGCATCTGGTACCGCGGCGAGGTGCGCGGGCTTGGCAACATCCCGGACTCCGGCCCCGTGCTCCTGGTTGGCAACCACTCGGGCGGCAATATGACGCCGGACACGATCATCTTCACGCTCGCGTTCAGCACGTACTTCGGCGTCGAGCGGCACTTCTACCAGCTCGCGCACAACCTCGTGCTGTCGATGCCAACGCTGGGATCGCTTCGAAAGTTCGGCACGGTTGCCGCATCGCCCAAGAACTCCGAGAAGGCGCTCGAGTCCGGCGCCGCGCTGCTGGTGTATCCGGGCGGCGACTACGAGGTCCACCGCCCGATCTGGCAGCGCAACCGCGTCGACTTCGGCAACCGCAAGGGCTTCATCCGCCTGGCGCTTGAGCAGAACGTCCCGATCGTCCCGGTCGTCTCGATCGGGGGCCAGGAGACCGCGCTGTTTCTCAGCCGGGGCGAGCGCCTCGCCCGTCTCCTCGCGCTCGACCGGATGTTCCGCCTCAAGGTGCTGCCGATCTCGCTCGCGGTCCCCTGGGGGCTGAACATCGGCGACATGCTCGGCCACCTGCCGCTGCCGGCCAAGATCACGATCGAGACGCTGCCAGCGATCGATCTGCGCGCAGAGTTCGGGCCCGACCCCGACGTCGACGAGATCTACGACCACATCCAGCGGTTGATGCAGGACACGCTCGACGCGCTCGCGGCAGAGCGCCGATTCCCGGTGCTGGGATGAGGGTCAACGGCGACATCGAGGTGGCGGCGCCCATCGATCTCGTGTGGTCGATCGTCACCGACCCGGAGCGCGTCCTCAACTTCATGTCCGGTGTCACGCGCTGGGAGGTGGCCGGCACCGAGCCCACCGGCCTCGGCGCCCGCTATCAGACGCTGCTGCGCGTGGGGGCGGCCGAGGTCGGCGGGCTGATCGAGATCGTCGAATGGCTCGAGCCGTCCGAGTGCGCCTGGACCTCGGTCACCGGCGTCGATCAGAGAGGGCGCTGGCGCCTGCGCGAGCGGCCGCACAACCGCACCAAGGTCGAGCTGCGACTCGCCTACGGGGTCGCCGGTGCGGGCCTGATCGGATGGGTGGCGGAGCGAGTCGCCGCGCCGACAGTCTCGGGTCACGTGCGGCGGACGCTGCGCCAGCTCAAGCGGATGGTCGAGCACGAGCAGCTGCGCGAGCGGGCTGCTGCGCGGCGTTCTGTCGGCTGACCCGTCGGTGTCGCGGAGCCGAGCGTCAA
>Ga0207693_10003355_pt1 | contig 13688 bp, 17 predicted proteins | sample LARL81metaG_FD_184347 | JGI IMG/M metagenome (GOLD analysis project Ga0207693, IMG submission 184347) | Corn, switchgrass and miscanthus rhizosphere microbial communities from Kellogg Biological Station, Michigan, USA - LAR L8-1 metaG... | ecosystem: Host-associated > Plants > Roots >...
TGAGGCGTGAGCGCGGGGCGCCCGCTCCAAGGGGGCAGGGATGCTCGGACTAGACTCTCGGCGGTGGCCAGTATCTCGCGCGCCGGCGTAGAGGCCCCGATCGGAGAGGTGCTCGTGAGCGCCGACGAACTGCAGCGCCGCGTGAGCGAGCTGGGCGGGGAGATCTCGCGCGACTACGCGGGACGTTCGCTGCTGCTCGTGGGCGTGCTCAAGGGGGCGGTGTTCTTCCTCTCGGACCTGATGCGCTTCATCGAGATACCGGTGGAGGTCGACTTCATGGCGGTCGCCTCCTATGGCTCGGCGACCGACTCTTCGGGCGTGGTGCGGATCCTCAAGGACCTCGACGTGGCGATTGAAGGGCGCGACGTGCTGATCGTGGAGGACATCGTCGACTCCGGTCTCACGCTTCAGTATTTGATGCGCAACCTCGGCTCGCGCAACCCGCGCACGCTGGAGGTGTGCGCGCTGCTGACCAAGCCCGAGCGGCGCAAGGTGGACCTGCCGACGCGCTACGTGGGCTTTGAGATTCCCGACCGCTTCGTCGTGGGCTACGGGCTCGACTACGACGAGCGCCATCGCAACCTGCCGTACGTGGCCGAGTTCGAGCGTTGAAAGGGGCCGCGCGGCGCGCCTGTGGCGGCGCTTGCGCGGCCTGATTGGTCGCGTCGACGGACCCCGAGGCCGGCGCGCAGGCGGCCGGATTTTGGGTTACCTCATGGTACGCTAGGGGACTGGCGGCCAGTGCGTCACACGGCGCCGGGACGTTCAGGACCACGCCATGAGCCGTTTCTTCAAGAGCGCCGCGTTTCCGATCCTCATCGTGGTCGTACTGGCCTTCCTGGCCGTAAAACTGGTCAACCCCGGCAACTCTGACCACCGCCCGCACAGCTACCAGACACTCGTCTCGCGCGAGCTGCCCTCCGGCGAAGTCAAGTCGGTGGTGTTCAAGAACAAGGGCAAGGCGCTCGAAGTCAAGCTGCGCAACAAAGAAACGTACGAAACGGGCTACGTCGAACAGGCCGCCCCGGAACTGATCCGCGAACTGCGCTCGGCGGGCGTGGAGTACAACGTCGAATCGGAAAAGAGCAGCGCCTTCTGGAGCCTGCTCGGCTACATCCTGCCGTTCGTCATCTTCCTGGGCTTCTGGATCTTCCTCATGAACCAGGTCCAGGGCGGCGGTTCCAAAGTGATGTCGTTCGGCAAGTCGCGCGCGAAGCGCCTGTCGGCGGACTCCCCCAAGATCACCTTCCGCGACGTGGCGGGCGTGGACGAGGCCGTGGAGGAGCTGCACGAGATCAAGGAATTCCTGGAGAACCCCAAGAAGTTCCAGGCGCTCGGCGCCCGCATCCCCACCGGCGTGCTGCTGTACGGGCCGCCGGGCACGGGCAAGACGCTGCTCGCGCGAGCGGTCGCGGGGGAGGCGGGCGTGCCGTTCTTCTCGATCTCGGGCTCTGACTTCGTTGAGATGTTCGTCGGCGTGGGCGCCTCGCGCGTGCGCGACCTCTTCGAGCAGGCCAAGCAGAACAGCCCCTGCATCATCTTCATGGACGAGATCGACGCCGTCGGGCGCCACCGCGGCGCGGGCCTCGGCGGCGGCCACGACGAGCGCGAGCAGACGCTGAACCAACTGCTCGTCGAGATGGACGGATTCGAGGCCAAGGACAACATCATCATGATCGCGGCCACCAACCGGCCCGACATCCTCGACCCGGCGCTCCTGCGTCCGGGTCGGTTCGACCGTCAAATTGCCGTCGATCGCCCCGACCGCAAGGGCCGGGCGAAGATCCTCGAGGTGCACACGCGCGGCAAGCCGCTGGCGAAGATCATCGACATCGACGCGCTCGCCGGCCAGACGCCGGGCTTCACGGGAGCCGACCTCTCCAACCTGATCAACGAGGCCGCGCTGCTGTCGGCGCGCACGGGCAAGCGCGAGATCGGCCAGGACGAGCTCGAGGAGGGGATCATGCGCGTGATCGCGGGCCCCGAGAAGAAGACGCGCGTGATGAGCGAGAAAGAGCGGCTGATCACCGCCTACCACGAGATGGGTCACGCGCTGGTGGCGCACTTCCTCGAGCACTCAGACCCGGTGCACAAGATCTCGGTGATATCGAGAGGCCAGGCGCTGGGCTACACGATCTCGATGCCCCAGGAAGACCGCTTCTTGACCACGCGCGCCGAGCTGCGCGACTCGATGGCGATGACGCTTGGCGGGCGCGCCGCCGAGGAGCTGGTCTTCGGGGAGATTACGACCGGCGCCTCCAACGACATCGAGAAGGTCACGCAGACGGCCAAGCAGATGGTGATGCGCTTCGGCATGAGCGAGAAGCTCGGCCCGCGGGTGTTCGGTCACGACCACGGCCAACCGTTTTTGGGGCGCGAGTTCTCGACCGAGCCCGACTATTCCGACGAGATCGCGCGCGAGATCGACGACGAGGTGCGGCGCATCATCGAGGCCGCGCACCAGCGCGCCCGCGACATCCTCACCGAGCACCACGCGAGCCTGACGAAGATCTCCGAGATCCTGGTCAAGCGCGAGACGATCGAGAAGGAGGAGTTCCTGGCGCTGCTCGACGGCAAGTCGGAGCATGAAGTGTTCCCCGACGAAGAGCCCGCCAAGCCCGAGCTGCCGGCGCCGCCCGCCCCGGCTCCCGCCGGACGGCCCGAGCGCGATGCACCGCGCGCGCTCCCGCGTCCCGGTCTCGCTGGTGGCACGGCCGAGCAGCGCGCGAGCGAGCCCAAGCGACCGGAGATCTCCTAGTTGGCGGTCAAGCTGCATCGCTGCAGCACGACATGGATCAAGGGCCCGCACCCTTGCTGGAAGGTGCAGAAGGCGCTCGGGGAGTCGGGCGTCGAGTACGAGGTCGTGAAGCACCCTGTGCGCCGCAGCAAGCGCGATGAGTACGTGGCCCTCACGGGCCAGAGGCTGTACCCGGCCGTCGAGCTCGAGGACGGCCGCGTGGTCCGCGAAGAGTCAAAGGACCTCGTGGCGCGCATTCGTGAGGGCCGACTGAGCGCTTGAGCATCCCCGGCAAGCCCCTGCGCGGCGTGCGCGTGATGGGGATCTTGAACGTGACGCCCGACTCGTTCTCCGACGGCGGGCGCTTCCTGGAGCCGTCCGCGGCGATCGAGCACGGCCGCGCGCTGATCGCCGAAGGCGCCGACATCGTCGACGTGGGCGGCGAATCCACGCGCCCGGGCGCGCAGGAGGTCTCCGGCCAGGAGGAGCTCGCGCGCGTGGGCCCAGTGATAGAGGGGCTCGCGCGGGGCCTGGGCGACGCCGTGATCTCGGTCGACACCTCCAAGGCCTCGGTGGCGGCGGTGGCGCTGCAGGCCGGCGCGGGCTTCGTGAACGACGTCACCGCCCTGCGCGGCGACTCGGAGATGGCGGGGGTGGTGGCCGCCGGCGGAGCGGAATGCTGCCTCATGCACATGCTCGGCGATCCGCGCACGATGCAGAGCGACCCGCGCTATGAGGACGTGGTGAGCGAGGTCAAGTCGTTCCTCGAAGAGCGCCTCGCCTTCGCGGTGCGCGAGGGCGTGCGCGAGCAGCAGGTGCTGCTCGACCCGGGCATAGGCTTCGGCAAGACGATCGCGCACAACCTGGAGCTGCTCGCGCGCCTCGACGAGCTCGTGAGCATCGGGCGGCCGATCGTGGTGGGCACGTCGCGCAAGAGCTTTCTCGCGCGTGTGACGACGCGCTCCTCCGAGCCCCGCGAGCGGCTGGCGGGCACGCTGGCCACGAGCGTGCTCGCGTACGAGCGCGGGGCGAGCGTGCTGCGCGTGCACGACGTGGCACCCGCGCGCGAGGCGCTCGAGGTGGCGGCTGCTACCTTGGGCGGGCGATGGACGGCGAGCAGCCCGCCGAGGATCCCGACGAGCTAGACGAGGAGCCCTCGGGCGACGAGGACGCGCCCGAATCGGTCACGATCGAGATCACGGGGCTCTCGCTCTACACCCACCACGGGGTCAGCGAGGCAGAGCGCGAGGTGGGCCAGCGCCTGGTCGTGGACGTGCGTCTCGACATGGGCGAGTGCGACGCCACCGCGACCGACTCGATCGAGGACACGATCGACTACGTCCAGGTCTGCCAGCTGATCGCGCTGGTCGCGCAGCAGCGCTCGCACAGCACGCTCGAGCGCCTGTGCAGCACGATCGCCAACCGCCTGCTGAGCGACTACGAGCTCGAAGCGGTGTGGGTGAAGGCGTCCAAGCCCGAGCCGCCGATCGCGCTGAGCGTCGAGGAGGTCTCGGTCGAGGTGTGGCGCGAGGCCGACGCGTGAGGGATCGTACGAACGTCGAGCCGCGGTAACGAAGCGGGCAGCGGGGGCATCGTGGGGGGCATGGGAAAATATTCGTGCCCCGTATGTGACGGAGAGCTCGCCCCCGGCGGCTACCGCCGGATCCTGGATCGCGGCAAGAGCGCGCGCGGCCCCAACGGCTTGCCGATCGAAAGAAGGCGCTGCTCGGAGTGCGGCGAGGACGTCGAACGCGAGCTGCTGGGCCACTGGCTCATGAAGGGCTCTCTGGCGTTCAGCCGCGAGCTGGACGGCGAGCTCATCGCGCGCTGACTCGCAGGATCTCCGCGCGGACCTGCCCGGAGGAGTCGCGGCCGCCTGCCAGCAGCGCTTCATTGCCGAGCGCGACGGCCGCCAGGTCCGAGAGGGCGCGCGGCAGCTCGCCGGCGATGCTCACAGCGCCGCTCGGCGAGATCGCGAGGATCCGGCGCGTCTGCGTGTTCAGTTCGGCCCCGCGGCCGCCGAGCACGAGCACGTTGGCGCCCAGGCTGACGGCTGCCGCGTGCGTGAGCGGGCGCGGCAGCCTCGCGAGCAGCGCGACCCTTCCGCTTGCCGGATCGAAGCGGTACACGCCGCGGTCGGCGGCGGTGCCGGTCGTTCCGCCGGCGATCACGAGCTCACCGCGCTGGGCCGCGACGGCGGCGTAGCGCACCGGTTGGGGCAGCATCCCCGCCACCCGCGCGGCCTGGCCGGGACGCCAGGCGAGGATCGTGCGCAGCGGCACCTGGCCGGTGTAGCCGCCGACGATGTAGATGGTGCCGCCGATCTGCGCGCTGGCCACGTCGGACGCCGGCGTGGGGAGGCGACCCGCCGGCTGTGCCTGGCCGGCGGCCGAGACGCGCGTGATGCTTGAGAACGATTCAAGCGAGCCGCCCCCGAACAGGAACACGGAGCCGCCGAGCGCGCTGGCCGTGGCGTCGTGCAGCGCCACTGCCAGCGAGCCGATGCGCTGGGCCTGCGACGTGCTCAGGCGCACGATCTGCGCGCTCGACTGGTCGCTCTGATCGAGCCCGCCGATGAGCAGGGCGCCTGAAGCACCTGCTGCCACGGACGCATCCTGGATCGGCTGCGGCAGCCGGCCGGTGTCCGTGACCAGCACAGACGGTGCCTGCGCTCGGGACGGCGACTGGCCGCTGCGCTGCGAGGCGCCCTGGCGCACGCTGTGCTGAGAGCTCCCCTGGGAGGCCAGTAGAACCGCGACCACGACCACGAGCACAGCCCCGGCCGCCGTCGCGCGCCTGCGCCTGAGCGTCCGCCGGCGTGCGGCGGTCCGCCTCCGCCTGGAGCGATCTGCCTGCGCGTCGGCCATCCCCTACGGATGGACGACCGCGGCGTAGTCGGGGCTGCCGCGTGGCCCGATCGGGACGAAGTCCATGCCGTCGGGAATGTTGAGGTAACCGGCGGCGGTTCCGGCCACGTCGGTGTGCCCGTACTGCCACACGATCCGCTTGGTGCGCGGTTCGATCACGATCACGCGGTGGCGGTAGTCGTCGTTGAGGGCGATGTTGCCGTTGGGCAGCGGCATCGCCAGGGAGGGATGGTTCAGCCGCCCGGGGCCGCTCGTCGGGCCGTAGCGCCACAACGTCCTCCCGTGGCGGTCGATGATCAGCACGTGGCCCGGATCTGCGTAGTCGGCGAGCAGGATGCGACCGCCCGGTAGCGGCTGCGGGTCCGACGGATAGCTGACGGGCGCTTTGAGCGAGAACACGAGCCGCCCGTCGGGGCCGATTTCATCGATCCAGTTGCCGTTGATCTCGCTCACCATCACGCCTCCGCCGGGCGTGGGGGTGTCGCCGTTGACCGCCGCGAGGTAGCGGGGCGGGTCGTGCATGCAGACCCCCGAATGGCCGTACTGGCGGATGATCCGCCCGTTGCGGATGAACAGGACGCGGCAGGCGTAGGCGTCGGCGACCGTGAAGGACCCGTCGGGCAGCGCGTAGGCGTCATCGGGCGTATGCAGGTGTGTGCGGTCGTCTCCGGCCTGGCCGGGATGTCCGAAGAGCAGGTGCAGCTTGCGGTCGGCGAGCGTCACCTCGACGACCGCGTTGTTGTCCTCCTCGTTGGCGATAAGCGCCGCTCCGCCCGGCACGACGAAGGTGTCGTCGTTGTAGACGAGGCGCCGCCCCATCCTGCGCTCGGCCGGCGTCGGATACAGGAACACGACCTTCCCGCTGCGGTCGAGCACGAGGATGCGGTTGTTTCCCCGGTCGGCCACGAGAATGTAGCCGGCGGGGCCTGGGAGCTTCGAAGCCGCTTCGTACGCCGCGGCCGTCCCGGGCTGCGTCGCGACGACGTTCTGCGGGGCCCACAGCGCGGCGAGCCCACCCACGGAGGCGGGCGCGAGCGGCCCGCCGGGCACGATCTGCCCGCTGCGCCGGGCCGCCGTGGGGTGCGCCCCCCCGCGGTGGGAGGCGTGCTTGCTCGAGCCGCCAGAGCCGAGCGCGACGACGAGCACGACGACGAACGCCGCCAGGGCCCCGGCGGCGCCCGCGAGCCGTTGCCGGCGCATTCTGCGCCGGCTCGCTGCTCGGCGTCTCGCTCGGGCGACGTCCATAGGTCTGGCGGCGGCTGCCCAAGCGCTGCTGCGCAGCGGCGCCCACGCGGCTGCGGAGCCTGGCGGGCGGGCATAACGCCCTTCCAAAGCGCCGATGAGAATAGTCATAGGCGCGCGTCGAGGCAGTCAGGGGAGGACCGGCTCCGCTCGCCGCTCTCCCTCACGCCGCCCGGCGGCCGTCGAGGCGTCAAATCTGGTACTGCTGTCGCATGAGCGGAGCGCAGCGTTTCAGGGCGGCGGTGGAGAGCGGCGATATCGGCGCGGTGGCCGAGCTGCTGGCGGCCGACATCGTCTTTCACAGCCCCGTCACCTTCCATCCGTTCGTGGGCCGCGAGACGGTCGTCGGGCTGCTCGAACAGGTGGCGCAGGTGTTCGAGGACTTCCGCTACACCGATGAGCTGCAGGCCGGCGGCGCACACGCGCTGGTCTTCCGCGCCAACGTGGGCGAGCGCGAGGTCGAGGGCGTCGACCTGCTGCGCTTCGACGAGCAGGGGTTGATCTGCGATTTCACGGTGATGCTGCGCCCGCTCTCGGGTCTGGCCCCGTTTGCGCAGCAGATGGGCGAGCGCGCTGCGAGCGCGGGCCTGCAGACGACGCGGCAGTGAGCGGCGCCTGGGGCCGCTGAGCCGGCGCGCGTGTAGCGTCACGCCATGCCCGTGCGCGGCGGACTGCTGGGGCTCGGCTCGAACGTCGGCGAGCGGCGCGCCAACCTGCAGGCGGCCGTGGAGGCGCTGGCGCCGAGCGGCGTGCAGGTCGTGCGCTGCTCCTCCACGTACGACACCGACCCTGTCGGCGAGGTGCGCGAGCAGCCGAGCTTCCTCAACGCGTGCCTGCAGGTGCAGACGGCGCTCGAGCCGCTCGAGCTTCTGGACGCGGTCAAGCGGATCGAGACAGAGCTCGGCCGGCGTTCAGGCGGGCGCCGGCACGGACCGCGGCTGATCGACATCGACATCCTGTTGCTCGGCGAGGTGCAGATGCGCAGCGAACGCATGTCGCTGCCGCACGAGCAGCTGCTGGAGCGCCGCTTCGTGCTGATTCCGGCGCTCGAGCTGGACTTCGAGGCGGCGCTGCCGGACGGCCGGCGCCTTTCCGACGCGCTGGCGGCGATGCCCGCCGATGAGGGCGTGCGCTGGGCCGGACCGCCGCTGAAGCCGGGTGCCGGTTGAGCCGCTTCAGAAGGGCGCCGGCACGGGCCGAGGGCTCCTCAGTGCACGACGATCTTGCCGCGCATGCCAAGGGCTTCGTGGATCGTGCAGCGGTAGCTGAACGTGCCCGAATGCGCGAAGCGAAGCGCGTAGGAGCCGCTGCCCTGTGTCCGCGAGTGGGAGCGGTGGAAGGTGACGTTGTGACCGATCCCGCTGTCGCGCCACAGCCACCTCACGCTGTCTCCGCGCCTGATGCTCAGCGTCGAGGGGTGGAAGCGGAGGCCTTTGAGCACGACCGTGTGGGTGCTGGCCGAGCGCGCCGTAGACGCCGCGGCCCCGGGGAGCCCGCCGGCGACCGCGAACGCGAACGCCAGCGCCGCGGCCGCCGCCAGAGCCGACGCCGCGGCCAGGCGGGCACGCGCGAGGCCAGCTAGGCGCTCAGGCAAGCGCACCGTGATCACCCAGGGTGGCCAGCCGCATCAGCGCCGCCGCGCTGACGCCGGTTCCCGACATCACGCACAGATGGCCGTTGCGCTTCCAGCTCACGACGGCGATACCGTCGCGGTTGAGCAGCCTGAAGGGCACGCCTCGGTGCAGCCTGACCGCGCCACCGCTCAGCGCCGGGGCGGAGCCCGCGAAGATCGCATAGCCGATGCGCGCGCCGCGAGGGTTGGAGTAGAAGACGGTCCGCACCGCCCGCCCGTCGAGCCGGTCGCTACGCGCGCCGACCGAGCGCCACCCGACGCTCTCTTCCCAGTAGGGGAAGGAGACGCCCTGCACCGAGGCGGCCAGCTCGGCGCGGTTGCTCCGGCTCTCGCTCGGCGCCGCGGCGGTCGCGGGGCGCAGCGTGAGCGCGGAGGCGCTCCGCAGGCTCAGCGAGCTGGCTGGGCCTGTGGTCAGCGCGAGGATCGCTCCCAACGCCGCGGCCGCTGCCATCGAGGCGCCCACCGCTGCGAGCCGGCCGCGGCCCCAGCCAAGCGAGCGCGCGCGCGCTCCTCCCACGCCCGCCCGCCGCCGGCGAGGAGAGTGCGCCAGCAGGAGCGAGTCCACGCGCTGGTGCAGCGACTCGGGCGCGGCGACGTCGATCGAGCGCACCAGCTCGATCGCCTCGTTTTCGGTTCTTGGTCTGCGCTCGGTCATGGCGCCCTTCTATTGTGAACGACTCCGCCGGGCGAAAAACGTTCCCCGCCGTCGCCCTGCGAGGCAGCCTGCGGACGGTTGTTCTGGACTGGCGCCTGCGCGGGTCCGGGTCGCTGGGACACGTCGGGTGTGGGATCGACGAGCCGCTGGGCGACCTGCTTTCGCGCCCGGAAGAGCCTCGTGGTGATCGTCGCCTCGCGCGCGCCCAACGCGCGGGCGGCTTCGCGGTAGGAGAGGCCGAGCACGTCGACGGCGACGATCGCCAGGCGAAAGTCCTCGGGCAGCTCGGCGATCGTCGCGTAGACCTCCTGCACCTCGAGCGCGTCCTGCGGACGCCCGAGCGGCTTTGGGTCGGCGACAGCGACGTCGTCGAGCGTGGCAACCGTCTGTGGCCTGCGGCTGGCGGTGCGGCGGCTCGAGAGAAACGTGTTGCGAAGCACCTTCATCAGGTAGTAGAGGTCGTCCTCTCCGTGTAGCACGCGGGGACGCGAGAGCACTCGCGCGAAGGTCTCCTGGACGAGATCCTCGGCGTCCTCGCGCGAGCCGCAGAGGCCCCATGCGGCCCGGTAGAGCCTGTCTACGTGCCCGCCCAGCGACTGTGGATCGAGGATGCGCATTGGATTGCAGCCTCGCCGCGCGGTGCGGCGATGGATCGACCGTTGCGACTCTAGCGCCGGGAATGATTTTTGGTTGTGGACGTCCTGTTTGGATATGAGGAGCCGCGGGCTGCTGAAGGGCGTGGTGGCGCTCGTGCTGGGCACGGCCGTCGCGGCGCTGCCGGCCGTGGCCGGCTCGGAAACGGCGCCCACGATCGAAGCGATAAACCACCCCGGCGGCGGCATCTACCCAGAAACGCACGAATGGGCTCCGCCCAGCGCGACGGTCGGCACGGGCGCGACGGTGACGTTCCAGAACAACTCCGCGACCGTGCCGCACGCAGTCGTGTGGTCCGGCGCGGCCAAGCCTTCGTGCGCAGGCGTGCCCGAAGCCGGCGCGACGAAATGGAGCGGCACGTGCACGTTCTCGCAGCCCGGCACCTACAGCTTCTACTGCTCGGTGCACCCGACCGAAATGAAAGGCTCGATCACGGTCAACGCCAACGGCACGACGACCACGACGATGTCCTCGGGCGGCACGACGACTGCGACCACCACGACCGGCTCGAGCACCACGCAGGGTGCGCCTGCGCCCGCGGCTTCGCCGCTTCAGGGGAAGCTGACGCTGGCCACCAGCCAGAGGGGGACGTCGGTGCGTGGCTCCGTTGGCGTCTCGCCGGCCGGCGCCGGCGGGCGGTTGGAGGTCGACCTGCTGGCCAAGCGCGCCTCCCTGGCTTCCGCGAGCGGCGCCTTCCGCGCTCGCGTGGGGAGGCTCGTGCACGGCGCGCTCCACGCCGGGAAGTTCTCCTTCTCGGTGCCGTTGAACGCGAAGGGGCGCAGGGCGCTCCGGCGCCACGGCCACCTCGCGCTGAGGGCCGTCGTGCAGGTCTCAGCGCCGGCGGCGGCGACCGTCAGCCAGTCGCGCAGCGTCGTGCTGCACCGCCGCTGAGCCGGTAGGCGCTAGCCGGCGACCGCTGCCGGCATCCACTCCGACGGCAGCACGCCCGCTTCGACTTCGCCGACCATCGCAGGGAAGTAGCGCGTCAGCTGGGCGGCCGCATGGCCCTCGAGCAGCGGGCGGACGTCGCCGATCGTCTGCAGCAGGCGCACGGTGCTGCCGATCTGCAGGTCGGCCGCGTTCGGGCGCGCGCCGCCGAGGACGCCGTCGGCGATCCATGTGTCGACCTGCTCGAGCTGGCCGGGGAGGGCGGCGATGTCGGCGCGCGCGGCCACGTCGCTGGCGTGGTTTTTGAGCGCCATCAGGCGCGCCGTGAGCGGCGTCGCCGGCCGCCGCAGCGGGCCCGGCAGCGGCAGCTTCTCCTCGGCGGCGTAGCTTTCCATCGACGCCGGGCGGCGCAGGAAGGCGACGTCGAGGATGCGGCGGGGAACGTTCTGGAAGACCTCATCGCCCCAGCGCTCGGCCTCGAGCACCTTGGCGCGGTCGGCATCGTCGAGCGGCGGAAGCAGCGGCGGCTCAGGCTCGAGCGCGTCGAGGCGGCGCATGATCGCGCGCGAGCCGGCGATCCGCTCGGCGCCGAGGCGCATGCCCGGAACGGTCGTGCCGCCGTAGCGGAGCCTGCCGACGATTACGGGCACGATCGGCAGCAGGACCACGCGGTCGTAGTCGATCGACTTGAGCTCGAGCGCCGCTTCGACCGCGGCGCAGGGATGTGACCCCGGAAGCACGTACAGCTTTGAGCGCGCGCCGGCCATCGTGTGCCGAGCATAATGGTCCGCGATGCTGCTCGTCGTCGACGTGGGCAACACGCAGACCCACTTCGGGGCGTTCCGCGGGGAGCAGCTGCTGGAGCACTGGCGCTTCGCCACCGTGCGGCAGTCGACGGCAGACCAGCTGGGAGCCGCGCTGCGCAACCTGCTCGAGCTGCGCGGCCACGGGTTCGCTGAGCTGGACGCCTCGATCGTCTCCTCCACGGTGCCCCAGCTCGAGCCCGAGTGGACGGCGATGGCGGAGCGCTACCTGGGACACGAGATGCTCGTAGTGGGCCCGGGGATGAAGACCGGGATGGCGATCCGCTACGACAATCCGCGGGAGATCGGCGCCGACCGCCTCGTCAACGCGGTGGCCATCCGCGCGCGGTTCGGCGGGCCGGCGGTGTGCGTGGACTTCGGGACCGCTACGACCTTCGACGTGGTCTCGCGCGAGGGCGAGTACGTGGGGGGCGCGCTGATGACTGGGATCGAGATCTCGCTCGAGGCCCTCTCCGAGCGCGGCGCGCGGCTGCCGAAGGTCGATCTCGCGCCGCCCAAGAGCGTGATCGGCAAGAACACGATCGACGCGATCCGCTCGGGCGTCGTGTTCGGATACGCCGGCGCGATCGACGCGATCCTGCGGCGGCTCTTCAGCGAGCTCGGGGAACGCGCCTCGGTGATCGCCACGGGCGGGCTGTCCTCGCTCGTCGTGCCCTACTGCGAGGAGATCGAAGAAGTCGACGACCTGCTGACGCTCACCGGCCTGCGCCTGCTACATGAGCTGAACAGCAGCTAGGGCCGGGCTGTCTCGTCCCCTCTCTCCAAGGCGCCTTCGACCGAGCTGCGCTCTTCTGTACGCCGCGACCCCGGGTGGCCGGAGGATCGTGCTGATAATTGGGTAGATGCCGGCGCCCGCGAGCCTCACCGACCCCTGGATGCTCGGTCCGCTGCGCGTGCCCAACCGCGTGCTGCTGGCCCCGCTGGCGGGCATCGGCAACTGGTTCGTGCGCCTGCAGGCCAAGCGCTTCGGCGCCGGCATGGCGTTCTCGGAGATGGTCTCCTCGCACGCGATCCACTACCGCAACGAGAAGACGTGCACCGAGCTCCTGCGCGTCGACCCGCGCGAGCTCGCCGGCGGCCCGGTCGCGGTCCAGCTGTTCGGCGAGGACCCGCAGATCATGCGCGAGGCGGCCGCCCACGTGGCTCGCCTGGGAGTTGACGCAATCGACATCAACATGGGCTGCCCGGTGACGAAGGTCTGCAAGACGGGCGCCGGCGCAGCGCTGCTCGAGGATCCCAGCCGCGCCGTCGCCGTCGCCCGCGCGGCGCGCGATGGCGCGGATCGCGAAGGCCGCGAGCTGCCGGTGACGGTGAAGCTGCGCTCAGGGCTTCGCCCGGGGGAGAGCAGTGGGTTCGCGCTCTCGCATCGCCTGGTCGCCGAGGCCGGCGTGGCGGCGATCGTCTTTCACCCCCGCTCGGCGGCCGTCCACCACAAGGGCGTGCCCGACTACGCGCTGGCGGGCGAGCTGGTGCGCACGCTCCCGGCGCCCGTGATCCTCACGGGCGGGATGAACGACGCCGCGAGCGCTCGCGCGGCATTCGCGCAGACGGGCGCGTGCGCGCTGGTGCTCGCGCGCGGGGCTCTCGGCAACCCGTGGCTGTTCGAGCAACTGCTCGGCGGCCGCGAGCTCGAGCCATGCCCCGAGGAGGTCGTGGGGGAGCTGCGCTGGACGATCGCGCGCGCCGTCGAACACCTCGGCGAGGAGCGCGCCACGCGCTACCTGCGCAAGTTCTATCCCTGGTACGTCGCACGCCTGAGGCTCGGCTCGGCGGCCGCCAAGGAGCTCGCGCAGTCGCTTCAGTCGGCCGCCTCGCTGGCGTTCGTGAGCGAGCTGCTGGACGGCTCGACGCGGCACGCCGCGGACGCCGCCGCAGCCGTCGCGTGAGGTCTCTCCGGGCGTCGTGCGCCTCCCGGGCGGCATTATGCGCAGCGCTATACTGCTGCGCTCTCTAAGGAGCCCGCGGACCAGCTCAGCCCCGCTTGAACGCGGGGCGTTTGTGCGTCCACGGCGGTCACATCACACCAGTCACATGCCGAAGGACGTCATCCTCACTCCCGAAGGGCTGCAGAAGCTCAAAGACGAGCTCGAGCTGCTCTCGACGGACCGGCGGCGAGAGGTGGCCGAGCGCATCAAGGAGGCGCGGGAGTTCGGGGACATCGCCGAGAACTCCGAGTACGACGACGCCA
>Ga0207693_10003358_pt1 | contig 13679 bp, 10 predicted proteins | sample LARL81metaG_FD_184347 | JGI IMG/M metagenome (GOLD analysis project Ga0207693, IMG submission 184347) | Corn, switchgrass and miscanthus rhizosphere microbial communities from Kellogg Biological Station, Michigan, USA - LAR L8-1 metaG... | ecosystem: Host-associated > Plants > Roots >...
CCGCGGACCGCCGGTGGACCGTCGAGGTCACCCGGGGCGACACCGGACAGCAGCTGCGGTGCACCACCGGCTTCCTGTGGATGTGCCAGGGCTACTACAACCACGCCAAGCCCTACCGGCCCCAGTGGGAAGGCCTGGACCGCTTCCAGGGCTTGGTCGTGCACCCCCAGCGGTGGCCCGAGGACCTCGATCTAGCGGGCAAGCGCGTCGTCGTGATCGGCTCCGGCGCCACGGCCGCGACGCTGATCCCCGCGATAGCCGACCAGGCGGAGCACGTGACGATGCTGCAGCGCTCCCCCTCCTACTTCTACGCCCCGCCCACGACGCACGAGCTTGCCGTGACGCTGGGCGCCCTGGACCTCCCCGACGAGTGGATGCACGAGATCATGCGCCGCCAGTACATCACGCAGTACCACTGGCTGGCCCGGGCATCGTTCGAAACGCCCGACGAGCTGCACGCGTTCCTCATCGAGTCCCTGCGGCCGCTGCTGCCTGAGGGATTCGACATCGACAAGCACTTCATCCCCCGCTACCGCCCGTGGCAGCAGCGCCTCGCCGCGGTCCCGGACGGCGATCTGTTCGCGGCCCTGCGCGAGGGGAAGGCCTCGGTCGTCACCGACACCATCGAGACGTTCACCGAGCACGGGATCAAGGTCAGCTCCGGTGAGGAGATCCCGGCCGACATCGTCGTCACCGCCACGGGCTTCAACCTGTCGGTCCTCGGTGACGTCGCGTTCACCGTCGACGGCGAACCGGTCGACTTCACCGAGCGCGTCACCTGGCGCGGCATCATGATCAACGGCCTGCCGAACATGGCCTACGTCTTCGGCTACTTCCGGCACAGCTGGACCCTGCGGGTGGACCTGGTCAGCGACCTGGTGGGCCGCCTGCTGGCGAACATGCAGGACAAGGGGGCCACGATGGTGGTCCCCGCCCTGCGACCTGAGGACAAGGACATGCAGCTGCGGCCGTGGTCCGATCCGGAGAACTTCAACCCCGGCTACGTCATGCGATCGCAGCACATCCTGTTCAAACAGGGTGATCGCGAGCCGTGGACCCACATGCTGGAGCATGAGCAGGAACGCGAGATCCTGCCCAAGGCGGACCTCGACGACGGGACGCTCGTCTACCGCTGAGTGCCGAGGTGCCCGTCCAGATGGCCGGCCCTACCGCGGGCCATTGGTGACACCAGCCTCCGACAGTCCGCCGCCCTGGAGCGGGGGCAGGGCGCCTGCACGCATCCGCCGCAGCAGCCGGGTGCCGACGGACCGCACCCGCGGGTGGGTACCGCCGTTGCGCTCGGCTTCAGCCTGCCATCGTGCCCGTCGCGTCTGGAGTGTCGCCGCGTCGTCCAGTTCTGCGCAGTCCAGGGTGTCGTGGTTGACATCCACGACGATGGTGTCGCCGTCCTCGATGAGCGCGATCGGCCCGCCGAGGGCCGCCTCCGGGGAGACGTGGCCGATGACCAGCCCTACTGACCCGCCGGAGAAGCGGGCGTCGGTCATCAGCGCGATGGTGATGCCGCGCTGCCGGCACAGCGCGGTGATCCGCGAGGTCGGATCGAGCATCTCGGGCATGCCGGGCGCGCCGCGCGGGCCCTCGTAGCGGATCACCACCATGTCGCGGTCGGCGAACTGCTCCGGCGCGGACGCCAGCGCTTCGATCAGCGCCGCCTCGCTATTGAAGACGCGGGCGCGGCCAGCGAACCGGCCCTGCTCGATGCCGCCCTCGATCCCGGCCAGCTTGATCACCGCGCCGCCCTGCGGGGCGAGGTTGCCGCGCAGCAGCCGCAGGCCCCCCGTCGGCTTGAACGGCGCCGACAGCGGGTGGATCACCTCGCCGTCCGGCGCGGGCGGGGCCAGCCGGGCGACCTGCCCGGCCAGCGTCTCTCCCGTGCAGGTGAGGCAGTCGCCATCCAGCAGCCCGGCGCCCAGCAGCTCGCGCACGATCACCGGCAGGCCGCCCTGGGCGTCGATGTCGACCATCGAATACCGGCCGAACGGGCGGGCGTTCACCAGCACCGGCAGCGCGCGCGAGACCCGGTTGAACTCCTCCTGCGTGATCACCTCGCGCCAGAAGTCCAGGCCCGCGGCGCGGGCCAGCTCCGGCGCGTGCAGCACGACGTTGGTGGAACCGCCCATCGCGATCGCCACCAGGGTGGCGTTGCGCAGCGACGCCGGGGTGACGATGTCGCGGGGCCGGATGCCGCGCTCGGCCAGCACCTGCAGCGCGTCCAGCAGTTGCGCGGGGAACTCCTCGATGCGGCGACGGTCCTCCGACGCCGGACTCACCATGTGCAGCGGCTCCATGCCGCACGTCGCGATGAACGACTGCATCGTGTTGTACGTGAACATCCCGCCGCAGCTGCCATGGCCGGGCGAGGCCTCCAGCGCGAGCCGGCGTCGTTCCTGCGGTGCCTCAGCTGCCGCCTGGAAGCAGGAGATGATGTCGATCGGCTCCCCGGTGCGGGAGTCGATGCCGGGCCGGATCGACCCATCGGACATGATCACCCCGGGCACGTTGCGCTCCAGGATCGCCGCCAGCGTTCCCACCGGTGGCTTGTCACAGGCGACCACGGCGATCACGCCGTGCAGATCGCTCCCTTCCAGGTGAAGACAGACGCCGTCGTTGGTGGTCTCGCGGCCGATCAGCGAGTACCGCATCTCGGGTGTGCCGTTGCGCTGCCCGTCGGAGATCCCGCCCGCGAAGCTGGGCGCGATGACCCGCACGGGCAGATCCGCCGCGGTGACCCGGCGGCGCAACTCGGCCTGGATCGCCTCGACCTTCGCGGGCACCCCGGCGTAGCAGATGCTGTCGCCGAGGTTGCCGACGATCCCCCAGGCCGGGCAGTGGATCTTGTCCGGGTCTTGTCCCTGAAGCCGCGCCGTCGCGACCGCCTGCGTGTCCTGTCCCGGCTTCCACGCGTCCGCGTCACTCAACGCCGATCCCTCGCATCCCGTATTCCGAATCGTGGTCGATGGTATCGGGGGTTGGAGACTCTCCTGGCGCGGGGCACGGTACTGGGCTCCTGCCGGAATGGAAAGACCACTCTCGATCCGTCAAGGACATGTTGATATCATAGATATCGCGAGGTGATGAAGATGTCTGACATTCTGATCCGGGACGTGTCTGAGTCTACGGTGGCCGAGATCGACCGGCGAGCCGGCGACCTGGGTATCTCCAGGAACGAGTACATGCGCCGCTGGCTGGACACGGAGATGCGGACCGCACAGCCCGTCACGGCCGAAGACCTTCGCCGGGTCGGCCGCCTTGCCCGTGACCTGGCCAATCCGGACGTGATGCGCGAGGCGTGGTCGTGACGCAGCGGCCATGGCTGATCGACAAGTCCGCCCTGGTCCGCCTGGGCGATTGCCAGGAACAGGAGCTGTGGGCAACGCGCATCGAGCGCGGCTTGGTCCATGTCACCACGATCACGCTGCTGGAGGCCTGCTACTCGGCCAGATCCGTCGGGGACATGGGCGAGCTGATGGACCGCCCGCCGTTGTCGCTCATGCCAGTGGAGTACCTGACCCCGGCGGCGGAAAAGCGCGCGACTGACGTGCTGCGCCGCCTAGCCGAACACGGGCAGCATCGTGCCCCGTCAATCCCCGACCTGCTGATTGCCGCGGCCGCTGAGACCGCGCGACTTACCGTCCTGCACGTCGATAAGGACTTCGAGCTCATCGCTGGAATAACGCGCCAGGAGACCCACCGCCTGCAATAACTCAGCATTGACATCGCGAGGAGCGCTTTGCGCCGCCCGGCACCTAGGGCGAGACGCCCTGGCGTAGCGCCTCACGGACGATGTCTACCCGGCTCTTGCCTTCGAGCTTGACAAGGATGCGGGAGATGTAGGTCTGTACGGTTCGCCGGGACAAGAACATGCCGCGGGCGATGTCCGACGTCGAGTCGCCCCTGGCGACCAGGGCGGCGATCTTGACCTCACTCGAGGTGAGCGCCTCCCAGCCGGAGGCCGCGCGCCTTCCGCGCCGGCCCCGGACACCCCGCTTGACCCCGTAGGGGCGGAGCCGTCCCTCGGCCCGCCGGATATCCCACCGGGCTTGCATGTCCTCGTACAAGCCGACGGCCTCGTTCAGGGCGGCCCGCGCGTCCTCTTCGCGCCCGCGCTCAGCCAGCACGACAGCCAGATCCTCCAGTGCGGCGGGCAGCTCTGCTGCCGGGCCGATCGTCCGGTAGTGGGTCACGGCGTCCCGCAGCGGGCCCGGATCAGACTCAAGCAGTCCGTGACATCTCAGGTTGGCCGCGGCCGCACGGGCCGGCCGGGTCTCCGCCGCGGCCTCCGCCTGGCAGGCCCGCGCCGCGGCCTGCGCCATCGGCCTGTCCCCGGCGGCGAGCGCGAGCCGGACCAGGTCGGGCAGCCACTGGTGGATCAGGGTCATCTCACCGTCGCGCCGCGGCAGGATCCCGGCCAGCCGCAGCATGGCCTGGCGGGTTTCCCCGCTCTGCTCCAGCGCGAGCGCGTCCGCGGCGAGCAGGAAGTCCTGGTTCTCCCGGTCGGTGAGGATCTGGATGGGCAGCGCCAGGCCCCGGCGCAGGTGCTGGCCGGCCGTGGTGCGCTGGTCCCGGCGCCCGGCGATGAGCGCAGCCACGCCGTGCACTAGCAGCGCGGGCCAGCGTTCGCGCAGATAGGCGTCTGCATCAGTGTCATCGGAGCTCAGCTCGGCCAGCGCGTCGTCCCACTGGCCGAGCCAGTACCGCAGCACCGCCGCGGTAACCCTTGTCGCTTGATCTGGGCTCCCGCTGCGCTGGGCGAACTCGCGAGCCTGCTGGAGCGCCAGCTCGGCTTCCGGCCAGCGGTCGAGATTCTGCAGCGTGAAGATCCGGACATTAAGGGCGTACGAGCGCAGGTCCGGGTGGCCGGGATCGTCGTCCAGCACACGCAATGCCCTATCCAGGTAATCGAGCGCCGCGGCATGGTCGCGCCGAACCCCGTGGGTCAGCCACAGATCAGCCAGGGCGTGGGCCGCGGCGAATGCGTCGCCCGCCTCCTCGGCGCAGGCCAGGGCCTGGCGGGCGGTCGCCTCGACCGCGTCCAGGTCGCCGGTGCCGACCCGCTGGAGCATCGGCAGCAAGGCCAGGATCCGGGCCCGCCACAGGCCGGGCAGATCCGCCGACGCCAGTGCCTGTCCGATGGCGCTGATCGCATCGTCGTTGTCGCCCGCACTGACGTGTGCGCGGGCCAGCATCCAGTACGTTTCGGCCCGCCGCACCGGGTCGGTCATCACCGCCAGCGCCCGGCTGGCCTGCCCGGCCGCCTCCTGGTAGGAGCCGGTGGCGAGCAGGGCCCGTACCAGGCCGACACTCAGGGGACCCCAGGCTTCATCGCCGGAGGGCGTCTCCTCCAGTTCCGACCGCAGCAGCTCGACCGCCAGCTGCGGCGCCCGCGTGGCCAGTGCAGGCGCAGCCTGGATCAGCCACGCCCGGGCCCAGCCCGCACCCGGCCGTCGCGCGGCGGACAGCTGCTGCGCGACGCTGAGGGCATCCGCGCCCGTGGCCGCAAGTTCTCGCGCGGCCTCGGCGTGCAGCGCCGTACGCAGCGCCGCCGGCATGCTCTCATAGAGCGCCTGCCGGATCAGCGGATGCCGGAACACCAGCTCAGAGCCCGAGCCGCCCACGATGTCGGCCGCCACCGCCTCCTGCAGGCTCGCCGCCAGGTCTGACACCGGCCGGCGCAGCACCACGGCTAGGTCGGTGACCGCGAACTGGCCGCCGAGCAGCGCGGCGGTGCGCAGCAGCTGCGCCGTCTCAGCCGACACCGAGCTGAGCCGGTGATCAAGCACCGCGGCCAGCGAGACCGGCATCCGCGCCCCGGCCGGGGCGACGTCGGCCACGAGGCTGACCTGCAATGCCTGCTCGCGCCGCACGGCATCGACTAGCTCGCGCACGTAGAGCGGATTGCCGGCGGCCTGAGCCGTCAGCCGGCGCAGCCCATCCCCGGGCGAGGCTCCGACCAGCGCCGTGACCAGGGCGGCCACATCGGTGTCTGCGAGCCGCCCGAGCGTGACCAGCTGGCCGCCGCGACGCACGACGGCCGCGCGGACCTGCTGCACTTCCGGCCGGCGCGGAGTCGGCCGGCACGTTCCGATTAGTAGCAGCCGCAACTGGCTGATCGCGGCGGCGAGCTGGTGCCAGACCGCCAGCGACGCCTCATCCGCCCACTGCAGGTCATCGACGACCAGCACCGTGGGGGCAGCCGCACACAGCTCGTCGGCCAGCGTAAGCAGGACCTCGATGCCGGTCGCCGTCGCCTCCCCGTCAGAAAGCCGATCGCGGAGCAGGCTGGCGGCATGTGCCCGTCGCAGATCAGGCGAGCTCAACCGCACCTGAAGGCAGTCCTGCATCACTCGCAGCGGCAGCCGTTCTGTCAGCTTGTCCGCCGCCCCCCACCCGATGTCCCACCCTGGCCGGCTCGCTACGGCCAGGGCCTCGGCCACCAGGGACGACTTGCCGATACCCGGCTCGCCCTCGACCCAGACCACCGTTCCCTCACCACGGCCGAGGGCCTCGATACCAGCATGGAGGATCGCGAGCTCCCGTTCGCGGCCCACCCACTGCGGCGGCCGGCCAATCGGCCACATGACAGTAACGTATGCCCCGCCCATAGCCAGTGCCTATCTAACGCCGGCACGACACGCAGCCGGCCCGCCCGGGCCGGCCGGACGGAGCCAGGGCAGTTCACAAGAGGAGCCGAACGGGCGCGCCTGCCCGCGTCCTTTCCGCAGGCATCGGGGTTTCTCGTCTAGGCTGCCGTCGTGCCGGTTCTGATCGCGATGTGCGGGTTGCCGTTCGCGGGTAAGTCCGTCCTGGCCGGGACGCTCAGCCGGGAACTGCGCATCAGGCTGCTCTCCTACGACCTCGACCTCTATCCGGTATACAGCCGCCTGGTGCCGACCGGCTCGTCGGTGGCCGCCGAGTACGACTTCGTCCAGGACATCGCCCGCCGGGAGATAGGCGCGATCCTGGCCAGCGGGGAGTCCCTGATCTATGACGACCTGCTGCTCGCGCGCGACGACCGCAGGAAGCTGGCCGCCGTCGCGGAGGCGTACTGGGCCGACCACGTGCTGGTCTACCTGGACACTCCGCTATCGGTAATCGACGAGCGCCGCGCGGCGAACTCTCGGACGCGGACCAGCGTCCCCGAGGCCAAGATGCGGCTGGACATCTCTCTCCTCGAGCCGCCGGAGGATGCCGAGCGGGCTGTCTACGTCAGCCCGGACTACGTCGTGCCGGAGGTCCTGGCCAGGGTCAGTGCCCGGCTCACGGGGAGCTGAGCCTGCGCCAGACGGCCTGAGTGTCATGTCAGCCGGGCATGATGCCGCTCGTTCGGTAATCATCAAGACGGCCAGGGGCGGGGACGGGAGCTGGCGTGCGGGCGACCGGGCGGTCTCGACCACCGCCGCCACGTCCTGGTATGAGGCGCAGTCTCCCGCGATGAAGCGCACATCCTGGCTGATCTCATGTAGCCTCGCGGCGGCCTGCTCGCCGCGCTCGGCGGAGCGGCCGTTGATGAAGACATGGGCGCCTGCCTCAGCAAGCTGTTCCGCGACGCGGAGTCCGATGCCGCCCGAACCGCCGGTTATGAGGGCCGCCTTGCCTGTGAACCCTGCTGGGCCGGCCATCGGCATCTCCTCGCCAGACCTGGTTGCCGCCGTAGCCAGGCTAACTGCGCCGGACAAGCCGGTACAAGGCCGGACAGCCCGTCCATCACGCATGATGAAGCGGACATGTCCGGTGCAAGCAGGGAGGTGAGCTCGTCATCGACGAGACGGGCACCCATGGCGGGCCGGTCCCTTCCTGGCTGCGCGAGCTCGCCGATGCGGCCAGGACGATGGACCTCTCCCCGTCGCTCATGCCGCCCGCAAGCGGCGGCAGGCGTTCGGCCGTGCTTGTCCTGTTCGCCGACGGGCCGGATGGACCGGACCTGCTGTTCATCCACCGCAGTAAGGGTCTGCGGCGGCACGCTGGCCAGATTGCCTTCCCCGGCGGGGTCATCGACGCCACGGATGAGGGGCCGGTGGCCGCGGCACTGCGGGAAGCGGCCGAGGAAGTAGGGGTCGACCCGCGCGACGTCGATATCGTCGCTACCCTGCCGGAGCGGTTCATCCCGCCGACCGGATTCCGGGTCGTCCCGGTGCTCGCCTGGTGGCGGCAGCCTCGCGCGGTGGCCCCGGTTGATCCGGGCGAAGTGGCTGCGGTCGAGCGGATCAGCGTCAGCGAGCTGGCCGATCCCGCCGGCCGGCTGATGCTGCACAGGCCCAGCGGGATCATATTGCCCGCGTTCCAGGTCAGGGGGACGCTGATCTGGGGGATGACCGCCGAGCTGGTGGACCGGCTGCTCGCGCTCGCTGGATGGGAGCGCCAGTGGGACGCACGGGTCGTGGAGCTGTAGTGATACCCGCGGGCACGGTCACTGCCCCAGCCGCGGGGTAGTCGGTTGCCTGGTCCCGCCCTCTCAGGGGTTACGCTGTTAGCCGGCAGGGACGTGTCCATGGCCGTGACCGGGGCGCCTGGGCTGCTCGTCGTGCCGAGCCAGCTGGGAGACCATGTGAACGTTCATATCCGCGCGGCCGACCGAAGCGCGGCGTTCCCAGGCCGTCTCGTGGCGCTGTACATTCCCGCCGCGGCCACGAACGTGGCGTAGCGCCGGCCGTGCCCGCACATCCGCCGCTGCGAGGACGAGCCGCACCGTTGCGGGGCCGGGCCAGCGAAGTGCGCACGCTGGCAGAGTTCATCGAGACCGTCCGGGCCGGCGAGAGCCGGGTGCTGGTGGTACGCGGCGAGCCTGGCGTGGGCAAAACGGCGCTGCTGGACCACCTGGCCAGGCAGGCGTCGGGTTTCCGGCTAGCGCGGGCGGTGGGCGTGCAGTCGGAGATCGAGCTGGCCTTCGCCGGGCTGCACCAGTTGTGTGCGCCGATGCTCAACCAGCTTGCTCGCCTGCCTGCGCCGCAGCGGGAGGCGCTGCACACCGCGTTCGGCCTCAGCATCGGCCCGGCGCCAGACCGGTTCCTGGTGGGCCTGGCCGTCTTGAGCCTGCTGTCGGAGGTGGCCGCCGAGCAACCGCTGATCTGCCTGGTAGACGACCAGCAATGGCTGGATAGCGCCTCGGCGCAGGCATTGGGGTTCGTGGCGCGCCGGCTGGCCGCCGATCCGGTGGGCCTGGTGTTCGCGACCCGCGATCCGGGCGACGAGCTAACCGCGCTTCCTGAGCTGGTCATCGAAGGGCTGCAGGAGGACGACGCGCGGGCGCTCCTGGACTCTGTCCTGGCCGGTCCCCTGGATGCGCGGGTCCGGGACCAGATCGTGGCCGAGACACGGGGAAATCCGCTGGCGTTGCTTGAGCTGCCGCGGGGACTGACGCCGGCGGAGCTGGCGGGCGGGTTCGGGCTGCCGGCTGCGCGCCCGCTGTCGGGGCGGATCGAGGAGAGCTTCCGACGGCAGATCGAGGCCCTGCCGGACCAAACCCGGCGACTGCTGCAGCTGGCGGCGGCCGATTCGTCCGGCGACCCGCTACTGGTGTGGCGGGCGGCAGGGCAACTCGGCATCCCGCCCCAGGCGGGAGCGCCCGCGGTGGAGGCCGGGCTGGTCGGATTCGGGGCCCAGGTGCGGTTCAGGCATCCGCTGGTGCGTTCGGCGGCCTACCGGTCCGCGTCCGGCCAGGAGAGGCAGGAGGCCCACCGTGAGCTGGCGGAAGTCACCGACCCGCAGCTCGATCCTGACCGCCGGGCCTGGCACCGGGCTCAGGCCGCGCCAGGCCCGGATGAAGAGGTCGCCGGGGAGCTGGAGCGTTCAGCCGGGCGAGCACAGGGCCGCGGGGGCCTAGCGGCGGCGGCCGCGTTCCTGGAGCGCGCGGCGTTGCTGACACCCGACCCGGGCCGCCGGACGCAGCGGCTGCTCGAGGCGGCACGAGCCAAGTGCGACGCCGGCGCCCTGGATGCGGCACTGGGGCTGCTGGTCGCGGTCGAGGCCGGCCCGCTTGATGCGCTGCAGGCCGCGGAGGTGGAGCGGCTGCGCGGGCAGATCGCCCTGGAACAGCGGCGCGGCAGCGACGCGGATCGGCTGCTGCTCAGCGCGGCCCGGCGCCTCCAACCGGTCAACGCTGACCTGGCTCGCGCAGTGCATCTGGATGCCCTGGTGGCCGCGATATGGGCCAGCGACCCGAGGAGTCCCCAGGTGCGAGAAGCGGCCCAGGCCGCGCGTAGCGCACCGCCTGCTCCCGTGCCGCCGCGTGTGCTCGACGTCCTGCTCGACGCGGTCGCGCTGCGGGTGACGGAGGGATACGCGGCGGCCGCCCCGGCGCTGACCCGGGCGCTCGAGATGGTTCTCGCCCTGGACACCAGCCGCGGCGAATCCGACCGCTGGCTCCGGCTGGCCGGCGGCAGGATTGGCCAGATCATCGCCATGGAGCTATGGGATTTCGAGTCCTGGCGCACCCTGGCCGCTGGCCAGGTCCAGTTCGCCCGCGATACAGGCGCGCTCATGCACTTGACGTTCGCGCTCAACTACCTGGCCAGAACGCACATTCTCGCCGGAGAGCTGGCCACGGCGACGCGGCTCGTCGAAGAAGATCACCTGATCGCGGAGGCGGCAGGAAATCCGCCCATCGCGGACACCGTGATGATGCTCGCGGCCTGGCGGGGCCCGGAGCGGGAGGCGTCTCAGCTGATCGAGGCCGTTTCCCGGGAGGCGACCGCACACGCCGCGCCGGCGCTGGTCAGCCGGGCGGACTATGCGAGCTCGGTCCTGTACAACGGCCTCGGGCAGGCCGCTGCCGCATACGATGCGGCGCGGCGTGCATTCGAACGCGAACCGATGGGGTACGGATCCCATATCGTGCCCGAGCTGGCCGAGGCGGCCGCCAGGACCGGCGACGTGAAGCTCCTCACGGCCGTCCTGGAATGGCTGTCCGAACGGGCCCGGGTGACCCCGACCGACTGGGTGCTGGGGATCGAGGCGCGGGCCCGCGGCCTGCTCAGCGAGGGCGAGGCGGCCGAGAGGTGCTACCGCACGTCGATCGAGCACCTTGGCCGGACCCGCGTCCGCACCCAGCTGGCCCGCGCGCACCTGATCTACGGCGAGTGGCTGCGCCGTGAGAACCGGCGGGCCGATGCGCGCGAGCAGTTGCGCACCGCCTACGAGATGCTGGAGGCGATGGGCGCCGAGGCATTCGCCGAACGGGCCCGGCGCGAGCTGCTCGCCACGGGCGAGACAGTCCGCAAGCGAGTTAGCGAGGCTGATGACGCGCTGACGGCCCAGGAGGCCCAGGTGGCACGGCTGGCTCGCGACGGCCTGTCCAACCCGGAAATCGGCGCCCGGCTGTTCATCAGCTCGCGCACCGTCCAGTACCACCTGCGCAAGGTCTTCACCAAGCTCGGAATCAGCTCCCGAAGCCAGCTCCACCGGGTCCTGCCCGCCGATCCCGACACCGACACCGCCCTGCCGCACTAGGCCCGTTGCCTGCTGGTGCCCGGCCAGTCATTACTAGCCATCCGACTGTGCACCTGGCGGACTCGATCCCGGCCCTGCATTCGTGACGATAGCGGGGATGCAGTCGCCTGCCGCAAGCAGCGAGGAGCGCCGCGTGATCACCTGGCTGGACACATCCTTCGAGATGCAGTTCCGGGTCATCGACGGGCTGACAGTCCGGTTCGCCGTCAGCGAGGACCACGGCGATCACGATGCCCTCCTGCTCAGCCCGTGGCCAGAGAGCCTGCTGGCCTTCGAGCCGATGTGGTGGCAGCTCGCTGAACACACCCATCTGGTGGCCATTGACCTGCCGGGGTTCGGACACTCCCAGCGCCGCGACACGCTACTGTCCCCGCGGGCGATGGGCGAGTTCATCATCGCCGCCGCGGACGCGTTCGGGCTCGAGCATCCGCACCTGATCGGACCCGGCACCGGCACCGCCGCTGCGCTGTTCGCGGCGGCCCGGCATCCGGGCCGGCTCCGGAGCCTGGTCGTCGGCAGCAGCGCCGCCGCGGTTCCGCTGCAGCTGGCCGGGATACTGAAGGAGTGGGTCGACGCTCCTGCCCTGGACAAGTTCCGCCGCGCTGACCCGCGCCAGCTCGTGGCCGCAGCCCTGAGCGGCATCAGCCGGTACGCGCTTCCCGACTTCGTCCGCGACGACTACCTGCGCGCCTACCAGGGCGACCGCATGGCCGAATCAATGCGCTACCTGCGTTCCTACCCGGCCGAGCTCCCGGTGCTGAGCGGCCTGCTGCCGCAGATCGAGACGCCGGTGCAGATTATCGCCGGCGCGCGTGACCCCACGGTGCCACCGGTGAACGCCGAATTCCTCAGGCGGCGGCTGCCGCACAGCAGGCTGGACATCATCGACGCGGGCCATTTCACCTGGGAAGACGCCGCGGCCGAGTACGCGGCGCTCGTCACCAGCTGGTGGTGCGGAGGCTACGCGGCCTGCGGACCTAATACGCGGCCAGCGGACCTAAGGAGTGAGCATCCGTGCACGCCACCTACCGCGACATGCACATGAACGTGGCCGAGCTCACCGTGCCACCGTCCGCGCTCGCCGGTGAGACACCCGGGCGCAGCCTGCGTGGCCGGCGCCGCGAGTGCGAGATACTGGACCGGCTGGTGGCGAACGTGCGGGCGGGTCAGAGTCCGGTCCTGGTCCTGCGGGGCGAGGCGGGCGCCGGCAAGACCGCGTTGCTGGAATACCTGGCGCAGCGTGCGGCCGGCTGCCGCGTCGCGCGGGCAGCGGGTGCTGAGCCGGAGATGGAGATGGCGTTCGCCGCGCTGCATCAGCTGTGCGCGCCGTTCCTGGACCGGCTCGGGCGCCTGCCCGGTCCGCAGCGCGACGCGCTGGGCACCGCGCTCGGCCTCCGGAACGGAGATGCCCCGGACCGGTTCGCAGTCGGCCTGGCCGCCCTGAGCCTGCTGTCGGACGTGGCCGGAGGCCGGCCGCTGATCTGCGTGGTGGACGATGCGCAGTGGCTGGACCAGGCCTCGGCCCAGGCGCTAGCGTTCGTGGCCCGCCACCTCGCGGCCGGGCCGGTCGGACTGGTCTTCGCGATGCGCCCGCCTGAAGGCGAGCAGGACCTGACCGGACTGGCGGAAGCGCGGATCGGCGCGCTCGCTGACGGTGACGCGCGGGCGCTGCTCGAGTCGGTCGTGATCGGTCCGCTGGATCAGCGAGTGCGCGACCGGGTCGTGGCCGAGACCAGGGGCAACCCGCAGGCGCTCCTGGAGTGGCCGCGCAGGCTGACGCCCGGCGACCTAGCGGGCGGGTTCGGGCTGCCGGGCGCGGTAGCGCCGCCCGGCAGCAACGGGGAAGGTTTCCTGAGGAGGTTCGAGAGCCTGCCCGAGCAGGCCCGGCTGCTGCTGGTGGCCGCCGCGGCCGAGCCGACCGGGGATCCGCTGCTCGTCTGGCGGGCGGCCGGTCAGCTCGGCATCGGGGCCGCGGCCGCGGCGTCAGCGACCGCGGCCGGCCTGGTCGAGTTCCGCGGGCTGGTGCAGTTCTGTCATCCGGTCGCCCGGGCGGCGGTCTACCGGGCTGCTCCGCCGCGGCAGCGTCACAGTGTCCACCGCGCCCTTGCGGACGCCACCGACCCGGCCCGCGATCCTGATCGCCGCGCCTGGCACCTCGCGCATGCGACGCCGGGACTGGATGAGGACGTCGCGGCCGAACTGGAGTGCTCAGC
>Ga0207693_10003360_pt1 | contig 13667 bp, 16 predicted proteins | sample LARL81metaG_FD_184347 | JGI IMG/M metagenome (GOLD analysis project Ga0207693, IMG submission 184347) | Corn, switchgrass and miscanthus rhizosphere microbial communities from Kellogg Biological Station, Michigan, USA - LAR L8-1 metaG... | ecosystem: Host-associated > Plants > Roots >...
GTCGCGAGATCGATCGCATCGATGCCGACATGCATGCGCTGTTGATCGAACGCGGCGAAATTATCGATCGGTTGATCGCGGTGAAGAAAACTGAGGAGACCGGCTCCGCGTTCCGTCCGGCGCGCGAAGCCGAGATGATGCGGCGCCTAGTGCAGCGGCATCATGGCAGCCTGCCGCTCGACACCGCCGAAAGCATCTGGCGCGTCATTATTTCCACCTTCACCTATGTGCAGGCGCGGTTCTCGGTGCACGCCGATCTCTCGGCCGGCGACGCCTTGATGCGCGATTCGGCGCGCTTTCACTTCGGCTTCACGGTGCCGTTCGTGCCGCATATGGGCGGGGCGAGCGTCGTCGAAGCGGTCACTGCGTCGAAAGGCGATCTCGGCCTGGTTCCGGCTTTTGCCATTGCCGGGTCTGGCCCGTGGTGGACCGCGCTCGAATTCAAAAGCGCGCCGAAGATCATCGCGCGGCTGCCCTTTGTCGAACGGGCCGACCATCCGGCCGCATTGCCGGTCTTTGTGATTTCCCGTGCCGCACCCGACGCCATGGTGGTCGAAACCGAGACATGGAGCCTGCGGGTATCCGGCTGGAGCGCCGCCGCGGTACGGGCCTTGGCCGAATTCGCCGACGTCATTGCCGTCCCCGATAGCGCCTTCGACGGCGCGGCGCTCTTGGTTTCGGTGCCGCATGGCGGCGTCGACACAGTCTCTGCGGCCTTGGTTAAAAGCGGTGCCTCGATCCGCTCCTCGGGCCTCGTCGGCAGTCACGCAACCCGCTATACCGTGCCCTGATTTTCCCCGCCGCCGCGCGGGGATGGCCAAATAAAGAGAACGTGATGCCTGCAATGCGTCCCCAGCCGCGCCCCGGCGTGCTCGACATCGACGCCTATGTGCCCGGTAAGAGCAAGGCGCCGGGCGTAGCGAAAGTATTCAAGCTGTCGTCGAACGAGACGCCGCTCGGGCCGAGCCCGCGCGCGATCGCCGCCTATAAGGCCTGGGCGGATCACCTCGAAGATTACCCGGACGGCGCCGCCAGCGATCTGCGCGAAGCGATCGGGCGCGCTTTCGGGCTCGATCCCGATCGCATCGTCTGCGGCGCCGGCTCGGACGATCTCTTGCACCTCTTGGCGCACGCCTATCTGGTCGATGGCGACGAGGCGATCCACACCACGCACGGTTTTCTGATCTATCCGATCGTGACGCTCGGCGCCGGCGCAAAACCCGTCGTCGTCCCGGAGCAGGAATACACGGCCGATGTCGATGCCATCCTGGCCGCGGTGACGAAAAAGACCAAGATCGTCTTTATCGCCAACCCGAACAATCCGACCGGCACCTGCCTGTCGTTCGACGAGGTCAAACGCCTGCACCGCGGCTTGCCGCCGCATGTGCTTTTGGTGATCGACGCCGCTTACGCCGAATATGTCCGGCGCAACGACTACGAAGCCGGCATTGAGCTCGTCGCCACTTCCGAGAACGTGGTCATGTGCCGGACGTTCTCGAAAATCCACGGACTCGCGGCACTCCGCCTCGGCTGGATGTTCGCGCCGGCGCACATCGTCGACGCGATCAATCGCATTCGCGGTCCTTTCAACGTCACCGGGCCGGCGATTGCCGCCGGCGTTGCCGCGATCGAGGACCTTGAGCATCAGGAGCGCTCGCGTGAACACAATACGCGCTGGCTGAATTGGCTGACGGTGGAAATCGGCAAGCTCGGCCTGAAAGTGACGCCGAGCGTCGCCAATTTTGTGCTGATCCATTTTCCGGAAACCAAAGGGCACACCGCCAAGGATGCCGACACCTTCCTCACCGCGCGCGGGCTGATTTTGCGACAGACCACCGCCTATAAGCTGCCGAACGCGCTGCGTATGACCGTGGGCACCGAGGAAGCTAATCGCCTGGTCGTCGCGGCGCTCAAAGAATTTTTGGGGCAAAAGTGATGGCTGCGGTCACCATTTTTCACCTCTCCCCGTTGGGGAGAGGTCGACTTGCGAGCCAACGGGTCCGGCCCGAAGTGTCCGGCCCGATGACAAGCTCCGCGAGCAAGTCGGGTGAGGGGGATCGGATCTTTCGGTCCCCCCTCACCCGGCTCGCAGCCGGTGCTGCTCGCCGACCTCTCCCCAACGGGGAGAGGTGAGTTACCGCATGGCACCGAACGCACCCCTGTTTAACCGCCTCGCGCTGATTGGCGTTGGACTGATCGGCTCATCGATCGCGCGCGCGGCGCGCGCGCAGCGCGCGGTGCGCGAGATTATCGCCACCGCGCGCTCGCCGGCGACGCGCCGGCGCGTGGCCGAATTGGGCCTGGCGGATCAGGTGGTCGAGGATAACGGCGCCGCGGCGGCGGGCGCCGATCTCGTCATCGCTTGCGTGCCGGTCGGGGCGTGCGGCGAGGTGGCCAAAGAGATCGCACCGCATCTCAAGCGCGGCGCGATTGTTTCCGATGTCGGATCGGTGAAGGGCGCGATCGTGCGCGACATGGCCCCGCATTTGCCCGCCGGAGTGCACTTCGTGCCGGCGCATCCGGTTGCCGGCACGGAGCATTCCGGCCCCGACTCCGGCTTCGCCGAACTCTTCGTCGGCCGCTGGTGCATTCTCACCCCGCCGCAAGGGACCGAGCCCGCCGCGGTCGACAGATTGGCGGCGTTTTGGCGCCTCCTCGGCGCCAATGTTGAAACCATGGCGCCCGACCATCATGACCTGGTGCTGGCGATCACCAGCCACCTGCCGCATCTGATCGCCTACACCATCGTCGGCACCGCCGACGAATTCTCCGAAGTGACGCGTTCGGAAGTGCTCAAATTTTCCGCCGGCGGCTTTCGGGATTTCACCCGCATTGCCGCTTCCGACCCGACCATGTGGCGCGACGTTTTTCTCGCCAACAAAGATGCGGTTCTGGAAATGCTCGGCACCTTCAATGAAGATTTGTCGCAATTGACGCGCGCCATTCGCCGCGGCGACGGCGAGGCTTTGTTCGAACATTTCAAGCGGACGCGGGCGATCCGGCGCGGCATTGTCGAGATCGGCCAGGATTCGCCGGCGCCGGATTTCGGCCGCGCCCATGCCGGCCTGCCGGGCGCTCCCCTGCCGCGGCCCTACGCGGCTTCCGACGATTAATTGAGTCTCGGCAAGCTCATCACAAACTGTCGTCGTGATCGATGAACCGGACCTCGACGTCGCGGGTGTCGGCCGGCGGCAGAATAAGTTCGCTGCGAAACGCCAGCCTGCGGCCAGCGGACAAGCGTTCGTGCGTCGGAGCGGCGGTCCAGGAATAAATTTCCTGATGCTCGGCGTTGCGGATCGCAAAGCACAAAAGCGGGACATCGGCGCTCTCTGCCGTGCTATTGCCGATCGCGCCTTGGACGATAAGAACCGGTTCGCCGTCACGCCGCTCTGCCGTGGCGGCAAGACGGTCGAAATGGACGCCGCGAAGGTTCACCGGTAACCCGAGCGCGGCAAAAAACGACGCGGTTTGCGGCATGGCCCAGACCAGATCGGCGCGCTCGCTGATAATCGCCGCGTCAATGAGCGCAAGTGCGAGAATGACGCGCTGCAAACGTGACAGCGACGGGCGCCACAGCCACCAGGACCGCCGCCAAGAGACCCGCAAAGATAGCCACCAAGTGCGGCACCGCGACAGCCGCCAAGAGAAGCGCCAGGCTCGGTGCTGGCGCCTCATAGCGCCTACGACGCGGGCAACGATCGCGGCGCTGCCTTCAATCAGCGGGATCGTCGCCGGCGGGCGTGCCTGGCTAACGCCGGCAGGCTCGGCATGAACGCCCGCAGGCGGCGGGGTGGGCGCTCGGTCCGTGGGACTCCTGCCGGCTTCCAGCTCCTCGGCCAGAACCGCCGTCGCCCGCCGCAGACGCGGCAGCGCCGACCGCGCGGATCGCGCCGCATCGGCCGCGGCTTGCGCGATGGCCGCCATCGCGCGCCCTACCGGCGGCATTGCATCCGCCGCGACCTTAAGCTTGTCGGTATCGGAGAGCTGCGCCTGCCAGATCCAGCGGCAACGGTGGCAACGAAGCTTGCGGGTCCAGCCTCTGGCCGGCCGCAGGCTTGCCATTGCGACGCCATAGGATGTAGCGCAGTTTGGACAGACGATCAGCATTGGCGTATCGGCAAGCGCGAAAAGCGCGCCTGGGGACCCTAACAGCCGTCTGTTAAAGAAGGGGTAACCACGCCGGCCCTGGCGCGCCGCCGGACCCCCGGCGATTGTTCGCCGGGGCGAATGGCGACGCCGGCTTGGTGGAGGATCGCGTGATCCGATTTGAGAATGTCGGCTTGCGCTATGGCTTCGGCACGGAGGTCCTGCGCGACCTGAGCTTCCATATCGACAGCCATTCTTTTCAGTTCCTCACCGGCCCCTCAGGCGCCGGGAAAACCTCGCTGCTGCGTCTGTTATTTCTGTCGCTCAAGCCGACGCGCGGCCTGATTTCCATGTTCAATCGCGACACCGCCACGCTGACGAAGGACGACCGCGCCACGCTGCGCCGCAGCATTGGCATTGTCTTCCAGGATTTTCGCCTGCTCGATCATCTGACCACTTATGAGAATGTGTCGCTGCCGTTCCGCGTGCTGGGCAAGGAAGAAGGCGCCTATCGCAGCGAGGTCGTCGAACTCTTGCAATGGGTCGGGCTCGGTGAGCGGATGGACGCCTTGCCCCCGGTGCTGTCGGGAGGCGAGAAACAGCGGGCCGCCATCGCGCGCGCGGTGATCGCACGGCCGCAATTGTTGCTCGCCGACGAGCCGACCGGCAACGTCGATCCCAATCTCGGCCAGCGGCTGCTACGGCTGTTCATCGAACTTTATCGATCGGGGACCTCGGTCATTATCGCCACGCACGACATTGCGCTCATGGACGAGTACGACGCGCGCCGTCTGGTGCTGCACGAGGGACGATTGCATGTCTACGAGTGAGCCCTTCGACGCCGCGGCGCGATCGTGGGCCGATCGCGAGGCGACTTCGGCCATTGCCGTGCGCCGTGGGCCGACGCCGATCGTGCCTCGCGATTCAATAGCCGGGCGATCGCTGACCGCGGTCGTGGCCATCATGACGTTCCTTGCGGCGCTGGCCACCGGCGCGGCGCTGTTGATCACCGGCGCGGCGAGCGACTGGCAGTCCGAGGTAGGGCGCGAGGTAACGATCCAAGTTCGCCCCGTGCCCGGGCGCGATCTGGACGCCGATGTTACGGCGGCAGCGGCCGTCATGCGCCAAGCCCCAGGCATTGCCGACGTGCGCCCCTATACCAGGAAGGAATCCGCAGAGCTCGTCGAGCCGTGGCTCGGCTCGGGCGTCACGCTGGGCGACCTGCCTATCCCACGCATTATCGTAGCGAAGCTGGCGCCCGGCGGCGCGGCCAATTTCGCCGATTTGCGCAAAGCGCTCACGGCCCAGGTGCCGGGCGCCACCCTCGACGACCATCGCGGCTGGATCGACCGCATGCGGACCATGGCGGAGACCGCGGTCGCTACCGGCATGGTCATTCTTGCGCTCGTAATTGCCGTCACCGTCCTGTCCGTCACCTTCGCCACCCGCGGCGCCATGGCAACCAACCGGCCGACCATCGAAGTCCTGCATTATGTCGGTGCGACCGACGGCTTCGTCGCCGGTCAGTTTCAGCGGCATTTCCTGGTTTTGGGTCTCAAGGGCGGCGCGCTTGGCGGCGGCGCCGCGATGGCGCTGTTCGGAATTCTGCAAGCCGCCGATACCTGGCTCATCGGCGCGCCAGGCGGCGAGCAGGCCGCAGCTCTGTTCGGCAGCCTGGCGATCGGGCCCGCCGGTTATATCGCCATGTTTGTCGTTATCGTGCTGATGGCGCTGGTCACCGCCGTGGCGTGCCGCCGCACCGTTGGCCACACCTTGGACAATATCGAGTGAGGCCTATCAGCCGAAAATCTTTTCGCTTTACCAGTCGCGCTGCGGCGAGGGAGCGCTGGAATGCCGAGCCTTAGAAAGGCGGTGAGACGGCGCCGGATCGGTTCGATCGGCATCAAGCTCATTGTATTTGCCGCGATCGCATTTGTCGGCGGCTTCGGCTATTTCATTTGGCAACTGCCCGACCAGCAAGTCGAGCTTGATCGCAATGCCGACGGTATCGTGGTACTGACCGGCGGCGACTCGCGCGTCAGCGACGCGCTGGCGCTGCTCGGCGCCGGGCGCGCCAAGCGGCTTTTGATCTCCGGCGTCTATGCCGGCACCACGACAAGCGACATCGCCCGTCAGGTGGTCGACTACAATCGTTTGCTGACCTGTTGCGTCGATCTCGACTATTCGGCGATCAACACGCTGGGCAATGCGGTGGGGACACGGCAGTGGACATTGAAGAACGGTTTCCATTCTTTGATTGTTGTGACGTCCGCCTACCACATGCCGCGGGCGCTGGCCGAGCTGTCGCACCAGCTGCCGGAGGTTGCTTTGATTCCGTACCCGGTCGTCTCCGATCGATTGCGTGTCGAGCCATGGTGGTCGAATGGCGCGACCACAAAAGTCGTGCTGTCGGAATACTTCAAATACCTCGCCGCCAAGCTGCGCATGCAATTTGAGTCGACCCCGGCGTCGAGCTGATCGCCTGCTTTTTTGGAAACATCTCCGTGTCCCGACTGCTGGTTCACGTCCGCTCGCTCATCTTCAACGCGCTGTTCTACGCCAATCTGCTCGTTCACATGATCGTGGCGCTACCGACGCTGCTGCTGCCTTATCCGGTCCTGCGCGCCTTTATCCGCTCCTATGCGCGAAGCAGCCTTTGGCTGCTGCGCGTCATCTGCGGCACGCATGTGTTGTGGCGCGGCACAGAAAATATTCCGCGGGGCTCATGCATCGTGGCATGCAAGCACCAGTCGGCATGGGAGACCTTCGCTCTTTATGCGGTGCTTGAAGATCCGATCTACGTCCTCAAGCGCGAGTTGATGTGGATCCCGCTATTCGGCTGGTACACCGGGAAAGCCGGCCTGATTCCGGTCGACCGCAGCGCCGGCATGGCCGCGCTTTCCCGGATGACGGCGCGAGCGCAGCGGGCGATCGCCGGTCCACGGCCGCGGCAGCTCGTGATCTTTCCGGAAGGTACCCGCCGCGCGCCCGGCGCCGAACCCAGCTACAAACCCGGCATCGTGCATCTCTATGCCAGGCTCGGACTGCCCTGCGTGCCGGCTGCGCTCGATTCCGGATTGTTCTGGCCGCGCCGTTCGCTCGTTCGTCTGCCGGGCACGATTATCGTGGAATTTTTGCCTCCGATCGCGCCAGGATTCGACCGGGCCGGATTCCTTGCGCATCTGCAAGAGACTATCGAAGAAGCAAGCGCACGCTTGGTTCAGGAATCAGGAGTCAGTAATCAGTAATCAGTAGTCAGAGAAGGTCGAGCGGCAATCAACGGTCCGGCACAACGTTCAGATTACCACTGTCGGTGCCCGGATTTCTGCTTTCCGACTTCTGGTTTCTGACTTCTGATCCCGCCAGCCGCTCCGCCAGCAAATGCAAATCGCTCTCGCGATAACCGAGCGCTTCGAGCGCGCGTACGGTTTCCAGGACATAATCGCGGTTGGCCCCGGATTGGCCGTGGCCCTGGCGCACATGATGCAGACTTTCCGTAAGCGTCAGCCGGCCGGCGTATTGCACGTGGCTGCGATCGACGATGTAGCACACCGCCCGTACCCGGCGCCGCGCGCGCTCTTCGAGCTCGATCTGCCGCATGGTTTCGACATAGACCGTCGTGACCTGTTCGCGCGCGCGCAAGTAGTGCAGCGTTTCGGCGCGCGCCGCGGCGGCGACCCGATAGGCGATACCGCGGCACATTCCGCCGCGATCGAGCCCAAGCACGAGCCCGGGCCGTTCCGGCGTGCCGCGATGAACAAACGAGAACACGCAAAGGGCGCGATGCAGCCCGATCAGCCGGGCCGGAACCCGCTCGCGGTAAGAGAATCCCGGCCGCCACATCAGCGAGCCATAGGCGAAAACCCAAAGGTCCTCGTTATCGCGCTCGGCGGTCTTTATCATCGGCCCTGACGTGTCTTGGAATTCGCTTGCGGTATTGGCGGTATTGGCTCGCAGTGGAGGTCGCGTGAAACTATGGCCGAACTTTGCGCCGGTCCAAAATAGGACCGAAAACCCGCATCTTCGAAATGCCACGACGAGAGGCGACCAAGGGCGATGTCTGCGCAATCCCCCCTGAGCATGATGCAACCGCGCCGGCCGCCGGCCCGCCCGCGGCGCAGCCCTCCCCCGCGCCGGCGTCTTTGGCGCTTTCTTCTCCTGGCTGCCGTCATCGGGGCGCTCCCGATCGGCTGGACGGCACTGTGGTCCTACGCCGCCTCGATCGCCAACGAGGCTTTGTCCGGATGGCTCGATCGCGAGGCCGCCCTTGGCCGCGTTTATGCCTGCGGGTCACAGTCTATCGGCGGCTATCCGTTCGGAATCGTGATCCATTGCGACAAGGCGAGTGCCGCTTTCAAGAGCAATCGCCCGCCGTTCGATGTCAGCGCCGGCGACTTCACTTTTTCTGCACAAGTGTTTCGTCCGACCCTGTTGAACGGCGAAATCAGCGCCCCGGTTACGCTCGCCGATCCGGGCCAGGGAGCCGCCTTTGTCGCCAATTGGTCGGACGCGCGGCTCGCCCTGCTCGGGCTGCCGCCCGAGCCCGAACGCGTGACCGTTGATTTGACCAAGCCCCGGCTCGACCGCACGGCCGGCGCCAATGCGGGGATGATCTTTGCGGCTGACCGGCTCGAGGTCGATGGCCGCATCATTGCGGGTTCGGCGCGCCGCAACCCTGTCATCGAAGCAAGCGCCAAGGTCACAGCGGGGCTGGCGCCGAGCTTTCATCCGCTCCTGGCCGAACCGCTGCGGGGCGAGATCGATGCAATCATGCGGGGCTTTAAGGATTTCCAGCCCAAGCCGTGGTCGGTTCTGTTCCGTGACATGCAAGCCTCGGGCGGCGGCATTGAGATCAAGACCTTGCATCTTGCGCGCAGTGACGCGGCGCTGCTCGGCACCGGCACGCTCACGATCAACGCTTCCGGCCGGCTTGAGGGCCAGCTTCGCGTCACCATCGCCGGAGTGGAGAACATCGTGCCGCTCCTCGGCGTCGATCAATTGATCGGGCAAGGGATCGATCGGCTCACCGGCGGGGCCGGATCGCCGGCGCAAGGGCTCGGCGCGCTGGACCGCTTGCTGCCAGGCTTGGGCGGCGTGGTGCGCGAAGGCGCCAGCGCCGGCCTGACCGAGACCATCAAAAGGATGGGCGAGCCCACCAAGCTTGATGGAAAACCGGCGGTCGCGCTGCCGCTTCGCGTCACCGACGGCATTGTTTATGTCGGAATCATTCCGGTCGCGGCGGTGCCGGCGCTGTTCTGACGCCAGCCGAAGCGAGGCTTTTGCGTTCCGAAGGCGCGATTTGGTCGCACTTTGCCGCACGATCAAATGGCGGCGATCTGCGGAACTTGGCAATCGCCTGTCTGGTTTTATCTGCATCTTGGGCGAAGGCGAGGACTGACCGGCTCTCCCGGCAGCGAGGGAGGTGGCGATGGCTCGGATCCACGACGAGTCTTGGTGGGAACCCGGCGAGACCTGGCTAAGTGTCGGCCGCACCCTTTATTGGCTGGCGACGATTATCGCCGCGGTCATGGTGATTTTCGCCGTCGCTGATTTCTTTATCGGTTGGGTTCAAGGCGCGCCGATTATCAGAATCGTTGCCCTCGCCGCTGCAGCGATCGTGTGGCTGATCGGGCGCATCTGCCGTGCGCTCTTGCCATAACTCTCGAGCGACGCAGCTACCAATCCTCCGTTCGTCCCCGCGAAAGCGGGGACCCAAGCCTATCTGGATTCCCGCTTCCGCGGGAATGAGCGGAGTATCGCAGACCCAATCCTACTTCACAGTTGCGCGCCGCCTGAGCATCAGCACGTGCATACCTTCAAGCACCAATTCATTGCGCTGATTGTGGAGCGCGATGGCGAGGCGGACGATGCCGCGGTCGTTATCCTTCGGTTCGACCGAGACGACGGTGAATTGCGGCGTCACGGTATCGCCGATGAAAGCCGGCCGCTTGTAGCGCGCCTCGTTGCCGAGCATGGCGATCATCGACTCGGTGAGCTCCTCACTGACCGGCGCCGCACCGAGCGCGCATAGGCCAAGCAGCATCAGCCCATGCGCAATCGGCGCATCCCAGCCTTTGGCGCGCGCATATTCGGGATCATAATGAAGCGGATGCGCGTCGCCGGTCATCGCCGCGAAACCGGCAAAATGCTTCTCGCTCAAAGTATGCGGCGCCGACTTGAAGATTTCGCCGGGCACGAAATCGTCGAGATAACGCTGCGGCATGGTGCTGATCCTTTGCGGCAAGCGCCGATTTCACTCTATCCTTTTGTCACACCGGGCATAGCCGTTCGCAGAACGGCGTCCTTTCAATCGCCTGTGCCGGTGGTCCATTCTGAATAGTCGCACGAAAAATGATACGGCGAGCGGATATTAGTTTTTCCAGCTAAAAGTCAGCATGGATTGTGCCGGGTCAAGCCCGGCAATGACGATTGACATAGGTGATGTGAATTTCAAGCGCCTTCTGTCGATCCCGTCAAAGCGGCAGATAACCAAAGCGCTGCATCTGCTCGCCATGAGCGTCGACGAGCGCTGGATGGATTACGGATGATGTAGACCGCTCCGGCCGTGACTACCAAGTTGATCGTCGGGTAGCCGCGGTCGACGGCCAGCGCCTGATGGGTTTTCACGAAGATCAGGCCTTCGACCGTGTCGGCGATATACTGCTGGACGCGGGCGCGTGCCGCCGCGATTTGGTTGAGATGTTCATCCGTCGGGGAGAAGCCGAGAATTTCATTGAAGAAGCGCTTGGCGGCGCTCGTCATGGAAAATTGATTGAGGTCATTAATCTGCTGGGCCTGCGATTCTCCGGACGTGACGTGCACCAAATTGTGCACGAAGGCGCGCGTCCAGGTGTTGCCCGATTTCGGGTAGGAGGCGAGCCACACAATCCCCGATCGCGGCGCCTCGGCGGCACTGCGCTTTGCGGAGCACTCGCCGTCGCCGCGCCGAGCGCCAGCGCCGCCGACATGAACAAGCCGATGCCGATGAAGGCGCCACCCGCGCTACCGGTCGCCAAAGACACCTGGACCTGGTGGATTGAAGGCGGAGCCTTCAATACCGGCGGTGGTAGCCTCGGCCAGTTTCCCAGCATCAAGCCAAATTGGGGCGGAGAAGGCGCCATCGGCTTTGACTGGCAGCCCTTCGCGCCGATGCATGTCGTCGGCCAGTTCCGCTATGGGGCCGCTACAAAGAGCAGCCCCACCAGTTCGACTTTCATCTCGGGCCCGACCACAATCACCAATACCGGTACCCAGAGTCTACGTGAAGATCACTGGCTGATTGACTTTGGTATCGGCCGCGATTTCGGGCTCGGCGATACCCATGCCATGTGGACCCTCGGCATCCGCGTCGCCGATCTGCGGGCGAAATTGAATTCGAATAGGACTTTCTCGGCGACATCCAGTTGTTCGCCCGTGTCCCACGGAGCGTTTTCTACCCAAGAAAAAAGCACGTTTGTCGGCGCCGGACCGCCCTTTGGCGTCCAGGGCGATATCCCGCTTGGCAATCAGTGGAGCATCGACTGGGCCGCCGGCGCCGCCGTCCTCTTCGGCGAGCGCACGGTTACTCTCACGGGGTCAACCGTCGGAAACGTTTCCGACACTCCAGCGATCTTCAATGTGGACGCGCAAGCCGCCTGTCCTATTGGTTTACTCCCAACGTGAAAATCACGGCAAGCTATCGCTTTGACGAGTATTTCAGAGCGCTCAAAAACGTGACCGTCGCCAGCACCACTTTGGGTGTCAACGGACCCGTCTTCCTGTCTTCTAACATTGACCGGTCTTACAGCGGCCCGATGCTGCGGTTGACGACGAAGTTCTGATCGAACGGCGCATCTCGTTTCATCCTTCTTAGGGGAGGCATTTTCGCCTCCCCTTTTTTCTTTGCTGCGTCCTCACATTGTCATGCCCGCGCTTGTCGCGGGCATCCCGATCATGCTGGCACAGTTATGCCGGCCCAAGCGGGATGGCCGGGACAAGCCCGGCCATGACAATCTGGACTCATTCGGCTCTCACTAGCGCAGCGGGGGAGAGGTGAAATCGTCACTTGCACAAATTCGCCGCGGACACGCCGACCTGGACGATACGGGGTTTATCGACGCCGGCGACGCCGACAAATTTGAAGATCTTGTTGTCGATCTCGCGCTTGCGCGCGTTCTGGATCACGACCTTCTTGGCGCCGGTGATGAGCGGCCAGAACGCCGACGCCTGCGGCTGTTTGGCCGGATCGGAGCTGAACGTGAAATCGATCCCGGTATTGGTCAGATAGGCGTGGCCGGAAGGATCGGTAATCCAGAATTCCTCAATGGCGGATTTGGCGGCAATGTCCTTGAGAATCCCGTTGATCCCCTCCGTCGTCACGCCGTTCTTTTCCGCCGCCGCCACAAATTGCGCCGCCAGCATGGCTTCGCCGACCATATGGCGGGCGATCGTGTCTTCGCAGCCGGCGGCGCGCACGCCGGACGCGCCGGCCAACATTGCGACATAGACGCAAATAATCGATCCGATCAGTCGAGATTTCAGCATCGCGCGCAGCTCCTATGGTTGTTTTCAGATGGTTGTTTCAGATCCGGGCGAAGAAACGTTCCCCTCTCCCACTAGGGGCCGCACTTGCGCGCGCCCGAGTGCATGCTTGTTGGGGGTGTAAGGGGGTAGGGGTAGAAAGGCATAGCCTCAGGCGTCGTCGCTCCCACTTTGCCTAGCGACCCCCTCCCCACCCCCCCAAGGGGGGAAGAAGAAGAGAGCTTGCGTACCAACAAATAGCTCACTCTGCCCGCCGCGCATGCCAGCCAACGACGGCTTCAGGCACCGAGTCGGTCGAAGCAAAATAGGGCTTGATGTCGAGGAGCGGGGTGTTGTCGAGGCAGTCGACACCGACAACGTAAAGCGCATTGCCTTCGAGCCGAATAAGCCGCGCCACCGAAACCGCGATCGGGTTCGGCCGCGCCGGCGATCGTAGCGCGAAAGTACCGCGCTGCTCGCCATAGTGCCGCGGCACCTGCAGCACCAGATCGCGGCGAGTACGATCCATCCAATAGAGCAAGAGAACGTGGGTGACGGTCTCGAGTCCTTTCAACGCCGGCGCCCAGCGTGGATCGAGCTCGACGGTGCAGATCGCGTCGGATTCGCGCGGGTTCTTCGGGCATTGCGCGCGGCTTTGCCAGGGCGTGCGGATGCGCCCGATGAAATAGAGCGCGGCGTCGAACTCTTTCGGTACCGCGACCGCCACCTCGCCCTCGCGCAGCGTGAGGAAATCGTCGCCGGCAGGCGTGTCAGTGTCTTGGTGTGGTTTGTGTTCGATCATGCAGGAAGCGTGGCACGCGGCGAAACAGATCGCCAGCGCGGAAAGCGGGCACCAAATCCCTTCGTGACCGCCGGGCATAGCCGTTCGTAGAACGGCGTCGCTTCGCCCGCCTATGCCGGCGGTCCATGCAGCGGCGCGGCCCCATGGATTGCCGGATCAAGTCCGGCAATGACGCAAAAGTGATGTCACCGCATCGTTGACTTCGTCACCGATTACGTTACACATGCTCCGAACCTCGCCCAGTCGGACGGGCTGCGGCCGGCAGGCCGCAAGCACGGGG
>Ga0207693_10003368_pt1 | contig 13654 bp, 14 predicted proteins | sample LARL81metaG_FD_184347 | JGI IMG/M metagenome (GOLD analysis project Ga0207693, IMG submission 184347) | Corn, switchgrass and miscanthus rhizosphere microbial communities from Kellogg Biological Station, Michigan, USA - LAR L8-1 metaG... | ecosystem: Host-associated > Plants > Roots >...
TGTCGAATTGGGGCAAATGCGACGACTGAAACATCAGCAGCGGGTCGAGATCCACCTGGATGGCGCCGACGGCGTCGTCGCATGTCGCGTCCTCGGGGTCAAGGGATCGGTCGCCAGCCTCACGCGAGTTGACGGCGGGCCGGAGCAGTTCGAGCGACTGACGCCCGCCGCGTCCGGATACCTGATGTTCGAGCACCGCGGCGGCACGATTGCGCTCAAGGGCATCGCCACCACCCAGCAGACCGACCAGCCGGAGCTGTTGTTCGTCGTGCTCGATGGAGTCCAGCTTCCCGAGCGCAGGGCGGCCGAGCGCGTCGTCGTCAGCGCGCTTGCGCGACTGTTCGCGTCCGACGGCGGCGGCGATGACGACTGCGTCGAAACCCCGCTTGCGAACGTGAGCACGAGCGGATTGCTGGTCGAGCGTCATCCCGGCCTGGACGAGCGGGCGCAATTCAGACTCGAGCTGCTGATCGACGGCGACGACGAGCCGATCTGCTGTGACGTTGTTGTCGCCCGAAGGACCGCCACCCACCTGGGGATGCGGCTCGTCAACATGGACGAAGCCGATCAACAGCGGCTTGCGGCGGTCATCGGCCGCCACGCCGCCTGACCGCAGTAACGTGCGCGCGGTGAGCGCGGATTCGATCAAGCGCGTCGAGGCGACCGACGTCGACGAGCTGCTCGTGCTGATGCGGGCCTACTGCGACTTCTACGAGGTATCCCAGCCCGACGGGAATCTCCTCGCCATCGCGCGCGCACTCATCGCCGACCCGGTGAACGAGGGCGTGCAGCTGATCGCGCGCGACTCAAGCGGCCGCGCGGTGGGATTCGCGACGGTGTACTGGACGTGGTCGACGACCAGCGGTTGCCGGATCGGCATCATGAACGACCTGTTCGTCGCCGCGGATTCCCGCGGACGCCGTATCGCCGAGCGGCTGATCGAGGCGTGCCGGGCGGAGTGCTCCACGCGGGGCGCGCGGCAGCTCGCGTGGCAGACGGCGCCGGACAACTTCCGGGCACAGAAGGTGTACGAGCGCGTCGGCGGCAACCGGGAGCAGTGGATCGACTACTGGCTGGCGGTTTCGGAGTAGGCTTTCCCCGCGCGCAGGGCGGACGCGTCCAGCTCGCGGGCAGGGTCTGAGACCCACCATTCACTCAGAGTCGGTCGAGCCGCGATTTTCGATTCCGGCGCCGGGAATGCGAGCACCCGGGGCGCTGGAAGGAGAATCATCGTGGGTCTCGATCTCGATCAGGCGCGCAGACAGGCCAAGGAGGTGCTGCGCGCGGCCAGGTCCGGTGACGCGCGGGCACTGGCAAGGTTTCGCGCCGACCGCACCCCTCGGCTCGCGGACGCGCAGGCCGCCGTCGCGCGAGAACTGGGCTTCTCGTCCTGGCCTGATCTGGTGGCCGGCGTGCCGAGCGATGCCCGCGGGTTTCGCGAGGTGACGGCGTTGCACCAGGCCGGGCTGTGGGGGCAGGCGGGGACACTGCGCCTGCTGATCGATCGCGGCGCCGACGTGGGCGCGGTCACAGGGCCGCCGGCCGGGGACGGCGAGCAGGAGTGGACCGCGCTCGACTGGACGGCGTGGGGTTCGGTTGAAACGACGGGGGCCGCGGAGCGCCAGGCGGCGTATCGCGAATGTGTCGCCGCCCTCCTCGGCGCCGGCGTCCGGATCTCCGAGCGCGCACCGATCGGTCACCTGATCGACGAGATCAGAGAGACGGGGCGCGATTACCTGCCTGGAAAGCCCGTCCGTGTCCGCGTTCGGCTGCGCGGTCCGAACGTCGACGTCGACGACCTCGGCGGCGCGGTCGCCGCGGCCGGCGTGCCGCCGGGTTGGCTCGATGCCGCTCGTCGGGCGGTCGCGGCGCTCGATTGGAACGTGCGCCGTAGCGGCGTCGTGTTCATGCAGGCGCCCCGCGGTCGTGCGCTCGAGTGGATCATCTCGCGCACGGCGGAGGCGTCGGTCGCCGTGTGCGACGCGATCCTGCAGCTGTCGGACGAGGGCTAGACCGCCTCGGTCTGCGCGCTTTTTGCGGCATATAGCCGTAAAAAACGCGTCGGTCGAGTGAGTGGGGGAGGGAACACGTCTTTCTGCGCGCCCCGATACGCTGGGCGCCCTGACTGGGGGCCGCTCAAAGCCAATCGCCGATTACGGACTGCTGGCCGACTGCAACTCGGCGGCGCTGGTGGACCGGGACGGGTCGATCGCGTGGTTGTGCCTGCCGCGCTTCGACAGCCCCGCGGTGTTCGCCGGCATCCTCGATCCCGACGCCGGTCATTGGACGATCACGCCGACCGCGCCGTATCGCAGCCAGCGGCGTTATCTGCCCGGAACGCTTGTGATGGAGACGACGTTCACGACCGACAGCGGGAGCGTCAGGCTGACCGACGCGATGGCGTTTGCCGAGGGGCAGCGCGAGCACGATCTCGGCCTCGATTGTCCCCACCTACTCCTGCGGCTCGTCGAGGGCGTGGCGGGGGAGGTGGAGCTTTCTCTCGAGCTGGCGCCGCGGCCGGAGTACGGCCTCGTCCGGCCGTTGTTTCGCCAGACCGCACACGGCGGGCGGACATTCGGCGGACCGAACCAGATCGTGATCGGCTGCGGGGCGGCGTCGGTGGTCGAGGACGCGACGATGACCTGCACGTTCACCGTCGGGGCCGGCCAGCAGGTTGGCTTCGCGATGCAGTGGTCGCCGCCGGATGGGCCCGTGCCCGAGCCGTTTGCGCCAGCGGGCGTGGCGCGAAGAATCGCGGACACGGTCGCGGGCTGGCGCTCCTGGGAGACGGTGCACGACGTCTACGACGGCCCCCATCGCGATCTGGTCAGGCTCAGCTCGCGGGTGCTGAAAGGGCTGATGTACCGCCCGACGGGTGCGATCGTCGCCGCTCCGACGACGTCGCTTCCGGAGGCGGAGGGCGGAGAGCGCAACTGGGATTACCGCTATGCCTGGATTCGAGACGCGAGCCTGACGCTCGAGGCGCTGTACATCGGCGCGTGTCCGGAGGAGGCCGAGGACTTCGTCTCATTCATGACCAGCTCCGCCGGCGGCCTGGCCGGTGAGCGGTCGCTTCAGATCATGTACGGGATCGCGGGCGAGCACGATCTCAGCGAGCGGCAGCTGCCGCACCTGCGCGGCTGGCGCGATTCGGCACCCGTTCGCGTCGGCAACGGGGCCTGGACGCAGACGCAGCTCGACGTGTACGGCGAGCTGCTCAACTCGCTGAACCTCTACCGCGAGCAGCTAGGCGATCTGCACCCCGAGATCCAGCGGTTCGTCTCCGACCTCGCCAACACCGCAGCGCGTCGCTGGCGTGAGGCCGACGCGGGTATGTGGGAGATGCGCGGCGAGCCGCGTCATCACGTGTCCTCCAAGGTGCTGTGCTGGGTCGCACTCGATCGTGCGATCGCGCTTGCGCCACGGCTTGGGATGTACGCCCACATCGAGTACTGGAGCGCCGAGCGCGAACGGATCCGCAGGGCCGTGTTGACGCGGGGTTGGAGCGACACAAGACGTGCGTATGTGCAGTCGTTTGACTCCGACGAGCTCGACGCCGCGCAGCTGCTGATGCCGATCATGGGCTTTCTGCCGGCCACGGACGAGCGCATGCGCGCGACGATCGAGGCGATCGCCGCTGAGCTGACCGAGGACGGGCTAGTCCTGCGCTATCGAAACCGCGAGGGGATGAACGCCGACGGGCTGATGGGGGAGGAGGGAACGTTCGTGATCTGCTCGTTCTGGCTCGTGTCGGCGCTGGCCCAGGCGGGCGAGGTCGATCGTGCCGAGCAGCTGTTTGAGTCGCTCGCCGCACACGCCAACGATCTCGGTCTGCTGGCTGAGGAGATCGACGGGTCCAGCGGGCAGCTGCTTGGCAACTTCCCGCAGGCGTTCAGCCACGTCGGGCTGATCACCGCGGTCGCGGCGATCGACAAGGCGCGAGCCAGCCGCAGCTGAGCCGCGCCGCGCGAATCGTCGCCACGAGCGGAAAGCGCGCGGAGGAGAGGGACGCACGATCCACCGTCGCGGCGGCGATTCGCGCGACGCGGCCGAGCTGGTTGCTACTTCAGAAGCGTGCGCGCGTTCTGCGCGTACGCGGTGACCACGTCGCGCGTGAACGAGGCCTGCGCGCGGGCGAGCGATGCGAGCGACTCGATCGGCAGCGAACCGCCGACCTGCTCCTGGTAGTCGGCGAACGTCTTCAGGGTCGACTCGTATGCCTCGAGGTATGCGAGTCCGGCGCTGCGGCCGTACCCGAGGATCCGCTCGTTCAGCTCGCGAATGCGCTCGGCGGCGGCTTCCGTGGTGTCGGTCTTCTTCGCTTGCGGGGACATGTCTCGTTCTTTCTGTAGAGCAGTTGGTGCTTGCAAGATAGCGCAAGCTCAGCAAACAAGCAAGCCAGTTGCTCAGCTAATAGCAGCCGGCGAAGCGGTTCAGTCGGCCGAGGCGGCTTACTCGTCGCCCTGCCGGCGGTTGGCGTCGCGCAGGCTCTCGTAGATCTCGACCAGGGCCCGCCGCTGGCGCGGCGTCAGGTCGGGATCGGCCTCCAGCGCCATCCGCACACTAGGCGACCGGCGCTTGGGCTCGGGGTCGATGCCGACCTGTGAATACAGTGCATCTGCGGACATCTGCAGCGATCGTGCGATGGCATCGACGACGCGTCGCGATGGCTCCCGCTGGCCGCGCTCGATCTGCGAGAGATAGGGGTTCGAGATGCCGACCATGTCGGCGAACTGCCGCATCGAGAGTTCGCTGAGCTCGCGCTGACGGCGGATGAACTCGCCCAGCAGGTGCTCCTGCTCCTCCTCGGCGTCTGGGGACGTCTCGTCGTCTGCCATGGAGGCAATATTGCACAGCAAACCATCCCGTGCAAGCACCGGTCGGATCCGGCTGCCGCGGTCGTCAGCGAGACGTGTAGCCGGCGTCGACCGAGAGGACGGCCCCCGTGACGTAGGAGGCTTGATCTGAGCACAGCCAGAGACTCGCCTGGGCGACCTCTTCCGGGCGCCCGAAGCGCCCCAGAAGACTGATCACCGGTGCGAACTCCGCCTCGGTCATGCCGACGGTCTCGAGTGCCCCGCGGACCATCGGCGTGTCGATTGCTCCGGGGGCCACCGTGTTGACGCGAATCCCCAGTGGGGCGTTCTCGAGCGAAGCCACCTTCGTGAGGCCGATCACGCCGTGCTTTGCGGCGGTGTACGCCGCGTTGTTGGGCTGCGGGCGGAACGAGCTCACCGAGCCAATGTTGACGATCGCGCCGCCGCCGCCCTGCTCGAGCATCTGGCCGACTTCATACTTCAGGCACAGGGCGACGCCTTTCAGGTCGACCGCGAGGATGCGGTCGAACTCCTGCTCGTCGAGCTCGGCGATCGGATGCGTGTCGGGCGTCACCGCGGCGTTGTTGACCGCGCAGTCGAGGCGCCCGTAGCGCTCCACGGCGGTGCGGACCATCTGCTCGGCATCCGCGGCGCGAGAGACGTCGGTCCTGCAGAACGAGGCGGTGCCGCCGTCGCGCTCGATGCGCTCCACGGTCGCGAGGCCGAGCTCTTCGTTGACATCGCTGACGAGCACGTTCGCGCCGGCGGCGGCAAACACCCGCGCCGTTGCCTCGCCCATGCCCATGGCTGCGCCCGTGACGATCGCGACCTTGCCTTCAAGGGAACCAGCGGCCATCTGTGATGCACCTTCCTTCCGGGTCGATCGCTGGCGGCGGGCGGGACACGCGAGCCACCGAATTCAAATTGAAGTCAAATCGAAAGCCTACATGTTGGCGACGGCACGCGCCAGCTTGGTCGCAGCGGTCGATGCAGCGATGCGATCACTGACTAAGCGAGCGGTCCGGGTATCGACGACGCGCATTGACACCCGCCGGTAATCGTTGCTAAGTTGTCCCGACTTGAAGTGACTTCGATTATGCGTGTGCGTGTTTGAGAGGAGAGCAGATGGCCGATTTCGACGTCATCGTGTTGGGTACCGGAGCCGCTGGGCTCACGGCAGCCGTGACCGCAGCTGAGCTGGGCGCGAACGTCGGCCTGTTCGAGAAGGGGGCGACGATCGGCGGCACCACCGTCTACTCCGGCGGAATGATCTGGATCCCGCTCAACCAGCACGAGCCGCCGGAGAAGGGCGACACGCGCGAGAAGGCGATGGAGTACCTGAAGGCGCTGTCCAACGACACGATCACCGACGAGATGGCCGAGACCTACATCGACGTGGGTCCCGAGATGGTGCGCTGGCTCGACGAGCGCACGCCCGTCAAGTTCCGCGCGGTTCCGGACTTCCCCGACTACCACCCGGAGCAGCGGGGCGGGCTACCGCAGGGCGGCCGGTCGCTCGAGACCGCGATCTTCCCCTACGGCGAGCTCGGCGAGTGGGGGGACCGCGTCCACATCTCGCCGTACTACCCGAGCTACCACCTCACGATCGGCGAGACGACGCTCGGCCAGGCGATCCCGCAGGAGCTCAGCCCCGAGGAGATGCAGCGGCGCGCTGACAACGACGAGCGTGGGATGGGACTCGCGCTCGGAGGCCGCCTGCTGAAGGCCTGTCTCGACCGTGGCGTCGAGCCGCACACAAGCCACCGTGGCGTCGAGCTGATCATGGACGACGGCGACGTCGCCGGCGTCGTGTTCGAGACCCCCGACGGACGCAAGGAAGTCCGCGCCCCGAATGTGGTGATCGCCACCGGCGGGTTCGAGCACAATGCAGACCTCAAGCGCGCCTTCCTGCGGGGGCCGTGCACGCACACGGTCGCGGTTGAGACCAACACCGGCGACGGCCTGAAGATGGCCATGCGCGTCGGCGCGATGCTCGGAAATATGCGCGAGGCGTGGTGGATGCCGATGATCGAGCTGCCCACCGACATCGTGCCCACCGGCCAGCAGCTGCTGACCTACGAGCGCACGCTGCCGGGCGCGATCATGGTCAACCGCGAGGGCAAGCGCTTCACCAACGAGGCCGCCAACTACAACGCCTTCGGCGCGGCTTTCCATGAGCAGGACACGATCATGGGCGTTTACCGAAACCTGCCGTGCTGGCTGGTCTTCGACCAGACGTGGCTGGACAAGTACGGGTTCGCCGGCGGCCTCGGCGGGACCGAGAAGGCCAGGACGGACTGGATCACCTCGTCCGACACGGTTGGCGGCCTGGCCGAGCAGCTCGAGATCCCCGCGGACGTGCTCGAGCAGAGTGTCGAGCGCTTCAACGCCAACGCGCGCGATCTGCACGACCCCGACTACAAGCGGGGGTGGAGCGCCCAGGATCAGTGGTGGGGCGACCCGACGCTGCGCGACGGGACTCCGAGGGCATCACTCGGGGCGCTGGAGACGCCGCCGTATTATGCGATCCAGGTGTTCAGCGGCGCGCTGGGCACCAAAGGCGGGCCCCAGACAGATACTCACGCGCGCGTCCTTGACGTCGACGGTGACGTGATCCCGGGCCTCTACGCCGCCGGGAACGCGATGTCGTCGCCGCTCGGAATGACGTATGGAGGTGCCGGCGGCACGCTCGGGCCTGCCATGGTCTTCGGCTTCCTCGCGGGTCGCGACATCGCGCAACGAGTGTCCGTCGTCAGCCCGTCGGCGCTTGCCGCGGCGCACGGCGGCGCATGACCACCTCGGACACACGAAACCAGCTCGGCTGAAGGAGAGAGAACCAATGGAATCGAGCGTCACTGCGGAGCGCAACGGCACCGAGGTAACCGGTTGTCCCGTGATGCACCACGACTTCTCGAAGACACGCGAGCTCGGCGCCTATTGGGAGTTGGCCAACGAGCTGCGTGAGAGCTGCCCGCACTTCTACAACAAGTACGAGGACGGCGGGTACTGGGTGTTCACCCGGCATGACGCCGTCAAGGACATCTACAAGACCCCGGAGATCTTCTCCAGCGAGTCGATCACACCGTGGGAGCCGGACCCGATCTACCGGTTCGTGCCGACCCAGGTCGACGCTCCCGACCACATCAAGTACCGCCGGATCCTGAACCCCTGGTTCTCCCCAAAGGCGATGGAGGCCGCGGCTCCGATGATGCGCGAGATCTGCCGCGGCTTCATTGAGCCAATCGTGCCCAAAGGATCGTGTGACTTCATCGAGGAGTTCGCACTGCGGTTCCCGACGGCGGCGTTCCTGACGGTCATCGGCGTGCCGATTTCCTACACAGACCTGTTCACAGGCTGGGTCGACGCGTTCTTCGGCGGCTTCGGCGGTGACCCCGAGGGCGCCGAGGGAATGGCCAGGGCGTTGGGCGAGATGCGCGAGTTCTGGACCGAGCAGCTCGCCGGCCGCCGCGGTGGCCCTGTGGTCGAAGGCGACCTGTTCTCCTACCTGCTCAACTCCACCTTCGACGACAAGCCGCTCGACGAAGAGGTGCTGCTGGACATGTGCACGGTGCTCACGCTCGCCGGGCTCGACACCACCCGGGCCGAGCTGGCGTACATGTTCCATCACCTGGCGCTCCACCCCGAGCATCGGCAGGCCCTGATCGCCGACCCGGAGATCATCCCGCTGGCCGTCGAGGAGACGCTGCGCTACTACACGATCATCTTCGGCGACGGGCGCAAGGTCACACGGGACACCGAATTCCACGGCGTCCAGCTGAAGAAGGGCGACATGGTGTACGGGCTGGTCTCGGGGGCCAACCGCGACCCCAGGCACTGGGAGCAGGCGGACGAGTTCGTCATCGACCGCAAGAAGAACAACCACTTCGGCTTCGCGAGCGGCCCGCATCGTTGCCTGGGCATGCACCTCGCTCGCCGTGAGATGGCTATCGCCGTGGACGAGTGGCTCAAGGTCATCCCCGACTTCGAGCTCGACACCGACGCCCAATTGATGGAGCGCGGCGGTGGCGCGATGATGGCGCTGAGCACGCTGCCGCTGCGGTGGGGGGTGAAGGCGTGAAGCTGTGCGTGACTACGGCCTGTCAGGGTCACGGGCGCTGCTACACGCTCGCGCCTCAGCTTCTGAGCTCAGACGACGAGGGATACGTGACGATCCGGGGCGGCGACCCGATCGACGTCCCGGACGACATGCAGGACCTGGCGCGCGAGGTCGAGGGCACCTGCCCCGAAAGCGCGATCAGTCTTATCGATTAGTCGTTACGCCGCGCGCGGCCTCGCGCAGCGCGGCCCACTGGGTGAGCTTCACCCGCGGTCGTGCGGGGCTCGAGCCCTCGCCGACCGCGGTCTCGATCGCGTTGATCGCCTGCCAGCCGTCCCAGGTCACGACGTCGGCGCAGTTGTTGGCGATCAGGGCGTCGATGTCATCCTCGGGCGGTTCGTTGAGACGGCCGGCCGCGGCGTCCTCGAGGATCTTGTCGACGGTGTCCTGAGAATCCTTCTTGTTGGTGCCGATCACGCCGGACGGACCGCGCTTGATCCAGCCGGACACGTACTCGCCGAGCTGCTGAGCGCCGTCGGCGTCGGTCACCCGGCCGGCAGCATTGAGGATCAGGCCGCGCTGCTCGTCGAACGGAATCCCGGCAACCGGCTGTCCCCGGTAGCCGATCGAGCGGAAGACGAGCTGGGCGGGAATCTCCTCGAAGGTTGCGGTGCCGCGCGCGCCCAGCGATCCGTCATCGCGGGCAACGATTTCGTTTTTCTCGATCTTCACGGCGCGCACGTGGCCGTTTTCGTCGCCGAGCAGCTCGACCGGTGAAGCAAGGAAGCGGAAGCGAACCGTGATCGCCTTGCCGGTCTTCGGCCGCGCCGCGTAGTCCTGGAGGATCTCGACGTTGCGACGGCGGGTCTTGTCGGCGTCCAGCAGAGCGACCGCCGACAGCTCGTCCAACTCGCCGCCGACGACTTCGACGTCGCCACGCTCGAGCTCTCCCATCTCGAGGAGCTCGGGATTCGTGAACGCGGCCTGCAGTGGTCCGCGCCTCGCGAGGATCGTGATCTCCTCGACGCCGCTCGATCGCAGGACTTCGATCGCGTGGTCGGCGGTGTCGGTGATCTCGAGCTCCGACGGCGCCAGCGCGAGCATGCGCGCGACGTCGATCGCGACGTTGCCGGCGCCGACGACGACAACCTGCTTGGCCTGCAGGTCCACCTCGAGGCCGCAGTGGTCGGGGTGGCCGTTGTACCAGGCGACGAACTCTGTGGCGGCGTGTGAGCCGTTGAGCTCCTCGCCCGGGATGCCCAGACGCTTGTCGGTCGACGTCCCGATCGTGTAGCAGACCACGTGATAGTGGTCGAGCAGCTGCCGCCGGGTGACGTCGCTGCCGAGCTCGACGTGCCCGAAGAAGCGGAAGCGCTCGTGCTGGGAGGTCTTGTCGTAGGCCTTGGTGACCGATTTGATCTTTGGATGGTCGGGGGCGACACCGGACCGGACCAGGCCGTACGGGGTCGGGAGGCGGTCATACAGGTCGACGGCGAACTCCGGCTCGTCGATCGCCAGCAGCTGGCCCGCGGCGTAGAAGCCGCTCGGTCCAGCGCCGATGATCGCGGCGCGCAGGGGCTCGGTCATCTCTGCCGACTCCGATCCGAACTGAATTCAGGAGCTGCGGGTATCAAGGAAATGTTCGTCGGGCAAGGCACTTGACAGGAGCAACAGAACCGTTCAGGCTTCCGAACTGACTTCAGTTTATCGATTGCGCTCATGTCCTACAACTCATATTTTCATTTGACGATAGCTCCGCCGGGGTTCAGCGAGGATCGATGCGCCGCCTGCTGATCGTGGGGGCGTCGCTCGCCGGGCATCGCGCGGCTCAGGCAGCCCGGGGCGCCGGTTTCGAGGGCGACCTAATCGTGGTGGGCGAGGAGCGTCATCCGCCATACACGCGGCCGCCACTCTCAAAGGAGCTGTTGGCCGGCGAGCAGGAGCCCGACCGTGTGCATTTCCCCTGCGACAAGTTCGAGGCCGATTGGCGCCTGGGCGTCTCGGCGGTCAGCCTGGATCGCGGCCGCCGGCGAGTGGTGCTCTCCGACGGCGACGAGCTCGCGTATGACAGGCTGATCCTCGCGACGGGCTCGCGCGCCCGTTCGTGGCCTGGATCCGGCGCCGACCTCGAGGGCGTCCATGTGCTGCGCAACCTCGACGACGCGCTTACGCTGCGAGCGGCCTTCGACGGCCGGCCGCGAGTTGCGATCGTGGGCGCGGGCTTCATCGGCTGCGAGGTCGCCCAGACGGCGCGCAAGCACGGACTCGACGTGACGCTGATCGACATCGCCGACACCCCGATGGTCCCACTCGGACCGACACTCGGGCAATGGTGCGCCGAGCTGCACCGCGACAACGGCGTCGATCTGCGCCTCGGGACCGGTGTCGCTGCGCTCGTGGGCGATGGCCACGTCGAGGCGGTAGAGCTCAGCGACGGCGAACGCATCGCCGCCGACGTCGTGGTGGTCGGCCTCGGCGCGGTCCCGAACACGGAATGGCTCCACGGCAGCGGCCTGGGGCTGAGCCCCGGCCTCGAATGCGACGCCACGCTCACCGCTGTCGATGACCCCGACATCCTCGGCGCCGGAGACATCGTCTCCTGGCCGCATCCGCTGGCCGGTGGCGAAGCGCTCCGCATCGAGCATTGGACCGTCGCTGCCGAACAGGGTCAGCTGGCGGGGCGCAACGTGCTCGTACCGCATGGCGAGCGCAAGCCGTACGACGCGCCGCCGTACTTCTGGTCAGACCAGTACGACAAGAAGATCCAGTCACTCGGACTCCCCGGGCGTGCCGAGCGCCTCGAGATCGTCGAGGCCACCCCGGATGGGACGCGGGTCGTGTACGCCGGGGAACGCGACGGACGCCTAGTCGGCATCGTTGCGATCAACGCGGCTAGGCGGCTGGGCTCGTACCGCATGGCGCTGGCCGAGCCGCCGGCGTTCGATGACCTGCGCGCAACCGTTGCGGCCGACCCGGCCGCGCTGCACGCGCCGCCCAAGACGGCCTGACGCCGCGTTCCGCATTCCGCGCCACTCGCACGGCGGTCGTTAGATTGCGACTCTCGATACCGCCGAAGAAAGGTTCGCAATGCCCGATCGTGCCGCCATAGTCACTGGAGCTTCCAGGGGAATCGGCTATGCCCTAGCCGAGGTGCTCGGCGAGGAAGGCTTCGCTCTGACGGTCACCGCTCGCAAGCCCGAAGGGATCGAGCGAGCCGCGAACCAACTCCGGGACAAGGGCTACGAGGTAGAGGACCTCGCGGCGAACATGGCCGACGAGGACTCGATTCGCCAGGTGGTGGAGCGCCATCGCGATCGCTACGGCCGTCTGGACGTGCTGGTCAACAACGCCGGCGTCGGAATCGGTGCGCAGGCAACCGAGCATCAGACCAAATACGTCGACATGCAGGTCGACGTCAACCTGCGCGCGATCATCCTCTTCTACCGCGAGTGTCTGGAGATGCTGTCGGCCGCCGGCGCCGAGCATGGCAGCGCGCTGGTCGTGAACATGGCGTCGATGGCGGGGAAGTCGCCGCAGCCGTGGCTGTCGGTGTACGCCGCCACCAAAGCCGCCGTGATCGCGTACACGCGCGCGATGAACAAGGAGGTCGCCGCCAAGGGCGTCAAATCGGTCGCATTCTGTCCCGGATTCGTCGACACCGACATGTCGGACTTCATCAAGCAGACGGTTCCGGCCGAGGAGATGCTTCGTCCGTCCGATATCGGTGAGGGACTGCGGTTCTTACTGCGGGTCTCTCCAACGTGCGTCATCCCCGAGATCGTTTTCGAGCGGCCCGGGGAGAACATCTAGCGAGACGGCCCGTGTACGAACCACTGAGCTTCGACCCGATCGAGGAGGCCGGGCGTCAGTGGCGCCGGCGCTGGGGCCCGGGCATGGTCGCGCCGATGACGGCCGTCACGTCGGTGATGCGGGTCCAGCAGCTCTGGCTGTCGCGGCTGAACGAGGAGCTCAAGCCCTACGACCTCACGTTCCCGCGCTACGAAGCGCTGATGCTGCTGTATTTCAGCCGCAGCGGAGCACTCCCACTCGGAAAGATGGGAGCACGGCTGCAGGTCCACCCGACGAGCGTGACGAGCCTGGTCGACGGGCTCGAGCGGCTTGGTTATGCGGAGCGCGCGCCGCATCCGAGCGACCGTCGGACGACGCTGGCCACGATCACCGAGGCGGGTCGCCGCGTCGCCGAGCAGGCGACGGAGGCGCTGCACGAGATCAGGTTCGGCACGCAGCCGCTCTCGCGCTCGGAGCTCGAAGGCGTCACCGAGGTGCTCGGCCGAGTTCGGCTCGAGGCAGGAGACTTCACAGCAAAGTAGTTTGACTTCCTACTATCGGTCTCCCTAATATCCAGGGCATGAGCGTGACCGATCGAGGCGTGCCGTTCACCACCCTGTCGGGTGACGCGGTCGCGCCGTTGTACACCGAGGAGGACCTGCCCGCCGATCTCGAGTCGGCCATCGGGCTGCCGGGGGAGTACCCGTTCACCCGCGGCGTCTACGAGTCGATGTATCGGGGGCGGCTGTGGACGATGCGCCAGTTCGCGGGGTTCGGCACCGCGGCGGAGACCAACGAACGGTTCCGGTACCTGCTTGAGCACGGCCAGACGGGGTTGTCGACGGCGTTTGACATGCCGTCGTTGATGGGCCACGACTCCGATCATCCGCGGTCGCTTGGCGAGGTCGGCCGCGAAGGCGTGGCCGTGGACACGCTCGAGGACATGGAGATGCTGTTCGAGGGGATCCCGCTCGACCGCGTCAGCGTGTCG
>Ga0207693_10003369_pt1 | contig 13651 bp, 17 predicted proteins | sample LARL81metaG_FD_184347 | JGI IMG/M metagenome (GOLD analysis project Ga0207693, IMG submission 184347) | Corn, switchgrass and miscanthus rhizosphere microbial communities from Kellogg Biological Station, Michigan, USA - LAR L8-1 metaG... | ecosystem: Host-associated > Plants > Roots >...
CGGACGCCAGCGCGTCGTGACTGAGGAGCCCGAGGCGTCTCCCGCGCGCATTGGGGAGAAGCATCCAGCGCTATGAGGTATCGGTGCCGCCGTGCGCGCCGTTCACCTCGACCGGCTTGAGCAGCACGTAAAGTGACTGCCAAGCACGCATTTGCGCACTCGCGCGCGCGCGCCCCTCACGCGCAAGGTGGTGCACGGAACGAGGGACTCGATTACATCTGAGGTTAAATCTGCGATTGGCGCATTGCAGCTGTCGCACTCCAGTGCTGGCGACGGCTCACGAGCCCACAGCGCATTCCCGATCAACTCTCCCAGCTTTGCAGTTTTCGTGACCTGGATGTCACTCAACTTCAACTTGCCTGCCGTCAATGGGGTAACTGTGTGCTCCTGTCTGGGGGTCTCTCGCTGGCCATCAGGCCTCGTCATCGCTTTGGCGACCATGTCCGGCTCCCTCCTGCGAGATCAGTCCCCGAAGATTTCGACTCAACGCTAGCGCGCTCGCCCCTTCTGGGCCGCCGGCAGACTTCGCGAGCGCCTGTCGGACGGACCCCCGACCGCGTGCCGGGCAAACGCGGACACGGGCAATGCGCACCATCCTGGCCGCGTCTAAACAGATCGCCGGCGGCATCTGGCACTTGGTCGCCCCGCAATGATCGCTGCTGGTTCTACCTCACTCTGTATGGCAGCTAACAGTTGACTATGGGGCCACTGTCGTCGGCAAGTTCAAAAGTGCTGCGCTGCAGCTCTAAGTCATTCGACCCATGGCGCGAGACCGGACCCCCGACGGCTGCAGAGCAGCGGTTTTCCCAGCAGGATCGCCGATGGCCTTTTTTCTTGCTTGCTGGCGTGGGTCAGGAAACGCTCACATCCACACGTGCCGGATAGAAAGCGACATGATCCTTGATCGCGGCGACGGCTGCATAGGGTGCCTCATAGGTCCACACTGCATTCACAGACCGCTCTCCGCCCAGCGGAATACTGTAATAAGAGCAATCGCCCTTGTACGGACAATATGTTCGATGGTCCGTTCTTTCCAACAGCGTCATGTCGACATCCTTTAGCGGGATGTAGTACACCGGCGCATAAGAAGCTTCCGTCAGTGTGAGTGCACTTCGACTATCTGCTATCACGTGCCCGGCGACCGACACGGTGACTCGTGCCGGGTGTGGCTCGATCGTGATTGGGTGGTCGGATCCTGGCAGCTTCATCACTTTCGTTTCCACGTTCCTGATTCCTGCGAATTTGCTACGTTCTCGCTAAGGGGGATTGCTGGGGCGCTGGAATGCTGCAGCACTCCGATTGCCCCTGGGCTTTCGCAACCCCTCCATCCCTTCAAACTCCACAAACTGCGTCGTCGTAGCCCACAGGTAGTCGCCGTACAGGAATGGTTCGAACTGCGTGGCATTCGGCAGGGGCAGCGGTGCGATCTCAGCGTCAGCGCGTGCCTCGTAGAAGAATGGGATCGAGCGACGCTCACGCCCACTGCCGATGACCCGATGCTCGGTCGCCTTGATCCGGCCGCCGCACCATCGTTCCAACACCTTGCCAAAATTTACGGCGAGAGTGCCTTCCAGCGGCGGCACGTCGACCCATTCGCCGCTGCTGTGGCGCGCCTGGAGGCCCGCGACCCCATCCTGCGCCAGCAGGGTCAGGAACCCGGAGTCGACATGCGGGTTGCCTGTCAGATAACGGCGCTCGCCCGCGTGCGTGACCCAGAGCTGGGGGTGCATTTGGCTGCCCGCATCGATATCGTCGCGCACTGGATAGCGGATCAGTCGCAGCGTGGACAGCCCTCGCTCGAAGGAACGGTCGAAGAACCGCTCCGGCAGCCCCAAGCCGCGCGCCACCGAGCGCATCAATGCGTTGGCCAGCCCTTCCATGCCGCGGTAGTACGCGGCGACCGCGCCGCGCCATCCGGGCAGCGCTTCCTCCGCTGGCAGCGGTGTCCCCTCGCGAAGTGGATCGGATACGTCGACAACGTCCGCACCGTAGGCCACGTCAGCCCCCATGTCGATGCCTTCCTTGGCGGTAGGAAATCCCTTCTGCAGAGGGAACCAGCCGCGATAGACGTTACGATGCGTCGGGTCGAATTTCTGGCGCCACAGCTGTCGCACGGCCTCGGGCGGCAGGTCGAACAACCGCAGCAGTTGCGCGCGTGCGTTTGCCCCCATGGGCACATCCTCAGGAACGGCATGGATCAGCATGAACCCGCTGCCGGCCGCGGCGGCCATGATGGCCCGGTCCGTCCCCGCCCGCGCCACCGGATCCGCGGCAAATAAGGCACCAATGTCGATCGAGGGAATCTCGGGTTGCACAAGCGGCCCTCCTTTGCTTCGTCGTTCTACTCCGTTCTCTCCTCCCAGGCGATTGAGAGATTCGTCGCTCCCATGCTTGGGTGACCGGGAGGCCTAGTCGGCACCTCCCTAGCCTCAGGTTCGAGTCTTGATCCGTCATGCAGCCTGCTTCGTGACGACCCGCGGGTTCGCTCGCGCCACAGCTGCTAGGATCGCCCCGTGCCGACTGATTTCGCGACTGCTTATTCGACCGACCCGGCGCCCGGCGACAGCACTGCAGCAGACGGTGTCGACGCCCCGGACCTGCGCCTATTCGTCTTCGCCCTGTTCTTTGTCTTCGGCGGAATAACCAGTCTCAACGACGTCATCATTCCAAAGCTCAAGGAGCTGTTCACACTCAGTTACGCGCAGGTAATGTTGGTGCAGACGGCCTTCTTCGCCGCCTACTTCGTCGTCTCGATCCCGGCCGCCGCGGCCGTTCGACGCATCGGCTACCTGCGCGGCGCGACGCTCGGTCTCCTGGTTATGACGGCCGGCTGCCTGCTGTTTGTCCCGGCCTCCTACACCGGCGCCTTCGGGGTATTCCTCACCGCCCTCTTTGTACTCGCCGGCGGCATTACGATTGTGCAGGTGGTCGCCAATCCCTTGATTTCCCTGCTGGGCCCGCCGGCCACCGCGCACAGTCGCCTGACCTTCGCGCAGGCCTTCAATTCGCTCGGTACCACCATTTTCCCATACGTCGGCTCCCTGCTCATTCTGGGCACGCTGGCGAGCGTGGACCCGAGGACGCTCACGGGAGCTGCGCTCACGTCCTACCGAATCGCAGAGACCCATACCGTCATGGGGACGTACCTTGCGCTCTCCGCCGTGCTCGCGGTCGTGGCCCTGATCGTGTGGTTACGTCGCAATCGGCTGGCGGAGTCACATGCCGCCGACGCCAACATACTGCGCGCCTTTGACTTGCTAAAACAGCCACGGTTTGGTCTCGGCGCACTGTGCATCTTCCTCTACGTGGGAGCCGAAGTTGCCATCGGCTCCCTCATCGTCAACTACCTGATGCAGCCCGCCGTGCTACACCTGTCCCAGGGAGCCGCCGGCAAGCACCTCCCTTTTTACTGGGGCGGCGCCCTGGTGGGACGATTCCTTGGCGCGGCGATCCTGCGGTGGATTTCCCCGGGGAAGGTCTTGGCGTCTGCTGCCTGTGCCACCATCGCCCTATTGACCGTATCGGCCAACAGTACAGGAGCGGTTGCCGCCTGGTCACTCTTGGCCATCGGCCTCTTCAACTCCATCATGTTTCCGACCATATTTTCGCTCGCCTGCGAAGGTCTCGGAAGGCGCGCGGCCGAAGGTTCAGGAGTAATCTGCGTCGCTATCGTCGGCGGCGCGGTTATTCCTCCGATTACCGGCAAGGTCGCTGACGTGACGAGCCTGTTTGTAGCGCTCAGTGTGCCGGCGATTTGTTACGCAACGATCCTGGCGTACGGAATCTACGCTCGGCGTCGGCGCTAGGAGCAAACGAGGGCCGGCGCAGCCACGCGAAGCCATTATTGCAGTTCTGGCACGGCCGAATTCGGCGCCCTGGGCACTGCCCGAGCCAAGATTCGCCTATTCTTTGGCCGATGTCCCTCCCACGACACGCTCGGAATCATCGAGACGGGGGTTCAGCTGTTCCTTAAAACCGGGCAGTGCTTCAGCGAGCGTATTAGTCACTTTCGCCGCGACCATGCCGACAAGCGCGGTTTTGATTTCGTCCCAGGCTCGTAACGCGCGCTGCTGGCTGCCGCTTCGCACTCGGTTGAAGGCGATGTGACGCGACACTCTGCGCTGCCGCTGGCTTGCCTCTGCCCGCCCGACCGCGCTCGCTAAGAGTACTCCGCCGATGAAGGCCACGGCGAACGTCGCAGCCGGATTTCGCCGGAACGTCTCACGCCAATCTATCGCGGATTTCATTCGATCCCCCAGCTCATTCAGGTTTGACCGCAACCCCTGCCGGCTACGTTCGATGCGCTGCTCTATCTGATCGACGGTCTGATCCATTTCGGATCCTCCTCTATACTTTCAGCGGTAGGACTGGGCACGGGCCTTCGACGCCTGCTGGCGCGGCGCCTTGCAAAGACGAATGCGATCGCACTCACCATGGCCATCGCGGCCGCGATGATCAGGGCCGCCTTCCAGCCTGGCATCACACGGGCAAGGGCGTACATTCCCGAGAGCAGGGTAAACAGCACGGCAAGCGCGCCCGCCAACATCGCAAACCCCACACCGAACGCGGACGATTTGGCGCTGCGCAGCTCCTGGCCGACCTCTGCCCGCGCGAGACGGAGTTCGGAGCGAACTATCTCCTGGAGATTGCCGAAAATGTCGTCGAAGACATCTACCAGAGATCGCTGGCCCCGCACGCCACTCCTCCCCTTATCCTTCGATTAATCGCGCGAAGACAATGCCCGCGCGACCAGAAAACCAACCGCCACCGCACCCAGCAGCGCAACGCCCGGATTACTTTTGACCACTTCCATTGCATCGCCCATCATGTCGCGCGCACTGGTATCGCGAACATAGTCCGCGCCTGCGGAAAGCGCGCGGGCGGTGCGGCGTGCGGCGCCGGCGGCGCGGGGACCACCCGGCATGTCGTCGGCACGCTCATCCAGCTTCTCGGCGGCAGCGCTTAAGCCGGAGGCCGCATCGGAGCGGGCCTGATCCGCGCTCTCGACCGCTTTGCGACCCAGGTCAGTCGCGCGCGACTTCGCCTCGCCCGCGGCACTCGAGAGCCGGTCGCCAAAACCTGAGGCAGTGGGATTGAATTCGCTAGTCATTGGAGGACCTCCTTTATGTGGAGTGATGGTGTATCACCACGGAGGCGCCCATCGCGTCAGAAGCCGACCGCAGCCAGCGTAGGCGAAGCGCCGTGATTGTGTTTAGTCCGCCTGACCATAAGCTGGACATTGGTACGACCTCGCGGCTGACGGAACCGAGCGTGAGTCGGCTTAGCGCGCCCGGGTGACGATTTAAGTCAGCTCCCCTCTGCCTTCCCCGCCCGGATACTTTTTCCTTAAACGCAGACTTGCTTTGCGGACTCTGCTCCCGTCCGCCTGCGGCTTAGCGAAGCAGACTGGCAAAACTTGCCCTATGCCTTGCCAGCTCCGCGCCTGGAGAAGGCCGGCCCGTCCTCTGCTGAATGCCAGGGAGGTCGTTGCAGCCGGACTTCGGTCGGCCCCGTACGCCAGCCGCAATGAAGCCGACGTTTCTGCGACTATAACCCTTCTGTTCCGCTCCAAGCGAAACGTCTTCCGTTTCTGACGACGGGGCCATATTCAAATGAACGATCACCAGATCCGTGAAGCGCTGACTCAACACTGGACCGCGTCCGATGCCGGGGACTTCGAAATGGAGCACAGCATCTACCACGAAGACGCAATCCTGGAGTATCCGCAGTCGGCCGAACGCATTCGCGGCCGAAACAACATACAAACGACCCGCACGCTTCAGCCAAATAGGAAGCGCTTTACTACCCAGCGCATCCTCGGGAGTGGCGACCTTTGGATTACTGAATACATCCTGGCCTACGACGGCAAGCCATCGTACACCGTCAGCATCATGGAGTTTCGGGACGGTAAGGTCGCACGGGAAACGCAGTACTTCGCAGATCCCTTCGAGTCCGCGGCGTGGCGCGCACCATGGGTAGAGCGAATGCGGCCATAACCTCAGTTGTTCCGTTCTCGTGCAAGAACGGGAGCGCTCCGGCGGTAGCCGGCTGATGTTCCAGGTCCGGCAGCCAGTTCCTATTGCCTTCGACGTGAACGCTTGCGGTACATTCCAGCTGCGAGAGCTGGTTACACGAATGACAAGGGCGGCGGTGCCCCCTGCGGGGGGCGGGTCAGAAAACCCGAAGCGTCGTACTCATCGTTTCGGCTCTCGGCCATCCGAGTGTGTGCGTAAATAAAATCGCCCCGCATCTCCTACGTGCTGTGGCAGCAAGTAATCGAGCCAAGGGCTGGTTTCAGAAGACGCGGCACTTTCGAACGCCTGATTCTCCAAGTCCTGCGGCACGACCTGAAGGGCTCCTTGCTTCTCCAGAATCTCGGTGGCCCGGGATGTCTCGATTTCCCCGCGAGGACGCACAGCGATCGTCACAACGCTCCCGCTTGCTACGCGCCTGGCGAGCTCTTCGACGAACACACGTTCGCCCTCCTGGTCGAATAAGGCTCCGTAGTATTGTACAAACTGACCCTGGGATGAGTCCGCCGGCCGCAGACCCGCACATTCCTTCTCATGGCTGGCCGTGAGTTCGATGCGGTCCGTCGGAAACCCCTCTTTCACAAGCTCAGTACGCACGCTCTCCGCGTCGCTGAACCTATTGAATATCGCGACCATTACTGCACTCATACGGTGCCTCCGGCCTGTGTGGCAGCGGGACAGGCCAATGCTGAAATGGGCACTCCACTCGTCAAAAAGCGACCGCGCCGTAGTAGGACCCCGGATGTTGCCAACGGTCGCCGCCGATGGTGCGCGGCGACCGCATTGCCCCCGGAACTTATTTCCCCTGGCCCTGGTGGCTGGCAATCTGCAGCATGCACTTCTGCTTGACCTGCTCATCAGAAAGGCCCGAGTTCTTGCCCTTTTCCGCGCTCATACAGGCCTTCATCTTCGGATCTTGCGACGATGTGGCTTTCGAGGCAGAGCTGTTGCTCACGCTGTCGTTCGGGGTCTGAGGCGAGGAGGAACTCGACGGGGTCATGGTCGAATTCGCCGGGGGCGTTGACTGCGCGAAAGCATTCGCAGTCGCGCCCAGCGCCAATAAGGCCACGAGGGCCGTTGTGCGATACATCATTGGGAACTCCAGGTGGTTTCGGATTCGCAGCGTAGACTGAGCGCGATAAAGAGCCGCCGCTGTAGGCCTTCGCTCCCTGTGTCAGTGAGCGAAGGCCCACCTAAAAAGGAGCGCCAGCTTGTACTTGAACTTAGAAGACAATGGGGGTGCCCGTACGAGCCTGCCCGGCCGTGGAAAGGAAAGCAGCCTGAGCTTGAAAATCACGCAGACGTCACAATACAGCCCTGAAGAGCCGACGCAGGCGTGCCGCGCCGCCAACGGGCTCGCTCAATTCTTTCCGGGCTCGCACATTGGTGACCGGCCGGGTAAATTTCAGGATCGGTTATGAGTAGGCACTTACGTGATGGCGCTCTGCGAGCTCTGGCCGTGCAGACAAATACCCCGATAGAGCTTGTCGAAGATCTCTATCACCAAGAGGTGGTGAATTTACAGGCCACCTCAAGCGTCAAGAAGTTTATCGAAGTGATCGCTGGCCGACGAGTCAAGCAACGACTACTAGAGACTCGGCGCTGAGCGCTCGAATGGCGTTATCACAGCGACTGCCTTGCCACCAGGCGCTGAACCTTAGACGGAGTTGAGCGGCCAGCCGCTACCAGCGACGACCGAGCGTCGCGCCATCCCGCGGCGCGGCGGCTGTCGGATCACTCAGCGTAGGCGATATTCGCTGCTGGCAAAGCGCGGGGTCAAAGGTCGCGCACACTGCATCCCTTGTACCGTGCGTCCGACAAACATGAAAACAATATCGATGGTCGGATACCCTGCTTGTCCCGGAGGGTTCGCGCCAGATCGACGACCTCCTCCTAGACCCGTACCCCTTAAAACGCCTCCTTGTACGGCCGCACGTCCAGCTCATGCGTCCAGGCGCTGCGATGCTGTTGATGTAACTGCCAATAGGTCTCCGCAATCGCCTCCGGGTTCAGCAATGCGTCGGCGCCAGAAGACGCTACGACGTGCGGAGCGTTTGTGCGCAGTCGCTCGCCATCGATCCCCCCATCGATGACGACGTGGGCGACATGGATGCCCTGGGGTCCGTACTCGCGAGCGAAGCTCTGCGCAACCGAGCGCAATCCAGCCTTTGCGGCGGCGAACGCCACGAACGGCCCGCGTCCGCGGATTGATGCCGTGGCGCCGGTGAATATGAGGGTACCTCCGCCGGCCTCCAGCAAGCGCGGCAGCGCCGCGCGCGCGAACAGGAACCCCGCAAAGGTACTGCCGCGCCAGGTGCTCTCAAACTGCTCGGGCGTAAGCTCTAGCGGGGTCCCGCGGACCGCGTTGCCCGCGTTGAAAATCGCGACACGCAGCGGACCGGCCGGTAGCGCCGAAGCAAGCCGCGCCACGTCGCTGATGGAACTCACATCGCCGGGAAGCGCATAGGCGGTGCCACCGGCGTCCACGATCTCCGCGGCCAGCGCCCGCAAGCGCTCAGAATTACGAGCGGTAAGCGCCACGCCGAGGCCGCCCTTGGCAAGACGCCGGCCGAGCGCGGCGCCCAATCCGGCCGAAGCTCCGACGCCGGCCACCCAGGCCACGCCCTTGGAGAAGTTACTTGTTGCGTCCTCAGCTCTTGTGTCGATTGTCACGGAAGCTCTGGCCCTCGGATCGCAAACCTAGCGCGCGGCGGTGACGGTGCCAACTTCGATCTTGCCATGAGCTTATTCCGCTCGCCACGCCTCTGCTCGATGCCTGAATCGATGCGTCCAGAACCCCCTAGTGCTCCGGCCCCTGCGCTTGGGAACCGCGAGGGAGGGCGAATCGACACGCCGCGGGATGAGGCCGCGCGCACGAACTGGCGACCCCCACGCTGCGTGTGCCTCACTCATCGCGGCAGTCCCTCAAGAGAGGCCGTGAGGGAAACGGGTTATTCAGGCGCCATGCCCTTCTCGGCCAATTCGTTTCTTGCGCTCTGGTTCTTCTCCAGGTGCGTGAGGCCCATGCCACGCAGGACATTGGGGGCCTTGGTGAACTGGATATTCGAGTAGTCAACGATCTCCACGCGGTTGCCCCACGGGTCGCGGAAATCGAGGAAGGGGCCATCAAGCAAGCGAACACCCGCTGCCTGGAGCGCCTTGCGGGCCGCGATCTTATCGTCGACGACGAGCCCGAAATGTCGGCCATCGTCGGCGGGTTGTTTGCGACCCTTCTGCAGCGCGATGAATTGGTCGCCCAAATCGATAAAGGCCATGGTGTCGCTTTTGGCGCGAAGTTCGAAGGTAAACAGGCGACCGTAGAACGCGAGCGCCTCTTCAATGTCGGCAACCTCGAGCGCGACGTGATTGAAACCCACGAGGCGTGGTTTCCCAAATACCGTCATCGGTTCCTCCAATCGTCGATTCATTTCTTCGGTCCTCTAAAGCATGATCAGACTCTAAACCGGCTTGCAAGGGGGCAACTAAACCTCGGCTGTAACCCTCCAACCGAGCCCCCGGCAAACGCAGTGCAAGACTTGCCTCCTTCATGGCGAGCCCAGAGCTTTACCCTTACCAGGGCAGGTCGCCTTTACAGCAATCCCTCACCTTCACGGAGGATATCAAGTGAACTATCAGCAGCTAGGCTCCCAAGGCCCGAACGTATCCTCCCTCGGCCTCGGAACGATGGGAATGTCCGACATGTACGGCCCTGCGGACCGCACAGAGAGCATTGCCACCATTCATGAGGCGCTGGACCAGGGCATCACCCTCCTCGACACCGGCGATTTCTATGGGATGGGGCACAACGAGATCCTCGTGGGCGAGGCGCTCAAGGGAAGAAATCGAGACCGAGTTCAGCTGAGCGTCAAATTTGGTGCGCTGCGCGGACCTGGCCCGGGCGAGTTTCACGGCTACGATTCCCGGCCGGCCGCAGTGCGAAATTTTGTCGCCTACTCGCTCAAACGATTGGGTGTCGAGTACATCGACATCTATCGCCCGGCGCGACTGGATCCGAACGTGCCCATCGAGGACACGATCGGTGCGATTGCCGAGCTCATCAAGCAGGGCTACGTGCGCCATATCGGGCTCTCCGAGGTGGGCGCCAATACTATCCGGCGTGCGCAGGCGGTCCATCCGATCGCCGACTTGCAGATCGAATACTCGCTGATTTCACGGGGGATCGAGCGTGAAATCATTCCGACCTGCCGCGAACTGGGGCTCGGTATTACAGCGTACGGCGTGCTCTCGCGTGGCTTGATCAGCGGCCACTGGCAGAAAGACAGCCTGCCGGGTGACTTTCGCTCTCGGGCACCCCGCTTCCAAGCTACGAACCTCGATACCAATCTGGCTTTGGTGGAGAAGCTGCGACCTCTTGCTATCACAAGCGGCGCTTCGGTCGCCCAGGTGGCCATTGCGTGGGTCATCGCTCGAGCGGCTGCCCAGCACGTCTCGGTCGTTCCACTCGTTGGCGCGCGCCGCCGGGATCGCCTGCGGGAGTCGCTGGGAGCATTGTCCGTCAAGCTGTCTCAGATGCAGTTGGCCGAGATCGAACGCGCAGTCCCTCCGGACGCGGCGGCGGGCGCTCGTTACCCGGACGCGCAACTTGCGCACCTGGACAGCGAACGGCCACAGTAGTCTCCGGCAACACGGCCAACTCCGCATTCTCGGCAGTGTTGCCTGGGAGTGCCGTGGCGGCCAAACCCGGGGATCTTCGCCTTTGCGCACCGCCCCTGGCTGGGACTTGCGCCGCGAGCGATTCGCCAGAATGCATATGATCTGGCGTGGCGGCCCTTTCGCAACAGCTGATCCGGAAGTCCTCCCTCCCGCTGCCTATGGTCCTTGCCAAGTGTCACGCGGCCGCCGCACTGTACCAGGGTCGCAATGAGTCAACCGACGCAAAAGCGGAGCGATGATCAGGCCGTCGCAACCCAAGCGGGGAAGAGCGCTTGGAGCGCGCTTGGGTACACTGCGTTCCGGTACCTCTGGATCGCCACGGTCGTGTCGAACGTCGGCGCCTGGATGTACAACGCCGCCGCCGGCTGGCTCATGACGAGCCTCAATGCGAACCCGCTGATCGTCTCGCTGGTTCAGGTTGCCAGTAGCCTGCCTCTGTTTCTGTTCGGATTGCCGGCGGGCGCCCTGGCGGACATGGTGGACAAACGCCGCTTCATCCTCCTCCTCGAGATCCTGACTACCGCCTTCTCGGCGCTGTTTGCGTTGCTGGTCACGCTTCACGCTGTGACGCCGAGCGTGCTGCTGTTTTTCATCTTTCTCGTGGGAATACTCGGCGCACTCGAGGCCCCCGCTTGGCAGGCGATCGTGCCGCTGCTAGTGCCCAAGGAAGCGCTTTCATCGGCTGCCGCCGCGAACAGCGCGGGAATCAACATCAGTCGTGTCATCGGCCCTGCCCTGGCGGGCATTGTCATCCTTACCCTCGGGATCGCGGCGCCGTTCTGGCTCGATGCGGTCAGCAACCTGGGCGTAATCGCCGTGATCTTCTGGTGGTGTCCGCCCGCCAAGGCTTCGCAGACACTGCCTGCGGAGCACTTGCTGAACGCCGTGCGCACCGGCGTACGCTACGCGCGCAACAACCCGCCTTTACGCGCGACGCTGGTGCAGGCTGCGGGCTTTTTCCTCTTTGCGAGCGCGTACTGGGCACTGCTGCCGGTCCTCGCCCGAAGTCAGCTCCACGGCGATCCGACCCTTTACGGGGTTCTCCTCGGAGCGATCGGAGCGGGGGCGGTGGCGGGGGTATTTCTGCTGCCGCGGCTGAAGGCAAGATCGGGCCCAAACGGAATGGTCGCTCTGGGCAAACTCGGCACCGCGGTTGCGCTCGTCCTTTTCGGGCTCGCACAGAATGCCCTGACTGCAATCTTGGCGTGCCTCATTGCGGGCCTCTCATGGATTGCGGTGCTCGCGACCCTGAATGTCTCCGCCCAGGTGGCGCTGCCCGAGTGGGTCCGTGGGCGCGGGCTGGCGGCATACGTAACGGTCTTTTTCGGCACCATGAGCCTCGGCAGCATGGTTTGGGGCTTCGTCGCTGATCGCGTCGGGTTGCCGTCCGCCCACTTCATTGCAGGGGCAGGCGCAGTGCTTGCAATATGGGTTACCCGGCAATCGAAGCTACAGACCGGCCCAGAAGCGGATCTCACGCCCTCGATGCACTGGCCGACGCCTGTGCTCGCCATGGCCGTGGAAGACGACGCGGGTCCCGTGCTGGTTACGCTCGAATACCGGGTCGCAGCTGAAATGCGCGAAGCGTTTTTTGCGGCTGTTCGGCGCCTCGGCCGCCAGCGCAAGCGCGACGGCGCCTACGCGTGGGGCCTGTACGAGGATGCTGCGCACCCTGAAAAAGTGCTCGAGACCTTCCTCGTCGATTCGTGGCTGGAACACCTGCGACAGCATCAACGCGTCACGAACGCCGATCGCGTCGTCGAAGAACACGTGCGTAAACTGGTGCGTGAAGAGCCACGAATCACGCACTACATTGCCGCGCAGCCCCGGCCAGTGAAGTGACCAAGGAAATGGGATAATTGCTGGGCGAAGGACGCGTGCTGCACTGGTTTCCCCCTGCTACAAAGAAAGCCTTGCAGACAGCTAACGCGCCCCACGTCGTACCCCACATCTAGCATCATCCACTAAAATGGCCCGGAGGCCATCGGGCACGGCGGATCACGAGGTGGATAACCTCGCGATGGCGATGTCGGGACGGCAGCGACGGGCGCCGAGGAGCGATTTAACTCTCTTCTTCGACCGACGCCTTCGCATAATCGACTGAGCCCGCAGCGACTGGTAAAGTAGGCTCGCACAGCCCGCGTACACAACCGGAGGGAACCAAATCAACACCCTTACCAAGACGCGTGCCGTCGTTGCGATCAACGCCCTGCTCGCGGCGCACACGTTCGCTACGGTTCTTCTCACGTACCCGGTGCTGTTTGCGCGCCGCAGTTCCTTAGCGGCCACAACACATCGACCAATAATCGAGCACTAACCGCAGGAGGACATTCGTGAAGAACGTTATTTCGAGCGTATTTCTAGGTGCACTTCTGACGATCGGCGGCGCCGCCATTGCGGCGGGGACCGACGCTGATCCCATAATCGGCACCTGGAAGTTAAATGCCGCAAAATCGACATTTGCTGGTATTCCGGCGTACAAGAGTCAAATTCGCACCTACTCGCAATCTGCTCGGGGCATAACTCTGAAGATGACCACTGTTAGCGCTGAAGGTAAGGAAACCACAACACAAGCAACGTACCAATTGGACGGCAAGGATTTTTCGTCGATGGGCAACCCCGATTTCGACAGCCTCTCGGGGACGCAGATCGATACCAACACCGTGGAATTCACATTAAAAAAAGGCGGCAAGCAAATTGGCAAGATCCGCCGTGCGGTTTCCAATGACGGCCGAACGCTGACAATAAATTACGTGATAACGAACGCGAATGGCGTTCAAACCGCGGCACTCACATTGTTCGACAAGCAATAGTCAGGCACGACCCTGCGTGCTTTCGAGCAGCGGCAGCCGACCCAAACGTGGTGTTGCGCTCAGCTTGCACAGCGAGAAATAGGCCGATTGCGCAGGCTATCTTGGGGATCGCAGGCATTCCAGAGCCACCAT
>Ga0207693_10003370_pt1 | contig 13645 bp, 12 predicted proteins | sample LARL81metaG_FD_184347 | JGI IMG/M metagenome (GOLD analysis project Ga0207693, IMG submission 184347) | Corn, switchgrass and miscanthus rhizosphere microbial communities from Kellogg Biological Station, Michigan, USA - LAR L8-1 metaG... | ecosystem: Host-associated > Plants > Roots >...
CGGAACAGCCCCTGCTGGATGAGAATGCGCAGATCCTTGTTCGTTGCGGCAATGATGCGTACGTCGGCCTTGATCGGGGTGCGGCCCCCGACCGTGGTGTATTCGCCCTGCTGCAGCACCCGCAGCAGCCGTGTCTGGGCCTCCATCGGCATGTCGCCGATTTCATCGAGGAAAAGCGTGCCGCCTTCGGCCTGTTCGAAGCGGCCGGAGCTGCGGGTGTTGGCGCCGGTAAAGGCACCTTTCTCGTGGCCGAACAGTTCAGACTCGATGAGATCGCGCGGGATCGCCGCCATGTTGATGGCCACGAACGGTCCGCTGCGGCGTTTGCCGTAATCGTGCAGCGCCCGCGCAACCAGCTCCTTGCCGGTTCCCGACTCGCCGGAAATCATCACGGTGAGATCGGTCTGCATCAAGCGGGCGAGCACGCGATAGATTTCCTGCATCGCCGGCGAGCGGCCGACGAGGGGGATGGATTCGAAGTCGTCCGGCTTGGCGGCCGGGCGCGTGCGTTCCTTCGGCTCCGCCAGCGCGCGCCCCACGATGCCGATCAGCTCCTTGAGATCGAACGGCTTCGGCAAATATTCGTAGGCGCCGCGCTCCGACGCCCGCACCGCGGTCATGAACGTGTTCTGCGCGCTCATGATGATCACGGGAAGCTCCGGCCGCAGCTTCTTGATGCGCGGCAAGAGGTCGAATGCGTTCTCGTCCGGCATCACCACGTCGGTGATGACGAGATCGCCCTCCCCTTGACTGACCCAGCGCCACAGCGTGGCGGCATTGCTGGTCGAGCGGACTTCATAGCCTGCGCGCGATAGCGCTTGGTTGAGCACGGTGCGGATCGCCGCGTCGTCGTCCGCGACCAGAATGTTTCCAGCGGGCATTGGCATCCTCTTTAGGCAGCGTCGCCCGGCTCGGCGTCGTTACCCAAGAACATGGGCATGAGCACACGGAAGGTGGTGCGTCGCGGCTGCGACTCGCATTCGATGATCCCGCCGTGGTCGCCGACGATCTTCGACACCAGCGCCAGGCCGAGCCCGGATCCGGTGGATTTCGTCGTCACGAACGGATCGAACAGATGCGGCAACAGATCCTCGGGAACGCCGGGTCCGTTGTCCTTGACGCAAAATTCGAGCGGCAGTGAAACGCGCGTCTTGTTGCCCGGAAGCGACAGCCGCACGCCCGGTCGAAACGCGGTCGAAAGGCCGATCTCGCCATCGGCCGCGTTGTCGCCGATCGCCTCGGCGGCGTTCTTCACGAGGTTGAGGAACACCTGGATAAGCTGGTCGCGATTGGCGAGTACCGGCGGCAGCGAAGGGTCGTAGTCCTCCACGAACTTGATGTGACGCGCCACGCCCGATTGGCTGAGCCGCTTCACGTGCTCGAGCACGACGTGGATGTTGACGGCTTCGCGCTCGATCGGCCGCTCGTCGGTGAATACTTCCATGCGGTCGACGAGTTTCACGATGCGGTCGGCTTCGTCGCAAATCAGCCGCGTCAAGGTGCGATCGTCGTCGGCGGCCGATTGTTCGAGCAACTGGGCCGCGCCGCGGATGCCGGAGAGCGGATTCTTGATCTCGTGCGCGAGCATGGCCGCCAGCGCGGTGACCGAGCGGGCGGCCCCGCGATGGGTGAGCTGGCGGTCCATCTTGTCGGCGATCGTGCGCTCTTGCAGCATGACGACCACGTGATCCGGCCGCTCCGGCAGCGGCGCCACATAGAGGTCGACCAGGCGCTCGCCGGGATTGCGCGGCGTGCCGAGATCGACCTTGTACTCGTTGACCGCCGCGCCGCGCCCACGCACTTGCTCGACGAGTGCGAGCAGTGGGCTTCCGAACGGCACCAGGTCGCGCAGCAGGTGACGGCGCAGCAGCGGCAACGACGCCTCGAAGAAGGATTCCGCCGCCGCATTGGCATTGGCGATGCGTCCGTCGGCCGCGACCATGATGACCGGATGCGGCAGTGCGTCGAGAACCGCATCCGCCGTGCCGGAGGGAAGCGTGGGCATCGGCTCGTGCCGGCTCATGCGGCCTTCCTCTCCCCCCCGGGCCACGTGCGCTGCGGCTTTAGCGGCCAGGTGGAGGCCGCATTGGCGGCGGCGAGGGAGCCAAAGTCGGCGTAGGCGTCGGCCAAGTGACGGCGGACCGCGGCCGGATCCTCGGCGGTCAACACGCGCGCGCGATATGCCTTGAGCAACGCCTCGGATGCGTGCGCCGTTTCGGCCGCGGCATCGAGGGCCCAGCCGAGGTGCTTGCGCGCATGGCGCCGACCAATGGCGCGGCCGTGGTGCGAGAGCATCTCCTCGTAGAGCTTATCGATGATGGCGAATTGCGTGGCGAGCGGAGGCGTGCTCGCAATCGTACCCGAAGCAAGAAACTCGCCTATCTGTCCCAGCAGCCACGGACGACCGCGGGCGGCGCGCCCGATCATCACGGCGTCGGCGCCCGAGGTTGCGAGCGCGGTCACGGCGTCGGCGCAAGTCGCGATGTCGCCGTTCACCACGACGGGAATGGCAACGCTCGCCTTGACGGCACGAACCGCTGCCCAATCGGCGCGGCCGTCATAGAACTGGCAGCGCGTTCGCCCGTGTACGGTGATGAGCCGCACGCCTGCCGCTTCCGCGCGGCGGGCGAGCTCGGGCGCATTGATGGTGCGATCGTCCCATCCGAGCCGCATCTTAAGCGTCACCGGCACGGATACCGCGCCGACGGTTGCCTCGATCAGCGCCAAGGCATGATCGAGATCGCGCATTAGGGCCGAGCCCGATTGCCCGCCGATCACCTGCCGCGCTGGACAGCCCATGTTGATGTCGATAACCGCCGCGCCGGTGGCTTCGGCGATTCGCGCGCCCTCCCCCATCCAGCGTGCTTCGCACCCGACCAATTGGATGACATGGGTGCGCAGTCCCTGCCCTTGGGCGCGTAGCTGCGCTTCGGGGCGGCTCTGAGCGAGTGCGGCGCTTGCGGTCATTTCCGACACGACCAGGCCTGCCCCGAGCTCGGCCACCAGGCGCCGAAACGGCGCATCGGTCACCCCCGACATGGGGGCCAAGATCGCCGGGTTTGGGAGCGTCACATCCCCGATGCTGACCGGCCGGCGGCGGAAAAGTCCTTCCACTGAGGGCACTTAGCGTCCTTGCACACGAATTAGGCGATGTTTCTTTGCTGCATAGAGTTTAGCCAATAGCCACGAATGCGCAAGTGCTGCAGCGCAAAAATCACAGTCCAGAATGGGGCCGGCGCAAGCGCCATTTTGCACCGCGGCTGCGACGCGCTAAAGCCATGCTCACCGTCATCTTCGAGCGTGGAAGGACATGGCTTCTGGTGTCGCAGCCGTTGTCGTGGCAGGCGGCCGCGGGCTGCGCGCGGGCGGGGATTTGCCCAAGCAGTACCGGCAGATCTTCGGGGAGCCCGTCATCCGCCCGAGCCTTGCCGCGTTGGCAAGCCACGCGGGTGTTTCCCTCGTTCAGCCCGTCATCCATGCCGACGACGCGGCGCTGTTCCGCGCGGCGAGCGCCGGAATTTCCCTGTTGCCTGCCGTACCCGGGGGAGCAACGCGGCAGGACTCGGTTCGCGCCGGCCTCGAAGCATTGCAGCCGCACGACCCCCAACTCGTCCTCGTGCACGATGCGGCGCGGCCTTTCGCCTCGCAGGCGCTGATTGCGCGCGCGATCGCCGTCGGGCGGGCGAGCGGCGCCGCCGTCCCTGTCCTCGCCGTGGCCGACACAGTCAAGACCGTCGATGCGGCGGGCTGCGTCACCGGCACCATCGACCGCGTGCATCTGCGCACGGTGCAGACGCCGCAGGCCTTCGGCTTTGCCGCCCTGCTCGATGCGCATCGGCGGGCGAAAGCTGCGGGACGCGACGATTTCACCGACGACGCCGCGCTCGCCGAATGGGCAGGCCTCAAGGTGATGACCTTCGAGGGCGAGGCGGAAAACGTCAAACTCACCACCGACGGCGATTTCGTCCGCGCCGAGGCCGCCAAGCTTGCCGCATTGAGCGACGTGCGCACGGGCTTCGGCTTCGATGTGCATAGTTTCGACGCGGGCGATCATGTGATGCTCGGGGGTGTGCGCATCCCCCATCCGCGTGGATTGTCCGGGCATTCGGATGCCGACGTCGTTCTGCACGCGCTCGTCGATGCCATCCTCGGCGCCCTCGCCGACGGCGATATCGGGGTTCATTTCCCTCCTGGCGATCCGCAGTGGCGCGGCGCTTCCTCCGATCGTTTCTTGGCATTCGCGGCTGAACGCGTGCGCGGGCGCGGCGGACGCATCGCGCACCTCGACGTCACCATCGTGTGCGAGGCGCCGCGCATCGGTCCGCACCGTGACGCGATGCGCGCGCGCATCGCCGAGATCGCCGACGTCGCCATCGAGCGGGTGGCGGTCAAGGCGACCACCAGCGAGAAAATGGGATTTACCGGGCGCGGCGAAGGTATGGCGGCGTTCGCCAACGCCACCGTGCGACTGCCGTGGCGGGACGGGCTTTGATGCCGCAAGACGAACTCATCGAACGGGCGCGCGCGCTGCTCGATCTCTGCCGCCGCAAAGGCCTCAAGCTCGCCGCCGCGGAATCGTGCTCCGGCGGGCTTCTCGCGGCCACATTGACGGAGATTCCCGGCTCGTCCGACGTGTTCGAGCGCGGCTTCGTCACCTACAGCAACGAAGCGAAAGAGGCGATGCTTGGCGTCCCGCCGCTGACCTTGGCGACGCAGGGCGCCGTGAGCCGTGAGACCGCGGAAGCCATGGCCAAGGGGGCGCTCGCGCACGCACCGGTCGACCTTGCGGCGGCGATCACCGGCATCGCCGGCCCAGGCGGAGCGGTGGAGGGCAAACCGGTGGGGCTCGTGCATCTCGCCGCCGCAGCGCGCAACGGCCGGCTGATTCTAGAAGAGCGCAGATACGGCGATATCGGGCGCGCGCAGGTCCGCCGCGCCAGCGTCATCGACGCGCTGATCATGCTGGGCGAACTCGCGGGCACGGAAGAGATCAAGCGGGCGAGTTCGCAAGCGTAAGCCGTCCGGCCTTCGCAACGGGCCGATCACTGTGCGGGCGTCCCATGCGCAGCGGCCGCCGCGCTGCGCCCATAGACAATGTCGGCCCGCCGTTCGAACGCCGCGGCGAACCGGCGGAAGGCGGCGTCGAACATGGCGCCCATCAGCATGCCCAGTGTCCGGCTCTTGAACTCGTAAGAGATGAAAAATTCCACTTCACAGGTCTGCTCGCTCCTCGGGTGAAAGCTCCAGCGGTTTTCGAGCCGGCTGAACGGGCCTTCGAGATACTCGACCAGGATCTGTAGGTTGGACCGATCAAGCGTAACGCGGCTGGTGAAGGTCTCGCGCACGAATCTGTAGGCAACGGTCATGTCGGCGATGAGGACCTCGACGCCTTCCGGCTGGGGGATGCGCTTGCGTACCTTGAGCGAGCGGCATAACGGTACGAATTCCGGATAGCGCTCCACGTCGGCGACGAGGTCGAACATGTGAGCGGCGGAGTGGCGCACCCGGCGCGTGTTGGAAAATTCCGGCATCACCGATCCGTTGCAGAATTCGTGCGCACCGCAATCGGTGCCTTTCCAGCAATCACTGAGGGCCGCCGTGCTTAGTCACGGCCAAGCCGCGCTTGCCGCGCGGCCCGCAGCCGCGAGAAGTCCTCGCCGGCGTGATGGGAGGAGCGCGTGAGCGGAGAGGAGGAGACCATCGCAAAGCCCTTCGCGTAGGCGATGGTCTCGTAGGCCTTGAAATCGGTGGGCGGCACGAAGCGCATGACAGGATGATGCTTGCGCGTCGGCTGCAGGTACTGGCCGATGGTGAGGAAGTCGACGTCGGCCGCGCGCAGGTCGTCCATGACCTGCAGGATTTCGTTTCGCTCTTCGCCGAGCCCGACCATGAGGCCGGACTTGGTGAACATCGCAGGGTCAAGCTCCTTAACCCGCTGCAGAAGGCGGATCGAGGCGAAGTATCGCGCGCCGGGCCGCACGGTGAGATATTTCGACGGCACGGTCTCGAGGTTGTGGTTGAACACGTCGGGCCTCGCCGCGACGACCTTGTCGACGGCGCCGTCCTTGCGCAGGAAATCGGGCGTGAGCACCTCGACGGTGGTCGCCGGACAGTGCGCGCGGATCGCGCGGATGACGGCGGCAAAGTGGGCGGCGCCGCCGTCGTCGAGATCGTCGCGATCGACCGAGGTCACGACCACGTGCTTGAGACCGAGCTTTTCCGTCGCTTCGGCCACACGCTCGGGCTCGCTCGCGTCGAGCGGGGCCGGCAAGCCGGTCTTGACGTTGCAGAAGGCGCAGGCCCGCGTGCAGGTATCGCCCATCAGCATGAAGGTGGCGTGCTTCTTGTCCCAGCACTCACCGATATTGGGGCAGCCCGCCTCCTCGCAGACTGTGTGCAAGCCGTTAGCGCGTACGATCGCGCGCGTCTCCTCATAGCCCTTGGAGACCGGGGCCTTGACCCTGATCCAGTCAGGCTTTTTCGACACCGGCGCGTCCGGCCGATGCGCCTTCTCCGGATGGCGCGGTCTGCTGGTGGCGTCGAGAACGACGGTCATGGAAGCTCCGCGACTTACTTACGGAGAGGCCGCAGCCGGCGCAAGCCGCACCGGGCCGGCATCGCACCGTTTGGTCGCGCGCCGAGCTCACGGCATCAGCCCCCCACGTGTCACCGCAGGTAAGGGGCGCTCAATAGCCGCACGCTATCCCGCGCCGCAGCGCACGATGGCCGGCGGTGGTGACACGGAGTTGTGATGGCTCTCGACTGGCCTGCGGCGTCGCCGGGCGCCATATTTGCGAACGCGGGGACGGAAACACTTGGAGGATTCCATGCGCACCACTAGGACAGCGGTCTCGTTTGGATTGGTCGCGTCCATCCTCGGTCTCGGAATGCTCCTCGCCTCTCCCGCCGATGCTCGGACGAAGTACCGTCAGCAGCCCACTACCAGGACGGGATACCCGGTGCAGTACTCCTACGGCACGCCGGGCGTGTACCGGAATACACCGCCGGGCAACATCGTCTGTTGGACGCCCTGCGGGCAGCCGGGGTCCATTGTGATGGGCGCCGACCCCGATCCCTTCATTCGTCAGCAGATTCTGCGCGACGCAAGCGGCTTCTTCGGCGGGGGCGGCAGGTAGGCGCTTCCCGCGCTCGCAGGAACGCGGCGGCACTGACGGACTCGCTCAAGGATATATTCCCGATGAAAGCGATCTGGCGGGATGAGGTGATCGCGGAAAGCGACCGCACCCTCGAAGTGGGCGGTTACCGGTATTTCCCCCGCGAAAGCGTGCGCATGGAGTTGCTCAAGCGCGTGCCGAAGACGCAGAGCGACTTGGACTGCCCGCACGGCGTCCAATTCTACGACCTTGCGACAGAGGCCGCGCGCAGCGAGCGCGCGGCGTGGTCGTACGAGGCGCCGCGCGCGGCGATGAAAGAGGTCGATCACTGGATCGGTTTCTGGAACGACGTCCACGTTGAGTGAACTTGCGGTCCGACAAATGGCCGGCAAGCGACGTGCCTCAGTCTGAACACTTCTTTGCAGCATCGGTGGTGGCGATCCAAATGCCGAGACACACCGCGATGACGCCTGCGACGAGGTTCAACGTGATTGGTTCGTCGACGAGCTGAGTGGCGAGCAGCGCTGCTGCGATTGGATTTAGCGTCATGGTGTTGGCCACCTGCGTCGGCGTTGCGCGCTGCAGCGCCAGCACCCAGAGAATGAACGCGAGCGCGCCGCCGCCCACTCCCAAATAGATGCCGGCAATCCATTGCGGCACGCCAAAGTCGGCGAGAACCGAAATGCGATTGGTAGCGGCGCCGGCGAGCGTGAGCCCCGCGGCGCCAAATCCCATGCCGACCGTGAGGAACCCGAGGGCGCTCGATCTCTGCATCAACGGGCGCGCCAAGACGTTATAGACCGCCATGCACAAAACCGCGGCTGTCATGATCAATTCACCGCGCCAGGCGCCGGCCGGAGCCTGGGAAAGACCCGACGCAAGCGCTGCAAACACGCCGAGCATGGCAACGCCGACGCCTGCCGACTTGCGCAAGCTCAGTGGTTCGGCGCCGAGCAGCGCGGCGATGAGCATCGTCTGCAGCGGCAGCGTCGAGAGGGCAAGACTTGCGCGGGCCGCGGTCGTGTAACCGACCGCGATATTGTACAGAATGAAAAACAGCCCGAAGAAGCAAACGCCCAACGCCGCAACGGCGGGCCAATCGCGACGCATTGGCCATCGCACGCGCAGAAGCAGCGCGACCGGCAGCACGCAGAGAAAGCCGATGCCCCAGCGCAGAACGGCAAGCGTAAGTGGATCGGCATCGCCGACCAGATAGCGCGTGACCGCCGCGGCCGTGCCGCCGAGCGCGCTTGAGACCATTGCGATCAGGACGCCAAGTCCCAATCCCGCCCTCCTGCCCTGCCGAACACGGATGTGGCATTTTCCTCCTCGGCGTCGTGTTTGCAACTACCTGGGAGGTATCCATGCCGCGCGAGAAGAACTTTGCGGCGGTGCTTCGCTCGTATCGGCAGCGCCGCGGCTGGTCGCAGCTCGACTTGGCGCAACACGCGGAGATTTCGCAGCGTCACCTCAGCTTCTTGGAGCTCGGACGCGCCGCTCCGAGCCGCGACATGGTCGCTCGCTTGGCTGCCACGCTCGATCTTCCGTTCCGGCAGCAAAACGCGTTGCTGCTCGCTGCCGGTTTTGCCCCGCTTTGGCGCGAGACCGAGCTCAGCGCACCCGAGCTCGTGCAGGTGCGTCAAGCGCTCGATTACATCATGGGCCAGCAGGAGCCTTTTCCCGCGGTGGCGGTTGACCGCCACTGGAACCTGCTCAAAGCCAACGATGGCATGACGCGCCTGACGGAGTTTCTTGTTGGGCCCTTGCCGCCGGATGCCAAGGTCAATCTCGCTGACGCCTTGGTCGCGCCCGATGTGTTGCGCCCGTTCGTCGTCAATTGGGAGGACGTCGTGCGCTATTTCATCCGAAGCGTGGAGGCTGATGCTGCCGCGGATGGCACGCCCGAGGGCGCCGAGTTGTTGGACCGACTGCTCGCCTATAAGGGCGTGCGCGAGGTGCTGAAAAGGTTCTCGCTCGAGATCGGAGCGAGCCCTGTTCTGCCCATACATTTCCGCAAACAGGATGTATCGCTGCAACTGTTCACCACAATCGCTACCTTGGGCACTCCTCTGGACATCACGGCGCAAGAGTTGCGCGTCGAATCGTTTTTTCCGATGAACGATGACACCGCAAGAACACTGCGCAGTTGGGCGACGAAACGCAAATCTCACGACGCTTGAAGAGGTCGCGTGAGTCGGCTTACCCACGTCCCAATTTGTCAATGCGGCCCGCGCGAGCGCTCGTGGGATCTGCAACGACATGGTACTATGCTAGCGAAGCAGGAGCTAAGCGAATGCCATGAGACTTTGCCGGCGCAAGTTTCTCCATCTGACAGCGGCTGCTCCCGCGCTTGCGCTCGTCTCATCGAGCGCCCGGGCACAAGCACAGGACTTTCCCGCGAGGCCCGTGCGGATCATCACGCATTCGGCACCGGGCGGCTCCCCGGACGCACTGTTGCGAATCGTCGCCGATCGCCTGTCGCAGATGTGGGGGCGCCAGGCCCTCGCGCTCAATCATCCCGGCGCCGGCGGCGCGGTCGCGGCGCGTACCGCCGCTGCCGCCGCTCCCGACGGCTACACCCTGTACATGCCCGCCTCGTCCGCTTTCGTGACGCTGCCGGGCCTGCAGGCCAACCTACCGCTCGACGTGCCGCGCGATTTCGTTCCAGTCGGCTTCGTCGGCGAGCAGCCGTTTTTCGTGACCGTGTCGTCTTCGCTCGGCGTTACGACCCTGCCGGAATTCATCGCGTTCGCGAAAGAACGGCCGGGCGAGATCTCGTATGCCGCGACCGGGCGCGGCACGCTGTCCCATCTGGCCGGCGAAGCGCTGCAGCAACACACCGGCATCAAGCTGTTGATGGTTCCTTATCTCGGCGGCACGGCGCAAGCGCTCAACGATGTGATCGTCGGGCGTGTCCCGATGGTCATCGACGGCTATCCGCCGCTCGCGGGCGCGCTGCAGTCCGGCGCGGTCCGGGCACTCGCCGTGGGCTCGACGGCGCGCCTGCCAGACTTCCCCGATGTGCCGACCGCCGCCGAGACGCTTCCCGGCTTCAACGTCCGCGGTTGGCTCGCACTGGTCGCGCCCGTCGGCACGCCCGACGCCATCGTCCGCAAGCTGAGCGAGGACTTGAGCGCGGCCGTATCCCATCCCGAGACCAAGGCGAAGCTCGAAACCACAGGAAACTACCCCCACCCCATGACGCCTGAGGAGCTCTTGGCCTTCATCTACGCCGAGCAGCGGTATTGGAAGCCTGTGCTCGAGCAGATCGCGCGCAATCCGTAGGCGCGCGGGTGGATCCCAGTCCCTGCCGTCGCGACGCCGAGCATACGTTTAGTTGGGAAACAGGGCGGCCAGCTCCTTTGCACCCGGTAGCTTGCTCTCTCGATCCATCACCGTGTTGGTGGCGGCGATGAGCTTGGCGACAATCTTGGTGCGACCGGCGATCGGATTGCGATCATAGCCTCCCGGCTGGAAGAAATTCGACGTGGGCATCTGCTCGCGCCATGCCGACGGCATCTTCACGATGTCGAGACCGTTGCCGTCGCCGGTGAGGTTCATCATCTCGAGTTCGGCGGCGCTGAGAATCGCAGCATATCGCTGGGCGCGCGCAAACACGACGGAGTCCAGGAGCTTCTGCGTTTGCAACAAAGGACCGACGTCCAGATCGAGATTGAGGGCATGAACAGCAAGCCCTTTCGGCGTGTTCGCGAGCCTGTCGTGCTCGCTCCAGGTGTCCGGCACGCTGCGGCAGAAAGTCGCCATGCTCTTGAGCACCGCAATTTTTCTCTGCAGCGCCGCCTTCGGTTCCTCGGGGAGTCCCGCCGCCTTCGTGCTCAAGCTCTTGATGAATTGATTTCCCTTCTCCGCCATCAGCTCGACGCTGTTGGTGGCCAACAGTTGGTTGTAGCCGAGCGCCGTGGAGATGGCCTGCGCGCCCGGCTTGGGCTGCTCCAGCCCCGCCTGCACGTCGTAGGCCCCGTCGCCACCGGACTCGAAGGCGTAGATGCGCACCACCTGGTCCCTGGTCAGCCCGGCGGCGGAGGCAACTTTGACGTAGGCGCGCTTGTATTCGATTTCGCTTCGAGGCCGCTGCGGAACGAAGTTGAATTCCTTGACCGCGGCATCCAGAAAGTCGGCCACCACGGGCACGTATTTTCGGGGCGGCGCCTCTTCGATCGGCGCGGAGGGATCGATCGGCCTCGGCGGTCCGGAATAGACCGGCGGCTGGGTGAGCACGTAGTCGCTGAGCGCCATCTCTTGATTGTTGCGACGCTTGGCGTGGCGTAGCCGGCGCTTGTCGGCAATGGAGCTCCAGTAGGCCTCGGCCTCGGCCTCGTATTTGCCGCGTGCGACGGTGTACTCCTCCAGTTTGCGTCGGTATTCGGCGATGGCGGCCGGCGTCGGAGTGGCCTGCGCCGTCGGACGCGCCCAGCCTTCGGCGCGCACGCCTTGCGCCGGCGCCAGCAACAATGCCGCGAGCACCCATGCGCAGCGCCAATGCATCAAACGGTGCCGCATTTCCCCTGGAACTCCCTGCCCGAAAGGATCTCTTCAGATATTGAGCACCCGTCCATAGGCATCGAGCACCGCCTCTTTCATCATTTCGGAGAGCGTCGGGTGCGGGAAGACCGTGTGGATGAGCTCCTCTTCGGTCGTCTCGAGATTCATGGCCACGACGTAGCCCTGGATCAGCTCCGTCACCTCCGCGCCGACCATGTGCGCGCCGAGCAACGCGCCGGTCTTGCGGTCGAAAATCACCTTCACGAGGCCCTGGTCTTCGCCCAGCGCGATCGCCTTGCCGTTGCCGACGAAGGGAAAGCGGCCGACGCGGATGTCGAGCTTGTTGGCTTTTGCCGCCTGCTCGGTAAGTCCGACCGAGGCAATCTGCGGCGAGCAATAGGTGCAGCCCGGGATCAGCCGCTTGTCCATGGGATGCGGCTTGAGGCCCTTGATCGCCTCGACGCAGATGACGCCCTCGTGTTCGGCCTTGTGCGCCAACAGTGGCGGGCCGGCCACGTCGCCGATCGCATAGATGCCGGGCACGTTGGTGCGATTGAGCGGATCGACGGCGATCGCGCCGCGCTCGGTCTTCACGCCGAGTTTTTCGAGCCCGAGATTTTCAATATTGCCGACGACGCCGACCGCGGAAATGACGCGCTCGACCGTGAGCGTTTGCGTGCTGCCTTTGCCGTCGTCGATCGTCGCGGTCACGCTGTCGGCAGCCTTCTCGAGCTTCGTCACCTTGGCGGCGGTGAGGATCTTGATGCCCTGCTTCTCGAACTGCTTGCGCGCGAAGGCGGAAATCTCGGCGTCCTCGGCGGGGAGAATTTGCGGCAAGATCTCGACCACCGTCACCTCGGCGCCGAAGGTGCGGTAGAACGAAGCGAACTCGATGCCGATCGCGCCGGAGCCGACGACCAAGAGCGATTTCGGCATGCGTTCCGGCGCCATGGCCTCGAAATAGGTCCAGATCAGCTTCTTGTCGGGCTCGAGGCCGGGCAGCACGCGCGGCCGCGCGCCGGTGGCGATGATGATGTGCTTGGCCTGATAGCTGCCGGCCGCAAGCGCGCCTTTGGGCGCCTGCGTCGTGACCGCCTTCACCGTGACCTTGCCGGGCGCGTCGATCGTCGCCTCGCCCCAGATGACGGTGACCTTGTTCTTGCGCATCAAAAAGCCGACGCCATCGTTGAGGCGCTTCGACACGGTGCGCGAGCGCTTGACCACGGCTGTCGGATCGTAGGTGACCTTTTCCGCCGAGAGGCCGTAATCCTTGGGATGCTGCAGGTAATGGTAGATCTCGGCCGAGCGCAGCAGCGCCTTAGTGGGGATGCAACCCCAGTTCAGGCAGATGCCGCCGAGATAATCGCGCTCGACGATCGCGGTCGAAAACCCGAGCTGCGCCGCGCGGATCGCCGTGACGTAGCCGCCCGGACCAGAACCGATGATGATGATGTCGAAGGAGGTCTCAGCCATGCCGCTTCTCCCGCAAAGACCGTCGCGCTCGCGTCAGCGCAGCGTCGTGCTTACACGACCATCATGACCGGGTTTTCGATCAGCGCCTTGAAGGCGTTGAGCAGCACGGCGCCGAGCGCGCCGTCGACCGCGCGATGGTCGGTTGCGAGCCCGACCGTCATCATGTGCGCTGCCTCGATCTTGCCGTTACGCACGACCGCACGCTCGTCCGCGGCCCCGACCGAAAGAATGCTTGCGTGCGGCGGATTGATGATGGCGTAGAACTCCTTGATCCCGTACATGCCGAGGTTCGAGACCGCGCTCGTGCCCCCCTGGTATTCCTGCGGCGCCAGTTTGCGGGCGCGCGCGCGAGCGGCAAAGTCCTTCATCTCGTTAGAGATGACGGAAAGCGACTTTTGTTCCGCATGGCGCACCACCGGCGTGATCAAACCGCCCGGTATCGACACCGCAACACCGATATCGGAGTGCTTGTGCCGAAGCATGGCGCCTTCGGTCCACGTCACGTTGGCGTCGGGCACGCGTTGCAGCGCGAGCGCCAGCGCCTTGATGACGAA
>Ga0207693_10003371_pt1 | contig 13645 bp, 11 predicted proteins | sample LARL81metaG_FD_184347 | JGI IMG/M metagenome (GOLD analysis project Ga0207693, IMG submission 184347) | Corn, switchgrass and miscanthus rhizosphere microbial communities from Kellogg Biological Station, Michigan, USA - LAR L8-1 metaG... | ecosystem: Host-associated > Plants > Roots >...
AAATGCGACATCGTCGTCGACGACCCGAACGTCTCGCGCGAGCACGCCGAGGTACGCCCACGCGGCGGCTCGTGGGTGCTCCGCGACCTCGGGTCTACCAATGGGTCATCGATCAACGGCCGCCGCACCGAGGGCGCCGAGGTGCTCAAGCCGGGTGACGAGATCGAGCTCGGTACGTCGACGATGACGTTCGAGCTGGAGTAGCGATGACGCTCGAACCAGTCTCGGTAGGGCTGAAGTTCGGCTTCCTCGCGGTGCTCTACCTATTCCTGCTGTGGGTGGCGTGGAGCGCGCTGCGCGATCTGCGGCGCGGGCGTGCTGGTGCCGCGCAGCCGGATCGGGCCCGGTACACGGACGCGACAGGCATGTATTCGGCCACAGACCAGCTCGTTGACTCCGATCCGAACGGCTTTGAGCCCCGTTTGCTCGTCGAACGCGCCCCCGGACATCAGTCCGGAACCTCGTATGACATCTCCGGCGGCGCTACGCTCGGCCGCGGCGATGTCGAGATCCACCTCGAGGATCCGTTTGCATCGTCCCAACATGCCCGAATTGCGCGACAAGGACATGTCCTCGTGATCGAAGATCTGGGATCCACCAACGGCACGTATCTCAACGAGGAACCACTGGACGGCCCCCAGCCGTTACGGCCCGGGGACCGAATTCGGATCGGCGACTGCGAGTTCTCCTACCAGCAGTGATCGCATGCTCCGCGCGGCAGAGACAGCCCTGAGGACGGACACCGGTCGCCAGCGCCGCGACAACGAGGACAACGCGTTCGCGCGCGCGCCCGTGTTCGTCGTCGCCGATGGGATGGGTGGAGCCCAGGCGGGCGAGGTGGCGTCGAAGATCGCTACCGAGACGTTCGAGCAGGGCCTCCCTGACTCGGGCAGCCCCGAGGAGCGTCTGGCAGAGCGGGTCCGCGAGGCCAACCACCAGATTCACGAGCTCTCCCGTTCTGACCGCGAACGCGCCGGCATGGGCACGACGCTCACGGCCGCCTACGTGGACGACACCTCGGTGGCGATCGCCCACGTCGGCGACAGCCGCGCATACCTGTTCCGCGACGGCACGCTCGAGCGCCTGACCCAGGACCACTCGCTCGTCGAGGAGCTCGTACGCCAGGGGAAGCTGACACCCGAGCAGGCCGCAGGACACCCTCAGCGTTCGATCATCACACGGGCGCTGGGGCCCGAGGCCAACGTCGAGGTCGATACGTGGACCTATCCGGTGCGCGCCGGGGACATCTTGCTGCTCTGCAGCGACGGCCTCACGACGATGATCTCTGAGCAGCGCGTGGCGGAGATCCTGAGCGAGGCCGGGTCACTGGATGGCGCGGCCGACGCGCTGATCGACGCCGCCAACGAGGCGGGCGGGCGCGACAACATCACGGTCGTGCTGTTCCGCCTCCAAGAGGTCGGCGAGGACGGACAGACCGATCAACCGACGATGATCGGTGTGCCGTCGCCTGCCACGACCACGGAGCTGGAGGACGCCGCACCCGACGCGGACCACGACGAAGCTCGCGGTACCGCCGGATCGGCACAGACGGCGACGGCGACGGTTGCGCGCCCCAAGCCGAAGCAGCGCCTGCAGCCGATCCCGCCTCAGCCCGCCACCGCGGTGCCGACCGGCGACAAGCGTCGAGTGACCCGTGGGGTGAAGTTCGTCGCCGCGCTGATCGCGATCCTGGTGGTGCTATTTCTGATTGGGGGAGGCGGGTACCTCGCGACGCGCCAGCTGTACTTCGTCGGCACCAACCAGCAGGGAATCGTCACCATCTATCGCGGCCTGCCCTACAGCCTGCCGGCCGGGATCCGGCTCTATGAGACCTTCTACACCTCGGGCGTCCCCGCCTCGCTGGTGCCCGCCGATCGACGCGGCAGCCTCTTGAACAACAACCTGCGCTCGCAGTCGGATGCGACGTCGCTGGTCATGGACTTGGAGACGGGGAAGATCTCGCAGTGAATCGCGCCAACGGGGGCTTAGTGCACTGTCCGGCAGTTAGGACACTGAAGTGAGCGCGCGCAACCGTGAGCTCGTCTGCTTGATCCCGGCCTCGCTGCTGTTGACCGCCGGGTTCGCCGGCGTGTTCATCCAGCGCTCGAACGTCCTTTCGAACGTCTCGCTGACCTACGGCGCGATCTTCCTCGGGCTGTGCGTGGCGGGGCACGTGTTCATCCGGATGACGCTCCCGTACGCGGATCCGTACATGTTCCCGCTGGTCGCGCTGCTGGCGAGCTTCGGGATCGTGATGGTCTACCGGATCAGTCCCACGCTCGCGCGCCAGCAGGCGCAATGGTTCGTGCTTGGGCTGGTGCTGTTCGGGGTGACGATCGTCGCGTTTCGCGACTACCGCAAGCTCGAGCAGTACCGCTACATCATCGTCGTTGTATCGCTCGGACTGTTGATCCTGCCGAGGGTGCCCGGAATCGGATATCAGGCCAATGGTGCCTACCTGGGCGTGCGGATCCCCGGCCTGTTCGTGTTCCAGCCGGCGGAGTTCGCCAAGATCGGCCTCGTCATCTTCCTCGCCAGCTACCTGCGCGACACCCGCCAGGTGATGGTGGCGGGCGCCCGGCGGATCCTCGGCGTGACGATCCCGCCGATCAAGTACTTCGGGCCGGTCCTGATCATCTGGGGCCTGGCGATGCTGATCATGCTCGTGCTGCACGACATCGGCTCGTCGCTGATGTTCTACGGCGGACTGCTCGCGATGCTCTACGTGGCGACCAGCCGGCTGTCGTTTGTGACCGTCGGCCTGCTGGCGTTCGTGATCGGCGCCTGGTACATCGGGACACACGTCCCGCACGTCCACGACCGGGTCGACGCGTGGCTGCACCCGCTTGACGCGCACCTCTACAACAAGGTCGGGGGCAGCTACCAGCTCGCCAACTCGATGTTCGCCCAGGCGGCGGGCGGGCTGTTCGGCCAGGGGTTCGGCGAGGCCGCGTTGAACATCCCGGGCGGCGGGCCGCTGCTGCCGGCACCGCAGACCGACATGATCTACGCCGTCATCACCGATGAGCTCGGGCTGTTCGGCGCGTGCGCGGTGCTGCTCACCTACCTGCTGTTCGTGGCGCGGGGATTCAAGACCGCCCAGCTCTCGCGAGACTCCTTCTCGACGCTGCTGGCGGTGGGGCTGAGCGCGATCTTCGCGCTGCAGGTGTTCGTGATCGTCGGAGGGGTCACGCGCGTGATCCCGCTGACCGGCGTGACGCTGCCGTTCATCTCCTACGGCGGCTCGTCGATCATTGCCAACTTCGTACTGCTGGCGCTTCTGCTGCTCGTCTCCGACCGCGCCCGGAGGGAAGCGTGAACGTCCCGATCGCTCGTCTGTTCGGCGTGATCATCCTGCTGTTCACGCTGCTGGTCGTGTGGACCTCCAGGTGGACCGTGTTCGAAGCCGGCGCGCTCAACAACGACGTGCTCAACCGCCGCACGCTGATCGACGAGCTCAAGATCAAGCGCGGCCGGATCATCGCCGACGACGGGACCGTGCTGGCCCGTTCGGTGCCGGCCGCGGGTGGCACATACACGCGCTTCTATCCCACTAGCAACTTGTTCTCGCAGCCGGTCGGCTACTCGATCGCCGCGCAGGGCCGCAGCGCCGGGCTGGAGCGCTCCCGTGGAGAAGCCTTGCGCGGCGTGCAGACCGGGCTCAGCTCGATCTTCGGACAGCTCAGCCCCCGGCGCGTGGGCGATGACGTGTACACGAGCCTGGATCCCAAGGCCCAGCGTGTCGCGATGCAAGAGCTTGCCGGCAGGGCGGGCTCGGTGGTGGCGCTCGATCCGCGGACCGGTGCCGTGAAGGTGATGTTCGCCAACCCGGGCTATAACAACAACCACCCGGACGCGACGGGACCCAACATCTCGACCCTGAACCGCTCGACTCAGGCCGGTTATCCACCGGGTTCCACGTTCAAGGTCGTGACCGCGACGGCGGCGATCGACAGCGGCGAGTACACGCCGAACTCGATCATCAACGGCGACTCCCCGAAGGTCATCTCAGGCGTGCCGCTCGCCAACGACCTCAACCAGGACTTCGGGCCGATCACGCTGACCAAGGCGTTGACCGAATCGGTCAACACCGTGTTCGCCCAGGTCGCCGAGAAGGTCGGGCGCGGCACCATGACCAAGTACATGAAGCGCTTCGGCTTCTACGCCAAGCCGCCGCTCGACTACCCGCCCGAGGAGATGGTTGCCAGCCGGCCGTTCTCGCCCAGCGGCCACCCGTATCCGCCGGCCAGTCCCAACGAGGACATCGGCCGGATCGGCATCGGGCAGGGCGGCCTCGAGGTGACGCCCCTGCAGATGGCGATGGTCGCCGCGGCGGTCGCCAACGGCGGCAAGCTCATGACCCCGCGCCTGGCGACCAAGGCAGTCGACCAAGACGGCCGCACCGTGCAGACCTACAAGCCCTCGGTGATGTCGCAGGTGATGTCGCCGACCACCGCTCAGGACCTCACGCAGATGATGAAGACCGTCGTCGAGGAGGGGACCGGGACACCCGCGCAGCTGGGCGGCATCAGCGTGGCGGGCAAGACCGGGACCGCGCAGGTCGGCACGGCCGGGTCCAACCTGACGCAGCCCTGGTTCATCGGCTTCGCTCCCGCCGATAATCCGCGGGTGGCCGTCGCGGTGACCATCGAGCGCTCGAACGGGGGCTTTGGAGCCACGGTTGCCGCGCCGATCGCTCGCGATGTGATGAAGACCCTGCTGTCCGAGGGCCAGTGACCGTGGCCGATCTCTCTCCCGGAGCGATCGTCGACAACCGTTACAAGGTTCTTTCGCGCCTCGGTGCCGGCGGGATGGCCGACGTGTTCCTCGCCGAGGACCAGCAGCTCGGCCGCAAGGTGGCGCTCAAGCTGCTGCACCGGCGGTTTTCGGCCGATCCCGACTTCGTCGAGCGCTTCCGCCGGGAGGCCCAGGCCGCCGCCGGCCTGCAGCACCCGAACGTCGTCAGCGTGTACGACCGCGGTTCGTTCGAGGACACCTACTACATCGCGATGGAGTACCTCCCCGGCCGCTCGCTCAAGCAGCTGATCCGCCAGGAGGCGCCGCTCGATCCGAGCCGGGCGATCGACATCACGATCCAGATCCTCAAGGCGGCTCGCTTCGCTCACCGCCGCGGCGTGATCCACCGCGATCTGAAGCCCCACAACGTGATCATCGACGACGCCGACCAGGCCAAGGTCACCGACTTCGGCATCGCCCGGGCGGGCGCGTCGGACATGACCGAGACCGGCTCGATCATGGGCACCGCTCAGTACCTGTCGCCCGAGCAGGCGCAGGGACACGCGGTCAGCGCGGGCTCTGACCTGTACTCGGTCGCGGTGGTGCTGTACGAGTTGCTGACCGGGCGCGTCCCGTTCGACGGCGAGTCGGCGGTGACGATCGCGCTCAAGCACGTGTCCGAGGCACCGGTGCCGCCGAGCACGATCAACCCGGCGGTGCCGCCCGAGCTCGAGCAGGTCGTGATGTGGGCGCTCAACAAGAACCCCGCCGACCGCCCCACTGACGCCGACCAGTTCATCAACGCGCTGGAGGCCGCCAAGTCCGTCATTCAGAGCGGGGGCGGCGGCCAGCGGACCGCGTCGATGGCGGCGCTCGCCGCGGTCGGTGGCGTCGGCGCGGCGTACGGTTCCCCGGCGGCAGGGGGAGCGGGCGTGTCGCCGGAGGCGGCGGCTGCCGCCTACCGCCGTCCGGCTGGCGACGACACGGGTTCTTACTACGTGGACGGGGAGCCTCGCGAGCCGCCGCCCGACGAGCCGCGCTTGTGGCCCTGGGTCACGCTGCTCGTGATCCTCCTGCTAGCTGGCGCGGGTGTTGCCGCCTACTTTCTCACGCGCCCGCATAAGAAGGTCGTCCCCACCGTGACCAACCAGACGCTCAACACCGCGCGCACGATCCTGCAGAACGACGGCTTCCTCGTGTCGGTCCTCAACGTCACCAACAACAAGCGCGCCGGAATCGTCATAGGCCAGGACCCGCAGGGCAACGACAAGGCAAAGGAGGGCTCGACCGTCACGCTCACGGTGTCACAGGGCCCCGGGAGCACGACGGTGCCGTCGGTGGTCGGACGAAGTCAGGAGGCCGCCCAGAAGGCGCTGACCAAGGCCCACCTGAAGTACAACATCCAGCGCGAGACGTCGGAGACGATCGCCAAGGGCAAGGCAACTCGCACCGACCCCGCCAACGGACAGGCGGTGGGAGTGGGGTCGACGGTGACCCTGTACATCTCCTCGGGCAAGCCGATGGTGAGCGTGCCCGGTGTGATCGGCGAGTCCGTGTCGTCGGCCAGATCGCAGCTCAACAACGCCGGCTTCGTCGTCTCCACGACCAACCAGACGACGACCAGCGCGCCAGACGGCAACGTCGTCGACCAGAATCCGGCGGGCAACACGAAGGTGGCCGCGGGGTCGACGGTCAATCTGGTGGTAGCGAAGGCACCCACCACCGCGGCGGTCCCCGACGTCACGGGCGACACCGCGCAGGGTGCCGCCAACCAGCTCAAGGCGGCGGGCTTCAAGGTCACTCAGAAGGCCAAGCAAGTGACCAACCAGAGCAAGGATGGGATCGTCCTCAGCGAACAGCCGAAGGCGGGATCGACTCAGAACAAGGGCAGCACCGTGACGATCACCGTCGGTAAGTTCACGCCACCGCCGACGACCACGCCGACGACGCCCACATCACCGACGACCACACCGACGACGAGCAACACTCCGTGAGTTCGCTACGCGTCGTGGTGCTCGGGGGCGGCCGCTCCTCCGAGCGAGAGGTCTCGCTCGCGTCCGCCGCGTCGGTCTGCGAAGGCTTGCGCGAGGGCGGGCATGAGGTGCGCATGGTCGAGGTCGGAGCCGACGGGGCGTGGCGCGAGGACGGCCGCGAGGTGTCGCTGTCGCCCGGCCGGGGGCTGCCCGGCTGCGACGTCGTGTTCCCGGTCCTGCATGGACCCTTCGGCGAGGACGGGACCGTCCAGGGGCTGCTCGAGATCCTCGACGTGGCGTATGTCGGGGCCGGCGTGCTCGCCTCGGCGTTGTGCATGGACAAGGTCACGTTCAAGCATCTGATGGCGCGCGAGGGGATCCCCCAGGTCGACTATCGGGCGCTGACGGCGTCCGAATGGGCGTCGGGGCGGGAGGCGGCGCTGGCCGATCTTGCCGGTCTTGGGTTGCCGGTGTTCGTCAAGCCCGCGCGGCTGGGATCGTCGGTCGGGATCGGCCGCGTCGGGAGTGCCGACGAGCTGCCGGGGGCTTTGGAGGTCGCGTTCGAGCACGACTCGCTGGCGATCATCGAGGCATTCGCGACCGGGATCGAGGTTGAGTGCTCGGTGCTGGGCAACGACGAGCCGGTTGCGTCGCTGCCGGGCGAGATCCTGCTCGCCACGGGCGAGGCCGGCTGGTACGACTACGAGGCGAAGTACACGCCCGGCGGCATGGAGCTGATCGTGCCAGCGCGGGTGTCCGACGCGGTGCGCGAGCGGGTGAGGTCACTGGCCGTGGAGACGTTCGTCAAATCCGGCTGCCGGGGGCTGGCGCGCGTCGACTTCTTCGTCAACGGCGAGCAGGTGCTCGTCAACGAGCTCAACACGATGCCTGGGTTCACGAGCACCAGCGTGTATGCGGCGCTGTTCGATGCCAGTGGGGTGTCGTACGTGGAGCTGCTCGACCGGCTGCTTGAGTTGGCGGTGGAGGCGCACGAGGCCGAGGGGCGCGTCCGGCACTAGCTCCGGGGTTTCGCGGGTCCGAACGTCAACGGCCTTCATTGAAGGACGGGATGGCGGGTCGCTGGGGATGCAAAAGTCGGCATTCGGTGCAGGACCGGGGAGGGCGCGCTGACTTTTGCGTCTATGTCACGCATAACTCGGCAAGCCTCGGCAGTCACGGCCGGAGATGCTGGGTTTTACACACGCCAGGCGGGCCAGAGCCACCCCGCATCCCCCTCCTCAATGGGCCGTTGACGTTTCGGCCCCGAGCAAACCCGACCTACCGATACAGGGTCACCTCATCCAGCGCCAAGCTCGGATGGCCCGCAAGGCTCGTGATCCACACCAGGTAGAACCGGTACTTCGTGTCCGCGCCCGTTAGCTGGATGTCCTGCTTGTGGGACACGACGGTAGGCGCCGAGATCTTCGCCCAGCCACTGTCGGGCCAGGTCAGCGGCGGCTGGTCCTTGCGCGCGTAGATCGTGGCGGTGAACCCGGGCGTGGTGGTGAAGATCCGCAGGACGCGCGCCGCCGTCATCGGCCTGGCGTCGACGTACAGGCCGACGCCGGCCTTGTTCAGCGCGCCGCTGTAGTAGGTCTGGGTCGTCCACGCCGTACCGAGCTGGTTGTCGATCGCAAGACTGGCCTCGGGGTGCTCGTTGGAGGGGCTGCCGAGTGGGTTGAAGCCGAACGCGCAGCTCTGACAGAGCCGCACCTGCTTCAGCGCCGCGCCGCCGCTCGTCGACGAGGAGGTCGGCGCCTTGACGTTCAGGTTGCCGGTCCCGTGATGGGTGCGGGTCGCCAGCCACACGACGCCGCCCACCGCGGCCGCCGCAACGACCAGCAGCAGGATCACGGCCACCGCGCGGTGGCGCATCCGGAACGGGATCCGGCGCCTCGCCCGAGATGGCAGCGTCCGCAGGACGCTGGTCGCCTCGCCGGTCGCACCGCCCGCCCGCGCCGTCTCGATCGCGAGCACGTCCTCGAGGTCGGCGATCAGCTCGGCGTCGTCGGCATATCGGTCCTCGCGGCGCTTGGCGGTCGCCGTGTCGATCATGGCTGCGAGCGCCGAGGACACCTCCGGGCGGCGATACTGCACGTCGGGGATCTCCTCGCGCACGTGCTTCATCGCAACGGCGACCTGGTTCTCGCCCTTGAACGGCACCTCGCCGGTCACCATCTCGTAGAGCACGATCCCCAGCGAATACAGGTCCGACTGGCCGGTCACGTCCTGCCCGAGGGCCTGTTCGGGCGACACGTAGTCGGTCGTGCCGAGAACCCGCCCGTCGGCGGTCAGCCCCTCCTCGTCGAGCGTGCGCGCGATCCCGAAGTCGGTCACCTTGGCCGAGCCCTCCTCATCGATCAGCACGTTCTGGGGCTTGACGTCGCGGTGGACGATGTGCCGCGCGTGCGCGGCGCCCAGCGCCCGTGCGATCTCGATCCCGTACGCGACGGCTTCGGCGATCGGCAGCCGTCCGTTGCGCCGGATCCGCTCCTTCAGCGTCTCGCCCTCGACGTACTCGAACACGATGTACGGCCGCCCCTCGTCCTCGCCGGCGTCGATCACCCCGACGATGTGCGGATGCGACAGCTGGGCCACGGCACGGGCCTCGCGACGGAATCGCTCGAGCTGGTCGGAGTCGCTGGTGATCTCGCGGTTCATCAGCTTGATCGCGACCTGGCGCTGGAGCGTCTCGTCGAGCGCGCGATACACGGTCGACATCCCGCCTGCCCCGATTCTGGCCTCCAGTCGATAACGGCCATTGAGCGTGGTGCCGAGCAGTGTGGTCATCCGGTGTCCCCTATTTTGCGCCAACTGCCCGTCGTTCACACGGAAAAATCCTGGATTCGCGCGACTCTCATCGCGAATTCTCCCCCTCTCGAGCCTCGCGACGAAGCCTTCGGGCGACCAATCCGGCCAGCGCCACGCGGTAGGCCGCGTAGGGCAGCAGCGATCGGTCGCGCTCGACCTGACGGATCAGCCACGTCGACCCCAGGGTCGAAGCGAACGCGGCGAGCGCGCCGGCGGCAAACGGCACCCCCGTTCCGGGCGGCAGCCCGCGGCGCTTGAGCCGCCACCCCTTGAGCGCGGTCGCGCCCGCGATCACCGGCAGCGCCGCGTGGCGCGACAGCCGGTTGGCGTCCTCGCGCGTGAAACGGCGAGCTCTGGCCGCCGCGAGCGTCGCGCCGTTGCGCGAGATCCCCGGCACGAGCGCGCACGCCTGGGCGATACCAAGCCACAGCGCGTCGGCCGCTCCCGCCTCGCTGTGCGTGCGCTCCTGGGCCGCCCGGTCAGACCAGGCCATCGCGATCGCCCCGATCACCAGCGCCGCCGCGATCGTCGGCGGCGTCCCGAAGCGACGCTCGATCGGGCGCTCGAGGCTGTAGCCCACGACCGCGGGCGGTGCAAACGACAGCGCGATCAGCGCCAGGCGGCGCGCGTTCAGCCCGCGCACGGCCTCGTCGACCTCGTCGCGCAGCGTGATCAGCAGCGCTGCCGCGGTGCCGGCGTGCACCACCACCTCGAATGACTTGCGCAGCTCGTCGTCAAGCTGGTCGTAGTCCCAGTGCAGCAGCCACGGGATCAGCGCGACATGACCCGAGGAGGAGATCGGAAGCAGCTCGGCGGGGCCGTGGAGCGCGCCCAGCGCGATCGCCTGACCCACGTTCAGCTTTCGGCCGGCGCTACCTCTGGCGGACATCCACGGGTGCCTCGGCGGACTCCACCGGCTCCCCGCTGTGCTGCGCAGACGTTTCCGTGCCCGCGACCGGAGCCTCCGCGTGACCTCCCGTGCGGCCGCGGTGCCGCCTGATCAACAAGTACACGATCGCCGCCAGCACGAGCACCACGACCGCGTAGTCGACGTACTCGAGGTGGTGGCGCCAGCTGCTCCAGTTGCTGCCTACCTCGCGTCCCAGCACGCCCAGTCCGCCGATCCAGATGATCGAGCCCGCCAGCGCGGCCACGAAGAAACGTACGAATGGCATCTCCGCCACGCCGGCCGCATACGGGAACGCCGCCCGCGCGAGCGGGATCATCCGCGACACGAAGATCGCGGGAGCGCCGTGGCGTTCGGCCCAGCGATGAGCGCGGTCGAGCTTCTGCCGGTTGACATGCAGTTTGCTGCCCTGGCGCTCCAGCAGCTCGCGGCGCCCGTAGTAGCCGATCGTGTAGGCGATCGACGCGCCGGCCATGTCTCCCACTACGCCCGCCACGATGATCCCGGGCAGCGTGAGGTTGCCGTTGTAGACGTCGAAGCCCGCGAACAGCATCACCGGCTCGGTGCCCGGCACGCCAATCACGCCGGTTGTCGCCGTCAGCACCGCCACGCCCGCATAGCCAAGGCTGTCGATCACATTCGTGGCCAGGTTGATCAGCGGCCCGCTCAGGGATGCAAAGACGGCAAGCATGCGCCAAGAGCGTAGCGGGCACCGGGCGGTCGACAAGCCGCGTGTTGTTAGGGTTCGCCGCTGCCCATGACGATCCCGCTGTTCGACACCGCGACGCTCCAGGCGCCGCTGCACAAGACCATTAACGAACGCATCGGCGAGGTGATCGAGCGCGGGGCCTTCATCCTCGGACCGGAGGTCCAGGCGTTCGAGCGCGAATTCGCCGACTACCTCGGCGTGCGCCACGTGATCGGCGTGGGCAACGGCACGGACGCGATCACGATCGGGCTCAGAGCGCTCGGCGTGCAACCGGGCGACGAGGTCGTGGTGCCGTCGTTCACGTTCTACGCGACCGCGGAGGCCACCGTCACGGCCGGAGCGCGGCCGGTGTTCTGCGACGTCGACCCCGACACCCGCAACGTCACCGCGGAGACCGTCAAGGCGGCGATGAGCCCGCGCACAAAGGCGATCGTCGCGGTCGACCTGTTCGGGCTGCCGGCGCCGCTGGACGAGCTGCGCGAGCTCGGCGTGCCAGTGCTCGAGGACGCCGCCCAGGCGGCCGGGGCGAGCGACGGCGGCCGCCGCGCGGGCGCGCTCGCCGACGCCGCGACGTTCTCGTTCTACCCGTCCAAGAACCTCGGCGCCTTCGGCGACGGGGGCGCGATCGCGACCGACGACGACGAGGTCGCGGCGCTCGCGCGGGCCCTGCGCTTCCACGGTTCCCGCGACAAGCAGAGCTTCGAGTACGTCGGCTACAACTCGCGGCTCGATGAGGTTCAGGCGGCGATCCTGCGGATCCTGCTGGCAGAGCTCGACGAATGGTGCGATCGCCGTCGGGCTGCAGCCGACGCGTACGCACAGGCCGGGATCGCCGAGTACGTCTCGCCGCCGACGGTACCCAACGGCGCCAAGCCCGCGTGGCACCTGTACGTGGTCACCCATCCAAAGGCCGACAAACTGGTCGCCGGACTCAAGGACCGCGACATCGGGGCACGCGGCTACTACCGCACGCCGCTGCATCGCCAGGCCGCGATGTCGCCGTATGCGACGGACGCGCCACTACCGGTCACCGACGCGCTCAGCCGCGACAACCTCGCACTGCCGATGAGCCCGGTGCTGACCTCCGCGCAGGCCGGCGAGGTCGTGGCGGCGCTCGCGGCGCTGGCCAGTTGAAGGTCTGGATCGACCTCACCAACTCGCCTCACGTGCTTGTGATGCGGCCCGTGATCGCCGACCTGCGCGCTCGCGGGCACGACGTGCAGGTCACCGCGCGTGACTTTGCGCAGACACTGGGGCTGTGCGACCGCTTCGGGATCGAACACACCGCGATCGGTCGCCACCGCGGCGGCAACCTGTTCGACAAGGCCCGAGGGCTAGGCGAGCGCTCGCTGGAGCTCACCCGCTGGGCCAAGGGCAGGGGCTTCGAGCTCGCGCTCGGTCACGGGTCCAACGACGTCACCGTCGCCGCGGCGCTGCTGCGGATCCCGTCGGCGACGATGTTCGACTACGAGTGGGCGACCGTGCAGCACCACGTCAACTGCCGGCTGGCGCGCAGCGTCGTGGTGCCCGATGCGATCCCCCCCGAGCGGCTGCGCCGCTACGGAGCCGACGACAAGATTCACGCATACGAAGGCCTCAAGGAGGAGTACTACCTGGCGGACTTCGAGCCCGACCCCGGTGTGCTCTCAGAGCTGGGACTCGACGCGTCGCAGCCGATCGCACTCGTGCGCACCCCGCCGGAGGTCTCGCTCTACCACCGCTTCGAGAACGACCTGTTCGCAGAAGTGCTCGACAAGCTCAAGGGCTCGCAAACTGTCGTGCTGGCGCGCACGCCCGAGCAGCGCGAGCAGCTTGGGCAGGCAGGTGGCTTCGTCGTTCCGCAGCGCGCGATCGATGCTCAGTCGCTGATCGCGTACTCGGATCTGGTGGTATCCGCCGGCGGGACGATGAACCGTGAGGCGGTCGCGCTGGGCACACCCGTGCTGACGGTCTTCGAGGGTCGCATGGGCGCGGTCGATGAGCGCCTGATCGCCGAGGGCCGCCTCGGTCAGCTGCACAGCGCCGACCAGCTGGAGCTCGTGAAACGAGGCGGCGCCGAGGCCGAGAAAGCGGCGCGCGTGCGTCGCGACCCGGCGATCCTCACGAGTCTGCTGCTGACCGCGGCGAGGCCCGCCAGGAAAGGCCGCAGGCAGGTGCGCAGCGGCCGCGTCTCACCCTGAAATCCCCTGCAAGCAGCGGTTTTAGCGCCGCTGCAAAACCCTGTCACAGCAGCGCAACATCTGCCCGATTGCCGTGTTACGGTGCCTTTAGAATGCCTTTTCGACAAATTAAGACCAGAATTGGCCTGGCTCTAGCCGCGACTGCCTGCATCGCCGCCGTCGCCGCCGCCAGTGCCCAGGCAGCATCCGCCGCGCCCGTCGGGGCGTTCACCAAGAAGGGCGCCTGGAGCTTCGTATCGGCTCCGAAGCTGCACCCGCCCAAGCTGAGCACCCTGCGTCCCACGGCCACGAGCAAGCTCGCGCCCGGCTACTTCATGGTCGCGAACTT
>Ga0207693_10003373_pt1 | contig 13639 bp, 13 predicted proteins | sample LARL81metaG_FD_184347 | JGI IMG/M metagenome (GOLD analysis project Ga0207693, IMG submission 184347) | Corn, switchgrass and miscanthus rhizosphere microbial communities from Kellogg Biological Station, Michigan, USA - LAR L8-1 metaG... | ecosystem: Host-associated > Plants > Roots >...
ACCTCCCCGGCCGCCGAGGCCGCGGTGCGGAGGTATGAGCCGCGGGCCCGGGTACAGATCGTCCCGTCGCCGGTCCGGCCCGGGTTCCTCGACCCGCCCACCCAGGACCGGGCCCGGACCGGCCTCGGGCTGGAGGTGGCGGACCGTACCGTCCTGCTCATGTCCGGGGCCTGGGGGCTGGGCCCGCTGGCGCAGGCCGCGGCGGCGCTCGCCGACGCGGGGGTGCAGGTGCTGGCGGTGGCCGGGCGCAACGCCAGGCTGGAGGCCCGGCTCCGGGCCAGCGCGACGGGACGGCCGCGGCTGCGCGTCTTCGGGTATACCGACCAGATCCCGCTGCTGATGGCCGCCGCCGACCTGGTGATCACGAGTTCCGGCGACACCTGCGCCGAGGCGCGCGTGGTGGGGCGGCCGCTTCTGCTGCTCGACGTCGTCCAGGGCCATGGCCGGGACAACCTCCAGCACGAGCTCGACCTGGGGGACGCCGCCGTGACCTCGGCCCGGCCGGCCGAGATGGTGCGCACCACGCTCGCCGCGCTGGACCGGGTCAAGCCGCCATCGGGCCTGGGCCGCTGGCCCGGGCAGCCGACGTGGGAGGACGCCTTCGCGGCGGCGCTGGAGAGCATCGGCCTGAGCGCGACCTGACCGGTGCCGGACGGCTGTGCCGCGCCGTCAGCCGGGGAGGGGCGGGAGCTTGCCCGTGGCCGATGTGGCGCTGACCGCGTTCATCATGATCTTGTTCAGGTACGCGCGCTGGGCGTCGAGCGTCCGCAGGTCACGCTGGAGCTTCGCGTTGGCGGCCGCCCGGGCGGCGCCGCTGGCCCCCAGCACGTGGGCCACGTCGGTCTGGACCTGCTGCGCGTCCGGGAAGGCCCAGGTGACCAGGCCATCCACCACCCGGGGCAGGCCGAAGCTGGCGAGTGACTCGCTGACCTGGTACTGGGTCAGGTTGTCGAGCAGTTCGTTGTTCGCCGGCGAGCAGTTGCTGGCGCCGTAGGTGGCGATATGGGTCGCGGTCGGCACGTCGTGCTCGGCCCCCGACTCGATCGCGTGCAGCGCGGTGAGCGACTCCCTGACCCCGCCCGCGCATGACTGGATGTCGGTGGTCATCTCGGTCAGGAACGTGTTCACATCGGCGGCGCGCTGCGAACGCGTGGGGTGATGCGCGAGCCCGGTCAGGACCCCCCCGGCCAGCACGAGCGCGCCGGCCACGAGCAGCCACCGGGGCGCCTTCTGGACCGGCCACCCGCCGTGCCGGAGCGGGACATGCGGAGGATCGGTCCGGGTCGGGGTGGACATGGGCTCAGCCTCACTTCGCCCGCTTGCTGACCAGGGCGGTCCCCGAGGTCAGCTCCGCCGGGGTGACCGCCCCGTAGACGCGCTTTACGATGCGGTGGCGGGAGTCCAGGAAGAACGTTGCGGGCAATCCCGGCAGGTTGTAGTTGACGACGGTGCTGCCCATGGCCGATTCGGTGGCGACCGGGTAGGTGACCCCGGTCTTGTGCACGAACGCCAGCGCGGACGAGGTCGGGTCGTTGACGTCGATGCCGATGACCGCCACGTTCGTGTGCTTAGCGAACCTGGCGAGCATGGGCGTCTCCTTCTGGCAGGGCGTGCACCAGGAAGCGAAGAAGTTGACGATGACGGGCCGGCCCGCCAGCGAGCTGAGCGTGATCCGGTGCGCGGGATGGCCGAGCGCGCCGAGGCTGAAGTTCTTCGCCGGGGCGGGCGGGGCCTGATGCGGCCCGCCGCCGGTGCCGGTGATGCTGAGCGTCACGATCACGACCACCCCGGCCAGGACCGCCGTGAGGGCGGTCAGCCGGGCGGCCCCGAGGCCGCGCAGCCGGTGCGCCAGGCGGCGGGCCGTGCCGCCGGTGGGCGGCTCGGTGGCGTCCGCTGCCGTCATCGTGTCCTGCCGCGCCATTGGTCCTCCAGCGCCGTCTGCCCCGGGCCCGGCGGGCGGGGCGGGGACGGCGCGCTCGCTGGCACAGTACCGCCGCCGGCGCCCTCGCCGCCGGGGAGTGCGGCCGCCCCGGCCGCCGGGGTGCCGCCGGCGGGCGCGGCGCCGGCGTCCGGGACCGGGCCGGCCGCCGGACCGAGACCGGCCGCCGGGGCGGTGACCGGCAGCACGAGCTCGAACTCGCTGCCGTGACCGGGGGTGCTGTGCACCAGCGCCTCGCCGCCATGCGCCCGCGCGACCGCGCGCACGAGGGCCAGGCCGAGCCCGGTCCGGCGGCCGTCGCCCAGCTCGGACCCGGACCGGAACCGGTCGAAGATGTGATCACGCTCCGAGGAGGGGATCCCCGTGCCGGTGTCGGCGATGATCATGCGGGCGGCGGAGCCGTCGTCGGCGGACAGGACGGAAAGCTGGATCACGTCACCGTCCCGGGTGTGCCTGATCGCGTTCTCCAGCAGGGCGTCCACGGCGAGGCCGAGCCGTTCCCGGTCGGCGTCCACCACGACCTGGTCGAGCCGCCCGAGCTGCCAGCGCCGCTGCGCGGTTGGCATCCACTTGCGGAGCACGTCCATGGTGAAGCGGTCCAGCGCGACCGGCTCGGGACGCAGGAAGTCGGGGTCCTCCGCGGCGGCGATCATCAGCAGCCGCTCGCTGAGCCGCCGGAGCCGGACGAGCTCGCCGACGACCACCCCGATGTCGCGCTCCTCCGCCCGGCCACTGCCGGCCAGCCCGCTGGCCAGCAGCTCGGCGTGCCCGAGCGCGATGGTGATCGGGGTGCGCAGCTGATGGGAGGCGTCCTGCAGGAACCGGCGCTGGGTGGCGAGCAGCCGGGCGTTCTCGGCGCTGATCCGGGCGCTCACCCGGTACGCGGTGAGCCGGCGCTGCGCGTGCCAGACCATCATCCCGAACATGGCCGCCATGAGCGGGACCTCGTTCAGCTCGTCCACGGGCTCCGAGCCGTGGTAGACGTCCCAGCCGATGGCGGCGAACGTGGTGGCCATGACCAGCGCGAGCACCCACATGGTCGGCCTGATCGACCAGACGCGGAACCCGTAGAGCAGCGTGAGGCTGATCCAGATGAAGTGAAACGGGACCGTTTCCCAGCGGGAAAAGACGATGATCGCCACCAGGTTGGCCACGGAGAAGGCCCCCCACGCGACGTCGACCCAGGCGAACGGCCACCGGGGCGCGGGGCGCTGGCGCGGCCAGTGCAGGCCGGGTGGCCAGTGCAGGCCGGGTGGCCGGTGCGGCCAGTGCAGGCCGGGCAGCCGATCGGGCCAGTGCAGGCCGGGGGCGCCCGGCCCGGGCCAGAGCGTGGTCCGCAGCGCGGCCGCAAGCTGGTGGAGGCGGTGGCCGGGCACCGCCTCAGGAGGCGAGCCGGTAGCCCTCACCACGCACCGTCTTGATCAGTTCGAAGCCGAGCTTGGAGCGCAGCCGGCGCACGCAGACGTCCACCACGTTCGAGCCGGGATCGAAGTCGTACCCCCACACGGAGGCGAGCAGCTGGCCCTTGCCCACCGACTGGCCCGCGTGCTCCATCAGCTCCCGCAGCAGCAGGAACTCCAGCCGGGTCAGGGCGACCGGGCCGCCGCCGATGTTGGCCTCCAGCCGGCCCACGTCCAGCACGAGGTCGCCCACCCTGAGCACCTCGTTGAGCGGGTGCGCGTCGTCGCGCAGCCGGACCCGCACCCGGGCGAGCAGCTCGGCCAGGGAGAAGGGCTTGGTCAGGTAGTCCTGGGCGCCGAGTTCGAGGCAGTCGACCTTGGTCGTCACGTCGGCGAGGCAGGACAGCACGAGCACCCCCTGCTCGCGCCGTTCGCGCAGCAGCTGGGCCAGGACGACCCGGCCGTCCATGTCCGGCATGATCAGGTCGAGGATGATCAGGTCGTAGTCGCCCGCCACGGCCTGCCGCAGCCCCTCGGCCCCGCTGCAGGCGGCATCGACCGCGTACCCGGCCGTCTCCAGCGCCCGGCTGATGAAATCGCGGATCCGCGGCTCGTCGTCCACCAGCAGGATGCGCGGGCCGCCTGCGCCCTCGGCCTGCTCGGATGCCGTCATCGACAGTCGTGTCATCTCGCCTTACCGCCACCACAGCTCATGACGAGGTGGGGTACCTCTGAGGGTCTACCGCACCAGGGGGGCCGGTCAACCTGCCTGAAGCAATCCATTGCAAAAGCCGCCGCTGGGCCCGAGCGGGTTCGCCGCGGACACCTACGGTAGCTCTTCGTAGCTAGCCAAGTACTCATAGTCGTTGCGGTCGCCCCGTCAGGGAGACGGTACCTGCTGTCGCTCCTCCGAGAATGACAATTTGGTCATGCAGTGTCCGGACTGTTGCCGATAGCAGCGCGTTGCCCAGAAGATCAGGTCCGTAACAGGCATGACCGGCCGGAGTCCTGGGGACCGCCGCGGTCGGCCCCTACCGTGTGCGCTGCCCGCGCCGCGAAGAAGCGAGGTGGTGACTGGTGTCAGTGCCAGCCCGTGTCGTGACCCTCCTGGTGGCGTTCGTCCTGGTGGCTCTCGGCGCGGTGTACGTTGTCGCGCATTTCGTGGTGGGCGACCTGCCCACGGTGGACTACACGCACGCGGCCTCCGGCGGCGTTGTCAACGTCGTCCTGCAGGAAGACCCGCAGAACGACTCATCGAGCCGGCCCGACTGGGTCAGCTACTTCGTGATGAAGCCCGGTGCCAACCCGAGCCTGCAGAGTTCATGGGTGCACACCACCCTGTTCTCGGTCCCGGCGAACACCAGGGTCAACATGACGATCTACGCCTATGACGGATGCACACCGCCGCGGAACAATTTCTGGACCCAGGTGCAGGGGACGATGGGTGGCGTCATAGCCTTCCAGCAGTTCAAGGACACCAACAAGCCGATGGGGCCGGTGCACGTTACGCCGACCCTCAACGGCTGGGCGCACTGTGCGGTGGGGCACACGTTCGCGATCCCCAGCCTGCACGTGTTCGTGCCGGTGGGCTCGCCCGACGCGTCGGCGGCGCTGTGCGGCAGCTCGCCCTGCGTGTCCGGTCCCTTCACGCTGCAGAAATTCAGCTTCATGACGCCTCCCCACGGAGGCGACTTCCGCTGGCAGTGCTTCGTCCCGTGCGGGGGCGGATTCGTCGACGGTAACGGTGGTCCCATGCAGACGATCGGGTACATGACCGGCCAGATGACGGTGGTGGGCTCATGAGCCACTCCGCTAGCACCGGGTCGGCCCCCGGTACGCGCCATGGGCTGCGCATATTCCTGATCTGGCTCCCCCTCGCGATCGTCGCCGACCTGCTCATCTGGTTCGTCTGGTATCCGCACCTGCCGCCCGGGCGGATGACCGACCAGGCGCAGGGGCAGCAGTTCGACATCGCGGTCATGGCCGTGCTGGCCGCGCCCGTTCTGCTGTTCGTCTGGGTCTATGCCGCCTACGCCCTCATCGTCTGGCGGCGCCGGCCGGGTGACGACGAGGATGGGCCGCCCATTCACGGCAACACCAGGGTCCAGGCGACCTGGATCACCGCCACCGCGGTGATCGTGCTCGGCCTGTTCGTCTTCGGCACGGTCCAGCTGATCGTCCCGGCCGGCGCGGGCGCGGGCGAAGGCCCGTCACCGACCTGGGTGCCCAACACGAACAACACCCTGCAGGTGCAGGTCATCGGCCAGCAGTGGGCCTTCACCTACCGGTTCCCCCAGTTCGGCGGCATGGAGACGACGCAGCTCCTCCTGCCCCAGGGGGAGGAGGTCCGGTTCAACGTGACCTCGCTGGACGTCATCCACAGCTTCTGGGCCTACCAGCTCGGGGTGAAGGCGGACGCCAACCCCGGGGTGAACAACGTCGCGTTCGCCAAGCCCCAGGAGCTGGGGAGCTTCTCCGTCCGCTGCAACGAACTGTGCGGGCTCTGGCACGGGGCCATGTTCAACTACGGCCGCGTGGTGACCCCGGCCGCGTTCCAGGTGTGGGCGAGGGGCCTGCAGGCTAGGGAGGCGCGGATCGGGTTGCTCCGCGACCTGCCGCCGTACGCGCTGACCTACGACCCCACGGTCATCCCGCAGCTCGGCCGGGACATCGTGAAGGTGGCCGGCATCACCGGCGCCAACGGTTACTACTACCCGTCCCAGCTCCAGTCGGGTGACCCCGGCGATCCGGTGTCGCCGTGAGGCGGCCCGGGCCGCTGACGGCGGCGCACCGACCACTGACCACTCGTTCGACGAAGAGGTGACCGGATGGCTATCGAAGCAACACCGGGCGCCGACCGGATCCAGCCGGTAGGCGGCGAACCTGGCGGCCCGGCTGAGACCCGGGCGTGGTGGAGGAAGCCAGCCGTGCACACCGGCCTGCTGGGCGCGGTGATCGGCTACCTGATCGGTAACTGGCTCGGCTGGCAGGTGCAGTCGGCGAGCGGCAACTTCGCCCAGGGGCTCGGCGACACCAGGGACTGGCCGGTCGTCCTGGGATACGTCCTCGGGACGGTCGGCTGGCTGGCCGGAATGGGGATCTTCAACGATCTGGGCCGGCTGATGATGGGCAAGCCGCTGGCGGACATCGAGCACGCGCCCGTCGGCGGCCTGGCGAAGTACTTCCGGTACACGCTCGATCACAAGGTCGTCGGCATCCAGTACCTGTTCGGGATGATCACCTACTTCCTGACCGGCGGCCTGTTCGCGATGGCCATCAGGACCGAGCTGCTGTCGCCGACGTATCACATCATGAACGCGAACTCGTACCTGATGGTGGTGGGCGAGCACGGCACGATGATGATGATGATGATGTCGTCGGTCATCCTCGGGCCGTTCGGCCAGTACTTCGCCCCGCTCATGATCGGGTCGAAGCGGATGGCGTTCCCCCGGATCGAGGCGCTGGGATTCTGGCTCACGCCGCCCGCCTACGTGATCCTGCTGGCCGCCGTCCTGTGGGGTGGCTTCCCCACCGGCTGGACCGGGTACGCGCCGCTGAGCATCCAGACCGGCCCCGGGATGGACAGCTACGCGATCGCCTTCGGCCTGATGGGGATCTCCATGATCCTGGCCGGCTTCAACATCATCGTGACCTACATCAACTACCGGGCGCCCGGCATGCGGTGGAGCCGCCTGCCGATGTTCGTGTGGTCGATGTTCACGGTCTCGTTCCTCCAGGTGCTCGCGGTACCGGTCATCGTCGGCGGCTTCTACATGATGATCACCGACCGGACCGCCCAGACCGCGTTCTACGTGAATCAGCTGGGCGGCAGCAGCTACCTGTATCAGAACCTGTTCTGGTTCTTCGGGCACCCCGAGGTGTACATCCTGGCGCTGCCCGGGTTCGGGGTGGTGTCGGAGATACTCCCGGTGTTCGCCCGCAAACCGCTCTTCGGCTACAAGGTGGGCGCGGCGGGCATGTTCGGCGTGGCGCTGCTGAGCTTCTTCGTCTGGCAGCATCACCTGTTCGACAGCGGCATCAACCCCGACATGCGCCCGCTGTTCATGCTCACCACCGAGCTGATCTCCATCCCGACCGGGTTCATCTACCTGGTCGCGCTCGGCACGCTCTGGAAGGCCAGGATCAGGTTCTCCGTCCCGATGCTGTTCGCCCTGGGGATGTATTTCAACTTCCTGATCGGCGGGATCTCCGGCGTGTTCCTGTCCGACGTCCCGGCCGACACCACCGAGCACGGCAGCTTCTTCGTCATGGCCCACTTCCACTACACGATCATGGGCGGCCTGATCTTCGCGTTCTTCGGCGGCGTCTACTACTGGCTGCCCAAGATGCTGGGCTACGAGATGAACCAGACCCTGGGCAAGATCCACTTCTGGACGATGTTCATCTTCTTCAACTCGACCTTCCTGCCGCTGTTCGCCCTCGGCATGATGGGCATGCCGCGGCGGGTGTTCGAGTACGCGCGGAACCTGCAGTCGCTCAACGACTGGGTGTCGATCTCCGCGTTCCTGCTGGGAGGGTCGATACTCATCTTCCTGATCAACTTCATCTGGTCGACGGGGTTCGCCCGGGTGAAGGCGGCGGCCAACCCGTGGAACGCCCGTGGTCTGGAATGGCAGGTGTCTTCGCCCCCGCCGCCGCAGAACTTCGCGCACATCCCCGTGGTGCTCTCGGGGCCGTATGAGTACGGCGTGAAGGACGCACCCCCGGTCGCTGACCTGAACCCGCCGGTCGGCGTGGTCAGTGCCGCCTACGCCAGCGCAAGAGCGGAGGCATAGCCATGACGACTGCGGCACCGCAGGGTGGGCTTGACCGGACGGCCGAGGAGGCTGGCTTCTACCACGAGGCCGGGCTGGGCGCGACCTGGACCGGCTCCCGGCTGGCCATGGGCGGGCTGACCTTCCTGTTCGGCTCGTTCGTGTTCGCCTACTTCTACCTGCGCTCGGTGAACTCCAACGGCAGGTGGCACGGCTCCGGCTTCATCCAGCCGTCCGTGGCCATGGGCACGATCATCATCGCCCTCATCGTGATCAGCGCGGGGCTGCAGACGGCAGTGCTGCAGCGGATCAAGGCGGGCAACAAGAGAGCATGGCAATCCGGGGGCTGGGCCGCACTGATTCTCGGCCTGGCGGCGGTGGCTCTGATGATCATCCAGCTGCTCTTCCTGCCCTTCTGGCCGGGCAGCTCCGGATACTCCAGCGTCTTCACCGGCACCTACCCGGTGTACCTGACGGTCGTCCTGGCGGTGATGGTCTGGCTGGAAATCCTGCTGATGAGGTCCCGGTCGCTCCCGGCCATTTCCTTCGTCGAGCAGCCACCCACCTTCACCGAGGCGTTCGCCGTCCAGCGGTTCCAGGCCAGCCTGAGCGCCTTCACCGCCGTGTGGAACTACATGGCGGTGGTCGGGATAGTGTTCTGGGTGCTGTTCTACCTGCTCTGAGGGGAAGGAGCGGGTCGTCCGGAGGGTTCTGTCTGCCGGCCGGAGGCCGCAACCGTCATGAACGTGGTTGTCTCGAACTGGTCGGCCAACGTGGTCGCCCTGGCCGCCTACGCGGTGGCTGCCGTAACGCACCTGCTTGGGGTGCGCGACGCAGCCACTGACGCCGGTCGGCGGGGGCGGTCCCTGCCGCCCGGCCAGGTGCGCCGGGCCGTGGCCTTCCAGGCGGGCCTGCTGCTGGCGGTCCTCGCCGTGGTGTCCCCGATAGGTTACTGGTCCTACCGGTACATCTGGGTCCGCAACTTCCAGGATGTGATTCTCACGATCGCCGCACCCGCGCTCATCGTGCTCGGCGCCCCGTGGCTTCCGCTGAGGCGGGGCCTGGGGCTGGCCGGGCGGGACCGGCGCGCGGCCGGGGCACCGGGTGAGCCGCGCGAGCCCGGCGGCAGCGATGCCGCCGCCCGGGACTGGTCGCCCGGCTGGCCCGTCCGGCCGATCGTGGTCACGGTGATGTTCTGCGTCGCCTGGTGGGTGTGGCACTTGCCCGGGCCCTTCGACGCGGCGGTGCGCAGTCCCGCCGTCTACGCCCTCGAGACGATCACCTACCTGGCCGCGGGCATCCTGATGTGGCTCCAGCTGGTGGAGTCACCGCCGCTGCGGCCCCAGCTGCCGCCGCTGCGGCGGATCGCCCTCGTGCTGGTCCTCGCCGCGTCCGGAACGGTGCTCGGCCTGATCCGCGCGTACGGCCCCGGGGTGGCTTACCCGGCCTACCTTGATTCCGGCCGGAGCGTCGCCGCCGTCGTCTCCGACCAGCAGGCGGGCGGGGCGATCCTGTGGATCATCCCGCTGATCCCGCTCAGCATCCTGGCCGTGGGGCTGGCCACCCGGTGGCTCAGCGAGGAGGAGTCGGAGCCCTCAGCGGCCGATTTCGACCGTTTGCTCAAGCACAAGTCAGCCTGGCCGTCCCGGCCCGGTCTGAGATGACCGTGAGTTGATTCGCAGGAGGCTGGAGTGCACGACATAGTCCTTGCGGTATCGCTGTCGCCCACCGGTGACTGGACCCAGGCGGCCGCCATCATGACGTTCGCGATCCCCGTGGGGATCTTCGTGGTGGTGGCGACGTGGCTGTACTTCCAGTACACGAGGCCACACGCCGTGCCGGGGCACAGGGAGCTGGTGCCCGCCGCCGCCGGCGGCGCCATCGGCAGCGGCCGGCATGCGGCCGGCGCCCCGCGGCCCGCCGCGGCCCAGCAGCCCCCGGCCCAGCGGCCGCCCGCCGACCCGCCGCCCCCGCCGGCGCAGCCGCCCGGCGGTGGCTACCCTCAAGGTGGCGGCGCGCCGGGCGCCGGCGGGTACGACCGGCATGACGGCATGGAGGGCAGGTAGTGACGCCTGCGACGACGAACGCGCTCCCCGCCCTGGCGGGGCGCCGTTCCGCACGGGTCGTCGCCCGCTCGCTGTTCGCCCTCACCAAGCCGAGGATTATCGAGCTCCTGCTGGTCACGACGATCCCCACCATGCTGCTGGCGGCGCGGGGGCTGCCGTCGGTCCGCCTGCTCGTGGTGACGCTGGTGGGGGGCGCGCTCGCGGCCGGGAGCGCCAACACCATCAACTGCTATATCGACCGCGACATCGACGCCGTGATGCGGCGCACCTCCCGCCGCCCGCTGGCCAAGCCCACGCCGCTGGCGGTCATCAAGCCGGCCGAGGCGCTCGTCTTCGGCATCCTGCTGGGCGCGGCCTCGACGGTGCTGCTCGGGACGCTGGTGAACTGGCTGTCCGCGGTCCTGGCCGACGCCGCCATCTTGTTCTACGTCTTCATCTACACGATCGGGCTGAAGCGCCGCACCCCGTCCAACATCGTCATCGGCGGCGCGGCCGGGTGCTTCCCCGTCCTGGTCGGCTGGTCGGCGGTGACCGGGACGGTCAGCCTGCCCGCGGTGGTGCTGTTCGCGGTCATCTTCTTCTGGACGCCGCCGCACTTCTGGGCGCTGGCCATGAAGTTCAAGGACGACTACGCGGCCGCGAGCGTGCCCATGCTGCCGGTCGTGGCGCCCCCCACCGTGGTGGCCCGCAAGATCCTCATCTACTCCTACGTCATGGTCGCGGCCACCCTGGCGCTCGCCCCGTACGCCGGCTGGCTGTACACGGTGAGCGCCGCCGGGCTCGGGGGCTGGTTCCTCCTCGAGGCCCACCGGCTCCAGCGGCGGGTGGCCCGGATGGGTGACGGCGGCAAGCGGGTGGCGGCCGCCCAGCCTGCTGACACCAAGGTGACGCCGGGCGCGTGCGCCGGCGTGGCCCAGCCCAGCGCCAACCCGGCGCCGATGCGCTTGTTCCACCTGTCGATCGCGTACCTGACGTTGCTGTTCGCTGTCATCGCCGTTACCTCGCTGCTCCCGTGGGGCAGCTGGTAGGAACCGGGCCGGCCCCCCGGCCGTTTCGCTTGTCATCCCTGCGGCTGACCCGCGGACAGTCCCTGGGGGTGACGCGAGGGCATCCGGGTTGACGTAGCCTGGCGGAAACAGTCGCATTCGGGGGGGCCGGTGCCCGAGCCGGACGTATCCCGGCCCGGTCTGAGCGAGTGTGTGAGGTGGCCATGAAGCTCGTGCCGATGACCTCGCGTCGAGCACGATGGGCAGTACCCGCCGGCGCGGTCGCCGTGGTGGCGGCGGTGACGACCGCATCGATGGCGACCGCGGCGGCGGCCTCTCCGGCCCTGCCCGCCCGCAGTCCCGCCCAGCTGCTCTCCGCGCTGACCAGCCACGCGGCCACGCCACCGCAGATGAGCGGCACGGTGGTGGAGTCGGCGTCGCTCGGCATACCCCAGCTGCCGGGGCAGCAGGACCCGTCGTCGCCGATGTCGATGCTGTCCGGGTCGCACACGATCAGGCTCTGGTACTCCGATCCCGCCCACTTCCGGCTCGCCCTGCCGGTGCCCCTGGGCGAAACCGACGTGATCCGCAACGGCGGCACCGGCTGGGTCTGGCAGAGCAGCTCGGACTCGGTGCAGAAGATCATGCTGCCCGCCAGGGCGGGCGGCGCGCCCGCCGCCCCGGCCACCGGGGCCGGCTCCATATCGGCGGCGCTCACCCCGCAGCAGGCCGCGCAGCGGCTGCTCACGGCGGTCGGCCCCACCACCAGCGTCACGTCCGGGCCGGCCACCACGGTGGCCGGGCAGGATGCCTACCAGCTGGTGGTCGCGCCCAAGGACAGCCGTTCCCTGGTCGGCCGGGTGGTCGTCGAGATTGACGCGCAGCACCCCGGCGTCGTGCTCGGAGTGCAGCTCTTCGCCCGGGGCGCGGCCAGCCCCGCGTTCCAGACCGGCTTCACCTCCATCACCTTCGCCGCGCCGCCGGCCTCCACCTTCGCCTTCACGCCGCCGAACGGGGCGAGCGTGCACACGGTGACGCCGCACCGTCAGGCCGCGCGGACCGGCGCGCCGCCGGCCGTCTCCGGGGCCAAGGTGGTCGGCAAGGGCTGGCTGGCGGTGGCCGTCCTGCCCTCGTCGGTCCTGTCCGCGGTCCAGCACGGCAACGCGGCCGGGGCGCTGGGCCAGGCCGCCCAGTCGGCGGCCGGCGGTCCCGGCTCCGGTGGCAGCGTGGATCCCGCCGGGGTGCTGGCCGCACTGCTCAGGTCGGCCACGCCCGTGAGCGGCGCCTGGGGCAGCGGCAAGCTGGTGACCACCAGCCTCGTCTCGATCCTGATCACCAGCAACGGCCACGTCCTGATCGGTGCGGTGGCCCCGTCGGTGCTGTACAGCGCGGCGGCGCAGCTCAGGTGAGCACGGCAGGCACCGGAACCGACGCTGGCGCCGGGGCCGAGGCCGGCGCGTCCGAGGCGGGCGCGTCCGAGGCGGGCGCCGGGCCCGAGGCGGCGCCCGGTACCGGGCCATCCGGCCCGCCGGGGCCGCCCGGCCCGGCGATCACTACCAGCGGGCTGACCAAGCGGTTCCGCGGCGGCCAGCTCGCGGTGGACGACCTCGGCCTGGACGTACCGCGCGGCTCCATCTACGGCTTCCTCGGGCCGAACGGATCCGGGAAGACCACCACCATCCGGATGCTGCTCGGACTGGTTTACCCGACCCGAGGCAGCGTCAGCCTGCTCGGCGAGCCGGTCCCCGGGGCGGCCGCCCGGGTCCTGCCGCGGGTGGGCTCGCTGGTCGAGGGCCCGGCCTTCTACCCGTTCCTGTCCGGCCGGGCCAACCTGGCCCGGATGGATGCCGCCGACCGGACCGCCGACCCGCGCACCGCGGCGGCCCGGATCGACGCGGCGCTGGACCGGGTGGGGCTGCTCGGCGCGGCCAGGAAGCGCTACCGGGCGTACTCGCTGGGCATGAAGCAGCGCCTGGCCATCGCGACCGGCCTGCTCCAGCCCCGGGAGCTGATCATCCTGGATGAGCCCACCAACGGCCTGGACCCGCAGGGCACCCGCGAGGTCCGTGGCCTGATCCGGGAGATCGCCACCGACGGCGTGACGGTTCTCGTCTCCTCCCACCTGCTCGCCGAGGTGGAGCAGATCTGCACCCACGTCGGGGTGATGCGGACCGGGCGGCTGGTGTTCCAGGGCACGCTGGACGAGCTCCGGGCCCTGGGCAGCCGCCGGGTGGTCATCCGCACCACGCAGCCCGGCGAGGCGGCGGCGACCCTGACCGCTCTCGGGCTGGCCGACATCCGGTCGGCCGACGGTGAGGTCAGTGCCCAGCTCGCCGACCAGTCTCCCGAACGGATCTGCCGCGAACTCGTGCTGGCGGGCGTCGGCGTTGCCGGGCTGGACACCCCCCAGCCCAACCTGGAGGACCTGTTCGTCGGGCTGACCGGGGAGGGGTTCGATGTCGACGGCTGAGGC
>Ga0207693_10003381_pt1 | contig 13625 bp, 14 predicted proteins | sample LARL81metaG_FD_184347 | JGI IMG/M metagenome (GOLD analysis project Ga0207693, IMG submission 184347) | Corn, switchgrass and miscanthus rhizosphere microbial communities from Kellogg Biological Station, Michigan, USA - LAR L8-1 metaG... | ecosystem: Host-associated > Plants > Roots >...
TCCGTCGGGATCGAGCTCTACCCGGACTTCAATGTCTTCGAGGTTGCGAAGCCGTACGCACGCAATCTGCTGCTCGAGCGCTTCTCGCCCGGACGGATGCTCTCGCGAGCGCGTAAAGAGTCGAGCGAGCTCGCTCGTGTCGCCTCGACCCTTCCGTACCAGGTGCACGACATTCTCGAGGAGTTGCGGGACGGCCAGATCGACGTCGGATTCGTGCACAAGGGCCTCGACGAGTTCATGCACAAGGTGGACGTCGCCTTCAACCGGCTGGTCGTCGCGCTGATCGTCGTCGGCGGGCTGATCGGCTCGAGCCTGATCGGGATCTTCGCCAAGCACGGGCCGTTCGTGTTCGGCGTCAACTTCCTCTCGTTCATCGGCTTCTTGCTCTCGGGCGCCCTCGGAGTCTGGCTCCTCTGGGGCGTCATCCGTTCCGGCCGGCTTTAAACCGCGAAAAGTGCTGCGCACTTTTCGCGGGCTGATTTGTCACGTCGCTTCGCTCGAGGGAGAGAACACGGCCGTCTCGGTCGGGTGTCGAAAATTCGGTGGATCTTTGGTTGCGAATTCGTCTCAAAGGACATCTGGCCGGTTCGCAGGGCTCGCGCTACCTTCGGCGCCATGAACGCCGCCGTGCTGCTCGCCGAGCCGGAGCCGTCGACACGGGAGTTCCTCCAGCGCCACCTCGCAGACGACGGCTTCGACGTGCTCGGTGCCGAAGCGGAGCGTGAGGCGCTCGAGCTGCTCGAACGCCTGAAGCCGTCACTCGTCCTTTCGTCGCCGGAGCTTTGCCGCCGGCTGCGCGAGGGTGAGCCGGGTCGCACGTGGGATCGCGAAGTCCCCGTGATCGTGCTGGGTGGCACAGAGGCGGACACGGTCGACCGCGTCCGTGCCTTCGACCGCGGCTGCGACGACTACGTCCCGCGGCCGTTCCACTACGACGAGCTGCTCGCCCGGATCCGGGCCGTGCTGCGCCGCACCTCGCCCTCGCTGCGCGACAGGCTCGAGGCGGGCGCGATCGCGATCGACCTGGTCACTCGTCGCGCGACCGTCCACGGCCGCTCTCTGACCTTGCCCGCCAAGGAGTACGACCTGCTCGCGAAGCTCGCCACCGAGCCCGAACGCGTCTTCACGAAGGAGCAGTTGCTGCGCGAGGTCTGGGGCTACCTCTCGCTCGGCCGGACCCGAACCCTGGATTCGCATGCGTCACGCCTTCGCAGGAAGCTCGCGCAGGCCGGAGCCGGCCCCTGCGTCGTCAACATCTGGGGCGTCGGCTACCGGCTGTTAGGCGAGTGAGGTCCTACGGCTTGAAGATGTTCAGCAACTCCTGGAAGACGTTGACCGTCACCGTGTTGGGCTGTCGGACGATCGCCGGAGTTGGGCTGGTGAACTTCTGCAGGTCACTGCAGGAATTGAAGTCCGCAACAGGGGTGGTGCCGAAGGTTGCTGGGTTGCTGCCCTGCAGCGCGTCGGCCGTCACGGCCGAGTTGCAGCCTCCGTAGAGCAGCGCCACGACCGCGATCGCCTGGGTCTGGAGAAGGGTCGTGTTCATCTTCTTGACAGTCTTCTGGAGCGTCTTCACCTGTCCCTGAAGCGTCCGGATCTGAGCCGCCATTCGAGCAGGGCTCGGCGTGGCCGCGGTCGCGGGTACCGCGAGCGCAAGCATTAGCGCGAGAGCAAAAAGGACTGGAAGTGCCCGCCTCATTCGATTCCTCCTAGGTCGTAGACCCCGTATGAGCTTCGTATATCCGACCCCGGAGTGGCGGTCAAGCAAGCAGCGCGCCTTCGAGCCGTAGCAGCATCTGCTTCCGCTCGAGGCCGCCTGCGTAGCCGACCAGCGAGCCGTTGGCTCCGACCACCCGGTGGCACGGCAGGACAATCGGAACCGGGTTGCGGTTCATGATCGTCCCGACCGCCCGGGCCGCTTTCGGTTTGCCTGCCCGGGCCGCCAGGGCGCCGTAGGTCGTGATCTCGCCGAACGGGACGCGGCCGAGCTCCTCGAGCACCGTGCGGCCGAAGTCGTGGGCGAGGCGGAGGTCGACCTCCAGCTCGAAGTGCTTGCGCTTCCCCGCGAAGTACTCGTCGAGCTGCCGCCGTGTGGGATCGACCGGCCGCGGCGAGCGGAGCACCCGTGAGCCGAACCCGCGAGCCAGGCGCTCCACCTGCCGGTCGGGGTCGGCCTCGTAGGAGATGACGCAGAGCCCGCGGTCGGAGACGCCCACGAACAGCTGGCCGACCGGCGAGTCGACCACGTCATAGGCGACGTCGAGCAGGCCCTTCTCTGCCGCCGCGGCCCGGAAGCGCGAGTCGAGCTCCGGAGAGACGTTGGTCACGATTGCTTGCTCCTTTCTCTCAGGCGGCGGACCCCGGAAGAGGCGGCCTGCCGCGCCGCGTCCTCAGATGAACCGAGGGCCGCGGCGATCTCGTGGTAGGGAAGGTCGAAGCCGTAGCGCAGGACGACTGCGGCGCGTTCTTTCTGAGGCAGCTGGTCGGTCAGTGGTCCGAGCTCTGCGTGTGGCGGGAGTCCGTCCTCGACGGCAACCTCGGGGAGCTCCCCGGTCGGCTTGCGCCGGCGCGTCTCGTCGATCGCGACCCGGGTCGCGATCGTGAACACCCAGGCCCGGAGGTGCCGTCCGTTGCGAAGCTCGGGATACGCCCGCAGCGCGCGAAGGAACGTCTCCTGGAAAGCGTCTTCGGCACCCTGGCCGAGCAACCGCCGCAGGTGCGCGAAAACAGGGTCCTTGTGATCCGCGTAGAACGTTTCGAACGGCGGGATGCGCACCGGCTCCATCTTCTGCTGAAACGCGCGCGCGTGTCGAGCTGTGAGATGTGGAGCAAAAGGGTTGCCAAGTGGGGATAAGTGGTTTAAAGTGGGGCGCAGTGGATCATGCTGCTAGGTGAGTACGAGCACACGATCGATGACAAGAACCGCCTCACGCTCCCGGCCAAGTTCCGACAGGCGTTCGACGAAGGCCTGGTCCTCACCCGGGGAATCGAGCGGTGTCTCTCGGCGTACCCGCGTAGCGATTGGACCGCGAGCGTCGAGTCGCGCCTGCGTGAGCTCGATCCGCTCAGCAAGGAAGGCCGCGTGATGCAGCGCTACTTCTTTTCGGGGGCGGCCGAGGCGGAGCTCGACAAACAGGGCAGGGTGATGGTTCCGTCACCGCTCGGCGACTATGCCGGGCTGGGGAAGGAAGTCGTCGTGGTGGGGATCCGCGACCACCTCGAGATCTGGGACCGCGCCACTTGGCGCGCGCACCTGGACGAGATCGAAGGGAGTGCCGAGGATGTTGCCGAGCGTCTTGCAACCAAGCGCGACTGATCACGTTCCCGTACTAGCCGACGAGGTTCGGCAGCTGCTTGCAATCGAGCCCGGCGAGACGGTGGTGGACGCGACGTTCGGAGCGGGCGGCCATGCAGCGTTGCTCGCCGCCGACCTGCGTGGGGAAGGCCGCCTGATCGCGATCGACCGCGATCCGACCGCACGCGCGTACTTCGACCGCTTCCGCAAGCAGACCGGTGCCCAGGGCCGCTTCCTCCGCGGCGATTTCTCGATCGTGCTCGAGCAGCTGGCCGACAACGGAGCCCGCGCGGACGCGATCCTCTTCGATCTCGGCGTCTCGTCGATGCAGATCGACCGCCCCGAGCGTGGTTTCTCGTACGCCGCCGACGCGCCGCTCGACATGCGGATGGATTCCTCCGCGGACTATTCGGCGCGCGAGCTCGTCAACGAGGCCTCCGAACGTGAGCTGACGCGGATCTTCAGGCAGTACGGCGAGGAGCGATACGCGAAGCAGATCGCCCGAGCGGTCGTGCGGCGCCGCCGGGTGCAGCCGTTCGAGCGGACCGGCGAACTGGTGGAGACCATCAAGGCCGCGATTCCGGCACCGGCCCGGTTCGGCGACGGACATCCCGCGAAGCGGGTCTTCCAAGCCCTGCGGATCGCAGTCAACGACGAACTGACCGCGCTCGAGGATGCCCTCCCTGCCGCGGTGGACCTTCTCAATCCGGGCGGCAGGCTCGCAGTGATCAGCTTCCACTCCCTCGAGGATCGAATCGTCAAGCGCTTCCTGCGGGACCAGGAGCGGGGCTGCACCTGCCCGCCCGACTTCCCTATTTGCGTCTGCGGTCAGGAGCCCGTGTTGCGCGCGACGCCGCGCCGCGCGATCCGGCCGAGCTCTCGTGAGACGGCCAGCAACCCACGGGCCGCGTCGGCGCGGTTGAGGGCCGCCGTCAAGGTCTGATGGCCTCCTGGCACGAAGCGGCGGCGGTGGCAGCGCCGCGGCCACAACGGGCTCAACGCCCCCGCCCGAAGCCCAAGCCGCGGGCGGCTCCGAGGAGAAGGGCGAAGACAAAGCCGGGCGTTGCCGGCGGGCTCGCCTGGATCGTCGTCGCGGGCGTTCTTCTTGCCGGAATCGTTGCGTTGAACGTGGCCGTCCTGAGGCTGAACGTCCGGCTCGACCACATGAACAACGAGAGCCAACAGCTTCGCGCCGACAACGCTGCGCTCGGGGCGAAGCTGTCAGCCGCGGCTTCGTCGCCGCGGATTCAGGCTCTTGCGAAAGCGCGCGGTTTCGTCCCCGCCGATCCGACCACGATCGGATACGTCGACCTCACGCCGCGCCGCGCGCGGTGAGCGGCCGGCTCGCGAACCGCCGGATCCGCCTTCTCCTCGCAGTCTTCGCGATCGTCTTCGGCGCCACGCTGCTTCGTGCGATCTGGCTCCAAGGGGTTCGCGCGCAGTCGTTGGGCAGGATGGCGGCCAGCCAGCACCGGCAGACCGTCGACGTCGCGGCCAACCGCGGCACGATCTACGACAGCACGGGAGTCCAGCTCGCGGTCGGTGAGCAGGCGATGACGGTCTACGCCGACCCGTTGCAGATTCGCGACGCGACCAAGGTCGCGCCTGTCATCGCACGCGTCCTGAAGCTGGACCCGAAACAGGTCTACGAGCGGATCTCCGACCGGTCGCACGGCTTCATCTACGTCGAGCGCAAGGCCGATGCGACGCGGGCGGCGCGGCTGCAACGCCTCCACATCACCGGCCTCGGCTTCTATCCGGAGGAATCTCGGTTCTACCCGCAGCACTCGATTGCCGCGCAGGTGCTCGGCTACGCGGGCGTCGACAACCATGGGCTCTCGGGCCTCGAGCTCACGCTCGACCGTCCGCTCGCCGGACAAGCCGGCCGCGAGACGCTCGTTCGCGATCCTTTCGGTCATGTGCTCGACTCGATCGTCTCGAAAACGACGCGCGACGGCAGCGATGTCTCACTGACGATCGACCACAACATCCAGGCTGAAGCCGAGCAAGTCCTTCGACAGACCGTTCAGCGCTGGCATGCCAAGGACGGCACAGCGATCGTGCTCGACCCGCACACAGGGGCGGTGCTGGCGATGGCGGTCGCGCCCACCTATGACGCGAACAGCTTCCCCACCGTGCCAAGGGACGCTCAGCGCAACCGCGCGATCACCGACACCTACGAGCCGGGGTCGACCTTCAAGCTCGTCACCGTTGCGGGCGCGCTCTCCACCGGCATCGTCACGCCGCAAGAAAAGTTCACGTTGCCCTACGAGATCCAGGTCGCCGACCGGCGGATTCATGACGCGGAGCCGCGCGGAACCGAGACGATGAGCGTCGCCAAGATCCTCGCGAAGTCTTCGAACGTCGGCGCGATCACGCTTGCCGAGCTCCTCGGCAAGAACCGCCTTGCCTCGTGGATCTCGCGCTTCGGCTTCGGTCATCCCACGGGAATCGACTTCCCCGGCGAGAGCCAGGGCATCGTGCTTCCGGTGGACAAGTGGTCGGGCTCGACGATCGGAAACGTGCCGATCGGCCAGGGAATCGCGGTAACCCCGATGCAAATGGCTTCGGCCTATGCCGCAATCGCTAACGGTGGAGTCTGGACGAGGCCGCACCTCGTCGACCGCGTCGGCAACGGTCTCCCGAAGCCGGTCTTCCGTCGCCGCGTGGTCACCCGCTGGATCGCCCGTGAGTTGACCTCGATGCTTCAGAACGTCGTGCTCGACGGCACCGGCACGCTTGCGCAGATCCCGGGCTACCACGTCGCCGGCAAAACCGGTACCGCTGCGAAGCCCGACCCGCGGGGCGGCTACTCGACCTCGAAGTACGTCGCGTCGTTCGTCGGTTTTGCTCCGGCGACGCGGCCACGGGTCGTCGTGCTGGTGACGGTCGACGAGCCGCAGGGCGCGATCTGGGGCGGCGTGGTCGCCGCGCCGGCCTTCAAGGAGATCGCCCAGCAGACGCTGCAGTACCTCTCGGCGCCTCCGGACGCGCCTGCTTCTACTTCGCCTTGACCTTGAAGTAGGCCGAGTAGATCTCCTTCGCGGCCGGCGCTGCGGCCTCGGCGCCGAACCCGCCGTGCTCGATCAGGACGACGACGACGAGCTTCGGGTTGTATGCCGGGGCCCACGAGGCATACCAGGAGTGGTCGCTCTCACCGAGGCGGGTTTCCGCGGTGCCCGTCTTCCCAGCGACCTGGATCGGGAAGTTGCCGAAGACCGCTCCCGAAGTCCCTGAATGTGCACCGGCAATGAGGCCGTCCCGGATCGCGCCGGCGTCGATCAGCCGAACGTGACGGCGAGCCGGGAAGCGGAGGTTCCGCACGATCTGGCCGTTCGAGTCGAGCACGGCTTGCCCGACGTGGGGGCGGACGACCGTGCCGCCGTTTGCGAGCGTGGAGTAGGCAACGGCGAGCTGCAACGGGGTGATCGCGAGCTGCCCCTGGCCGACCGCCAGGTTGACTGAGTAGCCCTCGTACCAGATCCGTTCCCACGGCTGCTTGAACGTCCGCTTCAACCAGCCGGGGGTTGGTACGAGGCCGGGGGCCTCGCCCGGGACGTCGAGGCCGGTCGGGTGGCCCACGCCGAGGCGCCGAGCCCAGTCCTGGATGTAGAGGTGTCCCTTTTGCTGCTCGGCGTAGAACATCGACCCGAGCCGGTAGAACCAGGTATCGCACGAGATCGACAGCGCCTCCGGCAGCGCCATGCTGGCGTTGATTCCCGATTCGACGTTGCGGAAGACGTGATTCCCGACGGTGTAGGTGCTCGTGCACTGGAGGGTCGAGTAGGGGCTGATCAGCCCCGAAGCGAGCGCCGCTTCGGCGACGATCGGCTTGAACGTCGAGCCGGTCGGATACACGCCCTGCGTTGCGCGGTTGACGAGCAGGTGGCGGGGGTCGTTGGGATTGAGCAGCGAGCGCAGGTACTCCGGATCGGTCGCCGCACGGGCCTGGTCGAAGCGGGGGTAACTCGCGAGCGCGTAGACCGCTCCGTTGCGCGGGTTCATCACGACCGCGGCTCCGGCGTGGGCATCGCTGTGGCCGTTCGCATGGGCGAGGGCGATCCCATCCTGAATTGCCTTCTCGGCCACGCGTTGCAGTCGCAGGTTCACGGTCAGCTGCAGGCCGCTTGCCGGGCGCGGAACCCGGACCACGTGGGCCGGGCCGATCGGGCGCCCCTGTGCGTCGACGACCACGCGCGCCTTTTCCAGGCCGCCGTTCAGCAGGGAGTCGTAGGCCGCTTCCGCCCCGGACTGCCCGACGATCGCCCCGGCCCGAGCGCGTCGATACGCGTGCGCGGCAAGCTGGCCCGGGCTGATCTCGCCGAGCAGGCCGAGAAACTCGCTGCCGATGGAGCCGCTCGGGTAGCTCCGCTCCGGAAGCGCAGCGACGCGAATCCCCGGAAACTCGCGCGCATGCTCGTCGAGGAAGAAGCCGAGGTCGCGAGTGATCCGGGGCAGGATGACCGCGGACGAATACGGCGCCTTGAACTCGCTGTGGCGAATGCGCTCGATGAAGAGCCCCGGCCTCACTCCAGAGAGGTCGCCGAGGCGTCGCAGGAGCACGCGCCCCTGATGCGTCGGCCACCAGCGGCCGTGCTGGTCGATCAGACCGAGCACCGACGAGTCGACGGTGACCGCGAGCCCGCCGCTTGTTCCGGCCAGGACGCTGCCGTTCCCATCGACGATCTGGCCGCGCGGTGCAGGGAGGTCGATGAGCCTGAAAGTCTGGCGCTGAGCCGCGACGGCGAAATGCGGTCCTCGCACGACCTGGAGCGACCAGAGGCGCAGCGCGAGGAGACCGAAGAGGCAGAGGGCGGCCAGTCCGATGATTCCAACGCGCACGAAGAAGCCGGCGCTGCCGTGGAAATCGGCCGCGGCGACCGAGACCGGCTGAACGCCGAGTCGTCGCGGAATGCGGACACTGCGCCGTCCGCGCCCGGGGTGGGAGATGAAGTCGCTCAGCGCAGGCGGTCCGAGTCGGCTTTGGGCACGTCGCGGCCGCTGCGGCGCACTCCCTGCGGATCGTTATGTTCGGTCGGGACGGGTGCCATCGCCTTCGTGGCGTTAAGGATGCCCGCTTCGTGAGCGGGTTGCCACGTGACCGCACCTGGGGTCGGTTCGCCCGGCCTCCTCCCCGCGGCGAGCATACCTCTCGAGGTGTGTCGGGTCGAGGTGTCTACCGTGGCGAAACTGCTGCAAATCTATGGCTTTTGTCCCATCGCGGGCCGCGGTGACCGCTGGGCCCGTTGGTAGACTCGCCGCGCAGATGAACCTGGAGCGCGTCATCGCAGCGCTCGCCCCAACGGACGTCGTGCAGCGCGCTCCGGTCGAGATCTCGGACCTCGCCTACGACACGCGCGCTGTGGGGCCGGGAGCGCTCTTCTTCTGTGTCCCAGGTGAGCGGCACGACGGTCACGCATTCGCCCGTGACGCCGTGGAGCGCGGCGCGGTCGCGCTCGTTGTCGAGCGGGCGCTGGAACTCGACGTCCCGCAGCTCGTGGTGCCGGACGCGCGGGGCGCGATGGCCCAGGCCGCGGTCGTCTTCTTCGCCGACCCGACGGAGGAGCTCGAGGTCGCCGGCGTCACCGGAACCAACGGCAAGACGACGACGACGTTCCTGCTGCACTCGATCCTGGCGTCGGCCGGTCGCCGTCCCGGCTTGCTTGGAACGATCGAGAGCCGGGTCGGCGGCGAGCGCCGGTCAGCGATTCGCACGACGCCGGAGGCGATCGATCTCCAGCGGGCGTTCCGCGAAATGCTCGACGCAGGCGATCGCAGCTGTGCGCTCGAGGCGACCTCGCACGGCTCGGAGCTGGGGCGACTCGACGGTGTCCGTTTCAGTGCCCTCGCGTTCACCAATCTCGGCCAGGATCACCTCGACTTCCACGGCACCGTCGAGCGCTACTTCGAAGCAAAGCGGCGGCTGTTCGTCAGCGGCGATCCGCCGCCGGCCGCGGTCAACGTCGGCGACGAGCACGGCCGGCGGCTGGCCGGGGAGCTGCGCGCGCTCGGCCACGATCAACTGCTGACCTTCGGGCTCGTCGATGACGCCGACATTCATCCCGGGCAGCTCGAGCTGGGCGCCCACGGCGCGAGGCTGCGCGCCGGCGGGATCGACCTGCGAACGAGCCTGCGGGGCCGCTTCAACGTCGAGAACGTCCTCGCCGCCGTCGCGGTGGGACGGCTGCTCGGCGTCGAGGACGAGGCAATCGCCACCGGCGTCGAGGCACTCGACGGCGTCCCCGGCCGTTTCGAGACGGTTGACGAGGGCCAGCCCTTCGCGGTGGTCGTCGATTACTCGCACAAGCCGGAGGCGCTCGAGAACGTGCTCCGCACCGCACGCGAGCTGGCGGCCAACCGTGTCATCTGCGTCTTCGGCTGCGGCGGCGACCGGGACCGTGGCAAGCGGCCGGTGATGGGCCGGATCGCAGCCGAGCTCGCGGACGTGGCGATCGTCACCTCCGACAATCCGCGCAGCGAGAACCCCGAGGCGATCATCGCCGAGGTGCTGGAAGGGGCGGGCGCGAGCCTCGAAGCTGAGCCGGATCGCGCAGAGGCGATCGAGCGTGCGCTCGGGCTGGCCCGGGAGGGCGACATCGTCGTCATCGCCGGCAAGGGCCACGAGCAAGGTCAGGAGCTCGCCGACCGGACGATCCCCTTCGACGACCGTGAGGTCGCCCGGCAGATGCTGAGACGGCTCGGAGCGGCACTGTGATCCCGCTGGCCCTCGATGAGATCGCCGAGCTGGCGCCCGGCCGGCTGGACCGGGCTCCGTGGGCATCCGAGGTCACGGGCGTCCAGGTCGACTCCCGCCGGATCGTCGAAGGCGATCTCTTCGTTGCGGTCGGACCCGGCGCCGACTTCTGCAAGCACGCCTTCGCGCGCGGGGCAGCCGCCACGCTCGTCCCGGATGACGCGTTCTCGGCACTCGGCGCGATCGCCGGCGCAGTGCGCGACCGGAGCGCGGCGCGCATCGTCGGAATCACCGGCTCGATGGGCAAGACCTCGACCAAGGACTTGCTGCACGCGCTCTGCGCGCCCTCCGCGAGGACGATCGCCGCCGAGGCCAGCTACAACAACGAGATCGGCGTTCCGCTGACGCTGTGCAGGCTGGAGCCGGACACGGAGGTCTGCATCCTCGAGCTCTCGATGCGGGGCTTCGGCCAGATCGCCGAGCTCTGTGAGATCTCCCGGCCTGAGATCGGCGTCATCACCAACGTTGGGCCGGTCCACCTCGAGCTCGTCGACTCGCTCGAGGGCGTCATCCGGGCCAAGAGCGAGCTTCTTGCCGCGTTGCCCCCCGGCGGGACGGCGATCGTGCCGGAGGACTTCCCCGTGGAACGGGAAGACATCCAGGTGACCAGGATCGGTAAGCCGTCAGCGCAAGTTGTCGGCGACCGCACGGTCGTCGACGGAGTGAGCTTCAACTTCGTCGCCGAGCACCAGGTCGCCAACGCCGCGGCCTCTCTCGCCGCGCTCGACGCCCTTGGGTTGCCGCGGCCCGCGCGCGTCGACGTCGATTTTTCCCGCTGGCGTGGCGAGGAGCAGGAGCTTCCCGGCGGTGGAGTGCTGATCAACGACGCGTACAACGCCAATCCGGTCTCCATGCGCGCGGCGCTCGACTACCTGGCAGCACGGGCGGGCGAACGCCGACGGGTCGCAATTCTCGGCGACATGGCAGAGCTGGGCCGAACGGCGCCCGGCTACCACCACGAAGTGGGCGAGGCCGTGGCTGAGCTGGGGATCGAGGAGCTGCTCGCCGTCGGCGAGCTTGCACGCGGCTACGTCGACGGCGCGGCGGGGGTTTCCTCGCGCTGGACTCCAAACGTCCACGAGGCGCTGCGAGAGCTCGACGAGCTCGTGCGCCCCGGCGACGCTGTGCTCGTCAAAGGCTCGCGGGCGATGGGGCTCGAGGCGGTCGCGGAAGCCCTGGCGGCGGTGAAGGCCTAACTTGGTCCGCGTTCTGATCGCGGGTCTCGCCGCGATGCTGATCTCCATTCTCGCCGGGCCGCGCTTCATTGCCTTCCTGCGCCGCAAGGAGTACGGACAGACGATCCGCGAGGAGGGCCCCGAGCACCACGTGACCAAGCAGGGCACGCCGATCATGGGCGGGCTCTTGATGCTCGGGGCCGGGACGGTCGCGTACCTCGCCGTGGCGCGATACACCGTGCCGGCCCTGACGGTCCTTTTCGTCACGCTGGCCTGCGGCGCGATCGGTTTCACCGACGACTTCATCAAGCTGACGCACCGGCGCTCGCTCGGTCTGAACGCGCGCTGGAAGTTGCTGCTGCTTGGTGCGATCACGATCGGGGTCGGCATCGCGGCGCGCCACCAGCACCTGCCGACCAACGTCTACGTCCCTGGCATCGGGCACATCGAGCTTTCTTGGGCCTGGTACGGACTGCTCTTCCTGGTGATCGCGGGAGCCGCCAACGGCGTCAACCTCACCGACGGCCTCGACGGCCTGGCCGCCGGCACGGGGATCATCGCCCTCTTCACGTACGCGGCAATCAACGTGATCGCGTGGATTCGCTCAGGCCCCCCCGGGCACCGGTTCGAGACCAAGCTCGACCTCGCTATCGTCGGCGCGGCGCTGATCGGCGGCCTGATCGGATTCCTCTGGTACAACGCCTTCCCGGCCGAGGTCTTCATGGGCGATACCGGCTCGATGGCCATCGGCGGAGCGCTCGCGGCCTTCGCGATCATGACGAAGACCATCTTCCTATTGCTCCTGATCGGCGGCATCTTCGCGATCGAGGCGGTGTCCGTCATCCTCCAGGTCTTCTCCTTCCGCTACTGGGGCCGGCGGATCTTCCTGATGACGCCGATCCACCACCATTTCGAGATGAAGGCCTGGTCCGAGACGAAGATCATGGTCCGCTTCTGGATCGTCACCGGGCTGCTCTGCGCCGCGGCGTTTGCCTTGTACTACCGCTACTTCCACGGGTTCCGCTGAATAGCTTGCCGGAGCGCGTGCTCGTCCTCGGCCTCGCCCGCTCCGGGGTCGCCGCCGCGGCGGCGCTCGAGCGGCGGGGGGTGGAGGTGGTACGCGCCGACCGTAAGTTCGGTAACGACGCCGACCTCGCCTTGCTCGACGGAGTCGGCGTGCTCGTGAAGAGCCCTGGCGTCCCGGGCGAGGCTTCGCTCGTCGCTGCGGCTCGGGACAGGGGGGTTCCCGTGTGGAGCGAGATCGAGCTTGCGTCGCGCTTGTTGCAGAACCCGATCCTCGGCGTCACGGGCACGAACGGGAAGACGACAACGGCCGAGTGGCTCGGCTTCATGCTCGGCGCGCCGGTGGCGGGAAACGTCGGGCGCGCGCTCTCGGAGCTCGACGGCGAGGCCGAGCCCGGGCAGCTGATCGTTTGCGAGCTCTCGTCGTTCCAGCTCGAGGACCTCCACGAGTTCCGGCCGCGGATTGCCGTGCTGCTCAACCTCGAGCCGGATCACCTCGACCGGCACGGCTCATTCGAGGCCTACCGAGACGCCAAGCTTCGGATCTTCGAGAACCAGACCGAAGCCGACACGGCCGTCGTCCCGCGTGAGCTCGATTACACGCTCGTGGCAAGGCGAATCGAGTTCGCGGCCGACGATCCGCTTCCGGCCGAGCCGTCGCTGCGCGGGGCGCACAACCGCGAGAACGCTGCCGCGGCCACTGCCGCCGCCCGTGCGGCCGGTGCCGGCGAGGAGCAGATCGCCCGCGGCCTGCGGGAGTTCAGGGGCGTTCCGCACAGGCTCGAGCTCGTGGCCGAGGTCGGCGGCGTCCGTTACGTCAACGACTCGAAGGCGACCAACGTGGCAGCGGCGCTGCGCGCCCTTTCCGCCTACGAGGACGAGCCGGTCCGACTGATCCTGGGCGGCTCGAGAAAGGGCGAGGACTTCGAGCCGCTCGCCGCAGCCCTGGGGCCGAACGTCGGCGCCGTCTACGTGATCGGGGAAACAGCGGACGAGCTGGCCCGCGCGATTCCGGACACGATTCGCGCCGGCGATCTCGGGACCGCGGTCGAGCGCGCGGCGGCCGCGGCGCAGCCGGGCGAGGTCGTCCTGCTTTCGCCGGCCTGTGCCAGCTACGACCAGTTCCGCGACTTCGAAGAACGTGGCGAGGAATTCAAGCGGCTGGTGGCGAACCTGCCTATGTGAGCAAAGGGCAGTTCGAGGCCAGGCTTCTGCTGCTGGTCAGTTTCGGCCTGGTTGCGTTCGGCCTGGTGATGGTCTACAGCGCGACGTCGGCCTCGGCGACGCTCGAGAACGGCGACCCCGCCTACTACGTCAAGCGACAGGCGATCTACGCCGCGCTCGGGCTCGTGCTGATGTTCCTCTTCGCGCGTTTTCG
>Ga0207693_10003383_pt1 | contig 13623 bp, 13 predicted proteins | sample LARL81metaG_FD_184347 | JGI IMG/M metagenome (GOLD analysis project Ga0207693, IMG submission 184347) | Corn, switchgrass and miscanthus rhizosphere microbial communities from Kellogg Biological Station, Michigan, USA - LAR L8-1 metaG... | ecosystem: Host-associated > Plants > Roots >...
CGTTCCCGTCGTCTTCCACGGCTCGGAGCCGGACCTTTTCCGGGCGGGTCGTCACGTCTACGTCGTCGGCAACTACAACGGCGCGAGCCTCGCCGCGACATCGATCACGACGAAGTGCCCCTCGAAGTACTCGCCGGCTAAGAGCTAGCGTGCAGGACCTCGGCCGCGCAGCACTCGCCCTCGCATTCGGGCTCGTCCTCTACGCGGCGATCGGCGGCGGCCTGGGCGCCTACCTGCGGCGTCGCCGCCTTGTCGTCTCGGCGCGAAACGCCCTCTTCGCGGCCTTCGGCGCCACGGCGGTCGCCGCGATCGTGCTGCTCAATGCCTTTCGAATCCGGGACTTCTCCTTTGCCTATGTCGCCGAGCACTCGAGCAAAGCGCTGCCGTTCCCGTACGTCTACACGGCGTTCTGGGGCGGGCAGGAAGGGTCGCTGTTGCTCTGGCTCCTTGTGCTTACGGGCGTAGGCTCGGCCGCCGTTGCGTTCAACCGCCGCCTGACCACCGAGGTGCTCCCATGGACGGTGCCGGTGTTGGGCGGGGTCGCCAGCTTCTTCGCGCTCCTGCTCGTCTTCGTGGCCAGCCCGTTCGGGACTCAGGTCGCCCCCGCCGACGGTGCCGGCCTCAATCCGAGCCTGCAGAACCCGTACATGATGATCCACCCGCCGTTGCTCTACCTCGGCTACGTCGGGTTGACGATCCCGTTCGCCTTCGCGGCCGGGGCCCTGCTCTCCGGCCGCTTCGACGAGCGCTGGATCGTTGCCACGCGGCGCTGGACGATCCTCGCCTGGACGGCGCTGGGGATCGGGATCCTGCTCGGCGCAAAATGGGCCTACGAAGAGGTCGGCTGGGGCGGCTACTACGCCTGGGACCCGGTCGAGAACGCCGCGCTGATGCCGTGGCTTGCCGCGACCGCCTACCTCCACTCGGTGATGGTGCAGGAGAAGAAGAACATGCTGCGCGTCTGGAATGCGACGCTGGTTTGCGGGGCGTTCTGCCTTTCGATCTTCGGCACCTTCCTGACTCGGAGCGGGCTGATCAACTCGATTCATTCGTTCGCCCAGTCCCCGATCGGCGCCTGGTTCCTCGGCTTCATCGCCCTCGCGGCGACGTTCTCTACCGTGCTGATCCTCTGGCGGCTACCGCTGCTGAGAGCCCGGACGAAGCTCGAGTCGCTCGCCTCGCGCGAGGCCGCCTTCCTCTACAACAACCTGCTGCTCGTCGCGTTCACGTTGACCGTTCTCTGGGGCGTCGCCTTCCCGCTGCTGTCGGACGCGGTTCGCGGCGAGGCGGTCACGGTCGGGCCGCCGTACTACGACTTTTTCCTCAAGGTCTTCGGCCTGCCGTTGCTGCTGCTGATGGGGATCGGGCCACTGGTCGCCTGGCGGCGGACATCGCTACGCGCGCTCGGGGAAACGGTGCTCTGGCCCGCCGTCGCCGCGGTCACGGTCGGCGTGGTCCTGATTGTGCTTGGAGCCGGATCGAGCACCGCCGGGCTGCTCGCCTACACCTTCTCCGCCTTCGCGCTTGCCGCGATCGTGCTCGAGTTCACGCGCGGGACCCGGGCCCGGAAGGCGCTCGGTGCCTCGAGCTGGTGGTCGGCCTTCTCGGGCCTCGTTGCGCGTAACCGTCGCCGCTACGGCGGCTATGTCGTCCATGCCGCCGTCATTCTGCTCGCGATCGGCGTCGCCGGCTCGAGCGCGTACGGCGCCACGAAGATCAGTCACCTCCGCCCCGGCGACACGATGGGAATCCGCGACTACAAACTCACCTACCTCGGGAACGTCGAGCGCCGGGCGGCCAACCACCTGGAAATTCGTGCCCGCCTCGCCGTCACCGAGAACGGCAAGCACATCGGGACGCTGTTCGCCGGGAAGAACCGCTACTTCGCGGAGCAGCAGGTCTCGAACGAAGTCGCGATCAAGACCGACTGGCTCCGCGCGCAAGACCTGTTCGTGATCGGCGACGAGTTCAAGGGCAACGGCTCGGTGTACGTGAAAGTGCTCGTCAAGCCGCTCGTCAACCTGATCTGGCTCGGCGGGCTCGTCTTCCTGCTCGGCTCTGTGATCACGCTCTGGCCCGACGCCCGCGAGCAACGGCGGCTGGCCTCGCGCACCGAGCCTCACGCTCCGTTGGCTGTTCCCGGTGGGAGCTAGCGGCAGGCGCCGCCAGCGGGTTCTAGCGGTCGCGCCGCACATGTCGGCGCGACCTCTTCAGCGGCATCGCAAGCGACGCCGCGGCCGATTACTCCGTGACGACGTACTCGAACGCCGCCCAGGCGACGAGCACGAAGATCGCGTCGTAGAGCGCCAGGAAGGCGAGGTACTTCCCGCTCGAGGCGGCGAGGCTCGAGCCGACGCCGCCGACGACGATCGGAATCGCGAGCGGCAGGAAGAGCAGCGGCAGCAAGAGCTCGCGGGCGCGTCCCGCAGCGGCCATCGCCGCCAGCACCGTGCCGACCGCGCAGATGCCGATGTCCGCCAGCGCCACACCCGCGATCGTCGAGCCGTCGACCGAGGTGAAGAAGAGCGCGAAGGCGGGCAGGGCGACCAGCTCGGCAACGACGAGGAATGCGAGCGTCGCCACGACCTTGCCGACCCAGATCGCGCTGCGGTCCGACGGCGCGAGCACGAGCCCGTCCAGCACGCCCTGCTCGCGCTCGGCGACGAAGGAGCGGCCGAGCCCGAGGAGCGCCGTGAAGAGGATCGCCACCCAGAGTAGGCCGAGCGACGCGTCGTCCGAAGCGTTCGTCGGCAGCGCGAAGTGGAAGACGACGAGCACGGCGATGACGAAGAGCAGCATCGCCGGCAGCGTGTCGCGCGCACGGAGCTCGAGTAGCAGGTCCTTGCGGGCGAGCGCGCCGGCGTCCGCCAGGTATCTCCTCACGCTAAAGCCAGCCTTCCAGTTGCGAAGCGCTCCAGTCGCTCCGGCGCGTGGCTTGCGACGAGAACCGTCCGCTCGCGTCTGAGCTCTTCGAGCTCGCGGTCGAGCAGCTTCTCCCCTGCCTCGTCGAGCGCGTTCGCGGGCTCGTCGAGGATCAGCAGCTCGGGGTCGTGCAGGAGCGCACGGCAGAGCGCGAGCCGCTGAAGCATGCCGCGTGAGTAAGAACCGGTTCGCTCGGCGCGGGCCTCCCAGAGCCCGAAGCGCTCGAGCAGCATCCCGATCCGCTCGCGCCGTTCCGGCACACGGTAGAGGCGCCCGTAGAGGTCGAGGTTCTCGATCGCAGTCAGCTCGCGGTAAACGAGCGGCTCGTGCGCGAGGTAGCCGACCTGGCCCCGTTCGGCGTCGACCTCCAACTCGCCGGCGGTCGGAATCAGCAGGCCCACGCAGAGACGCAAAAGCGTTGTCTTGCCGGAGCCGTTCGGCCCGGTGACGACGAGGAAGCCGCCCCGTGGAAGCTCGAAGTCGACCGGCTCGAGCGCGCGCTTGTCCCCGAAGCGACGCGCGAGCCCGCGTGCCTTGATCACGGCAGGCCCTCGAGTGCGCGCTGCTCGAGCACCTCGGCGGCTTCGTCGGCGGAGTGAGGGCTCGTCAGCAGCTCGATCTTTTCCTCCGGATCGGGATACGAGGTCGCACGAATCGCCTCGGCAGCGCCCGCGAGGTCGTACTCCGTGCGGCGGAACTCGACGTCCGGCCCGAGCAGCGCCCAGTACGCGCCCGGCCGTCCCTCGTAGGGCATCCCGACACTGCCGGCGTTGACGACTCGTGTCTCGTCGACCCGGCGGTCGAACTGGTGGTGCGTATGACCGCAGACGACCGTGCGCTCCTCTACCCCGGACAGGATCTCCCGCAGGCGGTCGTCGGAGGTGATCGCCGTGATCGCCTCCAGGTCGCTCCGGGGCGTCCCGTGACAGAAGAGCGTCGATCCGAGACCGTCGACCTCGAGCGTGAGCGTCTCCGGCCATGCCTCGGCGAGGGCGTGTTCCTCCGGAGTCAGCTGCGCCAGCAGCCACTCGTATCTCGCTCGCCACCGCTCGTCGTAGGGACCGAGGTCCCGGTCGGCATTTCCTCTGACGAAACTGACACGTGGGCCTAAGTCGCGAAGTCGTGCGAGCGTTTCCGCCGGCATCGGCCCTGAGAAGACATCGCCGCCGCTGATGATCGTCGCGTCGTCGGGCACCTCGGCGAGCACGGCGTCGAGCGCCGGCAGGTTCCCATGAACGTCGTACAGAGCGGCCACTCTCATGATGCGGCCTCGGCGAGCACGAAGCCGAAGAAGACGACGCTGATGATCCCGTTCATGGTGAAGAAGGCGGCGTTCAGGCGGCGCAGGTCGCCCGGCCGGACGATCGCGTGCTCGTAGCCGAGCAGCCCCGCGACGGCGGCGACACCGAGCCAGTAGAGGGTGCCGAGCTCGAGCCCGAAGCCGACGGCGGCCAGGAGCACGACCGTCCCCGCATGGGCGAGCCGCGCGCCCCAGAAGAGACGCTGCTCCCCGAAGCGCGTCGCAAAGGAGTGCAGGCCCTGCGCGCGATCGAACTCGAGGTCGAAGAGCGAGTAGAAGAGGTCGAAGCCCGAGACCCAAAGCGCGACGGCGCCGCCGAGCGCCCACGCGGGCCAGGGCAGGTGTCCGGTGATCGCCACCCACGCGCCAACGGGCGCAAGCCCGTCGACGGCCCCGAGCCACGCGTGGGAGAGCCAGGTCCAGCGCTTCAGGTAGGGGTAGATGACGAACGCGGCGACCGGAATCGGCCAGAGCCAGCGAACGATCGGATCGAGCTGGAAGACCGCGGCGAGGAAGAGCGCCAGCGAGGCCGCGCAGAAGGCGATCACCTGGCCGCGGCTGAGCAGGCCGCTTGGCAGCTCCCGGCCCGCGGTACGCGGATTCCGCGCGTCGATCGCCGCGTCGATCAACCGGTTCAGGCCCATCGCCAGCGACCGTGCACCGATCATCGCCAGCGTGATCCAGACGAGGTCGTGCGCCGAGGGGATGCTGTTGATGCAAAGCAGCGCGCCGACGTAGGCGAACGGCAGGGCGAAGACGGTGTGCTCGATCTTGACCAGCGACGCAAACCGCCGCGGGTACGTCCCGGCCGCCGTGATCATGTCTGGCGGTGGGCGGTCTGCTCGCCCGCCAGCAACTCGAGCGCATGCCGAAGCGCGGGTTGCAACACCGCGAACCCGTCTCGGCAGCCGCCGGGCGAGCCCGGCAGGTTGACTACGAGCGTGCGGTCGCGGACGCCGGCGAGCCCCCGCGAGAGCAGGCCATGCGGGGTCTTTGCGATCGAGTCGGCGCGAATCGCCTCGGCGATGCCGGGCGCCCGCCGGTCGATCACCTCGGCGCTGGCTTCTGGCGTCACGTCGCGCGGGCCGAGTCCCGTGCCGCCGGTCGTGAGCACCAGCGCCGCCTCCTCCGCAAGCTCGACGATCGCGTCGGAGACCGCCTCACGGTCGTCCGGAACGACCCGCCGTTCCACCTCGTAGCCCTCGGCCGCGAGCAACTCTGCGAGCAGGTCTCCGCTCTTGTCTTCGCGCTCGCCTGCGGAGACTCCGTCCGAGACCGTCAGAACCGCGGCCTTCATGCGGGGCTCTTGGTCTTTTCGACCAGCCGCACGCCGGTGATCTCGAGCTCCTTGTCGACCGCCTTCGCCATGTCGTAGATCGTCAGCGCCGCGACAGATGCCGCTGTCAGCGCCTCCATCTCGACGCCGGTCTGCGCGGTCGTCTCGGCGGACGCGACGATCGTGACGTCGCCCTCGCCGACCTCGAGCTCCACGGCGATGTGGGACAGCGGCAGCGGGTGGCAGAGTGGGATCAGTTCGGCCGTTCGTTTGGCGGCCATGATTCCGGCCACCTGCGCGGTCGTGAGCGCATCGCCTTTCGGCAGCTCGCGCAACTGCCGCGCGGTCTCGGGCGCCATCCGCACCTCGGCGCGCGCGACCGCCCGCCGCCGCAGCGGTTCTTTGGCGCCGACGTCGACCATCCGGACCGCGCCTGTTTCGTCGACGTGCGAAAGCTCACTCATGCGGTGAACCGTACCGCCGCCGAGGCTAAGAAACCCGCGCAGAAGCGCGATCGAGCTCATCGAGCTGCAAGGCCAGCCAGCGGGCGAGGTCGTGCTCCCTGACGTGAGCCCGGATCGCCTCCAGCCTCGCGCGGCGCTCCGGCGCCTGCATCTCCAGCGCTTGGTGAATCGCCTCCGCCTGCGCGGCCACGTCGAAGGGATTGATCGTCACCGTCCACGCCCCGATCTCCTCGCAAGCTCCGGCGTTTTCAGATAAGACAACGACCCCGTCTCGCGTGTTGACGAGCGGCGCTTCCTTCGCGACGAGGTTGAGCCCGTCGAAGATCGCGTTCACGAAGAGGACGTCGAACTGCTTGTAGGCGGCGACCGAGCGTGGGAAATCGTCGTCGATCCGAAGGTCGATCGGCACCCAGCCCTCGGACTGGAAGCGGTCGTTGACGCGCCGCGCCTCGCGTTGGATCGCACCGAGATACTCGGCGTACTCGGGGATGTCCTGCCGCGAGGGATCGAGCAACGCGAGAAAAACCACCCGCTCGTACATCTCGGGATGCGCCTCGAGATAGAGCTCGAAGGCGCGGAAACCGCGGACGACATTCTTGGACGGATCGGTTCGGTCGACGCGAACGACCAGACGCTCAGGCCGCCGCCCGACGATCTCCGCCTCCGCCGCGAGAACCGCGGGGCTCTCGGCGAGCTCGTCGAACTCCTCCGGGTCGATCGAGATCGGCGAGGCGGCGACCCGAGTGCGGCGACCTCGGTAGTCCGCGATCCAGTCGCTGAAGTTCCCTGCCGCGCCCGTGATGTCGACCGCGCAGCGCAGGAAGGCGAGCCGCCACCGACTCGAGTGGAAGCCGACCACATCGTTCGCCAGCAACCCGTCGTGGATCGCGTGCCGCATCTCCGTTGGCAGGATCCGCCAGTAGTCCGGTTGGGGCCAGGGGATGTGGACGAAGTGCGAAAGCGTCGCATCAGGGGCCTCCGAGCGCACGAGTCGCGGCGCCAGGTACAGGTGGTAGTCATGGAAGAGAACGGCCGCGTCGGGCTCGGCCTCGAGCTCTTCGAGCACGGCGGCGGCGAAGCCCTCGTTGACGCGGACGTACCCCTGTTCCCAGGCGTGGCGGAACCCGTGGTCGAGCGCGGGGGTGTAGGCGAGCTCCCACAGGTAGTGCTGGAGGAACCAGAGCATCGGGTTCGAGACCACGTTGTAGAACCAGTCGTAGGCGGCCTCGTCATGGGCGACCAGGCGGAGCCGGAACGGCGAGCCGTCGCGAGCCGTCTCTTCGATCGTCTCGTCCGCAGCGGCTCGGTCCTCCTCCGAGATCGCGCTCGCGATCCAGGTCACGTCGTGGTAGGAGACAAGCCCGCGCAGGGCCGTGACCAGACCGCCGCCGCCGCGCCTGGCGACCCGCTCGCCGTTCTCCCGCGAGTAGGAGACCGGCCCGCGGTTCGAGACGACGATCAGCTTGCGCCGCTCAGCCATCGGCGAAGCGTAACCGGCCGCCTGGTATAGAAACCTAGGCCCGTCCGGCGACGACCGCGAGCTCGGCGCCGGCGGTGTCATTGCCGAGCAACCGGTTGAAGAGCACAAGCCAGTCGCGCAGCAGGCGCGGCATCAGGAAGTTGCGCCGGACGTACTCCTTACCCTTCAGGGCCCGCAGCCGTGCCTCGGTCGGGTCGCGCAGGATCTCGATACAGGCGTCCGCGCACTGGGCCGAGGAGTCGACGAGCCAGCCGGTCTCTCCGTCCTGAATCTGGCGGACGATCCCGCCCACTCGGCCGGCCACCGTCGGCCGCGTCTTCCAGAGCGCCTCCGTCACCGTCAGGCCGAAGCCTTCGCGGATCGACTTCTGCAGCACCGCATGAGAGTGCACCTGGAACGCGTTGACCTCGACCCCGCCGATGTTGTTCAGGTTCGAGAGGATGTAGATGTCGGGATCACCCTGTGCGTAACCGACGGTCTGGTTGTAGTAGTCCCAGCCCTCAGGGTCGTCGTGCGCCATCGAACCGACGAGCGCGAGCTGCACCTCGCGGAAGCGCTCCTTCACCTCGCGGTAGGCATCGATCACCCCCAGCGGGTCCTTCCAGGGGTCGAAGCGCGAAACCTGTGTCAGCAACGGCCGCTCGACGTCGATTCCGAACTGGTCGACGATGTAGGCCGCATCCTCGGGCGAAAGCGCCATGTTCTTGGGCGTCAGCGGGTCGATCGCAGGCGGCCAGATGTACGACGGCGGCAGGCCGGGCACCGCGGGCACGTATTCGTTCATGTGGAAAATCGCCGCGTCGTAGCGCCCGAGCGCCGGCAGCAGGAAGTCGAGCACGCTCTGGTTCGGCGTCGAGAGGTCGATGTGGCAGCGCCAGATCCAGCGCGCCTGCGAGGAGGGAAACCGCTCGATCATGAAGGCCGGCTGCGGGTCGTGGACGATCACGAAGTCGTACTCGTCCTCCAGCTCTTGCGCGTTCTCGTCGTTGTAGCGGCGATAGACCTCCTCTTGCTCTTCGGTCAGCCCTTGCGGCGAGCCCTGGAGCGCGTTGTGGATCGTCTTCGTCGCCGCGAAGAACTCGTCGGCGCCGCGGATGATCCGCCATTCGGCGTCGAGCCCGGCGTCGCGCATCAGCGGAACGAGCGCGTAGAGGATCTCCGCCACACCGCCGCCGAAAGCAGTCGCAGAGAGGTTCAGCACGCGCTTGCCCTCGAGCTGGGCCGCGAGCCGGCGAATCTCCTCCATCAGCCCGCGCGAGGCGATCGTGCCGTAGTCGAGCAGCGACTTGTTTCCGACGTTGATCAGCTGGAGCATGTGGAGACCGGTCTTTCCTTCAGGTCGCGAGAGCGCGGAGAATAGTGGCTACTCGCCGAGGAACTTCACGAAGCGGAGCCGTGATCCTCCCGACTCGCGCTCGTCGATCTCGACTTCGTCGGAGACCGCCCGGATGATCGCGATCCCGAGACCCCCTTCGCTCAGGTCGCCGTTACCGGTCCCAGCCAGGTCCGCAGGCTCGAATCCCTGGCCGTCGTCCGCGACCTCGACGACCAGCCGGTCAGGCTCGATCTGGTAGAGGATCTCGACCGTGCCGGCGCGGTCTTCGCGGTAGGCATGGCGCACGGAGTTCGTGCAGGCCTCGGTCAGGGCCAGCTTGAGGTCGCTCAGCGTCTCCTCGGAAAGCGGCCGGACGCGCGCGATCGCGGTCAGTGCGAGGCGGCCGAGCGTGATGTACTCGGCCTTCGCCGGGATCGTCAGCCGCACCAGTCGGTCTTGACGCCCCATCGAGGCCCTCATTCCCTTGTCCATGCGGCGCTAACCTCGATCAGCCCGGGCTCGCCGGGCGTTGGGCCAGCCTGACCGTGACTTGATGCCGCCGCCCGCCGCGGAAGAAGACGACCGGGACCGACTGCCCTGGCGAAAGCTCCTCCGTGACGACGCGGACGACGTCTTCGGCACTCTCGACCGGATGGCCTGCGATCGAGACGATCACGTCTCCCCCGGAGACGAAGGGCGCGCCGAACAGTTGCCGGTTGTCGGAGCCGGCCTGCAGACCGGCCTCGGCGCCCGGCGTCCCGGGATTCACCTTCGTGATGACCGCCCCGTGCCTGACCGGGTAGTGAAGCTGCTTCGCGATCGCCGGGATCAGGTCTTCCGTCTCGATTCCGACGAAGGCGTAGGAGACGCGCCCGGCCGCGATCAACTGGGCCATCGACCGCTTGGCGGAGTCGATCGGCACGGCAAAGCCGACACCTTCGGCGTTCCCCGAATCGCTGCGGATCTGAGCGTTGATGCCGATCACACGGCCACGGGCGTCGAACAGCGGGCCGCCCGAGTTGCCGTGATTGATCGCGGCATCCGTCTGAATCGCGTCGACGAGGCTGTACTGGGACGTCAGCGAGTCGATCGAGCGCTCGGTCGCGGAAACGACACCGACGCTGAGCGAGTTGACGTTCCCGAACGGGCTTCCGATCGCCGCGACCGGCTCACCAACCTTCACCTGCGCGGAATCGCCGAGCGGAACCGGGTTGAGCCGATGGTCGGCGGGATTCACCTTGATCAGGCCGACGTCGTCGTAGATGTCCCAGCCCACGACCTTTGCCGGGATGCGATCCCGATCCTGGAACTCGACGAACAGCTTGTCGGCGGCCGAAACCTTGCCGTTGCCCTCGCCCGCGTTCGTGATCACATGCGAGTTCGTCAGGATGTAGCCCTTCGGCGAGACGACGAAGCCCGATCCCTGTGCCTCCTGGGCGGAGTCGCTGTTGCCGCTGTAGATCGCGTAGATGGTCACGACGCCCGGCGAGCGCGAGTTGTAGATCTGGGTTGGGCTGAAGCCGTTGCCCACGAGCGGCTTCGCACCCGCTGTAACCGCGGCTCTCGGCGTCGCGACCGGCTGGGCAACCGCCGGCGTCTGCACGACGATCGTCTTCTTCGTCCCGTTCGACAGCCAACCGGCAGCCTTACCGACCGCGAGGACAGAAATGCCGCCGATCACGGCGGCAACGATCGCGACGATCGCAAGTGGAGCGGGACGCTCGCGCACTGATCCTCACTGTAGCTGCGTGTTATCTGGGTCGAGGATCAGCTTCGTTAAGCGCAGCTGACCCTTTTCACAGGGAAAGACACGTCCGTAACAGCTTTGTCTGGACTGGCAATCCGCTCAACAGCGAGCCCTGCTCGCGCCAGCCCGACAGAGTCCCGCTTCGGTCACGGCGCCGTGACCCGCGCGTCACAGTTTGGGGGCTACGCTCGCCTTGGGGAGGAGGCCGGGGCGCCTCGGTTCACGCGTCAACCAAAACCGCGCGAACTGCGCTCAGACCGCGACCGGCTCGCGCGCCGGCTCGGGCTCTCGCGTCGGCTCGCCCGCCGGCAGCACCAGCGCGAACACAGTGCGCCCGGGCCTCGAGTCGAGCTCGATCCTGCCTCCCATCAGCTCAGCGAGCTCCTTTGCGATCGCCAGGCCCAGCCCGCTGCCAGACGCCTTCGTGCTCTCTCCGCGGTAGAAGCGCTCGAACAGATCGGCTCGATCCTCACCGCTGATCCCGGGGCCCGCGTCGGTGACGGTGATCTCGGCCTCGCCGTCGGTGCGACGGACCGAGACCTCGACCGGGGTGCCGGGAGGCGTGTGAACGAGCGCGTTCTCGAGCAGGATGCGGACGATCTGGAAGACTCGCTGCGGGTCTCCGCGGCCGGTCGCAGCACCGTTGGACGCGAATTCGAGCGGATGCTCAGAAGCCCGAGCGACACCCGCGAACTCGTCGACGGCTGCCCCCGCCAGGCTCGCCAGGTCGACCGGCTGCGTCTCCATGTGCAAACGGCCGGCATCGAGCTTGGAGAGGTCGAGCAGATCATCGGCGAGCTTCGTCAGCCGCCGGACCTGTCCGGTCATCGTGTCCAGGAACTCGCGCCGCGTGGACTCATCCAGCTCTTCGTCTTCCAGCAGCTCCAGGAAGCCGCCTAGTGAGAAGAGCGGCGTTCGCAGCTCGTGCGAGGCGTTCGCGACGAACTCGCGGCGCGCGTGATCGAGACCCGCGAGCCGGGTCCGCATGCGCTCGAACGCCCGCGCGAGCTCACCGAGCTCGTCGCTGCCACGATCCGCAACCTGCTGGTCGAAGTGGCCGCCCGCGATTCGATCCGCGGCCCGCTCGAGCCGGCGAATGCGTCGAGCGAAAAGCCGCGCAGCGCTGTAGCCGACCGCCAGCGCCACGAGCAGCGCGAGCCCACCGGCGAGCAGCAGCCGTCGCTGGACGGCCCTGACGTCGGCCAGTGCGTCGTGCAGCGGCGCGGCCAAAAGGAGCACCTCGCCCCTTTTTGGCATCGGGATCGCGACCTCCGCGAACTCGCCGTCGCTGCGCGAAACCGTTCCGCGCTCGAGTTGAGACGTCCTGGCTGAGCGCGTCGCGATCGGATCGTTGGTGTACGGGTTCGCGCTGCGTCCGGGGAGCGACGACTGGAGCGGCGTGACCAGAGTCGGCGACTGCGACACGACGGACAGCAAGACGACCCGGGCATTCGTGCTGGCCGCGGCGTTCGAGAAGAAGTCCGGGTCGTTCGGCTGCGCCTTGAACTCTGCCTTCAACGCTGTCCTGGCATGAGCAAGATCGTTCAAACGCGCGTCGACGAGGCGACTCTTGAGCGAAGGGACCACGATCAGGTAGACGAGTCCGAGGACGAGGGCAACGACCCCCAGCAGCGCCAAGCTGAGCCGGGCTCCGACGGTCCGAAGCGGGTTCATCAGTCGCGGAAGCGGTAGCCGACGCCGCGCACGGTGAAGATGTACTCGGGCTCTCGCGGATCGCGCTCGAGCTTCTCCCGCAGGTGGCGGATGTGGACGTCGATCGTCCGCGGCTCACGGTAGGCCGAGTCGCCCCAGAGCGCGCGGAGCAGCATTTCCCGCGTGAAGACGCGCGCGGGCTCGCCCGCAAGCGTGGTCAGGAGCTCGAATTCCACGTAGGTGAGCTGCACCGGCTCGCCTGCGAGCTCCACCGTGCGGCGGGCGGGGTCGATCCTCAGCTCGCCAGCCTCGATCGTCTCGACCTCCCGCTCTCGCTCGCGGGGCAGGCCGGCCCGGCGCAGGAGCGCGCGTACGCGGCTTCTGAACTCGCGAATCGAAAACGGTTTTGTGATGTAGTCGTCCGCCCCGAGCTCGAGGCCGAGCACCTTGTCGAGCTCCTCGCCGCGGGCCGTCAGCATGATGATCGGCACGTTGCTGTCCGCACGCAGTCGCTTGCAGACCTCGAGCCCGTCGACCTTGGGCAGCATCAAGTCGAGAACGACGAGGTCGATGTGCTCGTCCCCGAAGAGCCTGATCGCCTGTTCGCCGTCTCGTGCCTGCACAACGCGAAAACCATCGCGCTCGAGCGGATACGTCAAGAGCTTCTGGACGGAATCCTCGTCGTCGACGAGCAAGATGGTCGAGGAATCAGGCATCGCTTAGCAGTCTGCCTGCCGTCGTCGGGTTCTCGCCTCCTTACTATAGCCCGGCATGGCGGCAACCCCGCCCCCCGCGCGCATGCGCGCACGTCCCGGCTCGCTCGAGCGACCAATCAACAGCCGCCTCTACCGCGGTACCTGGCTGCTGGTCGGGATTCCGCTGCTGATCGCCGCTTTCAGCGTCGGCAAGCCTGCGGCGCTGCGCGCGGCGGTCCCGACGCTTCCACCGGCCTTCGACAAGCTGCGAGCGGTCGCCCTCGCGAACGACCTGGCGCAGACCTTTCCTGACCGCTCACCCGGATCGCCGGGGGCGGAAAGCGCACGCCAATGGTTCGCCGGCCAGGTGGCGAACCTCGGCCTCCGCGTTCGCGGCGAGCCGTTCACGGCGACGATTCCCGGGCGAGGACGCGTCCGGCTCGAGAATCTGATCGTCACGATCCCGGGCCGCTCACCCCAGGCACTCGCGGTCCTCGCGCACCTCGACAACGCCGGGGCGGGACCGGGCGCGAACGACAACGCGTCGGGGGTCGCCGCGCTGATCGAGCTCGCCCGCTCCTACGCGACCTCGGTTTCCGGAAACGTGCCTTCCGGCGCCAGCATCGTCAGCCCGGCGCACACCCTGTTCTTCGTCGCCACCGACGGAGGCTCCTTTGGCGGTCTCGGGGCGAAACAGTTTGCGACCAAGTTCCGCGACCGAATCGTGACCGCAGTCGTGCTCGATTCGATCGCAGGCCAGGCCACATCTCG
>Ga0207693_10003386_pt1 | contig 13620 bp, 9 predicted proteins | sample LARL81metaG_FD_184347 | JGI IMG/M metagenome (GOLD analysis project Ga0207693, IMG submission 184347) | Corn, switchgrass and miscanthus rhizosphere microbial communities from Kellogg Biological Station, Michigan, USA - LAR L8-1 metaG... | ecosystem: Host-associated > Plants > Roots >...
GTCGTCATTTGCGTTGTTTCTCCCGAATTTTCAGACGGCGCTCGTTGTCCGGCGGCCGCTTGACCGGCTTGGCCACGCTGCGCCCTGATGACGTTTCGTGACCGATCGCCCCGCAGTGAGTTATTGCCCGGCGGCTTCCGCTCCACGCGTACGCGGATCGGGCGCGCCAAGCAATCCGTTCGCGGTCACCAGGATCGAATTGGCGGAGGTCTGACCCAGCGGTTCCACGATCTGGTGGCCCTTGGCTTTCAGTGCCGCGAGCGTGTCGTCGGCAAAGCCATGTTCGACCCGCACGACATCAGGCAGCCATTGATTGTGCAGCCGCGGTGCGGCGACCGCGGCCGCGACGTCCATGTGGTAGTCGACCACATCCACGATCACCTGCAGCACCGCGGAGATGATGCGGCTGCCGCCGGGCGAACCCGTCAGCAGCACGGGCTTGCCGTCCTTCAGCACGATGGTTGGCGACATCGAGGAGAGGGGGCGTTTGCCCGGTCCTGGAAGGTTGGGCTCGTATCCGACGAGGCCAAACGCGTTGGAGGCGCCGGGCGCCGCGGTGAAGTCGTCCATCTCATTGTTCAGCAGCACGCCCGTTCCTTCCGCGACCAGCCCTACACCGTAGGGAAAGTTCAGCGTGTAGGTGTTGCTCACCGCGTTGCCGTGGCTGTCGACGATGGAATAATGCGTCGTATTGCTGCCCTCGCGCGGCGGCAAGGCCGAGGTGACGTCGGCCGCAGGCGTTGCGCGGTCGGGATCGATGCCGGCGCGCAGCTTGGCGGCATAATCCTTGGCCAGCAGGATGCTGGTCGGCGCGTTGACGAAGGCGGGGTCGCCGAGATAGCGGGCACGGTCGGCATAGGCGCGCTTCATCGCCTCGATCAGCAGGTGCAGCGACGCCGGCGAACCCTGTTTCATCTCGGGCAGCGGATAGCCTTCGAGGATGTTCAGGCTTTCAAGCAGTACGGTGCCGCCGGAGGAGGGCAGGGGCATCGACACGATGTCATAGCCGCGATAGCTGCCGCGCACCGGCGGGCGGATCACCGGCTGGTAGGATCTGAGATCCTCCAGCGTCATGATGCCGCCGGCATCGCCGATGGCCTTGGCCAGCTTCGCTGCAACGGGCCCTTCATAGAATCCGCGCGGCCCTTGTTCGGCGATCGCGGCTAGCGTAGCTGCAAGGTCGGGCTGCACAAGTATGTCGCCATCACGCAATGACGTGCCGTCCGGACGCGAGAAGATTTTTACCGAAGCCGGCCAGCGCGCGAGCCGTTTCACATAGGCCTCGGGAAGTGTGTCAGCCATGTCGTCGGCAATCGCAAACCCGTCGCGCGCGAGATCGATGGCCGGCTTCAAAAGCTGCGCCAATGTGAACTGACCCGAGCCGTATTTGTCGCGCGCCAGCGCAAGTCCCGCGACCGTACCGGGAACGCCGATGCCGAGCGCGGAATCCAGCGACTTCTTGCTGTCCGGCTTGCCGTCGGCGCCGAGGAAGATATCGCGCGTGGTCGCAAGCGGCGCGGCCTCGCGATAGTCGATCGCGATGTCTTCGTTACGCTCGGCAAGATGGATCACCATGAAACCGCCGCCACCGATATTGCCCGCGCGCGGATAGGTCACGGCCATCGCGAAGCCGGTCGCAACCGCTGCATCGACCGCATTGCCGCCTTGTCGCAGGATGTCGGCGCCGATGCGCGCGGCGATCTTCTCCTGCGCCACGACCATGCCATGTTCGGCAAAGGTCGCGTGCACGGTGTCGAGTGCCGGAGGCGTATAGACGAGGCGGCCACGTTCTTGCGCGTGCGCCGGAAGGATCAATGCGCCCACCAGCGCGATCACGGCGAATATTTGGCGTCGGATCATGACTTGATACTCATCAAAAAACTCGCCGCGGCTTGTGACCGATCGGATGTCATCGTGATGCTATAGGGGTTCGAATCCGATTGACACATGCGGAGATGCAGATCGTGACGGACATTTCGGCATCGATGGCTGCCTCTGGGGCAGCCAACGCGGCACTCGAACCGACTTATCCTCCACGATCGGCCGTCGTGAGCTGGATTTTCTTCGACTGGGCAGCGCAACCCTATTTCACGCTGATCACGACCTTCGTGTTCGCGCCTTATTTTGCGACCCACGTCGCGCCGGATCCGGCCAGCGGGCAGGCGCTGTGGGGCTTTGCCACCGCTGCGGCAGGCATGGCGATCGCGCTGCTGTCGCCGGTGCTGGGTGCGATCGCGGACGCCACCGGCCGCCGCAAGCCCTGGATTGCGGCATTCGGCGCGCTGCTCGTCATCGGTTCGTCACTGATGTGGTTCGGCAAGCCCGGCGATGTCAGCGTCATCCCGCCGCTGTTGTTCGCTTATGCGATAGCCACCATCGGCGTGGAGTTCGCGACTGTCTTCAACAACGCGATGATGCCGACGCTGGTACCCCCTGAGCGCATCGGACGACTGTCGGGCACCGGTTGGGCGACGGGCTATATCGGCGGCATTCTGAGCCTGATCCTTGTGCTCGGATTTCTCGCTGCCAATCCCGAAACGGGGCGGACGCTATTTGGCTTCACGCCGTTGTTCGGGCTCGATCCCGCTGCGCACGAAGGCGACCGCATCTCCGGTCCCCTGACCGCGATCTGGTTCGTTGTCTTTGTGCTACCTATGTTCCTGCTGACGCCGGATCATCCGGCGCGGCACCGGTTACGCGCTGCGGCGCGCGCTGGCCTCATCGAGTTGAAGGAAACGCTGATCGAACTGCCCCGGCAGCGCTCGCTGGCCGCGTTCCTGCTTGCCAACATGATCTACACCGACGGCCTGGTGTCGCTCTATGCTTTCGGCGGCATCTATGCCGCGGGCATGTTTGGTTGGAACACGATTCAACTCGGCACCTTCGGTATCATCCTTGCGATCGCCGGCACGTTGGGCGGTTGGCTCGGTGGCAGGCTCGACGATTATCTGGGGCCGAAATACGTCATCGCCGGCAGCGCGACGATCCTGCTTGCGTCAACCGTCGCGATTTTGCTGGTGGAGAAGGATTCCGTCCTGTTCGTCAGCGTCACACCGCCCGTTCCCGGCGGTGCGCTGTTCGCCTCCGCCGCCGAGCGCGCCTATCTGGTGCTCGGTTGCCTGATCGGCGCGGCCGGCGCGCCGCTGCAGGCGGCGTCGCGTTCGCTTCTGATCCGCATGGCGCCGAAGGAGCGCATCGCGCAATATTTCGGGCTGTTCGCGCTGACCGGAAAAGTCACGTCCTTCATCGGCCCGCTTCTGATCGGCATCGTCACCGCAGCGACCGCAAGCCAGAAAGCCGGCATGGCGACGCTGGTGCTGTTCTTTGCGACGGGGTTGGCGCTGCTGCGGAGGGTGAGAGACTAACTCTTCTTCCGTCATTCCGGGGTACGCGAAGCGCGAACCCGGAATCTCGCGCCTCTCATCTGGATTCCGGGTTCAGCCCTGCGGGCCGCCCCGGAATGACGGCGTGAAGGAGACCAAGTTAGTGCCGGAAATGCCTCACTCCGGTGAACACCATGGCGATGCCGTGCTCGTCGGCGGCCCTGATCACCTCGTCGTCGCGCATCGAGCCGCCGGGCTGGATCACTGCGGTTGCGCCGGCTTCGATGCAGGCGAGCATGCCGTCGGCGAAGGGAAAGAACGCGTCGGAGGCCACGACCGATCCCTTGGTCAAGGGCTCTGCGAGCTTCAGCTCGTTCGCCGCATCCTGCGCCTTGCGGGCGGCGATGCGGGCCGAATCGACCCGGCTCATCTGTCCGGCGCCGATGCCGACGGTTGCGAGATCCTTGGCGTAAACGATGGTGTTGGACTTGACGTGCTTGGCGACGCGGAAGGCGAATTTCAGGTCGCGCAGCTCGGCGTCGGTCGGCGCGCGCTTGGTCACGACCTTCAGTGCCATGTCCTCGACCACGGCATTGTCGCGGCTCTGTACCAGTAGTCCGCCCGCGACCGACTTCGCGGTCAGGCCCGTCGCGCGCGGATCGGGCAAGCCGCCCGCAAGCAGCAGACGCAAATTCTTCCGCTTGGCGACGATGGCGATGGCTTCGTCCGTTGCGTCCGGCGCGATGATGACTTCGGTGAAGATCTCGGTGACGGCGCGCGCAGTCTCCCCGTCGAGCGTCCGGTTCAGCGCGATGATCCCGCCATAGGCCGAGGTCGAGTCGCAGGCGAGCGCCTTGCGATAGGCGCTGACGAGGTCGGCGCCTTCGGCGACGCCGCAGGGGTTGGCGTGCTTGATGATGGCGCAGGCCGCGGTGCGCGAGGGGGCAAACTCGGCGACGCATTCATAGGCCGCGTCGGTGTCGTTGATGTTGTTGTAGGACAGCTCCTTGCCCTGGAGCTGACGTAGCGTCGAAACGCCGGGACGCTTGCCGGGCAGGCGATAAAAGGCCGCAGTCTGGTGCGGGTTTTCGCCATAGCGCAAAGCCTGGATCAGCCGGCCGCCGAAGGCGCGGAAGTCCGGCGCCTCGGTCTTCAGCTCCGCGGAGAACCAGTTCGAGATCGCTGCATCATAGGCTGCCGTGCGCGCATAGGCCTTGGCTGCGAGACGCCGGCGCAGCCATAGCGTGGTGGCGCCATCATTCGCGGCGAGGTCGTCAAGCACGGCCTGATAGTCCGCGGCTTCGACGACGACAGCGACATCATTGTGGTTCTTCGCCGCCGCGCGGATCATCGCCGGACCGCCGATGTCGATGTTCTCGATGCAATCCTCGAAACCCGCGCCTTTGTCGACGGTCGCCTCGAAGGGGTAGAGGTTGACCACGAGCAGATCAATCGGGACGATGCCGTGCCTTTTCATCGCCTGCGCGTGCTCGCTGTTGCCGCGAATCGCGAGCAGTCCGCCATGCACCTTCGGATGCAGCGTCTTGACCCGGCCGTCCATCATCTCCGGAAATCCGGTCAGGTCCGATACGTCGCGGACCTTCAGTCCGGATTCCGCGATCGCTTTTGCGGTGCCGCCGGTCGAAACCAGTTCGACCCCGCGGACGGCGAGGGCGCGGGCGAACTCGATGAGGCCGGTTTTGTCGGAAACGGAAAGAAGAGCGCGGCTGACGCGTCGGAGGGTGTCGGTCATGGGCAGAGTCCTCAATAAAGGGGAAAACTTATGCCCAGGCGCGCGGCGGGTTTTCTCGCGCTTCCCGATGGTGCTCCATCCAAAGTCGCCAGTCGCGCAAGAGAGTTTTGGTTAGCAGTTTTCTCCGCGCCAGACAATATTTGGTGCTGCGCAGGGCGAACACTTTACAACGGCAGTTCCGGCTCGCGGCGTGAACTGCGGCGGGCGTTGGTCGTGCTGGGGGACGCGTTGGAGCGTACGAAGCTCCAGCGGATCGAGGAAGCGTGCCGCGAGTCTTGCCGGATCACGATCTGGGCGGTACGGCGCGGGCCGTCATTGCCGGCCAGGAACACGCTGTCTTCGAGGTCGACGCGGTCGTCCTGCGCCTCGAAGGTCCAGACGTCGCGGTTCGGCAGCACCAGCATCACTCCGCGCGCGTCGCTCAGCCGGCTCCCTTTCACGGAGGGGTGCAAGTGAAACCGAAGCGCATAGTCGGTATCGTTGCCCCTGAACCGTCCACCCGGCGCCGGCGACACCGAATCCTCGCCGTCGATCCGGGCGCCGTCCTGCGACAGCATGATGATGCGCCGGTGGATCACGCCGAACCGCGCAAGATATCCGTCATGCGAGGTCGTGAGCAGGATGCCGTTGTTCACCGCTTCGCGAAAATTCTCCACCGTCACCGGCCCGGAAACGATCGGCGCGCCGTGCAGAAAACGCTTCATCGCGGTCAGCTCGACGAACTGGCAGGACGAGGTGTCGTGATAGGTCAGCGTGGAATGCGCGGCGGTGCTGCGCGCAAAAGTGCGCCAATTGTCGCGGCCGGTTGAGGGCATGCCGCAATTGATGACGATGCGGCTCGGCCCCGAGGACAATTCGAAGGAGAGGCATCCGGCGTGCGCATCGTGACTCACCGCCGGCTGCGGCGGTGCGCCGGTGTCCATGATGATTGTCGTCGGCCCGGCATCGAGCCGCTGGAAACCGGTGTGCGGCATGCTGGCCATCGGCGTGCCGTGGGTGTCGTCATAGGCAAGCAGGGTCGCGAGCAGGTCGGACGGCGTGCCGCTCATGCCGTTGAACAGCGCGATCGAGCCGTCGCCGTGACGGTAGAAGCGCAGCATCGGCATCATGCGGTCGATCGCATTGAGAAGAGCAGGGGGCGGCGCGATGTTGCGCGCGGCGAACGTTTGCCGCAGCGGCAACAGGTCGATCAGGAGCTCGATCAGAGCGCCCGGATTGCGCGAGACGTGCCCGCCGTCGGGCAGTATCTGCTGCTGCAGTTCGTCCGACAGCTTGCGGGTCGTGCTGCGGATGTGTTTCGCTTGGTTGGCAAGGCAGAGCGAGGCGTAGCACTGCGCGATCAGCACCTGCAGCCGCGGCAGGCCGTCGGTGATGTCGAGCATCGCGTAGCGCAGGTAACGGATTTCCCGCGTCAGCCCTCGCAGGTAACGGCGATAGAACTTGTTGTCGGTCTCGCCGAGCACCAGCGGTGCCTGGGACAGCATCGAAATCACCCGGCGCGCGAGCACGTCGGCGCGGCGGGCCACCGGGCGGTGATAGGAGGGGGTCGAGATCCAGTCCTCGATCAGGGCACGCGCATTGGCGCGGGTCAGCGCGGTGTCGGCGGCGCGCAGATGGCGGAGCCAGCCGAAGCCGAGCAGCGCCACCTCCCAGTCCTCCGACGGCGGCTCGAGATCGAAGATCGAGCGGCCGTGGCAGGTCACGATCTTGCCGGCGAACACGAAGCGGCCGGCATAGATCTCGGCCGCGCGGGTCGCGTCGGCGGTACGCAGGTCGTGCGGCGCGATGATCAGCCGGTCGGCGCGCCCAGGCCACAGTCGCGACAAGGCCACCGAGCCGCCGCTCGCACGCGCCATCATGGTCCGCGCGAAGCGGCCCATGATCAGCGTCGAGATACGTCTGCGTTGAGCGACCGACACGTGCTGCCTTGTCAGGGGGGAGGAGTCTCGGCCACCCTTTTAATCTGGAAACGCGAGTCTGACACCCTCTTGATAGAGGACGAATCAGCAAGACCCGGTCGAAATCCGATGTAAAATCAGCGCTTAAATAGCCTGGCAATATAAAATCCGTCGAGTCCCCCGAGCCGCGGATCCGGTCTCGGCAGATGGCAGGGCAGGGTCCGCAGGTCGCCCTCGGCGGTGATGATCTCGGAAAGGCCCGCGACTTCAGCGGCCTCGATCGGTCGCCGCTGCAGGCTTGATTCGGCCGCGAGCAGCGCCGTGATCGCCTGGTCGCCTTCTTCGGGCTCCAGCGAACAGGTGCAATAGACGAGCGTGCCGCCGGGCCTCAAAAGAGCCGCGGCTTTTTGCAGCAGGCGCCTCTGCAGAGTGGCCAGCGTGGCGATGTCGGCCTCCTGCCTGAGCCAGGCGATGTCCGGATGGCGGCGAATCGTGCCGGTCGACGTACAGGGCGCGTCGAGCAGGATGCCGTCGAAGCCATCGGGTTCCGCGCCCTGCCATTCGACGGCGTCCGCGACCACGGCGTCCGCGGAGAGGGCAAGCCGCGCGAGATTGTCGCGCAGCCGCGCCATCCGCGCCGGCGAACGGTCGACCGCGACAACGCGCGCGCCGGCCTGCGCGAGCTGCGCGGTCTTGCCGCCGGGCGCGGCGCAGAGATCGACGATGCTCTTGTCTTTGATGTCGCCGAACAGCCGCGCGGGCAGCGCCGCCGCGGCGTCCTGCACCCACCATTGACCCTCGGAAAATCCCGGCAGCATGGTCACCGAGCCATGAAGCAGCGTGCGCACAGTTCCGGTCGGCAGCTCCTCGCCGTGCAGCCGGCTCGCCCATTGCGCCGCATCGGTCTTCACGGTGATGTCGAGCGAGGGTTCGTGGCCGAGCGCGAGCGCCATCTCTTTCGCGGTGGCTTCGCCGTAATGCGTGATCCAGCGCGCCAGCAGCCATGGCGGAGTGTCGAGCACCTGCGACTTGGCGTCCTCGACGATGCTGTGGCCTTCCCGCGCGCAGCGGCGCAGCACTGCGTTGACCAGGCCGGCATATTTCGCGGCACGCCGGTCCGACTGCACGAGGCGCACGGAAAGATCGACAGCGGCGTGGTCAGGCACGTCCATCCAGAGGATCTGCGCGGCGCCGATCAGCAGTGCGCTCTGCGCGCGCGGCGCATCTGTCGGAATGCCGCGATCGAGCAGCCGGGACAGCACATGGCCGAGCGTGCCCAGCCGCCGCAGGATGGTCGCGACCAGCCGCCGCATCAAGGCGCGGTCGCGGTCGGCGAGCGACTTCAATCCGGGATGGACGCCCGCGCCGTCGAGCTGGTCATCCAGCGTCCGGTGCTTGTGCAGTACGCCGTCGAGTATATCCGCCGCGATCCGTCGCGCCGCGAGACCGGGCACGTCGGAGGAGGAGGCGAATCGTTGAGGAGGCATGCTGGAACGTTACTCGGAAGGAAGGCAGTTCCGCGAGGGTTCGGCGCGTGCCATGTGACAGCTTCGCTTCTGCCATGCGAATATGCCAAATGTAAGAGTCGCGTTGGCATTTTCGCCGGCGCGCACGATCTGTTGAAGGTTTGTGTTGGCGTGAGCCGGCGCGCGTGAGATGATTCGAGTACAGGAACCTGGTGATGAGTGACGATTCTTCCCAGCACCAAACACCGGCGCGGAAGAAGCTGACGCCCGCGGCAGAGCGCGCACTGGCCGAAGCCGAGGCGCGACGGCAGGCCGCCGCGGCCAGCGCCAAGCCGACGCCGAAGGAGTTTCAGGGCCCGCAAGGTCCCGAGCCGACGCGCTATGGCGATTGGGAGAACAAGGGCATCGCCTCTGATTTCTGATCCTTCGACAAAAAGCTGTGCGCGGCACGGCGCCTTTCTTTCGTCGCTCTCGCCGACATTCAGCGCCCCACGACCACGGTGGTGCCAACAGACACCCGGCTGAAGAGATCGGTGATGTCATCGTTCAACATGCGGATGCAGCCATAGGAGACGAACCCGCCGACCGAGTGCGGCACGTTGGTGCCGTGGATGGCGTATTCGCCGCCGGCGAGCGTCATCGCCGCAACACCCATCGGATTCCGTGGCGAGCCGCCGGGAATCAGGTCCGGAATGTTCGGCTTGTCGTGCTTGACCTCCGCAGGCGGCGACCAGGCCGGGTTGCGATATTTGCCTTCGATCGTGGTCGTGCCCGCCCACTGCTTGCCGGCCTTGCCGACACCGACCGGATAACGCATCGCGTGGTCCTGATCGAGGATCAGATACAGGCGGCGCTCGCCGGTCCTCACCACGATCGTTCCCGGTGAATATTCGCTTCCGTGCATGCCGACTATTTCCGGCCGCGCCTCGGCCATGTCGGTCACCAGGAGTCCCGCCCCGATAGTGGCGGCGAGCGCCACCGCAAACCTCATCGACATCTGTCCTTCTCCGCTTCGTCTCAAGCACCGATGGGAAGCCGGGCGCATGGTTCAAAACGGTGCGAAGCCCGGACTGCCCATGCATGTTAGTCGCCCACGTTAACCGGATGGTTTCCATGCGCGACGCCGGCCCCTGTTCGGCGGGCGGAGAAGAAAAAATGCTGCGAACAAAGTAAATAACCTGAAAACAACACCCGTCCGCAAACCGGCGCATAACCACGACGCTCGCTGACATGTGAGAGCGGATGACCTCATCGCGCTACCGGCTGCACAACCATCGATCAGCGAAGCAACCCGCCGGCAACGCCTGGATTGCTTCGCCGCTTCCCTAGCTCTCCTTAGGCCGGCGTCTGCTTCTTGTTCTGCCGGTTCTTCACGAGATCGTCGACCACGGCTGGATCGGCCAGTGTCGAGGTGTCGCCGAGGCTGCCTGGCTCGTCCTCGGCAATCTTGCGCAGGATGCGCCGCATGATCTTGCCCGAGCGCGTCTTCGGCAGGCCGGGCGCGAACTGGATCTGGTCGGGCGAGGCGATCGGACCGATGTCCTTGCGCACCCACGCCACCAGCTCCTTGCGCAACGCCTCGCTTGGCTCGGTGCCGGCCATCAGCGTCACATAGGCGTAGATGCCCTGGCCCTTGATGTCATGCGGATAGCCGACCACCGCCGCCTCGGACACTTTCGCATGCGCGACCAGCGAGCTTTCGACTTCGGCGGTGCCCATGCGGTGACCGGACACGTTGATCACGTCATCGACACGGCCGGTGATCCAGTAATAGCCGTCGGCGTCGCGACGGCAGCCGTCGCCGGTGAAATACTTGCCCTTGTAGGTCGAGAAATAGGTCTGCTCGAACCGCGCATGATCGCCATAGACCGTGCGCATCTGCCCGGGCCATGAACGCGTGAGACACAGATTGCCTGTCGCCTCGCCGTCCAGCACCTTGCCGTCGGCATCGACGATCTCCGGCACCACGCCGAAGAACGGCCGTGTCGCCGAGCCCGGCTTCAGCCTGGTCGCGCCGGGCAGCGGCGTGATCAGGATGCCGCCGGTCTCGGTCTGCCACCAGGTATCGACGATCGGGCAGCGGCCGTCGCCGATCACGCGATGATACCATTCCCAGGCTTCCGGATTGATCGGCTCGCCGACCGAGCCGAGCAGCCGCAGCGACGCGCGCGAGGTCTTCTTCACGGGATCGTCGCCGGCCTGCATCAGTGCGCGGATCGCGGTCGGCGCGGTGTAGAAGATGTTGACCTTGTGCTTGTCGATGACCTGCCAGAATCGCGAATTGTCCGGGTAATTCGGCACGCCTTCGAACATCAGCGTGGTCGCGCCGTTGGCGAGCGGTCCATAGAGAATGTAGCTGTGGCCGGTGACCCAGCCGACATCGGCCGTGCACCAGTAGATGTCGCCGTCGTGATAGTCGAACACATCCTGATGCGTCATCGACGCGAACACGAGATAGCCGCCGGTGGTGTGCAGCACGCCCTTGGGCTGGCCGGTCGAGCCCGACGTATAGAGGATGAACAGCGGATCTTCCGCGTGCATGTGCTCGCACGGGCATTCCGTCGTCACCATCTGCGCCGCGTCGTGATACCAGAGATCGCGCGACGGATTCATGTCGACCTTGGCGCCGGTGCGCTTGACGACCACGACCCAGTCGACGTCGTCGACCTTGCTGAGCGCCGCGTCGACATTGGCCTTCAGCGGCACCTTCTTGCCGCCGCGCAGGCCTTCATCGGCGGTGATGATCACCTTGGACTGGCAGTCCTTGATGCGCTGGGCCAGGCTGTCCGGCGAGAAGCCGGCGAACACCACCGAATGGATCGCGCCGATCCGGGCGCAGGCGAGCATCGCGTAGGCCGCCTCCGGAATCATCGGCAGGTAGATCGTGACGCGGTCGCCCTTCTTGACGTTGCGAGTACGCAGGATGTTTGCCATCTTGCAGACTTCGTCGTGAAGCTGCCTGTAGGTGATGTGCTTTGATTGCGAGGGATCGTCGCCTTCCCAGATGATCGCGGTCTGGTCGCCGCGCGTGTGAAGATGACGGTCGATGCAGTTATAGGCGGCGTTCAATACGCCGTCCTCGAACCATTTGATCGAGATGTCGCCCGGCGCAAAGGAGACGTTCTCGATCCTGGTGGGGGATTTCATCCAGTCGACGCGCTTGGCCTGTTCCGCCCAGAAGCCGTTGGGATCGGAGACCGAGCGGGCGTACATTTCCTTGTACTTGGCGTCGTCGATCCAGGCCTTCTTCGCCCAATCTGCCGGCACGTCGTAGATTTTCTCGGACATTTCTCTCCCTCCACCAAAGCGGCCCGTGATTGCGCACACTGAAAGCCGTCTTCATCGTTCCCTAATTATGCGTCGCGCCGCCTCATGGCGACAAGACGAACGAATAAGACCTTCGGTATCCCTCCCGCCATGCGCGAAATCAAAGGCCGGTTCGCGTCTCCTGGCGGGGTGGCCGGACGGCTGGAACGCCCGGTCGGCCTCCTCTTCATCAGGCTGAAATCAACGATATCGGCCGAATGGCTCCTATGAAAGGTATTCGTTAACCTCTATGGCACTTATTGGCTCTGGTATTGGTCAGCATTACCCCCTAAATGCCGGCGTCGGTGCCCGGCGACGGGTAGGAACTGCCAAGCGACAAGGTGCATTAGGCCCGGTAGTCCAAGGACTTGAACCAGACGAGACGTAAGAGAGATGATGGATCAGCAGAGCTTCGAGCCCGCGCGGCCCGCTTCCGCCGATCCCGCCGTTGCGCTCGCCAAGGCCCTCGGACAGTGGCCACCGAAAAAACCGAATGAGACGTCCGGGCTCGCCGCCAAGGCCTCGGTCGAAGAGCTTGCCCGCGAACTCGGCCTGACGCTCGGCGACCAGAACGAATTGACCATCCGCCGCATCAAGCGCGGCAAGAGCTACAGCTTCGTCCGCGCCAATGGCACCCGCATCCGCCATGTCGGCACCATCCGCCGCCTGCATGCGATGGCGGTGCCGCCGGCCTATGTCCAGGTCCGCTACGCGCCCGATCCCAATTCGCATCTTCAGGCGGTCGGCCGCGATGCCGCCGGCCGGCTGCAATATCGCTATCATGCCGATTGGGAAAAGGTCCGCGAGCACCGCAAGGCGCACCGGCTGGCCAAGCTGGTCGGCGCGCTGCCGAAGATCCGCCGCAACGTCTGGAAGCAGCTCGCCGGCGACGAGCCGACGCGGGAGTTTGCGCTTGCCGCCGTGATCGAGCTGATTGCGCGCACCGCGATCCGCCCGGGCAACGAATCCTATGCGCGGCTCAACGGCACCCGCGGGGCCACCACGCTGCTGAAATCGAATGTCACGCTGGAAGACGATAGCGTGGTGCTGACCTTCAAGGCCAAGGGCGGCAAGGCCGTGCGCAAGGAATGCGACGCCGAGAAGCTCGTCCGTGCGATCGGCATCCTGCGCACCGTGCCGGGCAAGCGCATGTTCCAATATCGCGACGCGTCGGGCATCGTGCGCGCGGTTTCGACCACGCAGGTGAATGCCTATCTGCGCGACATCGCGGGCATCAAGATTTCGCTGAAGGATTTCCGCACGCTGATGGCATCGGCCGTCGTGGTGGAATCGCTGTCGCGAATTTCGCCGGCGGCGAGCGCGCGGGGCCGCAAGAAGCAGGTGCTCGAGGCCGTCCGCGCGGCGGCGGACCATCTCTCGAACACGCCCGCGATCTGCCGTCGCAGCTACGTCCACGACACGATCGTTACGGCATTCGAAGACGGCATCCTCGAACGCTTCGCCGCCACCATGAAAGGCCAGCGCTCGCAAGCCAAGCGCGAACGGCTCCTGGCGCAGGTGGTGGTGGCCGCTGCGGCGTAGGGCCGAGCTCGGCGCGTCTTCATACCAACATTCTATCGGCGCGCCCGGTGTCGTCCTTGCGAACGCGAGGAGCCATGACCACAGGATTTTGTTATCAGGCACAGCGGCGGCCCAAGTTCGTACTAACAACATGCTCCTGTGTTTATGGGTCCCTGCGTTCGCAGGGGACGACGGGGAGAGTGTGGGGCCTCATGGTTCGAGACGGCGCTCGCGCGCCTCCTCACCACGAGGATCGGACTGTGCGCCGCGTATCTCGACCTCATCCTGAGGAGCCGCGCAGCGGCGTCTCGAAGGATGGGCCGCGACAAGAAAGATGACACGACTCCTCGTTC
>Ga0207693_10003387_pt1 | contig 13620 bp, 11 predicted proteins | sample LARL81metaG_FD_184347 | JGI IMG/M metagenome (GOLD analysis project Ga0207693, IMG submission 184347) | Corn, switchgrass and miscanthus rhizosphere microbial communities from Kellogg Biological Station, Michigan, USA - LAR L8-1 metaG... | ecosystem: Host-associated > Plants > Roots >...
TTCATTCTCAAAAGTCAGCGTAAAGGGCTAAGTTCAAGAAATCTGCATCTTACACAGAACCAGACACGCCGCGTCTGGTTCTTCTTTTTTATCTACATCATTTCCCTACGTCCTCCTGAGTTCCCGGCAAGCAACTCGCGTTCGGCAGCTTCCATCCAACTCCCTGTCGAAAATCAACTGAGGGATCGTCTGTCACGTTTCATGATTGCTCGAACCACCGGTAAGGAAGATTCGTTCCGGCGCGGAAGTGCATTGTGTGGCGGTGTTGTACCCATACTCATGTTGATTTCGCGGCAGGTTCCTGACCTGTCTGATTAGGGTTTTCCGGTTGGCTCACGCGGCCCTGTAAGTGAGAGGGCGAAGCTGTATGCAAATGCGAAACGAATTGAGTTCCGTGAAGACCCAGGCTGTATTTGCGCAGCCGCCATTCCAGATATTAGCGAAGCCCGATTGGTACGCTGCGTATACCCGCTCGCGTCATGAAAAGAGGGTGGCGCAACAACTTGAAGAGCGCGGGATCGAGCATTTTCTCCCTGTATATCACTCCGTGCGGACATGGAAGGACCGTCGCAAGGAACTGGAACTCGTACTGTTTCCGGGCTATATTTTTGCGCGCATCGACGCAGCTGAACGGCTTCGAGTTCTGCAATTGCCAGGAGTAGTTCGCTTTGTTTCCTTCAATGGCCAGGCGGCGGCGCTGCTGTCTGACGACATTGACGCACTTCGAAACGCGCTGCAGCACGGTCTCCGCGCCGAGCACCACCCCTATCTGACCGCGGGAAGACGCGTCCGAGTCATTCGCGGCCCTTTAGCCGGTGCCCGCGGCGTTCTCGTCCGCTTAAAAACGAATTGGCGAATCGTCATTTCCATCGATGTCATCATGCGCTCAGTTTCAGTAGAGGTCGATGAATCTGATGTTGAACCCGTTTTCTGATCCCGAATTGGGATCGACTCTTGAATAGCAGACTCCCTGCCTGAGGTCCTCATGAAACACTCCCCCATGTTGATTGTGATTCTTGCTCTGAGCTTCTTTGGCAGCGAATTGCGCAGCCTTGCACAGGAACGGAGCGAGGACAATGGCTCGGACTATGCATCGCGAACGCGTGCTCTGGACGAGGCGGATTCCCGCGCTGAAAAAGAGGCGGAGCGACTGGTCTCATTGCCTCCGGAAAAGATTGTTCTGCTGCTGCAGCAGGAACCGGGTCTCTTCCTTGTCATCAAGAAAATGCTGGTGCGAAGAGCGTACGCCCAGGGGAGGGTTGTCGACCCGAAGGAATTAACCGATGACGCAGTGTTTCGCGCGGTGCGAGACGATGAAGAAGTGCGCTCACTGGTCACGCAACAGATTGTCGAGCGAGGGTACGTTCGCGCGAAGCCTACGCGCGAAGAGATGGCGCGCGAAGTCGCTGAAGAGCAGCGGTTGAGCGAGAAGAACGCTCAACAAGACCAGCTCAATGCTGGCACGTATTCGCGAAACGGCGGCGCAGGCGTCAACGGTCAATACGGACGGTTTCCTGCAGGAACACAACCTCCGGGCGTTGGTCCATATGTTCCTTACGGGCCGGCCCAGGACAATAACGCGCCTGCTACGCCGCAGGGTCCTGCTACTGGAGACCAGCGCAGAACCTTGATGCAGGCCAGCATGAATGGGGCGGCTCAGGATTCCGGCGGGCTTCCTTTCGATGCCGTGACCGGCGGAAGCCAACAGCTCACTCCAGACCAGATACAACAACTGATCAGCGAATATGGCAAGGGGCAAATCCCGACTGGCGCAAATGGCCAACCCGATCTTGGGAAACTGGCGTCCGCAATGGGGACAAGCAGTCCTACGCAGCAGGTGCCGCAGTCGCAAGAGCAGGCTTATATGCAAGGCATGGACGCACAGCGAAACGGGATGGGTGCGAATACCCCGTTTGTCAGCACGCCAGATCTTCGTCATTATGAGGGGCGGCAGTCCGATCAGCATCAAGAGCGACAAAAAGACCAGCCACAGCTGTTGCACCGTCCTAATCCGTATGCGGACGTTCCTTCGTTGTATGACCTGTACTCACAATACTCGCGCCACACGGGGCCATTGCAACGCTTCGGGTTCGAAATTTTCGAGAATGGCACCGGGAACTTTGATCAGCTTCCGATGGACCTGCCTGCCGGCCCCGACTACGTGCTGGGCCCCGGCGATAGCGTAAGCATCAATCTTTGGGGCAGTGTCTCGCAAAGACTTCATCAGGTCGTCGATCGCGAAGGCCGGCTGAGCTTGCCGGAAATTGGCTCCATCCAGGCGGCCGGCCACACCTTGGGCGATATTCAACACATGGTGCAAACGGCTCTGCGCAGCCAGTTCCGTCAGCTTGAGGCTGACGTCTCGCTCGACCGCTTGCGAAGCGTGCGGGTGTACGTTGTGGGAGACGTGCAGCGTCCGGGGGCCTACGATATCAGCTCGCTTTCGACGCCTCTCAACGCCCTTTACCAAGCGGGTGGCCCTACCACGCGAGGATCGATGCGGATTGTGAGACATTATCGCGGCAACCAGCTCATCGAAAACGTTGACTTATACGATTTGCTCTTGCATGGTGTGCGCGCCGGTATGCAGCGCCTGGAAGCGGGCGACACAATCTTAGTGCCTCCTATTGGCCAGGAGGTCACCGTGGAAGGCATGGTGCGGCGGCCCGGAATCTACGAACTCGATGGAGAAAAGAACTTATCCGAGGTTCTCGAACTCGCTGGCGGCGTCCTGGCATCCGGCACATTGCGCCATGTCGATGTGGAACGGGTTCAGGCGCATGAGAGTCGCACAATGCTACGCGTCGATATGCCGGAAACGAACGATGGCGCAAACGTGACTGCCGCGCTCGACAAGTTCACTGTGCAGGATGGTGACGACATCAAGATTTCTCCGATTCTGCCGTTCACCGAAAAAACCGTTTACCTGGATGGGCACGTTTTCCGTCCCGGCAAGTTCGCGTATCACGAGGGCATGAACGTCACTGACCTGGTGCGTTCCTACAGCGATTTAATGCCGGAAGCGTACGAGCAACATGCTGAGATCATCCGTCTGAGTGGCCCTGATCTGCACCCCGAAATTATCTCGTTCAATCTGGGCGACGTGCTCGCAGGGAAGAACCAAAACCTTGCGCTCAAACCCTTCGACACGGTGCGCGTGTTCGGACGCTTTGATTTCGAAGATCCGCCGATTGTGACCGTCACGGGAGAGGTGCGCGATCCCGGCGATCACATAACCAACGGCGCCACCTATCTGCGCGATGCCATATTCCTGGCCGGCAACACCACCTCCGACGCAGAGATCGACGATGTACAAGTATTCCGCAAAACTCACGACGGCAAGTTGCAGGTCATCAGCGCAGACCTGAAGAAGGCCATTGCTGGCAACGAGCGCGAGAATATTCTGCTGCAGCCGCAGGACCGGGTATTCGTGCACAAGAACGCGCAGCGGCTGGAGCCGCCCACTGTCGAGATTGCCGGTGAGGTTGCGCGGCCGGGCAAGTATCCCCTCGGTGCCGACATGACTGCGACAGAGTTGGTGCGCGTTGCCGGAGGCGTGCGCCGGTCGGCTTACGTCGAACTCGCAGAACTTACGCGCTATTCGATTCAGCAGGGCAATAGCGTTGAAAGTGAACATATTCCGTTCAAACTGGGTGCCGCACTGAGTGGTGTAGCTGATAACGATGTGCGCCTGCACCCCGGAGACGTGCTCACCGTCAAGCAAATCGCAGGATGGAAAGAGATTGGCGCAACGATCACACTGGACGGAGCCGTCGTGCATCCGGGCACCTACGGGATTCAGGAAGGCGAACGTCTGAGCGACGTAATCGGGCGGGCTGGCGGTTTCCGTGCCGATGCGTATCCATATGGCGCGATCTTCGAGCGTGTCGAGGTGCGTGAGCTCGAAGAAAAGAATCGCGTGCAGCTCATTTCGCAAGCAAAGCAGGAGGGAACCGGACTGAGCGCGGGGGTTGATGATCCGTTTGCAAAAGAAGCTTCCCTAATGCAATGGCGAGACACGGTGGAGAAGCTGCAAACGCTGCCGGCGGTCGGACGTATGGTCATTCACGTAAGCAATGGAAAGGACTGGATCCACACTGCTGCCGATGTTCAGTTGCGGAGAGGTGACTCCATCTACATACCGAAGAAGCCGAACTTCATCATGGTGCAAGGGGCGGTTTACAACCAGACCGCGATCTCTTTCCGGCCAGGCAAGAGCGCGGACTGGTACCTGCACCAGGCGGGTGGTGCAACTTCGGGAGCTGACAAGAAGAACATCTTCATCGTCCGCGCGAACGGAACGGTCGCGGGAGGCTCCAAGAGTTTGTTCAATGGCGGAGCACTGGACTCCGCGATGGAGCCCGGCGACATGATTGTGGTTCCTAACAAAGCGATCGGCGGTGGTTTCAAGTGGAAAGAAACTCTGCAAGTCGCGCAGCTGGTGTCCGCTGTTGGAATCGCCGTGCAGGTAGCGCGTGGATTCTAGGTGCATCGCGGACCATACATTCGTCTGGCAATCGTGCTCGCGGCGAGCTTGCTTTGCGCCACGGGAGCTGTCGAAGGTCAAGACTCCTCCCCTGCGGCGTCGGGCTCCGGATCGCAAGGCACAAGAGAGCCCGAAAAGAAACCGGATCGCGATGACAACCTTCAACCCGGCGTCGATCCAAACAATCGCCTCCTGGTTCCGTTCGCACAGCACATCGCTCAAGACCAAAAGCGCTTCTGGACTTTCCCCACACGGCTCCGCAGGCAGGACTTGAAGTGGGTAGTTCCCGGAGTGGCAGGCACCGTCGGGCTTCTTGCGGCAGATAGTTGGATTTCAAAACAAGTTCCCGACAGTCCCAACCAACTCAGTCGCAGTAAAACGATTTCGGATTACGGCCTTTACTCTTTGATCGGCGCCGGCGGCGGCGCTTACATTCTTGGAAAGCTCACGAAAAACGACCACATGCGGGAAACTGGTTTTCTGGCCGCTGAGGCTGCAGTCAATGCCACTGTCGCAACCTATGCGTTCAAAATGGCTCTGCAAAGGCAGAGGCCCTATACGGGAACGGGGGAAGGCGAGTTCTTTGCTGGGCATTCATCGATCGCAAGCCCGTCTTTCCCCTCGGAACACAGCGCGATTGCCTGGTCCATCGCCGGCGTGATTGCTCATGAGTATCCAGGCCCGATGACCAAGTTCGGAGCCTACGGTTTAGCCAGCGCGATCACCATGACTCGCGTAACTGCGAAGCAACACTTTACTTCCGATGTCGTGATTGGAAGCTTGCTCGGCTGGTATTTTGCCCACGAAGTTTATCGAGCCCGTCATGATCCTGAGCTTGGCGGCCAGGCATGGGGAAATTATTTCGAGTCCAGCAACGAGCCACGTCAGCGCATGCCCAAGAATATGAGCTCTCCTTATGTGCCGATCGACAGTGACTTTTACTCAATGTTCGACCGGCTTGCAGCGCTCGGTGTTGTGAAAACCGCATACGCGGGGATTCGTCCATGGACCCGCATGGAGTGTGCGCGGCTCGTTCAGGAAGCCAGTGAACAGATCGAGTCTCAAGATGTCGGCGGAGCTGGCGCAAGTATTTACAAGACTTTATCACGCGAGTTCGAGCCTGAACTCTCACGCCTGAATGGTGCTGCGAACCTGGGCGTGAGCCTGGACTCGGTATACGCTCGCGCGACCCAAATCTCCGGTACTCCACTGACTGACGGTTATCACTTTGCCCAGACTCTGGTGAATGACTACGGGCGCCCTTATAGTGAGGGCTTCAACGCCATTTCGGGATTCAGTGCACACGCTGTTGCTGGGCCGCTGTCGTTTGCTCTACAGGGGGAATATCAGCACGCGCCAGCTGTCGCGCCCTATTCCTCCCCGGTGCAGCAAGCCATTGCCGTGGCGGACGCGACAGCGCCTTTTGCGGTTGGCCGCGCCGCTGTGGATCGTTTCGACGTGATCAATGGAACGGTCGCATTCCAGTTCAATAACTTTCAGGTATCCGCCGGAAAGCAGAGTGAGTGGTGGAGCATGACCGAAGGCGGACCACTTCTGCTGAGCAACAATGCCGAGCCGTTTCTGGCGATCAAGCTCGACAATGTTTCGCCATATCATTTCCCCTTGCTGTCGAAATTACTGGGCGACGCTCGTTCGGAGTATTTTCTCGGCAGGCTCGATGGACATCATTTTGAATTCGATGTCGACCATCTCGTCGGTCCGACGAACATTCAGCCGCAGCCTTTCATCCAGGGCGTCAAGATCAGCTTCAAGCCCACCCCGAATCTCGAGTTCGGCGCCGGCTTCACCGCGATGTTTGCCGGACCGGGACTGCCCTTCACGTTCCAAAACTTCTTCCGTACCTTTTATGCTCACACCGCCAGCACGGCGGAGAAGCCCGGCAAGCGCATCGCGAGCTTTGATTTCAGCTACCGCATTCCAGGGTTGCGCAATTGGCTGACACTGTATCGCGATTCCCTCGCGGTTGATGAATACACGCCACTGACTTCCAGTCGGCCATCGCTCAACATGGGTCTTTACATGCCTAAGTTGCCGAGGCTACACAACGTCGATTTCCGCGCTGAAATCGTAGGCACGCCGCACACCCACGAATTTTCCCCCGGCTTTGTGTACTCGGATTTCCGGCGATTTCGCGATGGTTATACGAACGATGGAAATCTGTTGGCAAGTTGGATTGGGCGGGCGGGACGTGGAGGCCAAGGGTGGCTGACCTATTGGTTCACGCCGCGGTCGACTCTGCAGTTTGGATATCGATATCAGAAGGTAGACCGCGATTTCCTGGAAGGCGGCCATTTGGACGATTTCAATATCCGGCAAACACTCATGATGGGGCACGATCTTGCTCTATCAGGAATGGTCCAGGTGGAACACTGGTATTTCCCGCTGCTCTCAACCTCCGGACAAACTAATACAACGGCACAGGTACAACTCACGTTGTTCCCGCATCTCCGGGCCCGCAAGTGACCAGCCACTCTCGTTCTTTTACAACTCTGGGCAACCTCCGGCTTCGTCCTCCCGTCCCTTTGTGGTGAATTCCATCAGCAATTGCCGATCGTACTTTGAGCTGCTCTCCAAAAGCATCCAATCTTTGCCGTTCGACGATGTGGAGCGGGTTACGCAGATTTTGGTTCGCGCTTACGAGCAGCGGCATACCGTTTTCGTGTTCGGGAACGGTGGCAGCGCTGCGCTCGCGTCCCACTTTGCCTGTGATCTAGGGAAAGGCACCGTCAACGGTTCGCCAAAGCGATTTCGCGTCATGGCGCTGACGGACAACGTGCCCCTGATGACGGCATGGGCAAACGATTCAAAGTACGAGGACATCTTTGCAGAGCAACTGGCCAACTTCGCAGTGCCAGGCGATATTGCCTTCGCGATCAGTGGCAGTGGCAACTCGCCTAACGTGCTGAACGCTCTAAGAGTGGCAAAACAGGCTGGAGCCACTACCGTCGGACTTGGTGGATACCAAGGAGGTAAGATGCTCGCCTTGTGCGATGCATGCATCATTGTGCCGTGTGACAACATGCAGATTATTGAAGATTTGCACTTGTGCGTAGCACATTCGTTGTTCACCTGTATTCGCTCCAGCATCAGCCAAGTCGGCCATGCCGCCGCTGGACCGCATTTGGTGACGCGAACGGGAACCAGATGAATACGCGAAAGCTGGAATTCTGGATTTTGTTCGCAGATCTTGCGTGGATCGGTGGGGCTTTCTTCATTTCCGATCTCTTGCGATTCGGTTTTACTTGGACGGCCGATGAGCTTGTTTCCATTTATGCCCTATTGCCCTTTGCAATGTCAGCAGCACTTGTATGGACAGCATTGTCGCTTTTCATGCCGATGGACGGGTTTCGGGGAGGATGGAAATTCCCGACTGTCTTTTCCCATCTGCTGATTGGAATCTCCTGCACTCTCGCGGTGTTGTTGGCAATGGGGTACCTGACGCGCAGTTATGTGTCACGTCTAGCACTCGCGTATTTCGTCATTCTTTTGTTCTCGGGATGTCTAGCAATTCGCGTTGCAGCACGCACCATGCTTCGCTGGCGACATGAAGGTGGGGCTGTATGGCGAGTTGTAATCTTAGGCGGCGGACGCGTGGCTCAGGAAGTCGCCGCAAAAATTGAACAGCATCCGGAAATGCTCTGCAAAGTTGTGGGCCTGCTTTTTCCCGGTGAGGTCGGTGAAGATCTACTGCCCGGAAGCTCAGAGCTGCGCACGACGGGTTCGGCTACGCCACGGCAACTCTCGACGCTCGACATCACCGACCTCTTGCGGGAGTGCCGTGTGAATGAGGTCATTGTCGCGCTTTCTCACGCGCCCACGCCGGAGATCCGCACACTCATGGACCGCATTCGCGACATGGGAATTGCAACCAGTCTGGTTCCGCAGTCTTATGAGCTTTATGCGTCTCAGCCGAAACTCATCACGCTGGATGGATTGCCGCTTGTGCAACTGCGTGACCGTGGGCTTCGGAGACGGTATGTTGTTCTGAAAAGAGCCCTCGATCTTTCAATGGGGCTCCTGCTGGCCGCTCCCGCTGGGGTTGTTCTTGCCCTCGCGGCCGCCATCTTATTTGTGAAGAAGCGCCGAGCTTTTCGCTGGGAGACTCGTTGCGGTCAGTTTGGCACTCCATTTGAAATGTTGCGGCTGAATGTGGAACGACCAGTGCGTACGAATTCCAGGTTCGAACTTCTCCTGGAACATCTCAGTATCACAGAGTTGCCGCAGTTGTGGAATGTCCTATGCGGACACATGAGCCTTGTAGGTCCTCGGCCCGACCCCATTGTTTCGCTCAGCCATTACTCAGAATGGCACCAGCGGCGCCTCAAAGTGAAGCCGGGTATGACCGGTCTGGCGCAGGTTCACGGGTTACGCGAGTCCAGCGCCGCCGAGCAGAAGACCCGTTTTGATTTGCAGTATGTTGTTGATCCTTACTTGCTTTGGGATGTGTCGCTACTTTTGCAGACGGTATGGACGCTGCTCCTCAGACTCTTCCGCGCCGGTCCACGCCGCGGGACCTACAACCTAGATTGGAACGATGGCGTGAAGGACGATGTGATTTCGAATGCTCATAGTGCGCAGTCCAGTGCGGATTAGCTTTGGTGGCGGCGGGACCGATCTTCCGGCGTACTACCAGCAATATGGCGGGGCTGTGCTCAGCACCGCCATCAACAAATACTTCTACACGGTACTGGGCACTCGCTCAGACCACAGTATCCAGATAATCTCGTCGGACTTGCGTATTTGTGAAGGGTGGAGCGACTTCGCCGCCTTACGCATGGAGGATGGCGGACTGGAGATTCCCGTCGCCGCCCTGAAAGACCTCGGGCGTGAAGTATGCGTTGACCTGTTTCTGGCGTCCGAAATTCCGCCCGGAACGGGACTTGGTTCGTCGGCAAGCGTTTGTGTGAATGTCCTAAAAACGCTGACGAGTTATCTTCACATGCCGCTTTCGAAGCAGGATCTCGCGGAACGCGCCTTTCACGTCGCCCGCAACGTGCTGCAGCGGCACGTAGGGAAGCAGGATGAGTATGCGGCGGCCTTTGGCGGCCTGAATTTCATGGAGTTTTTGCCCGATGGCAGTTCTCGCGTGCAGCCAATCGATCCCGGACCAGCGATAGTCACTGAGTTGCAGAACAGTCTGATGCTGTTCTTTACAGGCGCTGCCCACCACTCTTGGAACATTCTTGCCGAGCAAGAGAAATCGACAGAACAGGGAAGCAGAAAGCCCATCGAGGCGCTGCACGAGATCAAGGGACTGGCTTACCGGATGCGGGATGCACTTCGCGCAGGCGATCTTCAGGGCTTCGCCGGAATGCTCGACGAGGGCTGGCGCGCGAAGAAACGGGTCTCGTCGAAAATTTCCAATTCGCGGATTGACATGCTTTATGAGCTGGCAACCCGCAATGGGGCCCTCGGAGGAAAGATCACGGGTGCCGGCGGCGGTGGCTTCCTGCTCTTATTCTGCGAACTCCAGCATCAGGAAAGCGTTCGACAAGCACTGGCAGGCGAAGGATTGAAGGAAATGATTTTTAATTTCGACTTCCAGGGAGCGCAGGTCGTCGTCAACGATCCCTTCATCGACAACGACGAGCACAGCGCCTCGCGCTGGACCTTCTTGCCGGTGGTCTCCTCGGCATGAAAGCCTTTTTACTTGCCGCTGGGCACGGCACGCGCCTGCGTCCCCATACCGATGAAACCCCGAAGTGCTTGCTGCCAATTCGTGGTGTTCCCATGCTGGAAATCTGGCTTGCATTGTGCCGGCGCTACGGAATCCATGACGTGCTGGTAAACACTCATGCGCACGCAGCAGCGGTGAAGGAATTCGTGGCGCAATGGACAGACGGCGTTCGCGTGACCGTTGTCGAAGAACCGGAACTCCAGGGCAGTGCGGGAACGCTGCTGGCGAACCGCAGCTGGGTACACGGCGAAGATAAGTTCTGGGTGTTCTACGCGGACGTGCTCACCAACACCAATCTTGCAACGATGCTGGCTTTTCACCAGGCCAAGACCGCAGCAACCTTGGGGCTGTATTCCGTTCTGGACCCGCAACGTTGCGGCATCGCCACACTGGACGGTTCCGGCACTATAGTAGATTTCGTGGAAAAGCCAGCTACTCCTTCTGGCAATTTGGCATTTGCCGGCTTATTGCTCGCGACCCAGCAGTTGCTCGATGAAATCCCGCAAAAGCGCGGTGCGGACGTTGGTTTCGATGTGCTTCCCCGGCTTAGAGGGCGCATGCGTGGATACAGCATTAAAGACTTTGTTCTCGACATCGGCACGCTGGAGAATTATGACTTCGCTCAGAAAGTGTGGCCGGGTATCGATATGCGCGATCCTGGGTAACCCATGGCTTCTGAGATCAATGCGATTGTTTTCGATATGGATGGCGTTCTCATCGACAGCCACCCAGTGCACCGCGCCGCCTGGCGAGAATTTCTGCGATCGCTGTCCCTAGATGTGGACCCCCAAGACTTGGAGTTTATTCTCGAAGGCGGCACTCGGGCCGACATTCTTCGCCATTTTCTTGGCGAGCTGCCGGAGGCGGAGTTGGCCGAATACGGCCGCCGCAAGGACGAGATCTTTCGCAGCCTGGAGGACCAAATCCGTCCCGCTCCGGGCGTGCTCGCATTCCTTGGCGAGCTTGAGCGAGCTGGGATGGCGCGAGCGGTGGCCACCTCCGCCAGTGAAATCCGCACCGCGTCAACGATCGAACGTATGGGGCTGGGTGGCTATTTTGACGCGGTAATCACCGCTGCCGACGTTGTCGCCGGCAAACCCAATCCTATGGTTTACCGGCTCGCCTGTAAGCGCATGAACGTGTGCACCGGCAGCGCCCTGGCATTTGATGACGCACCCGCCGGAGTTGTGGCGGCTCGGGCGGCGGGCCTGCGTTGTATTGGGGTGTCGAGCAACGGCGCGGCCCGATCACTTCTGGATGCCGGTGCAGAGTGCGTCATTGGTGGATTCACCGGATTTGCGCTCGATCTTGTTCTGGCGGAAAAGGATAGGAGCTCCGGTGTCCGTCGCCCTCCGACCCTCCCTGGCGCATCGGCGAACCCCCTCAGATAACGAATTCATAGGTGGAAACATCCAACCGTAAGTAGTTGCTTGCCACCGGGACTGCGGTTCGTGATCCCTTAGCCGTGACGATAACCTGCGCGACTATAATCACCGACACGGGTTAATACACGGATCAAGTATTACTGTTGAGGAGGAGATTGTTTTGAGAAAGCTATTAGTCTCGTTTGCCCTCTTGCTTGCCCTCACCTTTGGAACTAAACTTCATGCCCAGCAATTCGATGCTGCGCTGGGATTCGGAACCGTCAAGGCTCCTGCCGCTAGCAACGGTTTTCCATCAGAGAGCGGCGGGTTATACGTTAGCTTCAACGGGAACGTTCTGCTGTGGATGCATCACCACCTTGGAATTGGTGGCGAGGTCGCGTCGCGTGTCCACCAGGCGCCTTACTCTACCTCGTTCGGCACCCTCGGGTACCGTCCGATCTTCTACGATTTCAATGCGGTCGTCGGCGGCACATCGATGAAGAAGAAGATTGGCGGCGACATCATGGCTGGCATTGGTGGCAAAAACAATCGATTCTACTCAGGCAGCTACAATTGCGGTTTCACCGGCTGCACCAATTATCAGTCTGCTAACCACTTTGCGTGGCACTTCGGTGCCGACTTCCGTTATTACGTGTATGGGCATGCCTTCATCCGGCCCGAAGCCCATTACTACATCGTGCATAACGGTGGAGAGTTTTCCGGTTTCCAGGTCTTTAACAACACCAATGCCTCGCGTTATGCGATCTCCATCGGTTATTCGTTTATGCCAGGATTTTGAGGGCCAGTTCAGAAAGAAAACAACAAAGAGAGCCGAACTTGGCTCTCTTTTTTGTTGCTCGACGATGGCAAAATAAGAGCAGGAGGTAAGTGAGTGAGCGAAGCTTCGGCCCGCGACAACCCTACAGTCACTGGTGTTGGCTTCGGTACCAAACCAGAGCGGCGAACCGCTCCTGTCGACCCCTCACGCTTTTGCCCGAACTGCTCAAGCCAGCTCGTAGATAGCCGGTGCAAGCTCAAATGTCCGCAGTGTGGTTTCTACCTGAGCTGTTCCGATTTCTACTGAACTACTTCTCCAGAGTTGCGGTCATTGTGATCTTGGCGGCACTCAAGACCTTCGAAACCGGGCACCCCGCCTTTGCGTCTTCGGCCGCTTTCTGAAATGCGGAGTCATCAGCACCGGGGACCTTCGCTTTCACATCCAGGTGAATCGTGGTGATTGCCCAGCCGGAATCCAGTTTTTCCATCTTCAGATTCGCAGTCGTGTTGATGCTTTCCGGCGTAAGATTCGCGCCGCCCAACTGCGCCGACAATGCCATTGAGAAGCAGGATGCATGGGCAGCCGCGATCAGTTCCTCAGGGTTTGTGCCTGGCGCATTTTCAAACCGGGTTGTGAACGAATATGGCACGTGAGAAAACACGCCGCTGGGTACCGAGAACTCGCCTTTGCCATCCTTCAAACCGCCCTTCCACACTGCGCTTGCTTTGCGATCCATAATTGCTCTCCTTACAGTGATTGTCTGCTGTGAATTGGTAATTGTAGATGAAGCGGCGGGGCGCCGCGTTGCGCGGAGCCTGATTTCCGCGGTCACTCACCGCATAAAGAGCGCAGGGCTTTCCGCATTTCGCGATTGGTGCGGGCCGCGTCTTGCGATGCCGTGTCGATGAGTTGTGCCCAGCGGCGGCTGTTTGTGTCGAGTTTTGCATGACTGAGCAGGTAGCAGGCTTGCAGAATTGCTTCCAGCGAATTGCTGAGGTCGTGCGCCAGTGATCGCAGGTGCTTCACGTTCTGGTTTTCGACGGTAGTGGCTGACTCGGGGACAACAGGTTTTGGTTCTTTGGAATGAGCCGCAGATTTTCGCGTCGCCGACTTGCGCTGGGATGCTCGCATTCGATTGCTACCTGAGGCTGGAAGTTTGACACCCTCCGCCTGCCTTGTAGAATAGATGGCGTACTCTCTTCCATCAAGGCGGCTTCGGCCGCTCCGCAACGCAAGACACTTGCCATCGTGGCGGAATTGGCAGACGCGCATGGTTCAGGTCCATGTACCCGCA
>Ga0207693_10003388_pt1 | contig 13619 bp, 13 predicted proteins | sample LARL81metaG_FD_184347 | JGI IMG/M metagenome (GOLD analysis project Ga0207693, IMG submission 184347) | Corn, switchgrass and miscanthus rhizosphere microbial communities from Kellogg Biological Station, Michigan, USA - LAR L8-1 metaG... | ecosystem: Host-associated > Plants > Roots >...
GACCGGACAGCGTCACCGTGTATCCTGCGGAGGAACGAGCAACCCTTTAACGCCGGTCCCGTGAGGCCGGGAAGGGAGCATCGGATGGGCCACAACATGTTCGCCTCCTCGCGCGCCCGAGGGGGCGTTTCTCTATGACGGCCACGGTGATGACGGCCGACGACATCCGGCGCGCGCTGACCCGGATCGCACACGAGGTCCTCGAACGGGACAAGGGCGCCGACGACGTGGTTCTCGTGGGCATCGCCGACCGCGGCGACGACCTCGCTCGGCGGCTCGCCGCAGAGGTCTCCCGGATCGAAGGCGCCGAGGTGCCCGTCGGGGTTCTCGACATCACGTTCTATCGCGACGACATCGGCCTGCGCGCCGAGGCACCCGAGGTGCATGAGACGCGGATCAGGTTCGACGTCAGTGGCAAGGTCGTGGTGCTCGTCGACGACGTGCTGTACACGGGCCGGACGATCCGCTCCGCGATGGACGCGCTGATGGACCTCGGACGCCCGCGGAAGATCCAGCTGGCGGTCCTGGTGGACCGCGGGCATCGGGAGCTTCCGATCCGCGCCGACTTCGTCGGCAAGAACGTGCCGACCGGTCGCGACGACGACGTGCGCGTGCAGGTGAAGGAGCTCGACGGCGCCGATGCGGTGACGGTGCGCCGATCCGACGAAGGCGAGGGAAGCGCATGAACGAGCACCTGTTGTCGATGCACGACCTGACCGCCGGCGACGTCACGCGGATCTTGGACACCGCGGGGTCGTTCCGCGAGGTGGGGAGCCGCGTGATCAAGAAGGTCCCGGCCCTTCGCGGACGCACGGTCGTGAACCTCTTCCTGGAGAACTCCACGCGCACACGCATCAGCTTCGAGCTCGCGGCGAAGCGGCTGTCTGCCGACGTGATCAACTTCAGCGCAGGCGGGTCCAGCGTCGCGAAAGGGGAGTCGCTCAAGGACACCGCGCTGACGCTGCAGGCGATGGGCGCCGACGCCATCGTCGTGCGGCACTCCTCGAGCGGGTCGCCGCTGCAGCTCACGCGGTGGGTGGACGCGCACGTGCTCAATGCCGGCGACGGCACCCACGAGCACCCGACCCAGGCGTTGCTCGACCTCTACACGATGCGCGAGAAGCATGGGCGCCTCGACGGGCTGCGGGTCGCGATCGTCGGCGACGTGCTGCACTCGCGCGTCGCCCGGTCGCTCTCGATCGGCCTGGTCACCGTGGGCGCCGAGGTCACCTTGGTCGGGCCGCCGACCTTGATCCCGCCCGAGGCCCCCACGTGGGACGTGCAGGTGAGCTACGACCTGGACGGGGTGATCCCCAAGCTCGACGTCTGCTACATGCTCCGCGTGCAGCGCGAGCGCCAGCGGCTCGAGTTCTTCCCGAGCGTGCGGGAGTACGCGCGCCTGTTCGGCCTCACGAGCGACCGGGCGGCGATGCTGCCCGAGACCGCGCTGATCATGCACCCCGGCCCGATGAACCGCGGCGTCGAGATCGACTCCGACGTCGCCGACCAGCCGTCGTCGGTGATCGAGGAGCAGGTGACCAACGGGATCGCGATCCGGATGGCGTTGCTGTATCTGCTGCTGGGCAGCACCGGCGCGGGGGAGACCACATGAGCGAGCGCGTCGTCTTCGAACAGGCGCGGCTGGTCGATCCGCTCGCCGGCGTCGACGAGGTGCGCGACGTCGCGGTCGCCGACGGGGTGCTCGCGGCGGAGGCGCCCGCGGATGCCGAGCGGATCGACGCGCGGGGCCTGATCCTCGCGCCCGGACTGGTCGACCTGCATACGCATCTCCGCGAGCCCGGCGAGGAGCACAAGGAAACGGTCGCGACCGGAACGCGCGCGGCCGCGGCCGGCGGCTACACGGCGGTCGCCGCGATGGCCAACACCGACCCCGTGGCGGACAACGCCGCGATCGTGCAGGCGGTGCGCGACCTCGCGGCCGCCGCCGGCTCCTGCGACGTGTTCCCGGTGGGTGCGATCACGCGCGGCCTCGACGGCGAGGCGCTCGCGGAGATGGGAGAGATGGTCGAGGCCGGCGTGCGGGTCTTCTCCGACGACGGCAGGTCGGTACCGACCGCACGGCTGCTCCGCAACGCGCTGACCTACGCGAAGGCGTTCCCGGTCGAGGTCGTGCTCGCCGAACATGCGGAGGACGCCTCGCTCATCGAGGGCGGGCAGATCCACGAGGGTGCCCGGTCGGCGTCGCTCGGCCTCGCCGGCCGCCCCGCGGAGGCCGAGGAAGTGATCGTCGCCCGCGACATCGCGATCGCGCGTGCGTGCGGCGGGCGGCTGCACCTGTGCCATCTGTCGTCCGCGCGTGCGGTCGACGTCGTCCGCCGGGCGAAGGCGGAGGGCGTGCGCGTGACCGCCGAGGTGACGCCGCACCACCTGGTCGGCACCGACGACGACCTCGTCACCTACGACACGAACAAGAAGATGAATCCACCGCTGCGCACCGCAGAGGACCGCGACGCGCTCCGGGCGGCGCTCGCCGACGGCACGATCGACGCGATCGCGACCGACCACGCGCCCCACGCGGTGGAAGAGAAAGACCTCGAGTTCGACCTGGCGCCTCCGGGCACCATCGGGCTCGAGACCGCGCTCGCGGTCGTGCTCACCCATCTCGTCGAGCCGGGTGTCTTGACCTTGCTGCGCGCGATCGAGACCCTCGCATCCGCGCCGGCGCAGATCCTCGGCGCCGCCGACCACGGCGGTCCGCTCGAACCCGGCCGGCCGGCGAACCTCGTGGTCTTCGACCCGGGGGCCGAGTGGACCGTGGAGGCGCCCTTCGCATCCAAGGCCCGCAACAGCGCGTTCATGGGGGAGCGGCTCCGTGGCAGCGTGCGCTACACGATGCTGCGCGGGGCGTTCACGGTCGCGGACGGGAAGCCGACCCGATGACGGGTGCCGCTCCCGCACTCCTCGCGCTCGAGGACGGCACCGTCTTCCACGGCTCGGCGTTCGGCGCGGAGGGCGAGTCGTTCGGCGAGGCGGTCTTCAACACGGGGATGGCGGGGTACCAAGAGGTCCTCACCGACCCGTCCTACGCGCGGCAGATCGTGACGATGACCGCGCCGCAACAGGGCAACTACGGCGTGAACGACGAGGACCCGGAGAGCTGGCAGGTGCAGGTGGCCGGGTTCGCCGTGCGCGAGGCGTCGCGGCGCGCGAGCAGCTGGCGCGCGCAGGCGACGCTCGGCGACGCGCTGGCGGGCGCCGGCGTGGTCGGCATCGAGGGGATCGACACGCGGGCGTTGACGGTCCGGTTGCGCACGGCGGGCGCGATGCGGGCCGGTGTTTCCACCGTCGACCTCGACGCCGCGTCGCTCGTCGAGCGCGTCCGCGCCGCCGACGGGATGGAGGGCGCCGATCTGGCCCGCACCGTGAGCACGCCGTTCGCGTACGACGCGAGCGATCTTGTGGGGCCGCCCGACCCGACGCTCGGGCCGGTGTTCCGCGTGGCGGCGTACGACTTCGGGATGAAACGGAACATCCTGCGGCGGCTGGCGGCCTGCGGGATCGCCACGACCGTGTTCCCGGCGGAGACGCCGGCGGCCGAGATCGCGGCCGGCGGCTACGACGGCGTGTTCCTCTCCAACGGTCCGGGCGACCCTGCGGCCACCGCGTACGGGATCGCCGCGACGCGTGAGCTGCTCGGCAAGGTGCCGATCTTCGGGATCTGCCTGGGGAGCCAACTGCTCGGGCTCGCGCTCGGCGGCCGCACCTACAAGATGCCGTACGGCCACCGGGGCGTGAACCAGCCGGTGCGCGACCTCGCGACCGGCACGGTCGAGATCACCAGCCACAACCACGGGTTCGCGGTGGACCCGGCGTCGTGGGCGCGCGACGCCGATGGGTTCGCGCAGACCGACTACGGACGTGTGTCACTGAGCCACTGGAACCTGAACGACGGCACGCTTGAAGGGATGCGGTGCCTGGATGTACCCGCGTTCGCGGTGCAGTACCACCCGGAGGCCGCGCCCGGGCCGCACGACGCCCGGTACCTGTTCGATGAGTTCCGCGCGCGCATGGGTGGGAACGGCTGATGCCGCGGCGCGACGACATCCAGAAGATCCTGGTGATCGGCTCGGGACCGATCGTGATCGGCCAGGCGTGCGAGTTCGACTACTCGGGGACGCAGGCGTGCAAGGTGCTCCGTGCCGACGGCTACGAGGTCTCGCTCGTCAACTCGAATCCGGCGACGATCATGACCGACCCCGCGTTCGCGGACCGGACCTACATCGAGCCGCTCACGCCGGCGTCGGTCTTGCAGATCATCGAACGCGAGAAACCGGACGCGTTGTTGCCGACCCTCGGCGGCCAGACCGGACTGAACGTGAGCGTTGCGCTCGCGGAGGCCGGGGAGCTGGACCGCCTCGGGGTGCGCATGCTCGGCGCGTCGCTCGAGGCGATTCGGACCGCCGAGGACCGCAGCGGCTTCAAGCAGGCGATGCTCGCGGCCGGGCTCGATGTGCCGAAAGCCGGCGTCGCGCACACGCTCGATGAAGCGCTCGCGCTCGGAGACGAACTCGGGTATCCGCTGATCGTGCGTCCCTCCTTCACGCTCGGCGGCGGCGGCAGCGGGTTCGCGCACGACCGCGCGGAGCTCGCCGCGGTTGCGGCGTACGCGCTCGCGAGCAGCCCGGTGACCGAGATCCTCGTCGAGGAGTCGATCGTCGGATGGAAGGAGTTCGAGCTCGAGGTGATGCGCGACGGCGCCGACAACGCCGTGATCGTGTGCTCCATCGAGAACCTCGACCCGATGGGGGTGCACACCGGCGACTCGATCACGGTCGCCCCACAGCAAACCTTGACCGACCGCGAGTATCAGACGATGCGCGACGCCGCGATCCAGGTGCTCCGCGTGATCGGCGTCGAGACCGGCGGGTCCAACGTGCAGTTCGCCGTCGATCCCGCCACCGGCCGGCAGGTCCTGATCGAGATGAACCCACGCGTGTCGCGCTCGAGCGCGCTCGCGTCGAAGGCCACCGGATTCCCGATCGCGAAGATCGCCGCGCTGCTCGCCGTCGGGTACCGGCTCGACGAGATCATGAACGACATCACCGGCGAGACGCCCGCGGCCTTCGAGCCGACGCTGGACTACGTCGTCGTGAAGATCCCGCGGTTCGCGTTCGAGAAGTTCCCCGAGGCCTCGCCGGTGCTGTCCTCCACGATGAAGTCGGTCGGGGAGACGATGGCGATCGGACGCACGTTCACCGAGGCGCTCGGCAAGGCATGGCGCGGCATCGAGAAGGGCACGCTGGACCGGACGTGGGGCGGCGGTGGCGACGGCGACTCGCTCGACGTGCCGGGCGAGACCCGGCTACACGCCGTGGCCGATCGCCTCGCGGCGGGCGACTCGATCGAGGAGGTGGCCGCCGCGTCGCAGATCGATCCGTGGTTCGTCGACCGGATCGCGGCGGTCGTCGAGGGGAACGAGGCGATGCGCGACCGGTCGCTGCACACGCTTGGCGCGGCCGACCTGCTCGAGGCCAAGCGCCTCGGCATCTCCGATACGCGCATCGGAGCGTTGACCGGCGCGAGCGATGCCGCGGTGCGGCGCCATCGCGACGCGCTCGGTGTGCAGCCGGTGTTCAAGACCGTCGACACCTGTGCGGGGGAGTTCCCGGCGCGCACGCCCTACCACTACTCCACCTATGAACACACGACCGAGGTCACGCCGGCCGAGCGTCCGCGCGTCATCATCCTCGGCGCCGGGCCCAACCGGATCGGGCAGGGGATCGAGTTCGACTACACGTGCGTGCACGCCGCGTACGCGCTCGAGGAGGCGGGGTTCGAATCGGTGATGCTCAACTCGAACCCGGAGACCGTCTCGACGGACTACGACACATCGAGCCGCTTGTATCTCGAGCCGTTGGCCGCCGAGGACGTGCTCGCGGTGTGCACTGCCGAGCAGCCGGTCGGCGTGATCGCGCAGTTCGGCGGCCAGACCCCGCTCGGACTCGCCCGCACGCTGCAGGAAGAGGGCTACACGATCTTGGGCACCGGCCCAGAGGCGATCGACCTCGCGGAGGACCGCGGGAAGTTCGCCGGGGTCCTGCACGAGCTGGAGATCCCGGCGCCGCCGCACGGCGAGGCGCGGACGATCGCCGAGGCGCGGGCGATCGCAGACCAGATCGGGTACCCGGTCGTGGTGCGCCCGTCCTACGTGCTCGGCGGCCGCGCGATGGAGATCGTGTACGACGACGACGAGCTCGAAGGGTTCGTCCGTACCGCAGCCGACGCCTCGCCGGATCATCCGGTGCTGATCGACCGCTTCCTGGAGGGGGCGATCGAGGTCGACGTCGACGCCGTCTGTGACGAGGACGGCGGCGTGTTCATCGGCGCGGTGATGGAGCACATCGAAGAGGCGGGCGTGCACTCGGGCGACTCGAGCTGCCAGATCCCGCCGGCGACCCTGTCGGACGACGAGCTCGACACGATCGAGGACATCGCGACGCGCCTCGCGCGCCGGCTCGGGGTGGTCGGGTTGCTCAACCTCCAGCTCGCGGTCAAGGACGAGCGGATCTGGGTGCTGGAGGCGAACCCGCGCGCGTCGCGGACGGTGCCGTTCGTCTCGAAGGTCGTCGGCGTGTCGCTCGCGCGGGTCGCGACGCTCGTGCTCACCGGGCGCTCGATCGCCGACCTTCGCACCGCGGGCGTCGTGCCGCACGACCCGCATCACTACCGGCGGCTGCCGTACACGAGCGTGAAGGCCGCGGTGCTGCCGTTCGGCCGGTTCCCCGGCGTCGACACGGTGCTCGGGCCGGAGATGAAGTCGACCGGCGAGGTGATGGGGATCGACGCCGACCCCGGGATGGCGCTCGCCAAGGCGATGGTCGCCGCCGGTCATGCGCTGCCGACGACCGGCTCGGTGTTCGTGAGCGTCGCGAACCGCGACAAACGCGCGATCGTGTTCCCCGCGCGGCGGCTCGCCGACCTGGGGTTCCGGTTGCTCGCCACGAGCGGGACCGCCGGTGTGCTCGAGCGCGCCGGCATCGCGGTGGAACGCGTCGCGAAGGTGAGCGAGGGCGAGGACAACGTCGTGGATCTGATCCGCGCCGGCGCCGTCGACCTGGTGATCAACACGCCATTCGGCCGCGCGCCGCGCTCCGACGGCTCGTTCATCCGGACCGCATCCGCGTCGGTCGGGGTGCCGTGCATCACGACGCTGCCGGGCGTGTTCGCGGCCGTGCGCGGGATCGAGGCGCTCCGCGGCGAGCCGACGGAGCCGCGGTCGATCCAGGAACATCACGCGGCGGTCGCCGACCGGCCCGCGCAAGCGCGGCTGTCGTTCGAGGCCGCGGCTGCCGCCGGCGCGACGGCCGATGATGCGGAAGGGCCGGCCGCATGAAGCGGGTGCGCGCCGAGATTTTGTCGACCCGCCGCCTCGGCGCCTATCAATCGTTGACGCTCGTCGCGCCCGAGATCGCGGAGCGGGCGAAACCGGGCCAGTTCGTCGCCGTGGCGATGCCCGACGACCGCGACTTCCTGTTGCGCCGCCATCTGACGATCCACCAGTCGTCGCGACGCGGGGGGTGGGCAGGCACACTCGAGTTCGTCGTCGATCCCGCCGCAGGGCCCGGCACCGCGTGGCTCTCGGACCTGCGTGCCCACGGCTTCCTCGACGTGATCGGGCCGCTCGGTACCCCGTTCTCCTATCCGAAGCGCCTGACGAGCTGCCTGTTGATCGGCGAAGGGCGTTCGGTCGCGGGGCTCTACTTCCTGGCACAGGAGCTCGGCGCGCGCGGCAAGCGCGTCGACATGGTGATCGGCGGCTCGACCCTCGACGCGGTGTTCAAGCCGATCGAGGCCAAGCGCCTGTCGCAACTCGTGACGGTGGTGACCGATGACGGCACGCTCGGAGAAGCCGGCACCGTGATCGACGCCGTCGAGCCGGCGCTGGATCGCGCACCGATCGAGGTCGTGTACGCCGCAGGGAAGGTGCCGCTCCTGTCCGCCGTCGCGGCGATCTGTCGCGCGCGGAAGCTGCCCGCGCAGGTCGCCGTCGAGGAGCGGATGGGCTGCGGATACGGACTGTGCGGCACGTGCGCGGTGCCGGTCGCGTCGAAGGACGGCACGACCTGGGGACACGTGCGCGCGTGTGTCGACGGGCCGGTGTTCAACCCGGCGCGGGTCGTCTGGGACCGGTGGCGCGCCACGGGCGCGACCGAAGCGATCTCGAAGGACGCGCCGTGATGGCGAGCACCCGCTCGATCGGAGTGGACGTCGCCGGTGTCGCGCTGGCGACGCCGGTATTGATCGCGTCTGGGTGTGCGGGCACCGGCAAGGAGCTGCAGGGTCTGGTCGATCTGCGCCGCGTGGGCGGCGTCGTCTCGCGCACGATCACCGTTGAGCCGCGCGAGGGGTCCGCACCGCCGCGGATCGTCGAGTCGGCGGCGGGCGTCGTCTGGGACACCGGTCTGCAGAACCCCGGGATCGACGCGTTCGTCGCGACCGAGCTGCCGGCCCTCGCGGCGGCGTCGCCGGTGTTGGTGTCGATCGCGGGCGGAACGCTCGAGGAATACGTGCGGGTCACCGGCGTCTTGCAGGGCCGTGCCGGCGTGGCCGCGATCGAGGTGCATCTCTCGGCTCCCGACCGCGAGCTCGAACGGCCGGTGATCGGCGCGCACGCCGACCGGGTGACCGAGGTCGTCGGGGCGGTCGCTCGCATGTCGCTCGTCCCGGTGTTCGCGAAGCTTCCCGGCGGGGTCGACGTCGTCCCGCTCGCGGTCGCCGCGGCGCGAGCCGGCGCGTCGGCGCTGACGCTCTGCGCGTCGCCGCCGGCGCTCGCGATCGACGCCTCGGCGCAGCGGCCCGCGCTCGGCGCCTCCGGTGGATGGCTGTCCGGTCCCGCGCTCAAGCCGATGACGCTCCGCGCGGTCGCCGAGGTCCATCGCGCTCTCCCGCGGATGCCGATCGTTGCGAGCGGTGGGATCCGCACGGCGGGCGACGCGGTGGAAGCGATGCTCGCCGGCGCGTCGGCCGTCCAGGTGGGCACCGCGACGCTCGTCGACCCGGCCGCGCCGGTCACGATCGCGAAGGGGATCGTCGCCGAGTTGCAGCGGCGAGCCGTCGCCTCGCCGGCCGACCTCCGCGGCGTCGTGGAGATCGGCACGCCGGCATCCGTCCAGGAGGAACAGCGCGCATGATCCCTCGCCCCGAGACCCCGATCGCGCTGGCGCTCGACGTCTCTGATCTCGATACCGCGGAACGGCTCGCCCGCGATCTCGCCGGCGAGGTCGGCCTGTTGAAGGTGGGTCTCGAGCTCAGTTGGGCCCATGGCCCCGAGGCGGTCCGTCGCATCGGCGCTCACGGCCCGGTGTTCGTCGATTGCAAGCTCCACGACATCCCGAACACGGTCGAGCGTGCGAGCGCGAACATCGCACGGCTGGGCGTCGCGATGCTGAACGTGCATGCGCTCGGCGGCGACGCGATGATGCGCGCCGCGGTCCAGGGCGCACAGCGCGGCGCGGACGAAGCAGGTGTCGAGCCGCCGCTCGTGATCGCGGTGACGGTGCTGTCGTCGATCGGCGGCGACGAACTCGCAACGCCGGCGTCCCTCGCATGGGAGGCGAAGCAAGCCGGGCTGGACGGCGTCGTCGTGTCCGGCGAGGACGTGCGCGACGTGCGCGACGTCTGCGGCGAGGCGTTCTGTCTCGTCGTGCCGGGCATCCGTCCCGCCGGCACGAACGGTCACGATCAGGTGCGCGTGCTCACGCCGCGCGAAGCGATCGAGCGCGGCGCCGATTACCTCGTCGTCGGCCGCGCGATCACCGCGGCGCCCGATCCCGTCGGCGCGGCGCGGGCGATCGGTCGCGACGCGCGATGAAACCTGCAGGTCACGGCATCCGGAGCGTTTGTCCCGTCTCGGACGCCGTGCGTATACTCCCCGGCGTTCTCGCACCGTCCCTCGACACCGAAGGAGATCGTTCATGGCGCTTCCGACGCTTACCCCGGAGCAGCGTGCCGACGCACTGAAGAAGGCGGCAGCCGCGCGCAAGAAGCGCGCAGAGGTCAAGGGGGAGCTCAAGTCCGGCAAGCGCACGCTGGCCGATCTGCTCAAGAAGGCCGACAAGGACGACACCCTCGGCAAGATGAAGGTCTCGACGGTGCTCGAGTCGCTGCCCGGTGTCGGCAAGGTGCGCGCGCAGAAGATCATGGAGGAGCTCGACATCTCCGCGACGCGTCGGATCCGCGGATTGGGCAGCAAGCAGCGCGAACTGTTGCTCACGAAGTTCGGCAAGAAGTAGCGAGGCGCGCGTGCATCGAGGCACGCTGATCGTCCTCGCGGGCCCCTCCGGGGTCGGGAAGGGAAGCGTCGTTGAGCGCCTCCGCTCCCGAGATCCGGAGGGGCTCGCGCTTTCCATCTCCGCGACGACACGCCCGATGCGGCCGGGGGAAACCGACGGCGTCGACTACCAGTTCGTCGACGACGCCGGGTTCGACCGCATGGTGGAGCGCGACGAGCTGCTCGAGTGGGCGGAGGTCTACCGAGGCCGCCGGTACGGCACGCCGCGTCCGTTCGTGGAGCGGACCTTGGGCGAGGGCACCGACGTGATCCTCGAGATCGACGTCCAGGGGGCGGCGCTCGTCCGGGCCCAAGCGCCCGATGCGGTCTTGATCTTGCTCACGCCGCCGTCGATGGAGGCCCTCGAGGCGCGCCTGCGGGGCCGGGCCACGGAGGACGAGGCCAGCATCGCCGAACGGATGGCGGAAGCCGTCCACGAGCTGGAGCAGGGGGACTGGTTCGATCACGTGGTCGTGAACGATGAGGTGGGGCGGGCCACCGACGAGGTCGCTGCTATCATCGAACGGTCACGCACCCGCTGACCTGCGGTTCCCCAGCGACAGGAGTGCATCCCGATGATCGAACCCAAGATCGACGACCTGCTTGCCGCCGTCGACTCCAAATACACGCTCGTGATCGTGGCCGCGAAGCGGGCGCGCGAGATCAACTCGTATTACAGCCAGCTCGGCGAGGGCCGCGGCGAGTTCGTGCCGCCGCTCGTCGAGACCGGCCTGCGGAACAAGCCGCTGTCGATCGCCCTCGAGGAGATCGCCGAGGGCAAGATCTCCTACGAGCGCCCCGAGGAGATCGTCGAGGTCGACTGACGTGACGGGCCTGGCCGGCCGTCGCGTGTTGCTCGGTGTCTGCGGCGGGATCGCCGCGTACAAGGCCGCCTACCTCGCCCGTGCGCTCCGCGCCGACGGCGCGGACGTCACCGCCGTCCTCACCGCCTCGGCCACCCGATTCGTCGGTGTCGAGACCTTCGCCGGTCTGACCGGCAACCCCGTCCTTCCGTCGCTCTGGGACGCAGGTGGAACCGTCGTCCACGTCGACCTGGCGCACGCCGCCGACGTGCTGGTGATCGCGCCGGCGACCGCCAACATGCTCGCCAAGCTCGCGCATGGGCTGGCCGACGATCTGTTGAGCGCCGCCGCCCTCGAGTTCCGTGGACCGGTGGTCGTCGCGCCCGCGATGCATACCGGCATGTGGTCCAGCCCCGCGACCCAGGCCAACGTCGCAACGCTCGCCGCGCGCGGCGTTCGGTTCGTCGGACCCGTCGACGGCGCGCTCGCGCATGGTGACGAGGGCGCAGGCCGCTTCGCAGACCCGGACGACATCGTCGAGGCCGTGCGCGCGGTGGCCTCGGACCTTCCCGCCACCGCGGCGCCGCTCGCCGGACGTCGCGTCGTGATCACCGCCGGCCCGACGCACGAGCCGATCGACCCCGTGCGATTCGTGGGCAATCGCTCCTCCGGCAAGATGGGCGTGGCGATCGCCACCGAGGCCCTCGCGCGCGGCGCCTCGGTCGTGCTCGTGCTCGGCCCGGGCACCGTGTCGCCGCCCGCCGGCGTCGACGTGATCGGTGTCGAGACGGCCGAGGAGATGCGGACCGCGGTGCTCGCGCATGCAGACGCCGACGCGTTCGTGATGGCCGCCGCCGTTGCCGACTTCCGTCCGAAGGTGGCCGCGGACCGGAAGCTGAAGAAGGATCAGGGCGTCCCGGATCTGGTGTTCGAGCCGACGCCCGACATCCTGCGCGAGATCGCCGCCGCTCGACGTCCGGGACAGGTGATCGTCGGGTTCGCCGCGGAAACGGATGACGTCGAGGCCGCCGGACGGGCCAAGCTCACCGATAAGCAACTGGACCTGCTCGTCGCGAACGCGGTCGGCCGTCCGGCGACCGGGTTCGGAGCCGACACGAACGACGCGGCGATCCTGGGTGCGAGCGGCGACGACACGCCCTTGCGTACCTGGACGAAGACCGAGCTCGCGAGGGCACTCTGGGCCCGCGTTGCCGCCCTGTGGAACGACCGCCCGTAGCGTCGTGGCGGGTGTCCTCGGGCACCGGTAGACTCGGCCGATCATGAGCACGGGCTACCTCTTCTCGTCCGAATCCGTCACCGAAGGCCACCCGGACAAGCTCGCGGACCAGATCAGCGACGCGGTCCTGGACGCGATGCTGGAACAAGACGCGCAGAGTCGTGTCGCGTGCGAAACGCTCGTCACGACCGGTGTCGTGTTCGTTTCCGGCGAGATCACGCTCGCGAAGGGGTGGGTCGATATCCCGTCGGTCGTGCGCCGCACGATCACCGAGGTCGGCTACACCGACGCGAAGTTCGGGCTCGATGGCGAGACCTGCGGCGTGGTGACGGCGATCCAGGAGCAGTCGGCCGACATCGCGATCGGCGTGGACCACGCGCTGGAGGAACGGCAGGACCACTCGGGCGATGACCTCGACCATCAGGGCGCGGGCGACCAGGGCATGATGTTCGGCTACGCCTGTCGTGACACCGACGAGTTGATGCCGATGCCGATCGCGATGGCTCATCGCCTGTCCAGGCGGCTCTCCGACGTCCGCAAAGCGGGCGTCGTTCCGTATCTGCGTCCCGACGGCAAGAGCCAAGTGTCGATCGAGTACGTCGACGGCAAGCCGGTCCGCGTCGACACCGTGCTGATCTCCGCACAGCATCGTGAGGAGGTCGACGTCGAGACGTTGCTCCGGCCCGACGTCGAGGCCGAGGTGATCGACCCGGTGCTCCGCGAGTTCCCGGAGCTGTCGACCGACGGCGTGCGCGTGTTGGTCAACCCGACCGGCCGCTTCGAGATCGGCGGCCCCAAGGCCGACACGGGCCTCACCGGCCGCAAGATCATCGTCGACACGTACGGCGGCATGGCACCGCACGGCGGCGGCGCGTTCTCGGGCAAGGACCCGACGAAGGTCGACCGCTCGGCCGCCTACATGGCGCGGTACGTGGCGAAGAACGTCGTCGCCGCCGGCCTCGCCGAGCGGTGCCAGTTGCAGGTCGCGTACGCGATCGGCACGGCGCACCCGGTCTCGCTGATGATCGAGACGTTCGGCACGGCGACCGTCGATCCCGAGCACGTCGAGAAGGCCGTGTGGGAGATCTTCGATTTCCGGCCGGCGGCGATCATCCGCGACCTCGATCTGCGGCGGCCGATCTACGCCGAGACGGCGGCCTACGGCCACTTCGGCCGCAAGGAGTTCCCGTGGGAGGCCACCGATCGCGTCGACGCGCTCCGCAGCGCCGTCGGCGCCTGAGGTCCTCGCCGGGCCGGTCGCGGTCTGCATCGACCGGCCGCTGCTCGC
>Ga0207693_10003389_pt1 | contig 13619 bp, 13 predicted proteins | sample LARL81metaG_FD_184347 | JGI IMG/M metagenome (GOLD analysis project Ga0207693, IMG submission 184347) | Corn, switchgrass and miscanthus rhizosphere microbial communities from Kellogg Biological Station, Michigan, USA - LAR L8-1 metaG... | ecosystem: Host-associated > Plants > Roots >...
CGGACATTGGCGGTGGCCTGTACAACGAGAACTGCTTCAATGTTCCCGAAGTCATCAAGTGGGTCTACACGCAGAAGAAACCGCTGCAGGAATTTCCCGGCGGTGGCGCCAAGATGAGCGCACGCGACGTCCTCTTCCAGCCCTGCGAAGTCGTCATACCTGCGGCCATCGAGAACCAGATCACCGAGCAGAATGCCCACCAGGTTCAGGCCAAAATTCTCTGCGAAGGCGCAAATGGCCCCACAACTTGGCAAGCAGATGCTATCATCGACACTAAGGGCATCTTTACCGTTCCTGACATCCTCGGCAACGCCGGTGGTGTCACCGTCAGTTACTTCGAATGGGTGCAAGATCGCCAGGGGTTCTTCTGGCGCGAAAGCGAAGTGAACGAGCGCCTGTTTGACGTCATGGACCGGGCTTTCGATGAAGTCGTTCGCTACGCCGAGCTTCACCGCGTGAATAACCGCATTGCGGCCTACATGCTGGCTATTGACCGTGTGGCTACGGCTCTCAAGTTGCGCGGCATTTACGCGTAATTTGCTCTTGGCTTTCGCTACGGCGAAGCGTACTCTCTCTGCAAGTTGTCTCAAATTCGGTTGCACCGTTTGGATTGATACTCTTAGGCCGCGGAAAGGAGTCCGTACCGTGCCTTCGGACTCGACAGCCGGAATTCGCGCTAGAAACGAAGAACAGCACCGCCACGACCTTTGCCTCATCGGCCGCTGGATGTACGAACGCGGTTACATTGTTGCCGGTGAGGGCAACTTGTCTGTCCGCCTCGACGCCGACCGCATCCTCACTACTCCCACCTGTATCAACAAAGGTATGATGACGCCCTCCGATCTGGTGGTCATGGATATGGAAGGCCGCCATCTTCAGGGCGACCGCAAGATTTCTTCCGAAGCCGGAATGCATCTCCTCTTCTATCGCATGCGTTCCGACGTGCAAGCTGTTTGCCATGGTCATCCGGCCACCGCCACCGGTTTTGCCGTTGCAGGTCAAGGCCTCGATCAAGCCTTGCTTCCTGAAGTGGTTGTTTCCTTGGGCAAGATTCCTCTCGTTCGCTATGCCACGCCCGGCACCCCCGATCTCAGCGCCGTTCTTGAACCCTACGTCCCGCACTACGACGCTCTTTTGCTGGCTAATCACGGCGCGGTAACCTGTGGGCCGGATCTGCTTACCGCCTTCTTTCGTATTGAAGTCGTGGAGCACTTTGCAAAAATCACCCTCGCTGCCAGGCTTGCCGGTGAACCGCAACTGCTTTCCACCCGCGAAGTCGCTAAGCTGATGGCCGCGCGAGCCCGCTATCACGTCACTCCTCCTCCCGGAGGAGGTGCCGAGCTTCCCGAAACTTGCGACAACGGTGAGAACACTACCGACGAAGTCACTCTCACGCGTTCTGAACTTGACGCCTTGGTGGACGAGGCTGTCCGCAAAGATCGCGCTCGTCGCTAACTGTCCACATCTCCTCTCTCGCGTTCCCTCGCTTCTGTGCCTTCCATTTTCCTTCTCGCATCCAATTCTTGCGGGTAGGAAAGGCCCGCCAAAATGAAAGAACGAATTGACTACCAGAAATTTGCTCACGAAGCGCTGCACTCTTTGCTTGCCATCGAACGCTACCTCGCCGGTAGCGGCATTGACCCCAAATTGCTCCATCTCATCAAACTTCGCGCTTCGCAGATCAATGGTTGCGCCTTTTGCATCGATATGCACTCCAAAGACGCTCGCACCGCCGGTGAAACCGAACAGCGCCTCTATGAGCTGAACGCCTGGCGCGAGACCCCGTTTTATTCAGAGCGCGAGCGCGCCGCACTGGAATGGACCGAAGCGCTCACCTTGATTTCCCAGACCCATGCTCCCGACGACGTTTTCGAGCGTGTCAGCGCCCATTTCTCCGAAAAGGAAATTGTCGACCTCACCTACGCCATCGCCAACATCAACACATGGAACCGCCTGGCCATCGCCGTTCGAGCTGTTCCCGGCACGTACCAGCCTGCCAAAAAGACCGCCACCGTCTCCTAGCCAGCGCTTGCTGTTTTTCATGCGTCGAGGAATAATCCCGGCGGTTCCTCGTCGCACTGCCTTTTCAGGACAGGTAATGGTCGTTCTCTTCGTTCTGTTTGGTTCGCTGCTTTTCTTTCGCGCGCTCGGCGCTCTGGGCATTTCCGTCTTCGACAGTTGGCCTGCCTCCACCCGCTTTGCCCTTGCTGTCATGTTCCTCTTCACGAGTTCTGCGCACTTCAATAAATTCCGGCACGACCTGGCCCGCATGATGCCTGCGATTTTTCCGCGCCCCATGGCATCGGTCTACTTCACTGGAATTTGCGAAATCCTCGGAGCCATTGGAATTCTCGTACCGCAAACCCGCTCCCTCGCCGGACTCTGCCTGGTTGTTTTTCTTCTGGCCATCTTGCCGGCCAACATCAAGGCCGCTCGCCAACATGTCACCATCGCCGGCAAGCCTGCCACGCCTGTTTGGTACCGCATTCCCATGCAGATTCTCTTCATTGCGCTCCTGTGCTGGACCACGGAACCGTGGCGCTTGTGGCGTTAAACGTAACGTCTTTTCGGGGGATCGCAATGTGTGGGTCAATGGATGCGGAATATCACCACTGTTTGTAACTCGCTATTCCGCAAACTCCAAATTCACCGGCTTACTCGGCAGCTTGTTCTCGTTCATGTTGGTCGGTACATCGGCTCCCACAATCTGCCTCAAAATTGACGGCAAGTCCGTAGCCACGCAAACGATGGAAAACAACATTCCCTCATCCTGCAGTGGGACGAAAACTTCGATGTCGGCGCCGATACCGGCACGCTTGTGGACGACCAGGACTATCAAGTGCTCTTCGCATTCAACGGCAAAATCGCCAAGCTCACTCTCACCATCGACCGGCCACAATTGACTCCGGCCGATAGCGAGAAGCTGAAGGAAGCTCAACGAAACAACAAGTCCAGCGAATGACTGCAGCAGCCGCGTTGACACCGCCAACCCAACGCGGCAATACTGACGAGCGATGATTGGACTGCTGCGCGGAAGGCTGCTGGAGAAGCGGCCGAATCAAGTCATCCTGGATGTGGGCGGCGTCGGCTATCTCGTGGCCGTTCCTCTCTCGACTTTCGCGGCGCTTGGTGAACTCCACGCCGAGGTGACCTTGCTGATTCACACCCATGTGCGCGAAGACGCGTTGGCGCTCTATGGTTTCCTCTCGGCGCGCGAAAAGCATTTCTTCGAGTTGCTTCTCGGTGCCTCCGGCGTCGGCCCCAGCCTGGCCCTCAAAATTCTTTCGGGCATGAACGTCGAGGAACTGGTCCCGGCGATCCGCACTGGCGATCTCGTCCGCCTGACGAAAATTCCCGGCGTCGGCCGTAAAACTGCCGAGCGTATCATTGTCGAGCTGAAAGACAGGCTTGAGGCCATCGCCAAAGAAGTGGACAAGCCCACTGCTCCTTCTCCCGCCGGCGCCGAAGCCGACGTGAAGTCTGCGCTCGTGAATCTGGGCTACGACGAGCGCACCGTCGACAGTGCCGTATCGCAAGCCAAGCGCGAAGCGGGCACATCTAATTTTGAGAAATTGTTGCGCGTGACACTCGCCGTTCTCAGCGCGCCGAAGCCATAAGCAAAGGACACGCAAAAAAAGATGCCGGACTTCACCCCCAAAAAAGCCATGGCCCGCCGCAGCGACGAAAATCCTGAGCGCTCCTCTCGCATCGTTTCTGGCGCCCCTTGGGACGACGACGCGCGCATCGACGCCAGCGTTCGCCCCAAGCGCCTCGACGAATATATCGGCCAGAAGCGTGTCAAAGAAAATATTGCCATCGCTCTCGAAGCCGCTCGCAACCGCGGCGAGGCTCTCGATCACGTGCTGCTCTACGGCCCCCCGGGCCTTGGCAAGACCACCCTCGCGCAAATCATCGCCAACGAATTGAATGTGCCCATTAAGACCAGCGCCGGCCCTCTTCTCGAACGCAAAGGCGACCTGACCGCGATTCTCACTTCCCTCGAAGCCAAAGAGGTTTTCTTCCTCGACGAAATTCATCGCCTGCAGCCCGCCGTCGAAGAAGTTCTCTATCCGGCCATGGAAGATTTTCGTGTCGACCTCATCATTGGCCAAGGTCCCGGCGCCCGCATTCATCCGTTTCCCCTCAGCCATTTCACCCTGATTGGCGCCACCACGCGCGCCGGCCTCATTACCGCGCCTCTGCGCTCCCGCTTCGGCATCGTTCACCGCCTTGATTTCTACGAGCCCGAGGATCTCCTCATCATCCTGAATCGCTCTGCCAAAATCCTGAACATTCAACTGGATCAAAGCGGCGCCGAAGAAATCGCCACTCGTTGCCGTGGCACACCACGCGTCGCCAATCGCCTTTTGCGCCGCGCCCGCGACTTCGCCGAAGTCCGCGCCGATGGCCGTATCACTCGCGAGGTCGCCCAGGACGCCCTCAAGATGCTTGGCGTCGACGAACACGGCCTCGATGAAGTCGATCGCAACCTTATGATCGCCTTGCTCGATAAATATGCCGGCGGCCCGGTCGGCCTCGGTACTCTCGCCGCCGTGCTCAGCGAAGAAGAAGACGCCATCGAGGAAATGTACGAGCCTTACCTGATGCAGATCGGTATGCTCGATCGCACGCCCCGCGGACGCGTCGCCACTCCCCGCGCCTACCAATACTTCGGCCGCGACCTCCCCAGGCGTCAGCCCCGCCTGTTCTGACATTCGGTATCACCCCAAACTGGTCCGCCCGGTTGTTGGTCCGATACGTCAAGAATCAATTATCTTTTCCCTTGTATCTACCGTCCTATTTGTTATAGTACGCGCATGATTCCGTTCCACGTCGACTTCCGGCCTGGCGCCACCATCTACGAACAGGTCGTCTACGCCGCCAAAAAAGCGATGATGGCCGGGCAGTTGCGTCCCGGCGACGCCTTTCCCTCCGTGCGTACTCTCAGCCGGGAACTGAAAATCAATCCCAACACCGCGCATAAAGTCATCACCCATCTGGTCCAGTCTGGACTTCTGGAAATCCGCCCAGGCGCAGGTACCCTGGTGGCGATCCGGCCGCAAGCCAGTCGCGCGGAAAAGACCCAACTGCTCGAAGAGCAGGTCGAGCAACTGGTGGTCGAAAGCAAGCGCCTGGGCATCGACTTCGAAGATTTGCAGGACGCGGTGGGTAAACACTGGAAGCGCCTGAAACTGCGAGGCAGTGAACGAACCTAGCCGGGCGAGGAGGCCGCCATCCATGACCGCTGTGATTCGTACCGAGGAACTTACGAAACGCTATCGGCGCTTGCATGCGCTCGACCGCGTGAATCTCGAGGTTCAGGAAGGCGCGATTTATGCGCTGGTCGGCCCTAACGGCGCAGGAAAAACCACCTCCATCAAGATCCTGATGAATCTCATCAGCGCAACCAGCGGCCACGCAGCGGTTCTGGGAGTGGATTCGAAGCTGATCCGCGGCAAATCCTACACCGACATTGGTTACGTCTCCGAAAACCAGGAGATTCCCGGATGGATGAAAGTCAGTGCGTTGCTGGAATATTTGCGTAACTTTTATCCGACCTGGGACCGCCAACTGGAAGACTCGTTACTCAAGCAATTTGATTTGCCGCGCGACCGAAAGATCAGGGCCCTCTCTCGCGGCATGAAGATGAAGCTTGCCCTTGCCGGTGCTCTCGCATTTCATCCCAAGCTGATCGTGTTGGACGAGCCCTTCGGCGGACTCGACCCCTTGGTGCGCGATCAATTGATTGAAGGACTCCTCGAACGTGCCGCGGAGTCTACCGTGTTCATTTCCTCCCACGACCTCGCGGAAATCGAGAGCTTCGCGAGCCACGTCGGCTACCTCGAGCAGGGAACGCTGCGCTTCTCCGAAGAGATGACCTCGCTGGCAGCGCGCTTCCGGGAAGTCGAAATAACCTGTGCGGGAGAAAGCCGCGTGCCCTCGCCGGTTCCGGCCAGTTGGCTCCAAGTCAAATCGTCGGCGGGCGTTGTGCGATTTGTGGAAAACCAGTTTACCGAGGACAAGACCAGCGCGGAAATCCGCCGCCTCTTCGGAGAAGTCAAAAATGTTGAATATCGCCCCATGGGATTACGGGCCATCTTCTTGGCCATGGCGCGAAAAGGCGACGAGGCCTAGGGGGCGCCATGCAACAAGTCCTGCACATTTTCAAGAAAGACATCAGACGCCACGGGCTGGAGATCTTTATTTCCCTCGCACTCGTGGGGCTGTACGCCAAAATCATGACTCGTCCTACGGATCATGACCGTATGATGACTCCCAACTACATTCCGTGGGCTGAAATTTCTGTGAGCACCCTGGCCCCTCTCATGATCATTTTCTGGATTTTTCTCACTATCCGTGTCGTTCAGAGCGAAAGGCTGGTTGGCGACACACAGTGGTGGATCACCAAGCCTTATGAATGGTGGAAGCTGCTGGCCGCAAAGGAAGTTTTCCTGCTCGCCTTCATCGGCGCGCCACTCTTCCTCGTTCAACTCTATATCTTGCGTCATGCAGGTTTCGCGATCCATTCCCACTTCATCGGCATTATTAGCATGCAATTCGCGCTTGCCTTGATTGTTCTTCTGCCCGCGGTCGCCTTGGCCAGCCTGACAAAGAACCTGGGGCAGGCATTCATCGTTCTCTTGATTGTCTTCGTTTTGTTCTCCACCGTTGCCTCGCAACTCTCGAAGATTCCCAATAGCGGCATGTCTTCTGCCGTGCAAGGCCTCGAGGAAATCAAGAGTGTTCTGCTGCTGGGTTCGATCATTGGGGCCGCAGGTTGGCAGTATGCCCGTCGCAAAACCTGGGCATCGCGCGGGTTTCTTGCCGCTGGCGCCGCTGTCGTCGTCTTAATCTCCGCGTTCACTCCTTACGCCATGTTCGTCAATCGAAAATATCCCATGCTGGAACCTAAAGACGCCCCCGCTCAGATTTTCGCGGGCGTTTTGCCCAAAAGCACCAAAACACTGCCCGAGTGGTTTGACCGGATCCGCGAAATCCCCCTGACAATTCCAATCAATGCCTCTGGCGTACGCGCCGGTGAGGTTGTCCTCGTCGACGGAATCAGATTGATGATGGAGACTCCCAGTGGAGCCAAGTGGGAACCCGGTTGGACCCCGCAAGCGATGATTTTTTGGCCCGAAGGCGGACAGAATCAGATTTCCTATCAAATCGATCGCAAAATGTTCGACCAGATCAAGGCACAGACGGGCACTTTACACATTGAGTTTGCCTTGACCGAATATCAAGCCGAGGACGCCAGAGACCTCCTCGTCCGCCGCGGCGAGTTCGCTGATCCCTTACTTGGGCTATGCGCGTTCTCACCGAGAAATCCTGCGCTAATAATGTGCCGCCGGCCTTTTCACACTCCCGGCCTGATCGCCACTTTCGATCCCTCCCAGGTATCCTGCCCGGCGCCGGCCGACGACAACGCAATCCCCGAAGATAAAATATCGCACGCTTGGTATCCGCCGAGTAACGAAGATTCTGCCGGTCCCGGCCTGAACCCTGTGGAGACCTACCCGTTGACCTTTGGATCTCGCCAAATGGTATTCACTTCAGACAAGCGCCAAAAACAAATAACCGTCTACTTGTGTCCTGGAGCCAAAGTGACGTTGGCGAAGCCGCATGTAGCACGCCACGTCAGGATTAAAGTCGATCTAAACAACATCACCTTGCCGGATCTCATCAATTCTGGCGACGCTACGAGGGTTGCAAGTCAAATCGGTCTGATCAATTAGTTGTGTTTCATGAACTTGCCCTGGGTTCCGGTCAAGGAGTTGTACAGCGTTTCAATCCACGCGTCCGTCTTGATGAAGTCGCCTGACCATTTACTGTCCCAGGCCGCCAGGATTTTCTCCTGCTTCATCTGATCCAGAGTCTTGTGCGCATCGACCGCGTTTTGCACTAGCGCTGACGTTTCCTTCAGCATCTTTACGAACGCGCGCACGTCGTCCAGGTTGGAAACGGCGCCGTGCCCGGGAATTACTTTCACATCGGCCGGCAGTTGCGCGGATGCCTTCTCGAGCGCGTCGATCATTCCCTGCACACTACCTCCGCTGAGCACGTCAATATACGGGAAACCGTAGCGCACGAAATCGTCACCCATGTGCACGACGTTGTTCTTCGGAAAGAAAATGATGGAGTCGCCATCCGTGTGTCCCGAGGGAAAATGCAACGCGCGGATGTCTTCGCCGTTCAGGTGCACGGTCACATCGTGTTCAAAGGTGATCACTGGCAGCGCGGTTTTTTCCGCCGGCTTCATCTCCCTCTTTGACGACTCGCCATATCCCCCGACTCCGCCGCTCTCCAGCCGCTTTCGCACGTTATCCTGTGCGATTACCGTGGACCCGCTATTTGCGAACGGTGCGTTCCCTCCCGTGTGATCGCCATGATAGTGCGTGTTAATCACAAAACGGACCGGCTTGTCCGTAATGCCCAGACTCTTCAGGGCCGCTTGAATTTTCTCGGCTAAGGGCGCGTACTGATCGTCGACGATCACGATGCCGTCTTCGCCAACGGAAGCCGCAATATTCCCTCCCGCGCCCTCGAGCATGTAGATGTTCCCGGAAACCTTCGTAGTCTTGATTTGCACCTTGGAATAGTCGGTCGCTTGCCCGCAGGCTTGCGGAGTGGGCGTCAGCACCAACAATAGAGCAAGTGCCAAAATCTCAGCAGCGAAAGCAGGGCCAAAGCATTTCCGCATAACTCACCTCCGTGTGAAATGCGCGCATTCTATCATTTGCGCGCTACACTTCGAAATCTGTTCGAGCTGCTCTGGAACAAGCCTTTCCCGGCCGCAACAAAAAGGGCGGCCTTCGCAGCCGCCCTTCCCTCACAGGATTTAGCGTTGCTTCCTCGGCAGGTCAGCGATCGTCCTGATCGTGACCGCCGTCGTGGTCGTGATCGAAATGGAACAGACCAAACAGATCGCCGATTGCCGGACTGTTTTCCGGAACGTACGGGTTGTCCCAATCCGACTTCGGGTTTGGCAAATTGTCGCGGCTGCGTGAGCTGATCGCTGGAAGATCCCAATTGCGCTCGATGAACTTCCATATCGAGACATGGTCGGAACGTGGCGAATAGATGGTCGAATGACCTGTTTTCTCCCACGATCACGATCACGTGTTTGATGAGCGTACGGGTTCCCTCCTTCTCGTGAGCTTGCGCACGATCGGCGAGAGGGCCCAGTACACTGAACTGCAACATCGCCAGCGATGCCAGCGCAAAGCGCGCACCTTGTAACAAGACAGAGGTGTGGGATCTTTCATTCCTCCTATAGTCGGCTGTAGGGCAGGGCAGGGCAGGGCAGGGCAGGGCAGGGCAGGGCAGGGGGGAGAGTGCGCTACCTGAATTGCTGGGATGTTCCTGCTTTGTGAATTGAACGTGACACCATAATGGCGAGCGCACGCAGTTCGTCGCGTCGCGGCTTCAGGCTAGCTGCGACTCGCGAATACTCAACGCACCTTCAACCGCCGAGGGCCCTCTGGGTGCCCCGCACGGCGACTTTGCGTGTGGGTTCTTTTGTTTTCCTCAGACGGTCAGAGCTTTCAGCTCCGACACTACGCCCTTAGCCATTAGTGGGCTTCAGCCCCTGAGGAATCTGAGTCCTCACCGTTCTTTCGCACCCACCCCCAGTTCGTACTTCTGCACCCGTCACAAACTTGCGAACGCGACTTCCCCTTGGTGCGGTATCTTCGATACTGGCATTCGCCGTCAAATTAAGCACGCAAGCGTAGGAAAGTTAGCGCCTCAGTGAGCGCAGCTGGGATGGTTTGTGGATAACGTCGACAACTCAGGTCCAGGCGCGGGAAGCTCCAGAAAATATGCATTTCTGGTCGCCGCCGGTATTTTCCTAAGCCGTGTCGCTGGCCTCATCAGAGACCGCGTTTTCGCCCACTATTTCGGCATCTCCGATGCCGCCGAGGTGTTCAAAGCTGCCTTCCGCATTCCCAATCTCCTTCAGAACCTTTTTGGCGAAGGTGTGCTTTCCGCTTCCTTCATTCCCGTTTACGCCCGCTTGCTTGCCAACAACGACAAAGAGGAGGCGCGCAAAACTGCCGGTGCCGTTGCCGCCTTACTCGCTCTGAGCACTTCCATTCTGGTTCTGGTTGGCGTGCTCACGGCGCCCTGGCTCATCTTCGCCATCGTCCCCGGATTCCATGGTGAAAAGCGCGAACTCACCATTCTCTTGGTGCGTATTCTCTTTCCCGGCGCTGGCTTGCTCGTTGCCTCTGCCTGGTGCCTCGGTATCCTGAACAGCCACCGTAAGTTCTTCATCTCTTACACTGCTCCTGTGCTTTGGAACATCGCCATGATTGTCGCCATGATGGCCTTCGGCAAAAGCCGCTCGCAAAATTCCCTGGTGGTGATCACGGCTTGGGCTTCTGTTGTGGGCAGCGCCGCACAAGTCGGTGTGCAACTGCCCATCGTGTTGAAACTGCTTGGCGGATTGAAACTGTCGTTGGCGCATCAAGCGGAACACGTGCAAACCGTTATCCGCAATTTCTTTCCTGTATTTGTCAGCCGCGGCGTTGTCCAGATCAGCGCGTACATTGATGCGCTCCTTGCAAGCTGGATGCCTGGCGCGGTTGCGGGTCTCGCTTACGCCCAAACACTCTACACCTTGCCCGTAAGTCTCTTTGGCATGTCCGTTTCCGCTGCCGAATTGCCGATGATGAGCGGTACCATCGGCGAAGCCAGCGAAGTAGCGAGCATTCTCCGGACCCGTCTCAATTCCGGCTTGCGCCAAATCACTTTTCTCGTGGTTCCGTCGGTAGTTGGATTTCTGGTCCTGGGTGACGTAATTGTCTCGGCTATCTATCAAAGCAAAACCGGGCGTTTCCAGCATGCGGATGTAACTTATGTCTGGATAATTCTAGCCGGATCCACGGTAGGCCTGCTCTCGTCAACGCTCGCCCGCTTGTACTCCTCCGGTTTCTACGCTTTGCGCGACACGCGCACCCCTCTGCGATTTGCCGTTGCGCGTGTCCTGCTCACCACCATCCTCGGCTATCTATGCGCCTATCCCGTTCCGCGCGTTCTCGGCATCGACCCGCGCTGGGGCGTCGCCGGTCTTACCATCTCCGCAGGCGTCGCCTCCTGGGTTGAATTCAGTCTCTTGCAGCGCGGAATTCGCCGTCGCGTCGGGCAAGTGGGTGTGCCGCTCCCCTTTTTGGCTCAGGTGTGGATCGCAGCCCTGATCGCCGCCGCCGCTGCCCGCGCTCTGCTGATGGCTCTGGGCCCGCGCGGTCATATTGTGCTCGCGATCTTCGTCTTGAGCCTCTACGGCGTGGTATTCTTCGCCGTTTGTATGGCCATGAAGTTACCCGAAGCGGATACCATGCTGGGATTGCTCCGCCGCCGCTTTACAGCGAAGTGAAAGCAGGTGTGAAAATGTTTCTCACGAAGGTGCGCGGCTTCGCAGCTGGCGGAAAGACTGTGATTCTGTCATTCCGAACGGAGTCTACGGAGTGAGGAATCTTCTTGGGTTTTGCCAAGGGGAGATTCCTCGTTTCCAACCCATCGAGCAACGAAAGTTACATGACACTCGTCTATCTGGCGCTTGGAAGTAACGTCGGCAATCGCGAAGAGAATCTTCGCGAAGCGGAGCGGCGCCTGCGCCAGCTCGCTATCACCGTGAAACACGCCTCCAGCATCTACGAAACGGCGCCCGTCGATTACCTCGAACAGCCCTGGTTCCTGAATTCTGTCCTCGAAGCCGAAACCGATTTGCCTCCGCAGGAACTCCTGCACCGGATGCGAGAAATCGAATCGGCCATGGGCGGCCAAAAGCCCTTCGCCAAGGGCCCCCGCCTCATCGACCTGGATATCCTGCTTTACGGCGACGAAACGATCGCCAGTCCCGATCTCCAGATCCCTCATCCCCGCATGCTCGAAAGACGTTTCGTCCTTGTTCCGCTAGCGGAGATCGCGCCAGCCTACCGCCATCCCTCATGGCAGGACACCGTCGCCGAACTCCTCCAAAAAACGCCAGATCGCAGTGAAGTCCGTAAGCGCCCCCGCAAATCCCATCCCGACAGCGGCTGATCATTCTTTGTACGTCATCGTATTTATGGACAACAGTACTTAGCTTAGCTAGTCCGCCGCAGCACCAATCGGTGCAATGTAATCGTCTTCGGTTGCAATGCGTCCAACTCGATCTGTGAAAGCGACCCTTCGCTGATTTCCAGCCACCGGTACACGCCGGGTTCCGATTCTGTCGTCTCCCTGCCATTCAAGCGCCGCAAAAACTCCCGGGCCTCGTCGATCGACGCCTTCTCGCGCAGTGTCGGCCGCGCCAGCGCTTCGACCGCATAGCTGCGCAGCAATTTATTCCAATACTGGTCGAACAGTTCACTCGACGCGAAGATGTCGCTCCACGCCACTTCTCCGCCATACGCAATCACCACTCCCACGACACGCTCTCCCTTCAATCCCGAGGTCTCTCTCCGGAATCGACGCTGCACCTCCTCCACGAACGAATCCACCGATCCTCCAAGCGCCCGTGAATTGTAAATTTTGTTGTACGACTGCGTCGGCGCTTCCGTTCGCACCGCCTCGTTAATAGCGTCTGCGCTCATCCGAGGAGCCGCGGCAGGCGCAGCGGTCCGAGACTCCGTGGCAACCGAACCTCCCGTCACCGATGCCCACACATCGGATTGATTTCGCTTCACTGCCGCCTGTTCGCGTACGCTCGGATGCACGATGGTGTTCGCGGCGCTGAACTGCGCTCCATTGGACCACCGCCCGTGCTCCACACAAAATACGTTCAGCGGCAACGGCTCTGCTCCCGGCGGAACAATGCGGTCCTTCGCGATAATGCGGTCCTGTTTCCCGCCGCTCACCAGCTCGCCGGCAAGCAAAATCAGCGGCCTTTTGCTTCGGTTGATCAGCACAAGCTGGTTCACAGACGGTCCACCATGGCTTGGCGGCACGGGACGATTTCGGTCCCGGTTGCGCACAATCGTCTCCGCTCCCTGCTCCCGCACAATGATCTCCCCGGAAGATAGTCCCTCTTCCAGAGTCAGGAACGCGCGGGTGTCATGTCCCGATGCGCTGACCACTGGGAACACAGTCAGATTTTCGTACGTGATGGGCTCTAGAAGACGCCAGTCGTCCTCCGGCTTTGCGCCGCCCGCCGGGGTTGCGGGGCTAGACCAAACAAACCCCATCGCGGTAACCCCCAAGGCTGTAAATCCCAAGAGTCCATGGCCAAACAGGCTGAACAGCGAACGGTCCATTCCATCCTCCTGTCCGTGCGGCGAAGGCACGGTTCAGAGTTAGAACGCACCAGTAGGATTTTCTTGCAGCGTGGAACGGCCAGAATCGTAGGGACAGGGAATCGTCGGGCAGCAACTCGTTATCATCCTGAGTGCCGCGCAGTTGGCGGCGCGAAGGATCTCAACCAACATACCCTGCTTTTCGATGTGGGACATGAAAACTAAACGCCTGCACTCTACAGCCCCTGCCAATCACCCTCGCGGATCACCCAGGTTCGTGCGCGGCTTATTCCGCCTCAGGCGCGACGATTCCGACTCCGCCTTTTCATACTCTGCAATCTCTTCTTCCGTATACGAGTACGAATCGCGCGACGCGAACATCGACGTCGTCCGGCTAGC
>Ga0207693_10003390_pt1 | contig 13617 bp, 11 predicted proteins | sample LARL81metaG_FD_184347 | JGI IMG/M metagenome (GOLD analysis project Ga0207693, IMG submission 184347) | Corn, switchgrass and miscanthus rhizosphere microbial communities from Kellogg Biological Station, Michigan, USA - LAR L8-1 metaG... | ecosystem: Host-associated > Plants > Roots >...
GATGCATTCGATCATCGACTCGCAGGGGTTGGTGCTCATCAGCGTGTGCCTGAGATCGCCGCGGGCACCCAGACGCACGGCGGTGATCGTCTCCTCTAGAGGCTGTCCGACCTTCTGTGTGTGAGGTCGGGGTTGGTGGTTGGTGGTTAGTCGGGGATTCGGTCTCCGAAGTGGATCTTGAGGGCTCTGAGGGCGGCTGTCCAGCGCATCACCTTTTTCGATTTGACCTCGGCGCGCATTAGCGCGAGGTAGATCAGCTTGGTCGCGGCTTGTTCGTCGGGGAAGTGCCCGCGGGTTTTGATCGCCTTGCGGACTTGGCGGTTGAGGCCCTCGATCGCGTTTGTTGTGTAAACCACTCGACGCAGATCGGCGGGCAGCGAGAGAAATGGGATCACGTACTCCCAGCGGGCTCGCCAGGCTTGGGCGACCATCGGGTACTTGGCGCCCCATTGCTCGTCGAAGAGCTCGAGCTGGCGTTCGGCGTCTTCGGCGTTGGGGGCTGAGTAGACCTTGCGCAGGTCGGGCATCAGTTTCTTGCGGTCAATCCAGCTGACGTAGCGCATCGATGAGCGGATCATGTGCACGATGCACGTCTGCACCCAGGTCTCGGGGAACACCGCAGCGATTGCCTCGGGGAACCCGGTCAGCCCGTCCACGCAGCAGATCAGCACGTCTTTGACGCCGCGGTGGTGCAGGTCGTTTAGGACAGCCAGCCAGAATTTCGCGCCTTCGGTTTCCTGCCACCAGAGCCCGAGAAGCTCGCGTTCGCCGTCGAGGTTGACGCCGACGGCGAGGTAGCAGGCGCGGGTTTTGACCGAGCGGTCCTCGGTCACCTTGACCATGATCGCGTCCAGATAGACGATCGGATAAAGCGCATCCAGCGGCCGCGCGCGCCAGGCAGCGATGTCCTCCAGGACGGCGTCGGTGACCCGGCTGATCGTGTCCCGGCCGATCTGCACCCCATAGAGCTCCTGCAGGTGAGCGGCGATGTCGCGGACCGACATGCCGCCGGCGTAGAGCCCGAGGATCTTCTCGTCCAGACCCGCCAGACGTGTCTGGCGCTTGGCGACCAGCTGCGGCTCAAAGGTCCCCTGCCGGTCACGGGGCGTGTTCACCGCCACCGGACCGAGATCGCTCTGCACGGTCTTGCCGGTGGCGCCGTTGCGGTGATTGCCCGATCCGCCAGGCGGCGCCTGACCAGGCGGATAGCCCAGGTGATCGGTCAGCTCACCCCGCAGCGCCGCGTCGATCACCCGGCCAGCGAGCTGGGAGAGCAGCCCACCCGAGCCGGTGATCTCCGACCCGTCAAGACCCTTCAAAGCGTCCTGCAGCGCCTCCTCGGGCAACAGCTCAGCCAGCCGATCACGCACCTCCTCGGGCGGATCATCAGCTTCGCCACCGACCGCAGGACGGCCACGACGCCTCGACGAGGACGGCTTCTCAGTCACCTTCTGCATGATGATGGGGTCCTTTCCCGGCCGCGCCCCGAGCCAGGATCTCCGCTCAGCCCTACGGGCTTCGCTGCGATCCCGGCTCGGCGACACAAGCCGAAGCGGTTACCCCGACCTCACACACTTCCTCGGACAGAACCGAGCGGATCGCCTTAGACAGCGCCTTGGCGCCATCGATCACGCACAGGATCGGCTGATCGAATCCCAGCCCGCGTTCCTGGAGATCGACCAGCAGCGCCGTCGCAGTCGTGGCGTTCTCGGTCGACCCCTCCCACAGCCCCAACGGAACCTTGGTCCCGTCCAGCGTGATCCCCAACGCCACCACGTGGCAGCGCTCTTCGAGCTCGATCGCATCGATCATCAATGCCACCAGCTCCAGCTGGTCAAGCCGGCGAGAGAGCAGATCCGAAAGCGCGGTCCGGGTCCTCCTGACAAACGTCCTCGACACCGCCGACTTCGACACACCACGAGACTGTTGCTGGATCACTGAGCCGACCGGCTCCCCGGCCCGCCGGTAGCTGCGGCTCGAGACCCCAGCGAGCATCCGCTCCAACATCACCTTCGCCAGCGGATCACGACACGCGAACTCCCGATAGCTCTCAAGCCCGATCTCGTCGCGGTCATCAGCAGAACGCACCCGCGGGCGGCGGACTGCAACACGCTGACCGCCCAGAGTCACCTCACCGCCAGTATGGCCATGACGTTTCGCCACTCGAGCCCTGTTCTGACGCCCCTTCGGCCCGACGATCCGCTCGACCTCATATTCCATCGTCTCCTGGAGCACCAAAAGCCCCGTGCGGACCGCGAGCGCCAACAACCCCTCCTTCGCGTCCCCCACGATCTCGCCCAACGACAACTGCACCTGCCCGGGCAACTCCAACGCTGCGAAATCCTCAGCCGATCCGGCCTCGGCAACCTGTAGCTTGCTCATCCGGCGGTCCTCCTTCGTCGATCTTGGCTGGATCCGCCCCAAACGCTCCCAACACGAGCGGACAGGGCGGGAGGACCGCCACCCAAACTTCTACAGCCGCCGGGACAACCTCGGCCGAAGCGTGTCGTGTTAAGCACCGTATAGGTGCACCACACGGATCACTTCCCGGATCTCGCGGCGATTGTCGTGTTATGCACCCCCTCCATCCCTCCTTCAATGGAGGTCGTTGACGTTCGACCCGCGCCTCGCCCAAAAAGCCTGCAAGCGCCCACCCATTCCGTCCGACACCCCCGCCATCCTCGGGGGTCCAGTGGAAGTTCTCCTGTTCATCATCGGCCTGCTCGCCGGCGCCGCGGCCGCCGCGCTTGCCCTGTGGCCGCGCCTGATCCGGGCGCGCTCCGACCTCCAGCACGAGCGCGCACTGGCCCAGGAGCGCCTGGCCACCGTCAGCGATGCCCAGGAGCGGCTGTCCGCGTCCTTCAAAGCGCTGAGCTCGGAGGCGCTGCAGTCCCAGATGGCGCAGCTGTCCGAGCTCGCCCGCGCGCAGCTGCGCGCGGTGCAGGCCGAGGCCAAGGGCGACCTCGATCAGCGCAAGAACGCGGTCGAGCAGCTGATCAGCCCGCTCAAGGAGCAGCTCGGCCGAGTCGACGCGCAGCTGCTGCGCCTCGATCAGGAGCGCCGCGAATCACGGGGCCGGCTCGAGGCCCAGCTGCGCACGCTCGCCGACACCAACGACAAGCTGCGCACCGAGACGGGCGCGCTGGTGACCGCCCTGCGCAAGCCCAACGCGCGCGGCCAGTGGGGCCAGATGCAGCTTCGCAACGTCGTCGAGCTCGCCGGCATGCTCCCGCACTGTGACTTCGCCGAGCAGTCGCAGCTGGCCGGCGACGGCACGGTGCTGCGTCCGGACCTGGTGGTCAGCATGCCCGGCGGCAAGCACGTCGTCGTCGACGCCAAAGCGCCGCTTCAGGGCGTGCTCGACGCCTATCAGGCCCGTGACGAGGAGGAGCGCCAGCGTCACCTGCGCGATCACGCCAGGCTGCTGCGCAAGCACGTCAAGGCGCTGTCCGACAAGGCGTACTGGGCCCAGCTCGATTCGGCGCCCGACCTGGTGGTCATGTTCCTGCCCGGTGAGCACCTGTACAGCGCGGCGCTGGAAGCCGACCAGTCTTTGATCGAGGACGCGATGTCCAGGCGCGTGCTGATCACGACCCCGACCACGCTGCTCGCGATGCTGCACGCGATCGCCTACGGCTGGCAGCAGGAGCGGGTTGCGGAGTCCGCCCAGGCAGTCTCCGAGCTCGGACGCGACCTGCACGGCCGGCTCGTCAAGCTGTCCGGGCTGATGGCCACGCTCGGCTCGCGGCTCAACAGCACCGTCAAGGCCTACAACGAGACCGTCGGCTCCTACGAGGCCCGCGTGATGCCCGCGGCGCGACGGTTCGAGGACCACGGGGCGACCGCCGGCGGTCGCGACCTCCCGGAGCTCGAGCAGGTCACCACCCACGCACGGCGGGTCCACGTGGCCGAAGTCCCCAGGGAGCCCGAGCATCGGGTCGAGGAGCTTCCCGGCTTCCGCCTGCGTGCGGCGGAGTAGCTACTTCGCCGCGGTCCGCGCCGCCCACCACCGGCGCAGATCGTCGCGCTGGTGGGGCAGCGGATCGGCGCTGCGCTTGCGCGACTGGACGTACTCCAGCGCGTCCTCGATGTCGATGCCCTCGTGCGTCGCGACGACCGCCGCGGCGACCGCGGCCGAGCGCTGCCAGCCGGCCCGGCAGTGGACGTAGGTGCGATCTCCCGCGTCGAGCCAGACGCTGACCTCCCGGACCGCCTCGTCGAGCACGTCGGGGGGTAGGCCGCCATAGTCGGTCAGGCGCAGGCGGAACTCCTTGATCCCCGCCTCGGCGAGCGCCTGCTCGACGGCCGCGCGCTCCCCGCTCCGGTACTCGCCGTCTTCGACGAGGTTGAGGATCCGCCGCACTCCGAGCGTGGAGAGAACCGTGACGTCGTCGACGTCCAGCGGGTAGGCCCCGATCAACAGCTCGTCGAACACGTCGGCGAAGCCATAGCTGCGAAACCAGTTCGACACGACGCACATGATCGCCGCTCGCGAGACGATCCGGGCCACGGTTTACGAAACACTAAGCTCGCTTTCATGTCACTGCGTACCGACACGTTCGATCTCGGTGGCCTCCGGCTGAGCTCCGGAGAGGGCCGCCACCTCGAGCTCAGCGTCGCGCTGCGCCCGTTCTCGTTCGGCGGCGAGTCGTATCCCGTCGAGCCCGCGCTCGTCCCAGTGCGCCTCGACATTTCGCGCACCACCGGCGACGGATACGTGCTGCGGCTGCGATTCCACGCGACCCTGGTCGGCCCGTGCATGCGCTGTCTTGACCCCGCTGCGCCGACCTTCGAGGTCGACGCCCGCGAGGTGTCGCAGCCCGGAGCGACCGACGATCTGTCCTCGCCCTACGTGCAGGACGGGGTCGTGGACCTGCGTGCCTGGGCGCGCGACGCGCTCGCGCTGGTGCTCCCTACGACCCTGCTGTGCCGCCCCGACTGCGCCGGGCTCTGCGCCGAGTGCGGCGCCAACCTCAACGACGCGGGGCCAGACCACGCCCATGAGCGCCCACCCGACCCTCGCTGGGCCAAGCTTTCGGAGATCCACTTCGACTAGCTGGTGTCGACCCTTGGTCGGGCTCCGGGCTTGAGCGGTCAAGGCCGCCAGGGTTGCGCCCGATACGGCAAAGATGCCTTCGAGCAGCCGGACGCTGCCCATACCCGACGGGCCTGGCCCCGTTTCGATTCGCGACGCCTCGGCGACGACGCTTGCGCACCTGCATGGCCTGCTCGACGTGGCTCGCACGGTGCGGCGCGAGCCGGCCCTCGAAGAGGTGATGGAGGCCGTCGCGCGCACGGTGTCCGAGACGCTCGGATTCAAGACCGTCGTGGTCAACCTCTACAGGTCCGAGACCGACGACTACCGCGTCAGCACCGTCCATGGAAGCGACGAGGCGCGCCAGGTGCTGCTCGGAAAGGTCACGTCGCGGGCGAGCTGGCAGCCGCTGTTGGACCCCTCCTTCTTGCGACGCGGCGTGTACCACATCCCCGCCGGCACGTTCGACTGGTCGATCGACATCGAGTCCTACGTACCGGCGGATGTTGACCCGGCCGAGGCGCCCACCGAGGCGGCGGGCGAAGCGTGGGATCCCGACGACGCGATCTTCGTGACGCTCGAGGGCGCCAACGGCAGGCGCTACGGGATCATCTCGGTCGACGAGCCGATCTCGCGGCGGCGCCCGGACGACCAGCAGCTCGACGTGCTCAACGCGTTCGCGGCACACACCGCCCTGGCGATCGAGAGCGCCGTTCAGGTCGCCGCGCTCGAGTCCGTGGTCACGCGCCACGAGGCCGTGATCGAGACCTCGCTCGACGGCATCATCGCGCTCGACTCGTCGTGCAAGGTGATCGAGTTCAACCCCGCTGTCGAGCGGATGCTCGGCCACCAGCGAGCGGACGTGATCGGCCGCGACGCCGTCGACCTGCTCGCCGTCGCCGATCGCCGCGGTAACGCGCGGCGGGTGCTGGCCAACTGCCTCGCCGACTGTGGGGCCGAGCTGCTCGGACGCCACATCGAGACCGCGGCGATCCGCGCCGACGGGACCGCGCTGCCGGTGGAGATGTCGCTGACGCGCGTGCAGGACTCGCCCGATGACGCTCCGGTCCTCTACGCCTTCCTGCGCGACATCTCAGAACGACGCCGCAGTCAGGAGCAGCTCACCTACCTCGCTTACCACGACCCGCTCACCGGCCTGCCCAACCGCAGCCAGATCGAGCAACACCTCGAAATGGCGCTGGCTCGCGCGGAGCGCAACGGCCACGCCGTGGCGCTGATGTTCGCCGATCTCGACGACTTCAAGCTCGTCAACGACCGGCTCGGCCACGCCGCCGGCGACCGTCTGTTGGCGGAGGTCGCCGACAGGCTACGCGGCAAGCTGCGCGCGACCGACGTGCTCGGGCGCCACGGCGGCGACGAGTTCCTGGTGCTGCTGACCGACCTTCCGGGCGATCCGATCGCCAAGGCCGAGACCGTCGCAAGCAATCTGCTCGGAGCGCTGCGCGAGCCATTTGTGATCGGCACCTCCGAGGTGAAGATCGGCGGCAGCGTGGGCATCAGCGTGTACCCGCAGGACGCCACCGACACCGAGGCGCTGCTTCGCCACGCCGACGTGGCGATGTACTCGGCAAAGTCCCACGGCGGCGGCCGCTACGCGTTTCACCAGCATTCCAACACGCTGGGCGCTAGACAGGCCAGCCTCCCGTCTCAGCTGCGCCGGGCGGTGGCCGAGGACGAGTTCGTCCTGCACTACCAGCCGGTCTGGAAGCTGGGTGTGACGGGCGGCGGGATCGCCGGCCTCGAGGCGCTTGTCCGCTGGCAGCACCCAGAGCTGGGGTTGCTGATGCCCGGCTCGTTCATCGACGCGGCGGAGGAGAGCTCGATGGGCGACGAGCTTGCGGACTGGGTTGCGCGCGCAGTCTGCAGGCAAGCGAGCGAGTGGGGGGCCTCCGGACTGCGTCCGCACGTGAGCCTCAATGTGTCGCCTCACCAGCTCCGCGCTACGGACTTCGCCCACCGGCTGCTCGGGCAGATCGCATCACACCGTCTCGACCCGACCAACTTCGTCGTCGAGCTCACGGAGTCGGCGTGGACGATCGACGCACTCGGCACGCTGTCGGCGATCGAGACGCTGCGGACCGCGGGCGTGCGCCTGGCGATCGACGACTTCGGCGCCGGCTGGTCCTCGCTGTCGCGACTGCGGCAGCTCCACTTCGACGGGCTCAAGGTCGACCGCGAGCTGCTGCGCGACGTCCCGTCCGACCCGACCGCGGTCGCCGTGATGCGGGCAGTGCTCGACCTCGCGCGGGCCTGCGGCTCAGTGTTCGTGGTGGAGGGCGTCGAGACCGAGGAGCAGCGCCAGTTCCTGTCTGCCTGTGGCGTCGAGCTTGCTCAGGGCTTCCACCTGGCGCGACCCCAACCGGTCGCGGAGGCCACGGCGCTGCTTGAGCGATTCCTGATCGCCGACCGGCGCGACGCGCCGGTCGCGTGGCCCGCCGCCGCGGCCTAGCGGACTGCGCGCAGGTGCGCGCTGAACCCCGGTGTGCGGACGCATCCCGGGTCTCCTGGTAGCCTCAGGTCAATGGCCGTCCCCAAGCAGAAGCAGTCTCACGCCCGCACCACTCAGCGGCGGGCGCAGCACAAGGTCAGCGCGCCGACCTACAACGCGTGCCCGCAGTGCCACAGCCCTCGGCTGCCGCATCGGGTGTGCCCGGTGTGTGGCAGCTATAAGGGGCGCGAGGTCGTGGCCGCCGACTCCGGCGATTCGGTCAGCTGACTTACCAGCCATGATCGCCGTCGCCGTGGATGCGGGCGGGGCCGATCTGGGTCCTCGCGAGGTCGCCGCGGGCGCGGCGATGGCCGCTGCCCAGGGCATTGGTGTGCTCCTGTTCGGTCCCGCCGCCGAGATCGGGTCGACGCCCGATGGCGTCGAGGTGATCGATGCTCCGGTCTCGATCGCAAAAGCCGCCGACCCCGCGTTTGCCGTGCGGTCGACGCCCGAGGCGTCGATCGTGCAGGCCGCGCGCGCCGTCGCGCAGGGCCGTGCGCAGGCGCTCGTGTCCGGAGGCTCGACGGGCTCGGCGCTGGCCGCAGGGCTGTTCAACCTACGCCGCGACCGGGGCATCTACCGTCCCGCGCTGGCGCTGCCGGTCCCGATCCCGGGCGCTGACCCGGTGATGCTGCTCGACGTCGGCGCGAACGTCACTTGCCGTCCAGAGCACCTCGTGCAGTTCGCGCACATGGGCGCTGCGTTTGCCGCAGCCGTGATGGGGATCAGCGCTCCGCGCGTGGCCCTGCTGTCAAACGGAGAAGAGCCCACCAAGGGCACGCCCGAGCTCCAGGCCGTGCACGAGCAGCTCGCCGGGAGCGGTGGCCGCGGCCTGAACTTCGTGGGCAACATCGAGGGCACGCAGGTGACCGAGAGCGTCGCCGATGTCGTTGTCATGGACGGCTTCACGGGCAACATCACGCTGAAGCTGATCGAGGGCGTCTCCGGCCGGACCATGCGCGCCATCCGCGACGCCGCGATGACGACGCCGAGGTCAAAGCTCGGCGGCTGGCTGCTGCGCCCTGCCGTGCAGAGGCTGCGCGAGGAGATCGACCCCGAGGGACCGGGCGGGGCATACATGCTCGGGCTGCGTCAGCTTGGTGTCGTCGCCCACGGCCGGTTCACGCGTAGAGGCTTTGCGCGCGCCATCGAGGTCGCGGCGCGCGGGGTGCAGGAAGACGTGATCGCACGGACCAGAACCGCCCTGGATCAGGCAGGCGCGCTGCGCCCGCCACGGGCGGGAGGCGGCGACGAGCTCGATGCCGGCGCCTCGTCCGAGCCTCCGGCTACGGTGTCGAATCGATGAATCGCGAGCAGATCTTCTCGCTGATCCAGGCGCACCTGGCCGACGAGCTCGAGATCGATCCGGAGCGGATCACCTCGTCCACCCGCTTCCGGGAGGACCTCGATGCGGACTCACTGGATCTCTACACGCTCGTGCAGGAGCTCGAGGACTCCTATGGCGTGAAGATCTCAGACGAGGAGGCGGCCAAGATCCTGACCGTGGATCAGGCCGTTGAGTTCGTGCTCGCGAGCGATCAGGCCGGCATGAGCCGGTCTGGGGCGGCGAGCCAAGGTCCAGACGCTGAGTGACCTCAGACACAAAGCTCGGGCAGCTGCTGGACGCGCTCCCAGACGATCTGGCAGCCCCCGTGTTCACGCACTCGTCGTGGACGATCCGCCGCTCGGAGTCCTACGAGCGGCTCGCCTTCCTCGGTGATTCGGTGCTCGCGCTGGCGGTCACCACGCATCTGTATCCGCGCCTGGAAGCGGACCGCTACGGCCCTGGGCGGCTGACCAAGATCCGCGCGCAGGCCGTCTCCGGGCGCTCGTGCCGGGCGGTCGCCGAGCGGCTTGGCCTGCCGGCGAGGCTCGCGGCCGCAGCGCCCCCGTCGGCCGCGGCGAGCGTGCCGGCGCTGATCTCCACCGAACGGGTCCTGGCGTCGGTGATCGAGGCGGTGATCGGGGCCTGCTATCTCGCTTACGGCTACGAGCAGACCGCCGACGCGGTCGTCGAGGCGTTCACCCCGGAGATCGAGTACGCACTCGAGCATCAGGTCGACTTCAAGTCCGCGCTCCAGGAGCTACTTGCCCGCCGTGGGTCGCTCGTCAGCTACGACGTGGTCGATGAACAGGGTCCGCCGCACGATCGCGTGTTCTCCGTAAGCGCCACGATCGAGGGCGCGGAGGTCGGCCGCGGCTCCGGGCGCAGCAAGAAGGACGCCGAGCAGGAAGCGGCACAGGCGGCATTGGAGGTGCTCGAATGAGACGGGACTCGCCGTGTATCTGAAGTCGATCACGCTGAAGGGCTTCAAGTCGTTCCCGGACCGCACGCGCCTTGAGTTCGGCCCCGGCGTCAGCGTGATCGTCGGCCCCAACGGATCGGGCAAATCCAACGTCACCGACGCGGTGCTGTGGGCGCTCGGCGAGCAGTCGCCCGTGGCCGTGCGCGGCCAGTCGATGCAGGACGTCATCTTCGGCGGGGCGCCGGGACGGCAGGCCGGCAAGGCGGCCGAGGTCGAGCTCGTGCTCGACGACAGCGAGGGAGTGCTCGGTCTGGGTGCGCCCGAGGTCTCGATCGTGCGGCGCCTGGACCGCACGGGCGACGGCGAGTACCGGCTCGCCGGCGCGCGGTGCCGGCTCGTTGACGTGATCGAACTGCTGTCCGACACCGGCCTGGGCAAGGAGATGCACTCGGTGATCTCGCAGGGGCGGGTCGAGTCGATCGTCACCTCCAAGCCGCGCGACCGGCGGATGCTGATCGAAGAGGCCGCGGGCCTCGGCAAGCACCGCAAGCGCCGGCGCCGCGCGCAGCTGAAGCTGGGCCACACCCAGGACAACCTCGACCGGGCGCTGGACGTCGAACGCGAGGCAAGATCACGGCTGCGCCCGCTCAAGCGCCAAGCCGAGGCAGCGGACCTGCATGCGCGCCTGGAACGTCAGACGCTGGAAGCGCGCTGGGAGCTCTCGCGCGATGACCTGAGGATCCAGCGAGAGGCGCTGGCACAGGCCGAGGAAGCGGCGGCGCAGGCTCGCTCACGGGCACAGCGCGTCGAGGCCGAGCTCGAGCAGGTGTCCAAGCGCCGCGAGGCCGCCGAGGAGAAGCTGGCGCTTCGAAGTGCCCATCGCGAAGAGCTGTCGCGCCGCCTGTACGTGGCCCAGTCGGCCGGGGAGCGCGTGTCCTACCGCGCCGAGGCTGTCCGCGCGATATCGACGCGGATCGACGCTGCGCTCGACCGCAGCATCGGGCAGCTCGCCGCGCTCGAGTCCCAGGCGCAGGCCGACATCGACGACCCCGAGGCGCAGGCCCGGATCGCGAGCTTCGAAAAGGAGCTCGAGGCACTCGAGCGCGACCGCGAGGCCGAGCTCGCGCGCCAGATCGAGGATCTTCAGCGGCAGCTCGCCGCCGCAGCCGCGGCGATCGAGGAGCGCAGCGCCGAGGTCGAACGGACCAGGGCCGAGCGCGAGCAGGCAGACGCCGCCGTCGAGCGCGCCCGGGAGGCCGTGCGTACCGCCGAGCGCGGCGTCGAGACCGCCCGCCGCGAAGCCGCTCGTGTCGGCGGCGAGCTGGCGGGCGTCAACCAATTTCTGCGCGCCCAGACGCCCCTGCCGGGCGCAGCCACCGCGCTGTCGGACGAGCTCGAGGTCGAGGCGGGCTACGAGCTCGCGCTCGCGGCCGCGCTGGATGGACGCCTGCGGGCGGCGGTCGTCGGCGACCGCCGCGACGGCGCGGCGCTGCTCGATCGCGCCGGGAACGAGGGCGGCCGTGCACTCGTAGCCCCGCCCACCGACGTCGACCTGTCGGTACCCGCGGGCCCGCCCGCACCCGGCGCCGAGCGGCTGGCAGAGCGGCTTCGCGGCGCCGACGCGGCCGTGCGCCTGGCGCGATCGCTGCTGCGCGATACGTGGGTCGTCGAGTCGCTCGACGAGGTTCCGGAGCAGTTCGAGGGGGTTGCGGTCACGCGCGCGGGTCGCGTCTGGTCGGGCTCGACGCGCGAGCTTCGCCAGGCGCCCGCGGTCGGAGAAGAGCGCGTGCTGGCGGAGCGCAACCGGCGCGATCAGCTGATCGGCGCGAGCGAGACCGCCGCCCAAGCCGAGCAGACCGCAGCGGCGACGCTCGAGCGGGCGGGCGCCGACGCGTCGCGTTGCGACGCACAGGCCGAGCGCGCGACCGCCGTCCACCGAGCCGCGGTGCGAGCGCGCGACGAGGCCGGCGAAGAGCGTCGCCGCATCGAGGCGATGATCGAGCATCGCCGGTCCGCTCCCGACGACGGCCCCGACGCCGGGCGCAGGCTCGCGCTATCCACGCAGCTAGCCGCCGAGCGCGACAAGCTCGAGCGCCTCGAGCGCGAGCGCGCCGAGCGCAAGGCTCGGCTCGAGCGAGCGCGCCAAGCGGTCGCGACGACCGAGGCGCTGCGGCCGGGCGTAGCGCGGGTGCTCGAGTCGCTGGCGGCGGCCGCGGAGGCGATCGCGCAGCGGCGAGGCGCCTTCGACGATGCGCTGGCGGCCGACCGCGAGGCCGGCGAGCACGTCGCGGCCGAGCTCAAGGCGTGTGCCCAGCAGGAGGCCACGCTGCACCAGCAGCTGCACTCCGAGAACGAGGCCCGGACCGAGACTCAGGTTCGACTGCAGCGGGCCGGTGATCGCGCCGCCGATCTCGAGCGCGAGCTCGCGGCGCTGGCGTCGCGGCTGCAGCTCGAGGCTGGCCCGCCCGAGCAGCCGCTGACCGAGGATGAGCGCGAGGCCCTCGCCAGCCGCCTGGAACGGCTCGCACGGCGCCGGGAACAGATCGGCCCGGTGAACCCGCTCGCGCAGCAGGAGTACGCCGAAGCCGTCGAGCACGTCGAGGAGCTCGAGCGCCAGCGGACCGACCTCGAGGATGCGTTGCGCGAGCTGGAGAAGCTGATCGCCGACACCGATCGCCAGATCCGCGAGACTTTCGAGGAGACGTTCGAGGCGGCTGCGCGCAACTTCGAGCAGCTCGCCGGCCAGCTGTTTCCCGGGGGGAACGGCCGATTGCGGCTCGTGGCCGAGCGCGACGGCCCCGCTCGTGTACTCGGTGGTGCCGCGCCGCCGAGCGACGATGAGGACGGGCCAGACGAGGCAGCCGAGAACGATCCCGCCGCCGAGGAGGACCTGCTCGGAGTGGAGATCGAGATAACGCCCGCCGGCAAGGAGATGAAGCGGCTGACGCTGCTGTCCGGCGGCGAGAAGTCGATGACCGCGCTGGCGTTCCTGTTTGCGGTGTTCCTGGCGCGCCCGTGCCCGTTCTACATCCTCGACGAGGTCGAGGCCGCGCTCGACGATCTGAACATCGATCGCTTCCTGGAGCTCCTGCGGGTCTATTCCTCGCACGCGCAGTTCATCGTCGTCACCCACCAGAAGCGCACGATGGAGGCGGCGGACTCGCTGTACGGCGTGTCGATGAGCGGCGACGGGATCTCGAAGGTGATCTCGCGCCGTCTGGCCCGCGAGGAAGCCGCGGCTTAGTCGAGCACTTAGCTATCGTCGCCGAGCCGATGGCTCGAGACTGGCGGGACCTGTTCATCGTTGACGGCGCACCGGCGCCCGAAGCCCAGTCGGCCCCCGCGGCCGAGCAACGGCGCGGCGGCATGTTTCGCCGGCTGCGCGAGAACCTGCGCAAGACTCGCCAGGCGCTCACCTCCGAGATCCAGGCGACGCTGTTCGAGGAGCTCAATGACGAGACCTGGGAGCGTCTCGAGGAGGCCTTGATCTACGCCGACGTCGGGGCAAGGACGACGGCCGAGGTGGTCGAGAAGCTCGAACACGAGGCCACGTCGGGCGAGGTGTCGGGAGGGGAGGCACTGACTGCGCGCCTCACTGAGCTGCTGGCCGACATCGCGCGCACCGGCGATGACCGGATCGACCTGCATCCCAAGCCGACCGTCATCCTTGTCGCCGGCGTCAACGGGACCGGAAAGACCACGACGGTCGGCAAGCTCGCCTGGCACCTCAGCAACGAGCTCGGACAGCACGTGGTGCTCGCCGCGGCCGACACGTTCCGCGCCGCGGGCGTCGAGCAGCTCGAGCTGTGGGCGCAGCGCGCCGGCGT
>Ga0207693_10003392_pt1 | contig 13609 bp, 13 predicted proteins | sample LARL81metaG_FD_184347 | JGI IMG/M metagenome (GOLD analysis project Ga0207693, IMG submission 184347) | Corn, switchgrass and miscanthus rhizosphere microbial communities from Kellogg Biological Station, Michigan, USA - LAR L8-1 metaG... | ecosystem: Host-associated > Plants > Roots >...
CGGCCGCTTGCCCCAGGACGTCGGCGCCCAGCCGAACCAGCCGCTATAGGGCACGATCAGCAGAACCTTTCCCGCCGGCGAGCGCACCACCTGGCGGACATAGCCGATGGTGGCGTTGTCGTAGTCCAGCACCGGCATGCCGATGAGCCGGCGCACCAGCACCGGATGCGGAAAACGTTTCTGCATCTGCTGCTCGGGCGTGAGCTTTTGCGCTTCATCCGCCGCCCGCGCGGGCAAAGCCGGCAGCGCCGAAATCAATCCGGCGAGGCCCAGCGCAACGGCACAGAGCGCCGAAATTACACGAAGTCGTGTGTTGCGCGTCATCGGGCCTCTACTTCAAATCGGCAGCGACGATCTTGCCTCACCATCGTGGACGGACGTGATCGCGGTCAAATCAACTGAACGTCATCGGCGCCAGCTGCATCCGGCGGCGTTGCGCGTCATGCACTGGGTCAACGCGCTCGCCATGATCGTGCTGATCGGCAGCGGCTGGAAAATCTACAACGACGACGTGCTCATCGGCTGGCTGCATTTTCCCGAATGGATGGTGATCGGCGTCTGGGCGCAGCACGCGCTGCAATGGCATTTTTTGGCGATGTGGATTCTGATGCTCAACGGCATCTGCTATCTGGTCTACGGTTTCGCCAGCGGCCGCTTCCGCCGCAAGCTCGTGCCGATTTGGCCGAGCGCGGTGCTCGCCGAAATGCGCGCGGCGCTGCGCTTGAAGCTCGCGCATGACGACATCCGCCACTACAACGCCGTGCAGAAGCTGCTCTACGCCGGCGTCATCGTGGTGATCGTCGTGCAGGTGCTGTCGGGCTGGGCGATCTGGAAGCCGATGCAGCTGTCCGAATTGACGCGGCTGTTCTACGACTTCCAGGGCGCGCGGCTGGTGCACTTCCTCGGCATGGTGGCGATCGTCGGCTTTCTCGTCGTGCACGTCGTCCTGGCGCTGCTGGTGCCGAAAACCATCGCCGCCATGATCACCGGCGGGCCGCCCGAGCATGACGAGCCCGCAGCCGCCGCCCCGCTGGCGACGCCGGCCGAATAACGGATGGCGCCCATGATCCGCACGCCCTCGCCTTCCCTCTTCCGGCCGAAAAACGGCGTCGACCAAAGCGCGCTCAAGCAGCACGGCCAATTGGTCAAGGACATCAACCGCCGCAACCTGCTGCGCGGCACGGTCAGCCTCGGCGCGCTCACCATGCTCACCGGCTGCAGCGTCAGCGACGCCAATGCGGTGCAGAGCGTGCTGCGCGCGGTGTCCGCGTTCAACGACAAGGTGCAGGAGCTGCTGTTCCGGCCCAATCACCTGGCGCCCACCTTCAGCGAAGACCAGGTGATCAAGCCGCCGCGCTTCAACGCCTATTACGACATCATGGACGTCAAGCCGGTCGACGGCCGCAACTGGAAGCTCGAACTCGCCGGCCGCATCGAGAACAAGACGCCGTGGACCGCCGAGCAGATCTACGCTCTGCCCGAAGAGGAGTGGATCACCCGCCACATCTGCGTCGAGGGCTGGGACTATATCGGGCAATGGTCGGGACCCAGCTTGCGGAAATTCCTCGAGCGCATCGGCGCCGACACCAAAGCCAAATACATCTCGTTCATCTGCGCCGACAATTATACCGAGACGCTCGACATGGCGACCGCGCTGCATCCGCAAACCATTCTGGCGACCAAATACGCCAAGGCGCCGATCACCGATCCGTTCGGCTTTCCGCTGCGCCTGCGCGCGCCGACCAAGCTCGGATTCAAGAGCGCAAAATGGATCACCGCGATGGAGGTGACGAACACTTTCAAGGAAACCTTCTGGTCGAAGCAGGGTTTCAACTGGTTCGCCGGCATATAGCGTTGCGCATGATCTATTCCGAAAACCGGTGCCCATCCCCGATCGGGGTCGAGGACATGCTTTTCGGGATCATGCGCTAGCGCGCGGCCAGCGTCACCAATTTGTAGATGCGCCAGGCCGCGGTCGCTTCCACCAGGCGGTAAGAGGGACTGGCCGCGAACGGATCGCGGCTCCAGGCGCCGTCCTCGGGCGTGAGCACCGCCAGCGTGCAGTGATACTGCACCGCCATCTGCTGGACGTCGTCGGCGTCTCCTTGCCCGGAAAAGACGCGCACGAATTGCGCTTCGATGCGCTCGCCGCGCGGTCCCGACAGCGCGCTGAACGGCCGCGTGAAAGTATTGCCGGCAAAGCACGAGCGCCGGTTCGCCAGCAGCGCCCAGGAGATATTGCCCGGCCACGGCGTGAGCTCCGCCAGGAAATAGGGATTGTTGGCGATGCGCTCGTTGGGCGCCGCGTGCCGCCGCACCGCCTGCCAGAGCGCCGGCGTGGTGGCGAAGACCTTGCCGGCGGGATTGGGCGCAGCAACGACGTTGGCGTAGATCATGCGCACGCCGTCCGGCAGCGCCAGCAGCACGAGCGCCAGCGCCGCGGCGAAGGCGGCCGATGCCGGCTTTTGCGCGAGCCGCGCCAGGCCGGCGGCGGCAAAGACGATCATCAGCAGCACCGCCGGCAGCACCGCGCGCCAGCCGAGATCGTTGCTGAAGCCGAGCGTGCTGGCGAGCAGCCAAGCGGCGCCGAGGCTCGCGATCAGCAGCACGGCGAAGGCTTGCGTGACGTTGTGGCGTTCGGGCGGCGCGCGCTCTTTTAGCAGCACGACCAGCGAGACGATGCCGGCGAGATAGAAGGCGGGAAATTCCACCACCAAAAAGATCAGCCAAAAGGCCGGCAGGTTCGCCAGCCGCACGAGCGGGTTGGCGACGGTCGGGTCGAGCACCGGATAAGGCGCGATGGCGAGCGCGCCGCCATGCGCCGCCGCCATCTGGTACTGGTCGTGCAGAAAGGGCGAAATCAGCATGAGCGCGACCAGCGCCGCGCCGGCCAGATGCAGCACGATCGAGAGGCGCTCGCGCGGCGGCGCGCGCAGCACCATCAGCAGCGCGATCGGCACGGCGGCGAGCGGCCAGACGACGCCGCCGACCCAGGTCGAGCTCTCGAACGCGGCCGTCATGGTCAGCGCCAGCGTCAGCAGCGTCGTCAGGCTGCGCCGCTCGGCGAGACGCGACAGCAGCAACGTCGCAATCGCCGCCGACGTTGCCGACGCCATGTGCTGCGGCGCCCAACTGGTCTGGAACAGCCAGCCGCCGAAGCCGGAGGGCGCGCCGATGACGCGCTGCGCTGCTTCGGCGCCGAACAGACCGCCGAGCAGCGGCCGCAGCGATTCAGTCGCGGCGAGCGCGACCACCCAGAGCGCCGCCGCGCCGCGCCCGCTCAGCCAAACCGCCAAGCCGATCATCGCCGCTAACGAGGCAAAAGCGGTGAACCAGGTGAGCGCGGCGTCGGCTTCCCAGCCGCTCACTTGCGCGAGCAGCGACAATTCCGCCGCGCTGAAATGCCAGAGGTAGTAGTACACGAGCCGCGCCGGCCCCTCGGCGCCGCCGTAGAACGGATTGCCCGGCGGCACGCCGAGCCGCGCCATCTCGTCGATCATCGCGACCTTGGAATGATCGAAGGCCGGCGCCGCCAGCACGACGCCCTCGGCGGAAATCTTCGGCAAGACCGCCGCCGCGACCGCCAACGCCAGCAGCGCGGCGCCGATGAGCGCGATGGCCGTGATGCGCGTGAGCGCGCGCTCCTCGCCGGCCTGCGCGCGTTCGATCCAGAGCGCCGCGACTGCCGCGGCCACCGCAACGGCGAAGACGACGACCACGCTCACCCGCGACAGGCCGACCACGTAAAACAGCGGCAGCGCGGCAGCGCTATGCGCCGCCCAGCCGAGCGCGGGCGCCAGCATCAGCGCCAGCGGCCGCGCCGCCACGCGCGCGGCGAGCGGCAGCCCGATGCAGGCGTAGACGAGGATCGCCAGCCCGCCGCAGAGAAAGACGTTGAGCGTGGAGGCCATGCTGGATTCTAGCGCACAGTTGGTGCGGACGCCGGGACTCGAACCCGGACGGGATTACTCCCAAGGGATTTTAAGTCCCTTGCGTCTACCATTCCGCCACGTCCGCGTGGCAACACACCGCGCGCCCGATCTCGGCTTTACCCGAGATCGGAATCTCAACAGGGCGCAAGTCGGCGATAGCCGGCTTGCGCGCGCGGGCGCAGAGCCACGCGCGGCGCGGAAATTCAGTCCGGTAACAGGTGGCCCCAGGCCTGCGACCAGTCCTTGCCGGCGGAGTCGGTGACGCGGCCGTCCTGTTCGTAGAACTTGTTGGGGATCTGGAAGATGGCGATGAAGGTGCCGCCTTTCGGCGACCAGGCGGTGTGGCGGCTGCCGGCCGGGCGCCAGACGAATTCGCCGGGGCCGACTTCGGTGCCGGCATCAGGGCCTTCTTTGTCGACCAGCGAGCCATCCAGCACGTAAGTCTGCTCGATCAGCACGTGCTCGTGGTCGGGCAAAACCGCGCCCGGCGCCATCCGAAACAGCAGCGTCGCCAGCCCGCTTTTGGGGTCGACCATCAGCGGCTTGAATTCGCAGCCGGCAAAGCGCGTCTTTTGCCACGGCATCGCCGCCGGCCGCAGGTGATGCGAGCGCAGATCGTCGATATTGGGCTTGACGTTCATCGGCTCCTCCGGGGCTCTGCCGGGCGTTGCGGGCGACTATACCCGAGCGCCGCTCAATTGGCGAATTTGATGTTGGCCTGCTTGACGACCATGCCGAACTTTTCGGTCTCGGCGGCGACGAATTTCTTGTACGCGGCGGCGTTCATCGGCCGCGGCACGATGCCCTGCACGGTCAGGAATTCGGAGAGCTTGGGCTGCTTGAGGGCGTCGTTGACGATGGCGTTGAGGCGGTCGACGATCTCCGGCGGCGTACCGGCGGTGGCGAACATGCCGAACCAATTGAGCAGTTCGTAGCCGGCAAGCCCGGGCGCGCCTTCCGCGAGCGGCGCGACCTCGGGCAGCTGCGGCATGCGTTCCTTCGAGGTGACGGCGACCGCGCGCAGCTTGCCGGCCTTTATCAGCGGCAGCGCGGCGGCCAGACTCGAGAAACTCATGGTCACCGCGCCGGTCGCGACGTCGGTCACCGCCGGCGCCGAGCCGCGATAGGGCACGTGCAGCACATGAATGCCGGCCATGCTGTTCATCAGCTCGCCGGCCAGCTGCTGCGGATTGCCGACGCCGGAGGACGAGAACGACAGATTGGGCTGCGCCTTGGCATAGGCGATCAGCTCCTGCGGATTGTGCACGGGGGTTGCCTCCGCCACCACCACCACGCAGGGCACGATGCCGATCAGCGCCACCGGCGTGAGATCGCGGGCAGCGTCGTAGGTCATCTTCTCCTTGAACAGATATTGGTTGATGGCGACCTCGCCGGACGCCGCCATCAGCAGCGTGTAGCCGTCGGGCGCAGCCTTGGCGACGGCGTTGGTGGCGATCATCGCACTTGCGCCGGTGCGGTTTTCGACGATGACGGTTTGGTTGAGCGCGGCCTTCATCGGCTCGCTGATCAGCCGCGCCACGATGTCGACGCCGCCGCCGGCGGCATAGCCGACCAAAATGCGGATCGGATGGTCGGGATAGGCCGCCCGCGCGGCGCCCGGCAACACGGCGCCGGCCGTCGCCGCCGCGGCGGTCGCGAGCAATCGGCGTCGGTTCAGCATCGCCTCCCCCTACTCTATATTTGTCGCCGGCATCATGCGCGCCCGGCCGCGCCCGCTCAATCCCCGCCTTCGCGGATCGGCGGCGAGAACGCCAGCGCCGTATCCCAGGGGAAATAGATCCAGGTGTCCTGCGACACCTCGGTGACGAAGGTGTCGACCAGCGGCCGCCCCAGCGGCTTGGCATAAACGGTGGCGAAATGCGCCTCCGGCAACAGATCGCGCACCACGCGCGCGGTTTTTCCGGTGTCGACCAGGTCGTCGACGATCAGCACGCGCTGGCCTTTGGCATGCATGGCGACAATCTCCGGGGTGATGCCCTTGAGCACCGTCAATTCGCCCTCGTTGTTGTAGTTCTGGTAGCTCACCACGCACACCGTCTCGATCATGCGTACGTTTAATTCGCGCGCCACGATCGCCGCCGGCACCAGCCCGCCGCGCGTGATGGCGACCACCGCCTCGAACGGGCCGGCCGCGTGCAGCCGCCAGGCGAGCGCGCGCGAGTCGCGGTGGAACTGGTCCCACGAGACGGGAAAGATTTTTTCCGGGCTGGGCGGGCTGCCGGCGGACGTATTTGCCATCGGTTCACTCACGTGAGCGGAGGATGCGTCGCCGGCGGCATGGCTAGCGCGGCGCCGCCAGCTGCGACTTGACCTGCACGAGCATCTTTTCGACTTCGTCCTTCACCTGCCGCAAGGTGCCGGCGTCGCGCGAGCGCACCACGATATTGGTGTTGGGGCCGAGCGTCTCGTCGAAGAACGGATAGCTGCCGATGATGGCGTCCGGGTTGGCCTTGGCGATGGCGCCGAGCGCGGTGCCGACGTCGCCTTCCTTGGCGTCGGCGCGGATCGTCTCCGACAGCAGCCTGGTGCCGGTCTTGAGCTTCGGCGTCACCTCGTCGAGCATCGCCTGCATCACCGCCGGGATGCCGGCCATGGTGATGACGTTGCCGATCCAGAACCCGGGCGCGCCGGACACTTTGTTGGCGACCAGCGTGGCGCCCTTGGGGATGCGCGTCATGCGCATGCGCGCCTCGTTGAGCTCGCCGCCGGTCTTGGCCAGCCGCTCCTGCATGATCGCGACCGCTTGCGGGTGGAATTCGAGCGCGACCCCGAAGGCCTTGGCGACGCAATCGGCGGTGATGTCGTCGTGCGTCGGGCCGATGCCGCCGGTGGTGAAAACGTAAGTATAGGCCGCGCGCAAGGCGTTGAGCGCGGCGACGATGGCGTCCTCGTCGTCGGAGACGACGCGCACTTCCTTGAGGTCGATGCCGATGGCGGTGAGATAGTCGGCGATGTAGCCGATATTCTTGTCTTTGGTGCGGCCCGACAGGATCTCGTCGCCGATGACAAGCACCGCGGCGGTGACGATGTCGGGCTGTGCGCTGTTCATGGCGTCGGGGCATCCTTGCCGTTGCGGCGCACACTTAAGCCCGCCGGCGGCATTGGCTCAAGACCCTCGCGCCGCTATAACGGCCCGCCAGAAGAGCCAACAAAGGCCTATTCGAATGACCTATTGCTGCGGAATCTTGGTGCGCGAGGGCCTGGTTATGGTGGCCGACACGCGCACCAATGCCGGCCTCGACAACGTCTCCACCTTCCGCAAGCTGCACGTCTACACCCAGCCGGGCGAGCGCATTCTGGCGCTCGCCTCCTCCGGCAACCTGTCGCTCAGCCAATCGGTGCGCGCCACGCTCACCGAAGGCGTCGACAACCCGGAAACCGGCGAACGCGAAACCCTGCTCAACGCGCCCACGATGTTTCAGGCGGCGCAGCGCATCGGCCGCGCCGTCCGCGCCATCCAGAGCGTCGAAGGCAAGGCGCTGCAAGCCGCCGAGATCGACGCCGAGGTCGCGTTCTTGTTCGGCGGCCAGATCAAAGGCGGGCGGCTGCACCTCTACATGATCTACTCGGCCGGCAATTTCATCGAATGCACCATCGACACGCCCTATCTGCAGATCGGCGAGCATAAATACGGCAAGCCGGTGCTCGACCGCGCCATCGGCTTCGACACCGACGTCTATGACGCGCTCAAGATCGGGCTGATATCGATGGATTCGACCATGCGCTCCAACCTGGGGGTCGGGCTGCCGATCGACCTGCTGGTGGTGCGGCGCGACGCCTGCGCCGCCGAGGTCAACTACCGGATCGAGCCGGGCGAACCCTATTTCCAGGACCTGCGCGAACGCTGGTCGGCGGCGCTGCGCGCCGCCCATATCGCCATCCCCCGCCCGCCCTACCGCACGCCAAACTGACGGTTTTTCGCCGGAAAAGCCCCGCTTTTCCCCAGTCTGCGGCGGCGTTTTTACCACCGGTTAATACCATCGCGCGATTTGGCCGCCGCCGGCTCGCCGCAGCGGGAACACGGGCGCAACGAAAGCGAAATAGCAAGCTTTCTGCCTTATCGCTAAGCCCGAAAAGTCCAACGGGTAGGACGCTTTAAGGGGCGCAAGACTTGCAGGCAGCCGCGCGACAGCACGCTCGGAAAGAACGGCGATATACCAGTTGGGACCGCGCGCGTCTGAGCGTCGTGGTCCCGATCGGCGCGATCGTTGCCGTCGCCATCGTCTGCATCGTGGTGGCGGTGCTGTCCTCGGCGCGCCGCGCCGATCAGGTCGCCATCCAGCACGAGGCGCAACTGCTCGCGCGCGCGCTCGACAGCGACGGCGAGCGCGTGCTGCGCGAGGTCGAGAGCGTCGCCTCCTCGCAATCCGCCATCGAAAACATCCGCTTGAATTACGATTCGGCTTGGGTCGCGCGCCGCGTCGGCGTCTGGCTGCAAAGCTTTTTCGAGCATGACTACGTCATCGTTCTGGACGGCGAGGACCAGCCGCTCTACGCGATCGCCGGCGATCAGGTGATGTCGGCCGCCGCGCTGGCGGCGATCAAGCCGCAGCTCGCGCCGCTTATCGACTACATGCGCGGCCGCGCGCCGTCCTTGGACGGCGGCCTCCGCGTCGGCCAGGCGACGCCGACCGAAGGCGGCGCGCATCCGCAGGCGGCCGTCATCACCCGCCTGCTCAACCTGCCGGCGGTGATCGCCGCCGCCGCGGTCGGGCCGGTCAACGGCGTGCCGCCTTCGCTCGACAACCGCGCGCCCATCATCCTATCGGTCAAGTTCATCAAGCGCGGACTGCTCGCCGACATCGGCACCCAGTTGCGCATGACCGATCTGCGCCCGCTCGTCGGCAAGGTGCCGCGCGGCGACACCGCCTTCACGCTCGCCGATGCGCGCGGTAACGCGATCGCGCGCTTTGCCTGGACGCCGAAGCAGCCGGGCGCCGAGATCGTGCACAGCGTCATCCCCTTCATCGCGGTGGCGCTGGCGGGCTTTGCGCTGCTCGCCGCCTTCGTGCTGCGCTACATGCGGCGTACCGCGGTCGCGATCGCGGCCGGCGAAACGCGGCTGCGCCATCTCGCCATGCACGACCCGCTGTGCGGGCTGCCCAACCGCATCTTCTTCAGCGAGCGGCTGGAAGCCGTGATCGAGGAGGTCGCCGCCGGCTCGGCGCCGGCCGCGGTGTTCTACATCGACCTCGATCACTTCAAGGACGTCAATGACACGCTCGGGCATCCGATCGGCGATGAGCTGATCCGCAACGTCACGCTGCGGCTCTCGCGCACCTTGCGCGGCGACGATCTGGTGGCGCGGCTGGGCGGCGACGAGTTCGCCGTGATCTCGGCGATCGGCGACGACCATGAGCAGATGATGACGATCGCGCAGCGCGTGATCGACGCGATCTGCGCGCCCTATTCGATCGGCGGCCAGAACATCGCGATCGGCGCTTCGATCGGCATCGCGGTGATCACCAAGAACTGCGCCGGCTCCGCCGACATCATGCGCTACGCCGACATGGCGCTGTACCGCGCCAAGAACGAGGGCCGCAACCGCGCCTGCATCTACGACGCGGCCATGGACGCCGACCTGTCGAGCCGCAAGCTGCTGGAAGGCGACCTGCGCGAGGCGATCGAGAACGACCGCCTGCAATTGCTCTACCAGCCGATCGTGTCCAAGAGCGGCGAGACCGTGGTCGGCGTCGAGGCGCTCTGCCGCTGGACGCACCCGACGCGCGGCGACATCCCGCCGACCGAATTCATCGCCGCCGCCGAGCATTCCGGCCTCATCATCGAGCTCGGCGCCTGGGTGCTGCGCCGCGCCATGATCGACGGCAAGAGTTGGCCGGGGCTGAGCGTGGCGGTCAACGTGTCGCCGCTGCAATTCCGCCGCAGCGACTTCGTCGAGGTGGTCGAGCGCGCGCTGGCCGAGACCGGCTTCGACCCGGCCCGGCTCGAGCTCGAACTGACCGAAAGCGTGCTGATCGGCAATATCGACAGCGCGGAGGCCTCCATGCTGCGGCTCAAGAAGCTCGGCGTGCGCATCGCGCTCGACGACTTCGGCACCGGCTATTCCTCGCTGCTTTATCTGCGCCGCTTCCCCTTCGACAAGCTCAAGATCGACCGCAGCTTCGTGCTGTCGATCGAAAAGGCCGCCGACGCCGCGGCCATCGTGCACGCGGTGGTCAGTCTCGGCCGCGGCCTCGGCATGCAGGTGACCGCGGAGGGCGTCGAGACCGCCGACCAGCAGCTGTTCTTGCGCGCCGCCGGCGTGCATTCGATGCAGGGCTTCCGCTTCGGCCGCCCGGTCAGCGCCGCCGCGATCAGCGCGCGCCTGCGCGCGCCCGGCGACTTCAAGCTCGACGAAGCCAAGCTCGCGGGCTAGCGCTCTCCGCACCCGCTCGTCCCCGCGCAAGCGGGGACCCAGCTCTTTACGATTTTGACAGCAACGCCTGGATTCCCGCTTGCGCGGGAATGAGCGGATGTGGATCGGCTTTCGCATTTTTTTGTGATATTGCGGTCGGCCGAACGAACACGCGGGGAAGGAAACGCCGATGACTGCAAAGATCGCACTGGTGACCGGAGCCGGGACCGGCGTCGGCAAGGCGGTGGCGGTGGCGCTCGCCAAGGCCGGCTACAATCTGGTGCTGGCCGGGCGGCGCCCCGAGCCGCTCGCCGAGGTCGCCGGCCTGGTCAACGCCGCCGGCACGCAGGCGCTCGCCGTGCCGACCGACATCACCAAGCGCGATTCCATCCTGGCGCTGTTTGCGAAAATCAAATCGAGCTTCGGCCGCCTCGACGTCTTGTTCAACAATGCCGGCATCGGCGCGCCGCCGGTGCCGCTCGAGGACCTGCCCTACGAGGCCTGGCAGAACGTGGTCGCCACCAATCTGACCGGCATGTTCCTGTGCACGCAGGAAGCGATCAAGATCATGAAGGCGCAGTCGCCGCGCGGCGGCCGCATCGTCAACAACGGCTCGATCTCGGCGCACACGCCGCGCCCGTTCTCGGTCGCCTATACCTCGACCAAGCACGCGGTCACCGGCCTGACCAAATCGACCGCGCTCGACTGCCGGCCTTACGACATCTGCTGCGGCCAGGTCGACATCGGCAACGCGGTCTCGCCGCTGACCGAGCGCATGGTGCAGGGCGAGGGCGTGCTGCAGCCGGACGGCTCCAAGAAGGTCGAGGCGCGCATGGAGGCCGAGCACGTCGGCGCCGCGGTCGTCTACATGGCGAGCCTGCCGCTCGACACCAACGTGCTGTTCATGACGGTGATGGCCAACAAGATGCCGTTCGTCGGGCGCGGCTAGCGGGTCGTGCAAGCGCTCAAGGAGTGGCATGAGTTCTACGTTTTGGTCGGCACCGCCGGCGCCACGCTGCTCGCGCTTCTGTTCGTCGCGGTCTCGCTCGGCACCGGATTTCTCAGCCATAAAGATGAAGGCGGCACCCGCACCTTCATGAGCCCGGTGGTGATCCATTTCACCAGCGTGTTTTTCCTGTCGGCGATCTGCCTGGTGCCTTCGCACGGGCCGGCGTTTTTCGCGCTGCTGATCGGCGCGACCGCTGTCATCGGCGCCGTCGTGTCGACCTACATTACGGTGCAGGTCTTGCGCACCGATTTGACGCGTTATGTGCAGGATTATCTCGCCTACGGCCTGCTGCCGGCCTTGGCCTATCTGGCGCTGCTGGCCGCCAGCGCGATGATCTATCTCGAGCGACCTTACGCGCTCGAAGTGCTGGCCGGCGCGCTGCTCACGCTCGCCATCGTCAACATCCGCAACGCCTGGGATCTCACGCTGTCGATGGTGCGCCGGCACGCGGGCAAAAAGAAATAGTCAATCGAGCACGCGCACCGTCACCTTGGTCCCTGCCCGCACCTTGGCAAGCTGCTTCACGTCGCCGAGCGCCTTGGCGAAGACGTTGCACGGGCTGGCGAGCCGCGTCTCGCCGCTTTGGCTGATCGGCGTGCGGCCGAAGCCGAGCGCGATCGCCGGGCCTTCCGGCCAATAGGCCACCTCGCCCGGCGTCACCACCGCGCGCGCGTCGGCCTCGCGTTTCACGCGCACCGGCACCTCGAAATAGACCTCCTCGCCCCAGGTCAGCGCCGAGGCCGTGACCGGCAGCGCCGCCGCGATCGCCTTGGCGGTCGGGGTGTCGAGCAATTCGGCATCGAGCGTCAGATTGCCGAAATCGAAGCGGATGCGGGTCATGGCTGGGTCGTCACTTTTGCGGGACGACGGCGCTCGCCGCCTGCGCGGCGGTCAATTTTTCCAACTCGCGCTTGGCGGTCACCAGCCTCGGATCGAGCCGCAGCGCCTCCTGGAAGGCGGCGATGGCCTCCGCCTCGCGCCCGGTGTCGCGGTAGAGCTCGCCCAGGCTTTCATGCGCGACCGCGTAATTGCGGTCGAGCGCCAGCGCACGGTCGAGCTCGGCTTTGGCCTCGGCGAACTTGCGCTGCTTGCGCAGATGGCTGCCGTAATTGTCATGCGCCACCGCGAAGTTCGGATCGAGCTTGAGCGCCTGCAAGTCCTCCGCGATGGCGGCGTCGAGCTTGCCCTGGTCGGAATAGATCACGCCGAGATTGAGATGCGAGACGACCAGATTGGGATTGAGCCGCAGCGCGGCGGTCAGCGCCTGCTCGGCCGCGCCGTAATCCTTGCGGCTGCGCATCACCAGGGCGCGCTGGTTGTAGTACCAGGGCAGTTCCTCGTCGTTGGCCGACAGCTTGGGAATGAGCTCGTCGATCAGTCTGAGCGCCGCCTCGGGGTCCTGCCGCCGCAAGCTCACCACCACGAAATAAGGCTTGACCTGCCGCAGCAGAGCCGGCACCGCGCCGGCGAACAGTTCGTCCGGCTTGTTGAGCGCGACGCCGGTCTTGCTGGTGTAGATTTCGCGCCCGTCGAGCCGCAGCCGCAGCCAATAGAGCTTGTCCTGCGCGACGATCTCGCCGCTGACCGTACGCGAGCGGGTGCCGTGCATCAGCGTGCGGATCGAGGCGACGATGGCGTCGAGCGAAATGCCGACCGCCGGCACCACGATCTTGGGCAGGTCGCCGTGCAGCGCGATGTCGGGATTGCTCATGCGCGAATTGACGCCGTTCATGAAATCGGTGACGGCGTCGCGCAGCCGGTGGCTCGCCACCTCGGCGGTGTAGCCGCTGTCGGCAAGATCGCGCGGCACCGAGATCGGGTCGATGACGGTGGCGTGCTGGGTCAAGCCCTGGATGACGATGGTGGCGAGCACGATGATGACCACCAGCAGCGGCAGCTTGAGCAGCATGGAGTGCAGCCAGGCGACCATGACGGCGAGGCCGTGCAGGATCGCGCGCGGCTGGGTCAGGCGCACCCAGAACGCCTGCGAGCGCAGCCGCTTGAGGCGGCCGCCGATCATCTCGACGATGCCCGCCCAGCTGCGCAACGCGCGCTCGCTGGCGCGGCCGCGGCCTTTGCCGGATGTCTGTTCCATCGCGCTTCCCCCGCGCCCACGCTTCTCCCGCGCCGTTGAGCTAGCATAGACCGGATGCAGCGACAAAACCCCAGCATGGAACCGGGCGCTTGGCTCGCCGCCGCTCGGGCGGCTTGCTTTGGCGCGGCGCTGCTGCTGGCGGCCGCCACGCCCGCTGTCGCCGATCCGATCCGCATCGTCGCCTTCGGCGACAGCGC
>Ga0207693_10003393_pt1 | contig 13607 bp, 11 predicted proteins | sample LARL81metaG_FD_184347 | JGI IMG/M metagenome (GOLD analysis project Ga0207693, IMG submission 184347) | Corn, switchgrass and miscanthus rhizosphere microbial communities from Kellogg Biological Station, Michigan, USA - LAR L8-1 metaG... | ecosystem: Host-associated > Plants > Roots >...
CGTCTGGGCGGCGGTCTCCGGAATCGGCGGCGCCGTGGGCGTTCTCTTCGGCGGTCTGCTGACTGAGGGACCCGGCTGGCGCTGGGTCCTGTTCATCAATGTTCCGTTCAGCGCCATCGTCTTCGTCGGCGCGTTCATGCTGCTCAAGCGCGATCGGGTGCGGACAGTGCGACTGGCGAACTTCGACGCCCTCGGCGCCGCGCTCGTCACCGGAGGCATGCTGCTCCTGGTCTACGCGCTTGTCAGAGCACCGGACGTCGGCTGGGGCACGGCGCGCACGATCGCCGAGCTTGCAGGCTCCGCGTTGCTGTTGGGGGCATTCGTCGCGAATGAACTGCGCGTCGCGAACCCGCTCGTCCCGCTCTCCATCCTTCGTGTCAAGGGAGTGGCCGCCGCCGACGCCACCCAGATGGTCGCCCTGGCCGGCTTCCTCCCGATGTTCTTCTTTCTTACGCTCTACATGCAGACCGTGCTCGGCTATTCGCCGATCCAGACGGGCGTCGCCTACCTGCCGCTGACAGGCGGATTCATCATCGCAGCCGGCATCTCGTCGCAGCTGTTCGCCCGCGTGGGCACGAAGCCGGTCGTCGTTCTGGGCACCGTCATCGCCGCTGCCGGGCTCTATTGGCTTTCCCGGATTCCGGTTGACGGCAGCTTTGTCCCAGACATCCTGCCCGGCCTCCTGACCGTGTCAATCGGCATGGGCGGGGTCTTCACCGGCCTGACCACGGCAGCCAATGCCGGTGTCGACCAAGACAAGGCCGGTCTCGCCGCCGGACTCTTGAACACCGGCCAACAGCTCGGGACTGCGCTCGGCCTCGCAGTGCTATCCGCACTCGCCACTGCTCGCACCACCTCGCTGCTGCACGGCGGCGACAGCCTCGCCCAGGCCGCAACCCACGGATACCAGCGCGCACTACTCGTCGGCGCATGCATCGTGCTCGCGGCGAGTGTTGTCGCCCTCTTGACGCCCAACACCCACGAGACCACGGTCGTGAAGGAAAACCCGGAAGACGCGGCGCTCGAGTTGGCCGCCTGAACTACCTCGGGGGAGTCGCGACGCGGCTCCCCCGACCCCTTCCCGCGGGCGGAAGAGACTTCCTACGTCGAGATTCGAAGCGACGTGATCGCGTCGCCTGCGAGCGTAAAGTCATATTTGAGCTCGACGGGACTTCCCGGAAAGTTTCCCGCGAGAGTTCCAGTCACGACGGTGTGGCCGTCTCGCGATTCGACCGCATTCGGCTCGAACGTGTAGACGAAGCGCTCTTCGGTCTCGCGCTTCCACGCACGGACTTCTTCGACTCCGCGGTGAGTCCGACCTTCGTCCTCGACCATGGCATCCGACGCAAAGCACCCGACGGCGCGGTCGAGGTCTCTCGCGTTGCTTGCCTCGATGAAGCGCGCGATCGTAGAATCGAGCTGGATCACTTCCTCACGATCGATTCTATGGCCTCGCAGCAGCAAAGTCGGCGCACGGAACGGATTGTCGAGCGCATTCGCTCAATTCCGGAAGGATTCGTTCGCACATACGGCGATATCGATCCGGGCGCGCCGCGCCTCGTGGGACGCGTCCTCTCGACCACGCATGGGCTTCCGTGGCATCGGGTCGTCCGGGCGGACGGCAGCATCCCGAAGGGCGCGAAGCAACGCGAGCTCCTCGCCCGCGAAGGCGTGCCGATGCGGAACGATCGCGTGGACCTCTCGGCGGCACGTGTCCCACCGGAGTTCTAATACGACGAACGACGGGCGATGCGGTAGTCGCGGAGCGGCCGCATAAAGCTGAGATGCGCGCGAAGCGGCAAGACTGAGCCACACATCCCCTGATCAGTCCCGATCGCCCTGTACCTGCGCCGGCCGTCGGCCCACTTCGAGCGCTCGGGCAAGGTCGGTGATCGACAGCAGCCCGGCCAGGTGTCCATTGTCGACCACAAGCCCACGATTCGTGCTCGGGGTGGCAAGCTCCGCCAGGGCGTCGACGGCCTTCTCGTCCTCGGTGAGCAGTGGGACCTGATCAAGCGGGATCATCGTCTCGCGCACGCGTCGTGTATCCCACTCGGAGCGGGGAACCGCGGCGACCGAGGCAAAGGTGAGCAGGCCGATAGGCCTCCCTCCGTCGAGAACGGGGTACGTGGTGAACCGGTGCGACCAGGCGACGTCGTCCATGATGCGCCCAATCGTCGCGTCGGCGTCGACGCTTACAGGATCGCGAACCATCAGGTCGCGCACGCGCAGTCCGTCGAGCGCCTGCTCCGTCGCGGCGTAGCGAGCCTCTGCCCTGGCGCCCTGAAGGAGGTACCAGCCGATGAAAGCGAGCCAGGCGCCGCTGAACGACCCCTGGAAGATGAACATCGCGAGCCCGAGCGCGATGAACAGGTAGCCAAAGCCCTGTCCGATCTCCGACGAGACGCGGGTCGCCCAGGCGAAGTCTCCCTTGGCTCGCCAGAGCGCGGCGTGCAACACACGGCCCCCATCAAGCGGCGACGCGGGAAGGAGATTGAAGACGGCAAGGATCAGGTTGATATAGCCGAGCCAGGCGGCGACCCCGTCGACGGAGCTCGGCGGATGAGCCACCGCGATCAGAACGAACAGCACGCCGAGGAGGATCGAGACGAGGGGACCGGAGATGGCAACTCGGAACTCGGCGCCGGCGCTCGGGAACCGACCCTTGAACCGCGACACGCCGCCGAACAGCCACAGGGTGATCGAGTCGACCTCGATCCCCTCGCGTCGGGCGACCCATGAATGCCCGAGCTCATGGAGAAGGATCGACGCCAAGAACAGCAGGGCCGCGACGATTCCCATCGCGATGTAGGTGCCGTGGGAGAGCCCCGGGTTCTGCGACGGGAAGACGCCTTCCGCCAGCGACCACACGATTAGCGCGAAGACGGCAATCAAGCTCCAGTTGAGCCGAACCTCGACGCCGCCGAAGCGGCCGATCGTGAAGTTGCCATCCATCGTCCGCTGCTTGGGTTTCGCTGCGCCTCCGCCGACACCAGGGCGGCTGGGTTCACTAGCCATCGTGGTCTCCTCTCGTTTTCCTTCGCCCCTTGAGCCGTTCGACACTACTCCGAACTCCTGCGTCTGAACAACGAGTCGCGAACGCACAAAGGTGAGATGCACGCGAAGCAGCAGTCGTGAAAGCGGTGTCGCGGTCTACGAGGCGGCAGCGAGCAACGACTCGCACCTGCGCAGATACCGCCACGCGCCAACCGACCGCCAGAAAGGAAGCGCGAGCTCGAGCTGCACGGCGGCTTCCGCGTGACGCCCTTCTTCGACCAGCCACTCGCCCGCCCACAGCCTGGCCGTGGCGGCGGCCGAGATGGCAGCCATCGACTCCAGCTGGGCCGCGGCCTTGTCGAAGTCCCGCTCGACGAACGCGCTGACGACGTCGAGCCACGGGACGGCAACCGGAGACTCCCCGACGGCCGTCTTCAAGCGCAACTCCTGACCGCACGACCAGGCTGCGAACCAGAGGTCGAGCACCCAAAGTTCGACATACGCTGACCCCGTCTCCTTCCAGATGTCCATCAGCTCGGCCGTGACTCGCGCTGCCTCTTTCATCTCCCCGAGCTCGGCATGGAGTCGTGCGCGAAGGGCGAGCGGGCCGCAGAGACCCTGGAACGTCGATTTTCCCTCCACGACCGCGACCGCCCGGTCGGAGTCGGCGACGGCGACTTCGACCGCACCCTCTGCAATCAGCATGCGGGCGCGGCAGACCCGCGTTTGCGGTTCCATCCAGAACGGGGATTCTTCGTAGCCGGGAATGAGCTCGTCGACGATTCGCCGGGCCTCTTCCCAGTCGCCGGCGAGCATGTGATCGTTTGCGACTTCCGTCCAGAGCCACCGCGTCGGCTCCTCGTAGCCGATCTCCTGCGACACCCGCAACCCCTCCCGATGCAGCTCGCCTGCACGTTGCAGCTGTCCCTCGCAGGCGAGGACCGAGGCCAGATTCCCACAAGCACGCACATGCTCGGGACCGCCCGCATGGCGCGCGATCTCGAGGCTGGCTTCGAGGTCGTCTAGACCCTCCGGTTCGCCGAGCGCGACGCGTGCGACGCCAATGTTGTTCAAGACGTGCGCACGCATCTCGTCGCGACCCAGCTTTACCGCCAGCGCCAGCGCCGGCCGACCAAGGACCACGGCACGCTCGTTCTCGTCGTTGAGCATCGCAAAGCGACCGAGGTTCGCGAGCACGCGCAGCTTGGCGTTCTCGTCGGTCATGCGGTCGGCCAACCTCTCGGCCACGATGAAGTGTTCGCTCGAGCCCGCCTGATCGCCCCGCAGCCAGCGGTATTCGCCCAGCACGACCTCCGCTCTGGCAGCATCGTGCACGTCGCCTGCGAGCAGCACCTCGCGAGCGCTACGTAGCCGCTGGTCGCTGGAGATGTCGACATACACGGACGCCTCTGCCTGCTCGAGCACGAGCCGCGGCCAATCCGGATCGTCCTCCGGTGTCAGCTCGACCGCGGCTTCGAAGAACCGCGCCGCGTTCACGAATGAGTTCAAGGCGACCGCACGCCGGCCCGCGTCGCGGAGTGCAACACGCGCGCGGCCAATCACTTTGCTCACATCGCGGCCGGCGGCGCGTCCGTACTCCAAAGCGTTCGAGTAGTGGTGTGCAAGGAGTTCCGCCGCGTCTTCACTGCGTACACGCCGCTCGATCCACTCTGCCACTTGCTCGTGCCTCTCGGCGCGCGTCACACGGGGGATCTGGCCGTATGCGACGTCCCGCACCAGAACGTGCCGGAACGCGTATTGAAGCTCTCCCTCCACCGATGACCGGCGCTCACGTCGCACAAACTCCTTGCGCTCGAGCCCTCGGATGGCATCGTCAAGGTCCGATGCATCCCGGTTAGCGGTCAGCGCACCCGGCCAAAACACTTTCCCGACGACCGCGGCGTCCTGCAACAGCTCCTTCTCTGCGCGCGTCAGCAGGTCGAGCCGTGCGGAGATGAGACCTTGAACCGAGTCCGGCAAGACGACCTCTCCGGCGTCGTGGACCTCACCGCGTTCCGCGACCATCCGCGCGAACTCCTCGGCGTACAAAGGGTTTCCGCCTGCACGGGCCAAAACGGCCGACTGTACGTCCGCCGGCAGAACCGATCGCTCCAGAATGGCGTGGACAAGCTCAGTCGTCTCCAATTCGGACAGCGGCGCCAGCGACAGTGTCGCGGCATTCGTCTTGCCGCCGCCCCAGTGCGGACGGCGCGCGAGGAGCTCGGGGCGCGCCGTGGCGACGACAAGGAGCGGCACGTCCGTCGCCCAGTCGACCAGCGAGTCGACGAAGTCGAGCAAGCCGTCGTCGGCCCAGTGGAGATCCTCGAAGACGAGCACGGTCGCGCGCTCTGCGGCAAGGCCCTCCAAGAAGCGGCGCCAGGCTGCGAACGCCTCGCCGCGCCGGTCCCCGCTGGAGGCGTCGTCGGCTATGCCGACGAGTGGCTGCAACATCCCTCGCAACCACTCGACCTCTTGCTCGCCGCACACGCGCACTACCGTGTCTCGGAGCTTCGACTCGGCGACCGGAGCCGCGTCGCTTTCGAGAATCCCGGCCTCGGCCTTGACCATTTCACCTAGCGCCCAGTAGCTCACCCCTTCGCCGTACGGAAGGGAGCGGCCCTGGCGCCAGCGGGTCAACTCCGGTTCAGCTTCGATCCGTGCCGACAACTCCTGCACGAGCCGGCTCTTCCCCATCCCGGGAACACCGACAATCGTGACGAGCTGAGGTTCGCGTTCTGCGCGCGCGCGTCCCAGCGCATCGACAAGCAGATCCAGCTCGCGCCGCCGGCCGACGAGCCGAGTCGACGGCTTCAGATCGACGTCGACGCCGAACAACGAACGCGCTGAGACCGCCTCCCAGACGCCTACAGGCTCCTGCTTTCCCTTCGCCGCCACGGATTCGCGCTCGCGGTACTCGATGGGCCCTTCGGTAGCCCGGTACGTCTTCTCGCCGACAAGGATCCCGTTGACCGGCGCCGCCGTCTGCAGGCGAGCCGCCGTATTGATCACGTCCCCCGCGACCAGTCCCTCGCCGGCGTCTGCCCGCGCGTCGACGCTGACGAGGGCCTCCCCCGTGTTCACTGCGAGCCGAACGTCGACGGCGTCCTCCTCCAGCGCCCAGTCGCGAATCGCCAATGCCGAACGCACTGCGCGCTCCGCGTCGTCTTCGTGCACGAGAGGTGCTCCGAAAACGGCGACGACCGCGTCACCGATGAACTTTTCAACGGTGCCTCCATGACGCTCGAGCTCCGACCGGACCCGGGCGTGATACGACGACAGCTCGGCGCGCACGTCCTCGGGATCCAGCTGCTCTGCGCGTGCCGTCGACCCAACAAGGTCGCAGAACACGACGGTGACGACCTTGCGTTCCTCAATCGGTCGGGAAGCCGAGGCGAGGCGCGCTCCGCACTCGGAGCAGAACTTCGCTTCTGCCGCATTCGTCGAGCCGCAGGATGGGCAGGTGATCACCGGCGAAGCGTACGTCGCCATGCCTCGGGCGCCTAACGCCCTACGCCGGCCCGACCCTCAACGCGAGTCGAAATCAGCTCCGGCGAGCGCTTCTGCGGGGCCGACGCGAGGACGGCCCCGCGACAACTCCCAGCTCCCTCGCGCGCGCCCTCACCACGAGCATCTGGGTCGCAAGCGTGATTGCGAGCATCAGTGGGATGGAGGTGGCCGACGAGGCAACCTTGGCGCCGACCGCTGCAGCGACCGCGATCAGTGCAATTCGTGTTACCACGAGCCCTCCCCAGCCAACTCCGATCGTCGTCCACGAGGCGCGTTCCCATAGTTCCTCGCCTCGCATGAAGAGCTCGATCGTCAGGCCTCGAATCACGCCGAAGGAGACTGAAGCGACCGCGCTGGAGAGCAGCAGCACGGCGGATGCGGTCGTGAGCGAGTCGTGCTCAGACGTCTGCGTCAACAGGACGGCGCCGTAGACGCCGAGGGCCAGAGGAAAGAGCAGCGAACGCTCCCGAAAGCGGTCGCTCCGGCGCTGGCGCACGATCAAGAACGCGACTACGCCGAGAGCGATGACGACGTACAGCGCATCTTTCATTGACACGGCACAGTGCGATCATAGGACGAGCTCTCAGCGGGTCCCGGCGGCTTAACAGGACCTCAACATTCCATGCTTAGTAGGCCTCGCGGCCATCGCAGAAGCGCTAGCCGAAGGTGAAGCAGTAGGCCTCGGCCCCGGGAGCATCGAAGCTGATCTCGAACGTGCGATCGGTGATCGGCCCGCGCTCGCGAATCAACTGATGGAGCCGCTCCTCGGACAGCGTGCCGCGACCCTGTTCGTCAACGTCAAACCCGTGCGCGTCACCGGGAGGTTCTCCGCCGACAAGGACGCGGAACGGGACAGATCGGCCTCGCCCTCCGGGTGACATCACAAGGTGGACGTCGCGCGCGTGAAAGCGAAACACGATCCGTCCACCTGCTTCGTCTAGCACGCACGCCTTGTTCCCGACCGTCCAGTTCCCGGCGAGAGCCCACTGGTTCTCGCGCAACTGCTCCGGCGGCTCGTAGGCGCGAAGCTCGTTACGTCTAGCACCACCCGGCGAGGCGAAATTCTGCGCCTGCTCGTACCCGAGATAGGACTCGGGAGTCTCGAGGTTCGCCCAATCCGCCTGAAGCTCGAACCCCTCCGTGGGGGTCGGCACGAGGTCATCGCTGATCCCATCGCCTCCGGCCTCCCGCAGCAACTGCTGGACGATCCGTTCGCACTCTTCGTATCCACCTTCCCCGAACTGGTGGTGCCGAATTCGTCCTTCTGCATCGGCGATGTACACAGCCGGCCAGTAGTGGTTACCGAAGGCCTCCCAAACCGCATACCCGCTGTCGAGTGCGATCGGATACTCGACCCTCATCTCTTTCGCGGCCTCGCGGACGTTGTCGACGTCGCGCTCGAACGGAAACTCGGGGGTATGGACGCCGACCACAACCAACCCTTGATCCTCGTACTTCTCGGCCCACGCGCGGACGTAGCCGAGCGTGCGCAGCCAGTTGATGCAGGTGTAGGTCCAGAAGTCGACGAGAACGACCTGCCCCCGCAGGTCCGCGGGGCTCAGGGGCGATGAGTTGAGCCAACCTGTTGCGCCGTCGAACTCTGCTAGCCGCCCCTCGAAAGGCAGCTCACCGGCTTCGTCGGTGTGTCGCTTGCTGAAGAGGCCCACCTTAGGACCGACACTACTCCTGCCTGTCGGGCCTAGACAACAGGCGACACTGAGACATCTGTCGTAGCCGTGACCGTGAGGACGACGTTGCCTGTCTTCTGCTCCGTCTCGACATATCTCGTGGCCTCGATCACGTCCTCCAACGGATAGCGGCGATCGATGACGGCGCGATACTTCCCCGCCTCGATCAGCTCCTTCAGCAGCAGGACGTCCTCCTTCCGGTAGCGAGCTATTCCGATCTTCGCGCGTTTGTCTCCGACCCACTTCGTCAGGAGAGCGACCACCGGGGCGTGCCACATGAAGCCGAGATCCGTCTCGATGAACGTCCCGCCCGGTTTCAGGGAGCGGCGGCAGCGTCTGAACGAGTGCTTGCCAACGGCGTCGAAGATGACGTCGTAGGTCCGGCCGTTCTTCGTGAAGTCTTCCCGCGTGTAGTCGACGACTTCATCGGCTCCGAGCGAGCGCACGAGGTCGAGGTTTTTCGTGGCGCACACGGCCGTCACATGGGCGCCGAAGTACCTGCCCCATTGCACGGCAGCCGTTCCGATCGAACCGGACGCGCCGTAGACGACAATGCTCTTTCCCGTCAGCGTGCCCGCCCCCCGGAGACACGACAGCGCGGTGCAGGCTCCGTCGCAGACCGCGGCGGCATCCTCGAAGGTCATCCCGGTGGGCATCGACGCGATCGGGACGGTCTGAGGTGCACAGACGTACTCGGCGTTCGCGGCACCTTTGATGCCGAAGATGCGGTCGCCGACCTCGAACTCGGTGACGGCCGGGCCAACCGCCGTGACCTCCCCGGCCAGCTCCATGCCTGCAATCCTCCGCTTCGGCCGCGCGAGACCGGTGAAGGCCCGGGCGAAGAACGGATGGCCGGCGCGGACTCCGCAATCTGTCCGGTTGACCGTTGTCGCATGAACTTTGACCAGCACCTCGTCGTTCGCCGGCACCGGTTGCTCGACGTCCGCAAGCCGGAGCACGTCCGGCGGGCCGTAGCTGTCGTGGACGACCGCTCTCAAGTGACCGTCAGGACGACGTTGCCCGTCTTCTGCTCCGTCTCGACGTATCTGCTCGCCTCGATTACTTGCTCGAGCGGGTATCGGCGATCGACGACCGCGCGGTATTTCCCGGCTTCGATCAGGTCCTTGAGCAGCAGCAGGTCCTGCTTCCGATAGTGCGGCGGGATGTCGATCACCACACGCCGATCGCCGATCCGCCGCGTCCACGCGGTCCAGAACAGGTTCGTGAAGCCGTCGGTGGGGACGTACTTCCCGCCCGGCTTCAGGGAGCGGCGGGACCGCCTGAACGAGTGTTTGCCGACGGCGTCGAAGACGACGTCGTAGGTCTCGCCGTTCCTCGTGAAGTCTTCCTTCAGATAGTCGATGACTTCGTCGGCGCCGAGCGAGCGCACGAGCTCGAGGTTCTTCGTATTGCAGACGGCGGTGACGTGCGCGTCGAAATGCCTCGCCCACTGCACGGCAGCGGTTCCGATCGAACCGGACGCGCCGTAGATGAGGATCCGCTGGCCCTTCTCCAGCCCGGCGCGTCGGAGACACCCGAGAGCGAGGATCGCCCCGTCGGGAACGGCCGCGGCCTCCTCGAAGCTCGTGCCGACCGGCATCTGCACGAGTGGCGCACGCTCAGGAATGCACATGAACTCCGCGTGAGCCCCGGCGCGCACACTCCAGAATGGATAGACGCCGAAGACGCGGTCGCCGACCTCGAAGTCGGTGACTGCAGCGCCGACTGTGTCGATCTCGCCGGCGAACTCGCTACCAGGGATCCTGCGGTTGGGGCGGCGCAGGCCGTGGAAGAAGCGGGAGATGAACGGCGTGCCGGCACGAGTGTGCGTGTCGGAACGGTTGACGGTGCTCGCCTGGATCCTGACGAGCACTTCGTCGTCGGCGGGGACCGGGCGCTCGACGTCCTCAATCCGCAGGATGTCCGGCGGCCCGTATCTGTCGCAGATGATCGCTCGCATTGCGGGGCTACCGGTGGATCGGTCCGCCGTGATTCCAGGCCCGCCCCGCGCGGTAGAGCTCGGCCGGCCTCCCACCCGCCCGACCCGGCCGGGCGCGGCGGCCCGTCGGGATGACCCAGCCCTCTTCGCTCACGACTCTGCGCCGGAAGTTCGCCGCGTCGAGCTCCACGCCCCACACGGCCTCGTAGACCGCGCGTAGCTCGGCCAGAGTGAAAGTCGGCCCGACGAACGCCGCCGCGATGCCGGTGAGCTCGAGCTCCTTGCGAACCCGGTCGATCGCGTCACGCACGATTTGCAGGTGGTCGAAGGCCAGGTCGACCTTTCCTTTCAAGATGTCGGAAACGGGAATCAGTGCGGCAGCTGCTGCGTCCGAGCCGCCTGCGACGGCGCCGACGTCGCGCAGCACTGCGAGGTAGCCGATCGTCACCACGTTCATGCGCGGGTCGCGCCCGGGATCGCCGTAGGCGCCGAATTGGCTCAAGAGGCTCGCGGGATCGACCCCGGTCTCCTCGACGAGCTCCCGCCTCGCGGCCTCGTCCAGCGTCTCGGTCGGGCGCTTGAAGCCGCCCGGGATCGCCCACATTCCTTCGTACGGCTCCTCACCGCGGCAGACCAGGAGGACGTGCAGCAAGCCCTCGGACATCGTCAGCACGACCACGTCCACGGTTACTGCAAACGCCGGAAACTGCGAGGGGTCGTACACGAGCGGAGCCTTCGCGTCAGTGGTTTTGGTCGCCACGACTCTTACCTTACGCCGAAGTTTTGGTCTTGTCAACCCAAACCTGCGAGCGGCTGTGCGTGACCCGTATCCTGCACCTCCCTGTGATCGAGGTTCACACACTCACCGACGGTGGCCAGACCGCCGTCGACATCGCGCGCACGATCGCCGCATTCGTCGACGGCGCGAAGGAGACGCTCGAGCTCGCGCTCTACGACATTCGCCTGCACGACGAGACCGCCGACATCGTGCGGGGTGCGCTTGTCGGTGCGCATGAGCGCGGCGTCAACGTTCGGCTCGTGTACAACGTCGACGAGGTCGACGAGCGCCCGCCGGTTCCTCCCCCGCCGAAGACCGAACCGTCGCTGATCGAGTCGCTGCCGTTTGACACCGCGCCGGTTCCAGGCTGGCCGGATCTGATGCACCACAAGTACGTCGTCCGCGATCGAGATGCGGTGTGGGCAGGCTCGACGAACTGGACGGACGATTCGTGGACGCGCGAGGAGAACGTCATCGTCATCGTCCCGTCAACCGGAGTTGCGATCCGCTACCAGGACGACTTCGCGCAGCTGTGGAAGAAGCGCAAGGTCTCGGCGTCGGGAAAGGTGGCAACGAACCCGATCCAGGTCGGTGATGCGATGGTGCGGACGTGGTTCTCGCCGAAGCGCGGTGAGAAGATGGCGCACCGGATCGCCGACGCGATCGGTGGCGCCGAGCGACGTGTCCGTGTGGCATCGCCGGTGATCACCTCGGCCCCGATCCTCGGAACGCTCGCGGAGGTGGCCGCCGACGGCAAGGTCGACCTGGCGGGCGTCGTGGACTCCACCCAGATCTACGAAGTGCTCGGACAGTGGCGCCTCAACGGCAACGTCACCTGGAAGGCTCCGTCGCTGAAGTTTCTCCTAGAGCGTGCGACGTTCTCCGGCAAGCGCTCGACGCCGTACGCGCCGGGGTCTGTGCACGACTACATGCACGCGAAGGTGACAGTTGCCGACGACACGGTCTTCATCGGCAGCTTCAACCTGTCGCACTCGGGCGAGACGAACGCGGAGAACGTCCTCGAGATCGAGGATCCGGCACTCGCGGAGCGGATGGCCGCGTTTGTCGACTCGATCCGCGCGAAGTATCCGGGGCTAACGCTGGACTAGCTCGCGCCCCTGGAGCTGTGCGGGCTGGCGGCTCACTTCTGCTCTTGAGACCACACGGGGACCACATCGCCACGACGTTCCCGGTAGGCAAAACGCCAGAAATCGGCCCATTCGTGGGCCGCGTCGATCATCACATGGCTGTACGTGTCGAGCAGCATCGAGACGTTCGAGTGGCCGCTCCAGGTCTTCACCGTCACCGGGTCGAAGTTGTGGACGTTGACCCAAAGGCTGCAGCGGCGATGCCGCAGCTGGTGCGGCGGGTAGTGCGCGACCTTCGCGAACTTGCACGCCCGCGTCACCGAGTCGCGTATCTGCGGCGTCGTGAACGGGAACACCCGCCCGCACCCGCCGGTGCAGATGATGACCGCGCTCGCCGTGATCGCCTCCACCTTGCCCGACATGAGCTCGATGGCGACGACCCCCTGCACCCGGCCGTCGTCGACGAGCAGCCTGGTCGCGAACCATTCGTCGTACCTAACGACGCTCGCATACTTGAGCGACGTCTGGAACAGCGTGTGGAGCAGGTGGAAGCCGGTTTTGTCGGCGGCGAACCACGTGCGCATCTTCTTCATGCCGCCGAAGGGACGCACGGCAATGTGGCCGTCGCTCTCGCGGCTCCAGGGGCACCCCCAGTGCTCCAGGCGCATCAGCTCCTGCGGGGCTTCCGTCACGAACGCCTCGACGGCGTCCTGGTCGGACATCCAGTCGCCGCCCGAGATCGTGTCGTAGGCGTGCTCGTCGAGGCTGTCGTCCGCCCGAGCCACACCGGCCGCACCGCCTTCGGCGGACACGGTGTGGCTGCGCATCGGATAGACCTTCGAGAGAACCGCGACCCGGAGCCGCGGGTTGGTCTCGGCGATGGCGATGGCGGCGCGCAGGCCGGCTCCGCCGCCGCCCACGATCAGCACGTCATGCGTCGGCGCCACGACCGTCGCGGCTACTCTGCTGAGAACATCTCATCCACCAGGACATGACCGTCGTGGCGGATGATTTTCTCGCTCACACTTCCATCGTGGTATTCGTGGCGGACGGTCCGGCATCCGCACACAAAATCGACCTCCAGCGTGAGGAGCGTCTCCTCATCCCGGTCCTGGTAGGTCTCGCCATCGACGAACCGCCCGCATGGTGCCTTCTGGTGGGTGAAGCTGGTGTTCGTGGCGACCATCGTCGCCTCCTTGCCGGCTCCAGGGTCACCTCGAGACGTCTACGCGAGCGGTCGACTGCGGCCGCAGAAGCGTCAGGATGGGGTCGAGCCCATCACGGGGGTGACCAAGCCTGGGACGATGCCCCTACGCTACGTCGGATCGGCTCGGTTGGAAAGACCGCGCGGTGGATCCCACCCCTCCACGGCACGCCGCGCAGCCGCCTCGATCCCCTCGGGGGTCGGCGTGTTCCCGACGATCGACTCCTCGGGTCGTGGTCATCGATCCGCGGGGATACGAGCATACGGCCGAGACGATCGGTGAGCGACTCAGCATTCGAGACTTCGCCGATGCGCTTCGGACCCCGGCCGTCGGGCTCACCTGCGGCTCCCTGTCTACTTCGCCGGGAGCAACCACGACGACGTGACGGTCATCGTGGTTCCGGTC
>Ga0207693_10003394_pt1 | contig 13607 bp, 17 predicted proteins | sample LARL81metaG_FD_184347 | JGI IMG/M metagenome (GOLD analysis project Ga0207693, IMG submission 184347) | Corn, switchgrass and miscanthus rhizosphere microbial communities from Kellogg Biological Station, Michigan, USA - LAR L8-1 metaG... | ecosystem: Host-associated > Plants > Roots >...
TGCGATAACGCGCAACAAACAACGCCGGCTCGACGCCATCCACACCATGATCCGCAGCCACCCCTGCACCGTCCGTGAGATCGCGGAAGTTCAGGTCGCCAAGGCCCTCCTGAAGTTCCAATGGAATCTGGCAATGGCTGAGACGCTCGCACATCTGGCCTACCTGCGGTGGCAGGGACTGATTGAGCGACGAACCCGCGAGGACGGGGTGTACGAGTGGTACTCGACCGATGAGGCCTCGCGCTGAGCTCACCGCGAGCCGGCCGATCCGGCGGATAGGCTCAGACTCCGTGCGCGCCGTGCTGATCGTGAACCCCAACGCGACGTCGACCACTGCGGCAGGACGCGACCTGCTTGCCCACGCGCTGGAGAGCCGGGTGAAGCTGACGGTCACGCATACCGACCATCGCGGCCATGCCATCGAGATCGCGCGTGACGCAGTGCGCGACGGCGTCGACGTGCTGATCGTCCACGGTGGCGACGGCACGGTGAATGAGGTGGTCAACGGGATTCTTGGGGCGGCCGGCCCCAGCGGGCCTGCCCCGGCGGTCGGGATGGTCCCCGGCGGCTCGGCAAATGTGTTCGCCCGTGCACTTGGCATCAGCTCCGACCCGATCGAGGCGACGAATCAGCTCGTTGACCTGCTGTCGGCATACCAACGGCGCAAGTCATGGCGCCGCATCGGGTTGATGGACTGCGGGGAGCGCTGGTGCGTGTTCACGGCGGGAATGGGCGTGGATGGCGACGTGGTGGCCGCGGTCGAGGCCCAGCGCGACAAGGGCCGCAAGGTGACCGCTTCCCGCTACATCCGCGTTGCGGTCAAGGAGATGCTGGCCAGCGCCCGCAATGAGCCGTCGCTAACGCTGCACCTGCCGAACCGGGAGCCCGTTTCGGGTGTGCACTTCGCGTTCGTATCGAACTCGAGCCCGTGGACGTACGCCAACACCCGGCCCGTGTGGACGAATGCCACCACTACGTTCGAGACCGGTCTTGGCGTGTTCGCGATCACCAGCATGAACGTGTGGGCGAATTTGGGGCTGGTGCGACGGATGGTGTCCAAGAGGCCACGGATAGAAGCCAAGCATCTGATCCGCGACGACGACGTGGCGTGGGTGCGGGTGACGAGCGACACGCCGGTGGCGTGTCAGATCGACGGTGACTACTTGGGTCCGCGGCGTTCGATGACGTTCACGGCGGTTCCCGATGCGCTGGGCGTGGTGGCGCCACCCGCAATCCAGCCCTCTGACCTGCATTAATGGCTTTCGCTCGGCCGGTTTAGGGCGCAGATATGTGTAAGTGTAGTACAAACTATTGAGGGTTCTGCTAACGACCCTCGTTAGTGAGATTACCCACTTGTTAACTCACGAGTATTGACATCTGTCCAGCCTGTGAAAGCATCGGATGCAACAGTGCAGAAACATTTCGAGCGCGCGCGTTAACAGCCGAAGAATAGCTCGTGCGCCCTGCTGCGCACACAGTAAGGAGATTGGATCAATGGATTGGCGCCACAAGGCGGTCTGTCGCGACGAGGACCCGGAGCTGTTCTTCCCTGTGGGGAACAGCGGGCCGGCGCTCGCGCAGATTGCTGACGCGAAGCTTGTCTGTAACCGCTGTCCAGTGACGACCGAGTGCCTGACCTGGGCATTGGATTCAGGCCAGGACGCAGGCGTGTGGGGCGGAATGAGCGAAGACGAGCGGCGCGCGCTGAAGCGGCGCAACGCTCGCACAAAGGCCCGTAGCGGGGTCTAACCGCAACCCCGGCGTTTTGAAATTGGCTACGGCCCCGGCAAAGTTTGCCGGGGCCGTGACTGTGTGCAAATGCAATTTCTCCGAATTGCGGCACGAAACGTCAATTTTGCGAAATGGATCACAATCTGTGACCACACTGTGCGGTTACTGGGCTAGGCGCGCTTTGCGGCCGATCGGCACCCGTAACACCACATCCGTCCCGCCGGTCGCCACATCGTGCATGCCGAGCGAACCGTCCAGCTCCGCCGACACCAGCGTCCGCACGATCTGCAGGCCTAGCCGGTCCGACTTCTCCAGGCTGAAACCGTCGGGCAGTCCCCTGCCGTCGTCATGAACGACGACATCGAGCCAGCGGGCTGAGCGTTCCGCCCGGATCGTCACACACCCCTGCTGCTTGGTCGAATCGAAGGCGTGCTCGATCGCGTTCTGCACCAACTCGGTGATGACCATGATCAACGCGGTCGCACGGTCGGCGTCCAGAACGCCGAGGTCGCCCACCCGGTTGATGCGGATCGGAGTGTCCACTGTCGCAACGTCATTCATAATCGGCAGGATCCGGTCGACCACCTCGTCGAGGTTGACCTCCTCGTCCACCGACATCGACAGCGCGTCGTGCACCAGCGCGATCGACGACACCCGTCGCACGGATTCGATCAACGCCTCGCGGCCCTCGGCGTTGTTGGTGCGCCTGGCCTGCAGGCGCAGCAGCGCGGCGACGGTCTGCAGGTTGTTCTTCACCCGATGGTGGATCTCGCGGATCGTTGCATCCTTGGATAGCAGCGCCCGGTCGCGGCGCTTCACCTCGGTGACGTCCCGAATCAACACCGCCGCGCCGACCGCCTTGCCGTGTACGACCAATGGCAGTGTGCGCAGCAGCACGGCCGCTCCTCCGGCGTCGACCTCCATGCGCATGCTCGATCCGCCTACCAGCGAGTCTCTGACGTGGTTGGCCAGTTCCTGCGCCTCGAACGGGTCGCCGATCAGCGGCCGCGTCACGCTCACCAGGTTGTGGCCTTCCAGTTCGGAGGGCAGTCCCATCCGGTGGTACGCGGAGATCGCGTTGGGGCTGGCGAACACGACATTGCCGGCTTCGTCGAGTCGAATGAACCCGTCGCCGACGCGTGGGCTCGAGCGTGACATGGCCAGGTCACCCACGTTCGGGAAGGTGCCTTCGGACAGCATCAGCAACAGGTCACCGGCACAGTCGAGGTACGCGCTCTCCAGCGGGCTGGCATTGCGAGCGGCCAGCGCCGTCTCGTGCGTCAGCACCGCCACTACGTCGTTGTTGTACCGGACCGGGACGGCTTCCACCTTGAGGCCGGGCGAATCCTTTTGTCCCCCACCCGTTTCCCGACCGATCGTGCCCGACTGGAATGCGGCGGTCATCAGCGGCATCTGCTCGGCGTCGGCCAGTGAGCCGACGGCATCGGCCAGCAGCACCGTAGGCGCCGTGTTGGGGCGCACCTGCGCGACGCACACCAGCACCCCGTCGTCGCGGCAGACCCACATCAGGTAGTCGGCGAACGACAGGTCCGCCAGCAGCTGCCACTCGCCCACCACGGCGTGCAGGTGGTCGACGGCGTTGCCGGGCAGGACCGTGTGCTCGGCGAGCAGATCACCGAGGGTGGACATCGGGGCTTACTCCGGCGTTGCCGCGCACGCGAGGAGCAAAATACGGCAAAGCCGTCAACTGATCACGGCGATAAGGTCGCCGGCCTGGATGACATCGCCGACGGAAACGCTCACCGTGCTGACTGTGCCTGCGACCTCGGCCAGCACCGGAATTTCCATCTTCATCGACTCCAGCAGCACCAAGGTGTCGCCCTCACCGATCTGATCGCCCTCGTGCACGACGACCTCGAGCACACTGGCTACGATCTCGGCGCGAACATCCTCGGCCATTTTCACCCCACTTACTCCGGCTGCTGTATGCCTACCGGCATACATCGAACCACACCAGCGCCGCGAGGGCCTTGCCGCCAGGCCATGAGAAGATGGCCTAGATGCGCCCGCCAATTGCGGGCTGGACAACCCCCCGACCAAACTGAGGAGCACCATGGCCAAGCGTGGCCGTAAGAAGCGCGACCGCAAGCATTCGAAGGCAAACCACGGCAAGCGGCCCAACGCCGGTTCGAAAGCGGTGCGTTAGCCGCCGCGGATGATGGTGGTGCGGCTGATCTCGATGCGCAGCCGCTCCCGAAGCCGATCCGGCGCCTTCTCCCCGCTGCACTTCTTGGCGATGAGCGTCTTGACCCGCTCCTCGACGCCGTAGTGGCGCAGACACGCCGGGCATTCTTCGAGGTGGTGCCTGAGCTTGTCGCGCGTCTCCGGCGTGCATTCACCGTCCAGCAGCGTCCATACTTCGGCGATCACTGCCGCGCACTCAGGGTGCTCGGGATCTACCGCACCGATCGGTGGGGACCAGCGCCCGTCTTCGCTCATGACGACACCTCCTCGGGTGTGTCGAGCTGCTGACCGCGGATGAAGCCGCGGTCCCTTGCCACGTCGGCCAATAGCTCGCGCAGTTGGCGCCTGCCCCGGTGCAACCGGGACATCACGGTCCCAATCGGCGTGTCCATGATTTCGGCGATCTCCTTGTACGGGAAGCCCTCGACGTCGGCGTAGTACACCGCCATCCGGAACTCCTCTGGCAGTGCTTGCAGGGCTTCCTTGATCTCGCTGTCCGGCAGCGATTCCAGCGCTTCCACCTCCGCCGAGCGCAGGCCGGTCGATGAGTGCTCCGCGTTGGCAGCCAACTGCCAGTCGGTGATCTCCTCGGTCGGGTACTCGGAGGGCTGCCGCTGTTTCTTGCGGTAGCTGTTGATGTAGGTGTTGGTCAGAATCCGGTACAGCCACGCCTTCAGGTTGGTCCCCTCGCGGAATGAGCGGAAGCCGGCGTAGGCCTTCACCATCGTTTCCTGCAGCAGGTCCTCGGCATCCGCCGGGTTGCGAGTCATGCGAAGCGCACCACCGTAGAGCTGGTCGAGCAGCGGAATCGCGTCGCGCTCGAACCGCGCCGTGAGCTCGGCGTCGGTTTCCTGGGCCCTGTCGGGTTCCGACGTCGCTGGCGCCGTGTCGGGCGCCGACCCGTCAATGTCAGTCATTGTGGGGAACACCGTCCCTTCCGTTGCAGCGCCACCAAACAGGCCCGGTATGTCCACCGGACGTTCCAGGCAAATGGTAGGCACCAAAGACCCCTTCCTTCGATCCTAGAGGCTGCAACCGACATGACCCGTTCTGCGGGCCGAACTGCACTCAATAACAGCACGGACGGCCTCTGTTGTTCCCGCACTACGCTGAGCCGGTGGCACGTGCAGCTACCCCGGCGATCGCGGCCCTGCTTGCGGCGGAGGTCCCCCACGAGGTGCTGCAGTATCACCACGACCCGCGCAACGAGTCATATGGCGAGGAGGCGGTCGAGGAACTTGCGCAGGTAGAGGGGGTCGACCCAGCGCAGGTCTTCAAGACCCTCGTAATCGCACTGCCCAAGAGTCTGGCCGTCGCGGTGATCCCCGTGCCCTCGAAGCTGTCGCTGAAGGCCGCCGCGGCGGCGCTGCGCGTCCCGAGGGCGATGATGGCCGACCGGGCCGCAGCGGAACGGTCCACGGGCTACGTCATCGGCGGAATCTCACCCTTTGGTCAGCGCAAGCCGTTGCCGACCGTGGTCGACGCCTCGGCGCTGCACTGGGACCGCGTGCTGTGCAGCGCGGGCAAGCGCGGCTGGGACGTCGCAGTGCACCCGCAGGACTTGATCCGGCTGACCAACGCGGTCACCTCCGATATCCGCGCGTCCTAAGGTGACCCCATGGCACAGACCACAGGATCTTCGCTGTCCGGGAAAACCATGTTCATCTCCGGCGCCAGCCGTGGCATCGGGTTGGAGATCGCCAAGCGCGCCGCCGCCGACGGCGCCAATATCGCGCTGATCGCCAAGACCGCCGAGCCGCATCCCAAGCTTCCGGGCACGGTGTACACCGCGGCCAAGGAGCTCGAGGACGCCGGCGGGCAGGCACTGCCGATCGTCGGCGACATCCGCGACGAGGAATCGGTCGCATCGGCTGTGGCGCAGACCGTCGAGCAGTTCGGCGGCATCGACATGTGCGTGAACAATGCCTCGGCGATCAACCTCGGTTCGATCAAAGAGGTACCAGTCAAGCGCTTCGACCTGATGAACGGCATCCAGGTCCGCGGCACTTACATGGTCTCGCAGGCATGCATTCCGCACATGACCGGCCGCGAGAACCCACATATCCTCACGCTCTCGCCACCGGTTCGCCTGGAGCCCGAATGGCTCAAGCCGACCGCATACATGATGGCGAAGTACGGAATGTCGTTGTGCGCTTTGGCGATGGCGGAGGAACTGCGCGAGGACGGCATCGCGTCCAACACGCTATGGCCGCGCACATTGGTGGCCACCGCCGCGGTGCAGAACCTGCTCGGCGGCGACGAGGCGATGGGCCGGGCGCGCAAGCCCGACGTGTACGCCGACGCCGCGTACGTGGTCCTCACCAAGCCGTCTCGTGAGTACACCGGCAACAGCCTGCTGTGCGAGGACGTGCTGCTCGAGTCCGGCGTCACCGACCTTTCGGTCTACGACTGCGTGCCCGGCTCGGAACTGGGTGTGGACCTGTGGGTGGACACTCCGAACCCGCCGGGTTACACAGGCCCTTAGTCCCTCGGCGGCCGGATCCCAACGCGCGGTGCGCCGTCGGATATCGATGCGGCAGTCAGCGGGTCTCATGCCAGGCACACCGTCGACAGCAACAGCGCCGGCCGCCACACGATTGACCCGAGCACCGATGATGAGATGCGGCGCTGCGAGCATGACGGGCGTGCCGATCCACTCGGCGATCGTCATCTCGAAGCTCAAGACTTTTCTCAGCGCGCTGAGCATGCTGACCCCTCTGGCGTCCGACCCGCGAGCGCTTATGTTGATGGTGATTCGGACTGCGATGGGTCGATTTTGTGATTGTCTGCGCGTCTAAGTCCGCAGAATGTGAACCGTGATGCTTACTTGAGCATGGCGTGCACACTGTCGGCAAACGCGGCGGTGGTGAAACACGTCGGTTCGGCGAATTCCTCCAAAGTGAGCGCGTGGTTCCAGTCGGCGTCGGTGGCGGCACGCAGCAATGGTTTGGTCATCGCGGCCGCGTGCGGCGGCAAATTCGCAATGCGAGAACACCATTCGTCGGCGGCTGCCAGCAGTCGGTCATGCTCGACGACCTCCTGCACGAGCCCGAGCCGAAGCGCAGTGCCTGCGTCGATATGGTCGCCGCGCAGGTAATAGGCAAGCGCCCCCTGGTAACCCAGGCGGCGGGTGAGCGCCCAGCTGGTGCCGACCTCGGGGATCAGGCCGAGGCGGCCGAACGCGGGCACGATCACCGCGCGCTCACTGGCGATAACGAGGTCGCAGGTCAAGGCCCACGAGAGGCCAACCCCAGCCGCGGCGCCGTTGACCGCGCCGATGAAGATCGTGTCCGAACCGGCGATGAGCCGGGCGATCCCGCCGAATTCGCGGCGGATCCACCGCCACACGTCGGCCACGCCTTCCGGCGCGTTGAGCGAGTCGATGGCCACCTTCATCATGTTCAGATCACCGCCGGCGCTGAAACCGGGATCCGCACCAGTCAGGACGACGCTGCGGACGTCGGCGTCGGCGTCGAGTTCTTGCAACGCCCGCTGCAGTTGGCGCACCAGCGGAGCGGACAGCACGTTGAGCCGGTCGGATTCGTCGAGCGTGACCACAGCTCGGTCGCCTCGACGATCGACGTGGACGCGTTCGGGCGCATCGGGGTCGTCGCCGGATGCAACGATTGTGCGATACATGGAATTCATTGCTCTTGCTCCTCGATATCGTTGGCGCGCAAGGTCGCCCACGCGGCGGTCGCGAAGGTCTCGACCGCCTCCTGGGGCATCTTGGCGTCGCTGCCCGCAATCCAATACCGGCCGTACTCCTGTGCCGCACCGAGCCAGAGCGCGGCCGTGACCCCAAGGCGCATCGGCCGCAGCACTCCGTAGGTGTGGTGTGGTCGCCACCAGTCCCGGACGGCGGTGAAGAAGCCCCGATTGGCCTCGCGCAACGCCTCACTGTCGGGCCGGTCACCGAGGAGCAGCCTGGCCTCGCCGCGGTGCTCGCTCACCCACTGCAGGTGATAGGCCACCCCGCCTCGGATGCCGTCTTCCGCGGTGTCGTGCTCGCGCAGAACGGCAATGAACCCCGCTTGGTACTCGCCGATCAACTGCGCATAGACGGCCGCGACGAGAGCTGGCTTGTCCGGGAAGTGGTGATACAGCGCCCCCACACTCACTTCGGCCTCGCGCCGAACCTCGTCGAGCGTGGGCGCGAGCGCGCCGTCGACCGCGAACCGGCGCCGCGCCACGTGCAGCAACCGGTCCCGGGCGTCGGTAGGCTTCGCACCCGAGCGCGGCACGAGGAATACTCTAGCTCTACCGAGGAATCCTCGGTAGAGGATTTCTACAGCAGCGTCGCTTGCTCGGGCTCCGGTGGGGCGGGTTCGATCAGCTCGGGGCCGTTGTTGCGAATGCTGTTGACCAGCCGCGACACCTCGCGGATCTCGATGCGGTCGAGGTCGCCGTGGCCACGCAGCAGGCCTTCGTCGATGGGAGCGTCGGGGTCAAGCCAGCGATCCCAGTCTTCGCGGCTGATGGTCAGCGGCATGCGGTCATGGATCTCAGCGAGCGGTCCCGCGGCGTCGGTGGTGATGATTGTGCAGCTGAGTAACGGCGGAGCGTCCTTGGGCGCATCCTTCGGCCGCCAGGTCGACCATAGACCCGCCATGAACAGCATCTCCCCGTCGCCGCCGTACATATAGAACGGGGTCTTCGCCGCCTTGCGTGACGTGGAAGATGAAGCGTCGCCGTTGGGCCGCCACTCGTACCAGCCGTCCATCGGCACCAGGCAGCGCTTGCTCTTCGCGGAGTTGCGGAAGGCGGGGGAGGCGGTCACCTTCTCGGAACGGGCATTGATTAACAGCGGGCCCTTGGTGTCTGGCCCGCCGTCATCGGCGGTCTTCGCCCACGGCGGCACCAGGCCCCAGCGCATCAACCGAACCCGCCGTGTCGACTCGTCGTCCGGTTCGGTGTGTCGTTTGACGACCGTGCTGATCGTCGTGGTCGGCGCGACGTTGTAATTGGGTCCGGGCGTGTCCTTAGTTGTGGCCGCCGCGCCTGCCGTGCTTTCATCGATGGCCTGGATCTTCTCCGCGAGCAGTGCCGGATCGGTGGTAACGGCGAATCGTCCACACATATGTCCCATGGTGGCACGCGAATCGGGCAAGGCAGGATAGAGGCCGTGAGCACATCCAGGGCGAGCGAAGCGACGGGAGAGCGGTGGCAGGCCCCGTCGACACCGACCCCCGTGCATGCCACCGTGACGGTGCCGGGCTCCAAGTCGCAGACCAACCGGGCCCTCGTGCTCGCCGCGCTCGCTACTCCGCATGGGACGTCGACCGTCAGCGGCGCGTTACGCAGCCGCGACACCGACCTGATGATCGGCGCGCTGCAGACGCTCGGCGTGGACGTCGACGGAGAGGGCACCGAGCTGACGATCAGCGGCGCCATCACTCCGCGGTCGCGCGCGCGCATCGAATGCGGCCTGGCGGGCACGGTCCTCCGCTTCGTCCCGCCGGTGGCCGCGCTGAGCACCGAGACGGTGCTGTTCGACGGCGACGAGCAGGCCCGCGTCCGCCCGATCTCGCCGCTGCTCGATGCGCTTCGCGGCCTCGGGGTCGACATCGACGGCGACGGTCTACCGTTCTCGGTACGCGGCGCAGGGTCGGTGGCCGGCGGGACTGTGGAGATCGACGCGTCGGCGTCATCGCAGTTCGTCTCCGGTCTGCTGCTGTCAGGGGCCGCCTTCACCGACGGGCTGACGGTCGTACATACCGGGGAGTCGGTGCCGTCGGCGCCGCACGTCGCGATGACGGTGTCGATGCTGCGCGAAGCCGACGTCGACGTCGACGACGCCCAGGCCAACCGCTGGCGGGTCGCGCCCGGCCCGATTGCCGCGCGGCACTGGACCATTGAACCCGACCTGTCCAACGCCGTGCCGTTCCTGGCCGCGGCAGTGGTGAGCGGCGGAATCGTCCGGGTGACAGGCTGGCCGCAAGTCAGCATCCAGCCCGCCCACGACATTTTCGCGATCCTGGAAAAACTGAGTTCGGTTGTGCGCCAAGGTAGTTCGTACCTGGAGGTGCGGGGCCCCCAGTTCTACGGCGGGTTCGATGTCGATCTGCATGACGTCGGCGAGCTGACGCCCGCAGTCGCAGCCCTGGCGGCGTTGGCCTCCGACGGCTCAGTGTCGCAGCTCAGCGGGATAGCGCACCTGCGCGGCCACGAGACAGACAGGCTCGCGGCGCTGTCCGCCGAAATCAACGGCCTCGGCGGGCAATGCGAGGAAACACCCGACGGGCTCGTCATCACCGCACGCCCGCTACAAGGCGGGGTGTGGCGGTCGTATGCCGACCACCGGATGGCGACGGCGGGCACCATCGTCGGGCTGCGCGTGCCCGGCGTCGAGGTGGAAGACATTGGTACGACGGCAAAAACGCTTCCGGAGTTCCCGCAGATGTGGGCCGAGATGCTCGAGGGCGAAACGATGGAGGGCAGCCCGCACGCGAGGAGGACGAAAGGGATTTGAGCCCTCGCGAGTACGACGAGTCCGATGTCCGGGTCCGGCCCGGCCGAGGCTCGCGGCCGCGAACCAAGACTCGCCCGGAACACGCCGACGCGCAGGAAGCCATGGTGGTCACCGTCGACCGTGGCCGCTGGGGATGCGCGCTCGGTCGTGACCCCCACCGCCGTGTCACGGCGATGCGGGCCCGCGAACTGGGCCGCACCCCGATCGTCGTCGGCGACGATGTCGGTATCATCGGCGATCTGTCCGGACGACCCGACACGCTGGCCCGCATCGTGCGCCGCGGTGAACGGCGAACGGTGCTGCGGCGCACGGCCGATGACACCGACCCGACCGAACGCGTCGTAGTTGCCAATGCCGACCAGTTGCTGATGGTGGTCGCGCTGGCCGACCCGCCACCGCGGACCGGTCTCGTCGAGCGCGCACTGATCGCTGCCTATGCCGGCGGGCTCGAACCCATCCTGTGCTTGACGAAGACCGACCTTGCCCCGCCCGAACAATTCGCCGCTCAGTTCGCCGATCTCGACCTGACCATCACCACCGCGGGGCGCGACGATCCGCTCGACGCTGTCAAGCCGCTGCTCGCAGGCAAGGTGACCGTGCTGCTCGGCCATTCGGGGGTCGGCAAGTCGACGCTGGTGAATCGTCTTGTGCCGGAGGCGGACCGGGCGACCGGCGAGGTAACCGACGTCGGCAAGGGCAGGCACACGTCGACCCAGTCGGTGGCGTTGCCTCTTCTTTTCGGCGGCTGGGTAATCGACACGCCCGGTATCCGGTCGTTCGGGCTTGCCCACATCGCACCCGACGACGTGCTGCTGGCGTTCTCCGACCTGGCCGAGGCAATCAAGGACTGCCCGCGCGGGTGCGGGCATATGGGGCCGCCCGCCGACCCCGAGTGCGCGCTCGACACGCTTGCCGGGCCCGGCGCGGGTCGTGTCGCCGCGGCGCGGCGGCTGCTGGCAGTGCTGAGAGAAAGCTAGGAAAGCGGTGAAATGGCCAGGAGTCGGGCGGCCGGCTGGCGTCGGAAGTGGAGGTGATGCCCGCGTCTGCAGACGGCGACCAGACATTGGATCCGATAGACGATGTCACGAAGCGCTGGCGAGACCATGGATTCGACATCGAGCTCGGTGAACTCGGCTAGTACTGCAGAAAGTGAGGCCCTCCCCCTTTCGGGGAGGGCCTCCGCGCGGGTTCTATCAGCGGCTGTAGCCGGGATCCAGGTGCTCGATGTGGTTCACGCCGTGGTGGCCGTGCCAGCCCGGCTGCGCCTGGGGGGCGGGGTGGGCCGTGACGCCGGGGGCGAACGAGTGGCCCGGGCCGGTGGGTTGCGTTTGCGTGGCCGCGTTGGCCATGCCGGCCATGCCCAGGGCGGCGCCGCCGATGATGCCGGCGGACACGACCGAGAGGGCGAAGGTGCGGGCGATGTTGATGGTCATTTTCTGAGTTCTCCTGTGTCAGTGAGCTTTTCGGCTTTCGCGCCGGTGTGTTGCGGCGATGACTTAACAATGCCTGCGCCGGCGCTCGTTGTATGTCCGGTGATCGGCCAGCGCTGGGGATGAAGTGCGTGTCCCCCGATCGGGGGAATCAACGTCGTGCCGCCTCGATTACCGCACATGGTGATAGGGGCTAGCGGGTACTCAATTTGGGCGTTAACACCGAAGCTGTGCCGGTCGTACCGCACTACTGTCGTAACAGCCGGCCGACGAAGGAGGTTCAAGCCATGTCGACGATTCCCACGATCGACCTGAATGACGGCACACGCATCCCACAGCTTGGTTTTGGGGTATTTCAAATCGAGCCTGACAAGACGGCCCAATCCGTCCAGACGGCGCTGGAAATCGGCTATCGCCACATCGATACCGCGGAGATGTACCAGAACGAGGCCGGCGTCGGGCAGGGCATCCGCGACGCAGGCCTCGATCGTGCCGAGGTGTACATCACCAGCAAGCTGAACAACGGCTACCACAAACCCGACGACGCGCGACGCGCGTTCGACGCAACGCTCGAGAAGCTCGGCTTCGACTATGTCGACCTGTTCCTCATCCACTGGCCGCTGCCGACGCTCTACGATGGCGACTTCGTCTCGACATGGCAAACGCTCGAGGAGTTCAAGAAGGATGGACGCGCCCGCAGCATTGGGGTGTCCAACTTCCAGGTCGACCACTTGCAGCGGCTGGCACGCGAAACCGCGACCACACCAGCGGTGAATCAGATCGAGGTACACCCGTACTTCACCAACGACTTGGTGCGCGCCTACGGCGCCGAGCACGGGATCGCCACCGAGGCCTGGTCGCCCATCGCCCAGGGGCAGGTGCTCGGCGATCCCGTCGTCAAGCGAATTGCCGAGGTTTCAGGCCGGACACCGGCTCAGGTCGTGCTGCGTTGGCACATCCAGCGCGGCGATATCGTGTTCCCGAAATCGGTGACTCCGCAACGCATCAAAGAAAACCTCGAATTGTTCGACTTCAGCCTCGATGATGCCGATATGAACGCGGTGTCGTCTCTGGACAAGGGCGAGGCAGGCCGCACCGGCCCCAACCCCGACAATTTCGACTACATCCCCGACTGAACCTCGGCGCGCGGGAGGGCTCTACCTCTCCGACTGTGCTGACTGCGCACCCGGTTTCCCGGTAGGTCGCCGAAACTGCGGCGAGATCGCAAAATCTCGTCGTGAAATGCCGCGATCTCACCGCAGTACCTGTCGGCGGGCAGACGCGCACGCCCGCAGAAAAGCGGCTAGGCCGCGAGGTCAGTGCGCTTGGGCGTCCGCTTCTCGGCCCGCTTGGCGCGGCGCCAGCCGCGCACCGTGGCGATGGCGGTCTTCAGACCGCGACGGCGACCGGTGGCCGGATCCGTAACACCGAAGCCAGGCTCCAGCTCCGTGAACATCCGCTCGCTGCGGGTCTCCGGAGCATTGTCGGCCGTGTCGCGCAGATACTTGTCCGGCAGCGACAGCTTGGCGATGGTCCGCCATGTCTTGCCGTACTGCATCAGGAACGAGCCTGTGGTGTAGGGCAGGTCGTACTTGTCGCAGACCTGCCTGACCCGCACCGAGATCTCGTGCAGCCGATTGCTCGGCAGATCCGGATAGAGGTGATGCTCGATCTGGTGGCACAGGTTGCCGCTCATGAACCGCAGCGCCGGTCCGCCCTCGAAATTGGCGCTGCCGAGCATCTGCCGCAGGTACCACTCGCCCTTGGTC
>Ga0207693_10003396_pt1 | contig 13605 bp, 12 predicted proteins | sample LARL81metaG_FD_184347 | JGI IMG/M metagenome (GOLD analysis project Ga0207693, IMG submission 184347) | Corn, switchgrass and miscanthus rhizosphere microbial communities from Kellogg Biological Station, Michigan, USA - LAR L8-1 metaG... | ecosystem: Host-associated > Plants > Roots >...
CTGAACGTCTGGGCCCGCCAGATATTCGGCTTCGGACGCTACCAGCACCTGTTCAACATTTTCACCGTATCGGGCGTCACCTTCGCCACCGCCTGCTACACGTTTCCTTACGTATTCACCCTGCTCACCAACGCATTCGAGCGGGTGCCCACGGAACTCGAGGACGCCTCCGCCGTCATTGGCGCCAACCGGTGGCGCACCGCGCGAGACATCACTGTTCCGCTGGTATTGCCAGCCTTACTCGCCGGCATGCTGGTGGCGTTCCTGCAGGCGCTCACCTTGTTCGGAACGCCGGCGATTCTGGCGCTCCCAGCCGGCTTCAACACGCTGACCACCAAACTCTGGAGCCTGTTCCAGTATCCGCCGCAGACCCACCTCGCGGCCGCCGCTTCCATGCCGCTGCTGCTGATCACCGCGCTCGTCCTCTGGGGACAGCGACGCGTACTCGGCGATCGCTCGTTCGTCGTGATCGCCGGACGTAGCGGCACGACGCGCCCGATCGCTCTCGGCATATGGCGCGCACCGGCCTTGCTGTTCTGCGCGTTCATCATGTTGTTTCCCGTGATCCTGCCGTATTTCGCCCTGTTCAAGGTCGCCTTCGTCCACAACATCTCCGAGCCGCTTGCCTGGCAGAACCTGTCGCTGGAACATGTGGGCTTCGCCTTGTGGGGCATTTCGGATACGCAGGTTGCGCTGAAGAACACGATGCTACTGGGTGTCCTCACCGCCTGCATCGTCACCGTCGTGGTGCTCGTGACGGGCTATGCGGCGAGCCGTCGCCTAGTGCCAGGCCACCGAGCGCTGCCCGTGCTGGCGATGGCGCCCTTGGCAATACCCGGCATCGTCATGGGCGTCGGCCTGTTCCTGGTTTACACGCATCCGCCGCTGATGCTGTACGGAACGATCTGGATCGTGCTGATCGCATTCGTCACACTGGAGATGCCGGGCGGCTACCAGCAGGTGCAGGCAGGCATGAGCGGGCTGCATCCGGAGCTCGAGGAAGCCTCCCGCATCTTCGGCGCCTCAAGGCTTCGCACTCTTATCGACATCACCGCTCCTCTGCTGCGCAGCACGATCGTCAGCATCTGGTGCATCGTTTTTATCGGCGCGTTGCGCGAACTGTCGGCGGCCATCCTGCTCGCCAACGCCAACACCCAGACCATCGCCGTCGTGATCTACAACCTCAACGAGAGCGGTGATATGGGTCCCATTGCGGTCCTTGGGATCCTGCTGATGCTGATCACCTTCGCGGTCGTCATCCTGGTCAACCGCCTGCCCATGCTGGGCGGCGGACGATGAACGAAGCCTTCGAGTTCAGTGCGTCTCGGTGCCGGGAGCGTCGCAGTGATACCCGTTGGGGATCGCGTGGCAGCCTGTCACATAACTGTAGTCCGCCGGTGCCGCGGGTGCGGCATTCTCTGACGAGCCGCCGTGCGGAGCAGCCAATACAATGACCTGGGGTGGCGGCTGCGCTACCTCCTCGGGTGGCGGAGCTTCAGTCTGAATCGTCGGTGGCTCACCAGGCCAGAGAGTGATCGGCAGGCCGGTCTGCGTCAGGCCGTGCCGATGCAGGCCCCGACCTTCCTGCATATGGGGGTGCCGCGCGGCAACCTGCGGCCCGCCGACTCCAAACGGCACGCGCGCACGCGATGGATGCGTGGAGAGGAGCCATGCAGGTCGCGAAAATCCGGATCCGCTGGATCCATCGCGGGCCGACACGGGCGTGACCCCAAGAAAACCCAGCGTGATGATCATGGAAACCCCGAGGGCACGCCAAACCACGGCACAATCCCTAAATCGCTGATCTGCCTGGGCACGAGTACTGTCCAGCGCTATTGATGCTGTCAACCGCTTGTTGGCCCGCATCGCCGCGGGTCGGTTGACACAACGCTTTGCGTTGACCTGTACGGACGCCAGCGGCCTTATACGATATATGAGCACTTCCCCATCCCAACGTCCGGTCGGTCTGGTGCACGCCCCGCCCCGCCGGCAGGCTCAGCCGCCGGGTCCGTGCGCCATGGTCATTTTCGGCGCCAGCGGCGATCTGACACGACGCCTGCTGGTGCCCGCGTTGTACAACCTTGCGCGCACCGGCCTCATTCCCGAGCATTTCGCCATCGTCGGCGTTGATCTCGCTGAACGCAGCGCCGGGGACTGGCGCGACAGCCTGCGCACGATGCTGCAGAGCTTCGTCGGTAACCCCACCAGCGAGAACCGCATTGACGCGATCGACGATGCGGTCTGGCAGCGTCTTGCCGGCGCCATGTCATACGTGCAGGGAAACTTCAGCGATCGTGACCTGTTCGAGAGGTTGCGGATGCACCTGCAGGACGTCGCGCGGGAACGACAGACCGGGGGGAACTGCCTGTTCTACTTCGCCGTAGCCGACCGCTTCTTCGGCCCTCTCGTGGAACAGCTCGGCCATGCCGGTCTGCTGGACGAGGAGCTACGCGATGACAAACCGCAGCGGTGGCGGCGGGTGGTGATCGAGAAGCCATTCGGCCACAGCCTCGACTCGGCGCGCGAACTCAACACGCGCATCCGTCGTGCGTTGCGCGAGGAGCAGATCTTCCGCATCGACCACTTCCTCGGAAAGGAGACGGTGCAGAACATCATGGCCTTCCGCTTCGCCAACGGGTTGTTCGAGCCGATCTGGAACCGCGACCGCATCGACCACGTGCAGATCACGGTGGCCGAGACGGTCGGTGTCGAGCACCGCGGCAAGTTCTACGAAGTGACCGGCGCGCTGCGCGACATGGTGCCGAATCACGTCTTCCAGCTTTTGGCGATGATCGCGATGGAGGCGCCCGCGGGGTTTGATGCCCGCTCGGTGCGCAATCGCAAGGCCGATGTGTTCGCCGCATTGAGCGCACTGACGGCGGAGGACGCGGTGCGAGGTCAGTATGGCCCGGGAAGCGTGCTCGACGCGAATGTGCCGGATTATCGCGCCGAACCGGACGTCGCGCGCGACTCCAATATCGAGACCTTCGTTGCCATTCGGCTGGCAATCGACAACTGGCGCTGGGCGGGCGTGCCGTTCTACCTGCGCACCGGCAAGCGCATGTCGCGGCGCTACAGCGAGATCGCCATCCGCTTCAAGCACGCACCCTATGCGCCGTTCGAGGACACGCATGTCGAGGAGCTGCCGCCCAACTGGCTCGTGCTGCGTATTCAGCCGGACGAGGGCATCTCCTTGCAGTTCGAAGTGAAGCGGCCGGGCCCAGTCGTCGATCTCGCCGCTGTGCGCATGGACTTCAGCTATCGCGACTGGTTTCCCCGCGAACCGAATGTCGGTTACGAGACGCTGATCTATGACTGCATGATCGGTGATCAGACGCTGTTCCAGCGAGCCGACATGGTGGAGGAGACCTGGCGGGTCGTGCAGCCCGTGCTGGATGCCTGGGCGGCCAGGCCGCCGGCGCACTTTCCGAACTACGCCGCCGGCAGCGATGGCCCGCGTTCAGCCGAGATGCTGCTGCAGCGGGATGGTCGCGAATGGCGGCCGATTTAATCAGCCCGCACCGGTGTGCCGAACATGACAATACAGCTCGGTATCAATCCGATCACTTGGACCAACGACGACATGCCGGAGTTGGGCGGCGACATTCCGCTGGAGACGTGCCTTTCTGAGACGCGCGAAGCCGGATACAGCGGCACAGAACTTGGCGGCAAATTCCCACGCACATCGAGTGCGCTCGCGCCGATCCTGGCGCGCCATCATCTGCGGCTGGTGTCCGGCTGGTTCGACGGGCGTATCCTTGAGCGCGACATCGCCGAGGAATTCGCAGCGATCGAACCGCACCTTGCGTTGTTGCGGGATCTCGGCTGCAAGGTCGTGGTGTATGCCGACACCTCTGGGCGGCACGGCTTTCCGCCGATATCGCAGCGGCCGAGGTTCGCTGATGGTGACTGGCCTGCCTATGGCCGCAAGTTGACCGATCTCGCGGAACGCATGGCTGCGTTGGGCGTTCGCATGGCCTTCCATCATCACATGGGTACGATGGTGGAGAGCGAGGCCGATATCGATCGCCTGATGACGACGACCGGTGAAGCGGTAGGACTGCTGTTCGACACCGGCCATTGCCTGTTCGCCGGTGGTGAACCCGACGCGCTGCTGGCACGCCATGTCGCGCGCGTCGTTCACGTGCATTGCAAGGATGTGCGACGAGACGTGCTCGAACGGGCGATCAGAGAGGACATGACCTTTTTGGCCGCGGTGCTCGAGGGCGTGTTTACCGTTCCAGGCGACGGCTGCATCGCTTTCGCACCGCTCCTGCGCCGACTTCACGACGCCGGATACGCCGGTTGGCTGGTGGTGGAGGCGGAACAGGACCCTCGCAAGGCTCATCCGCTGACCTGTGCCCGGCTTGGCTACCGCAATTTGCGAGCGATGGCGGAGAGTGCTGGGTTCCAGGTAACGACTCCCACCTGAGTAACGTCAAAACAGTTTCTCGAAAAAGAGGCTCGTCGCGACGGCCTCTTGTGTCATGGCGGCGTAGGCCCCGAACGCCGGGCGGCGGACGAACCCCGCCCTTGTATACAGCCGTATTGCCGCTTCCTGTCGATCTCCCGTCTCCAGCCGAAGTGCGGCAAGTTCTGCAGCGCGTGTCTCCATCTCGATGCGCGCAACAGGGCCTGTGCAACGCCCTTTCCACGTGCGGCGTCGCGCACGTACATCCGCTTGACCTCCACAAAATCCGGAGACAGCTCGACGCCGCCACATCCCACCGCCTCACCGCCCAGGCGCGCGAGGAAAAACGGAGGTGCGGTTGAAAAATTGCGTCAAGTGCCAGGACATGCCGCTGCTCCGGCGAATACTCCGCCGAAATTGTCCGATCGAGCTCACTGATCAGTTCACGCACCTCATCGGTGGCGACTGGCACGGCTTCGACCAGGATCTCTTCTTCTCGGCTCATCACGGCAAGCTAGCCTGGCGGCGTACTGATGATCCAGTATCAAGCCTCATTGCATGGGCCATGCGGTAGGTCCGGCGCACAACGACGTGAGGCAACCCTTCACTGATCTCGTCGTTGCGGCTCCAATCTTGGATGGAGTCGGCGATGAAGACGGTCATGGTTGCGACGATGATTGCGACATTGGCAATTCCTTTGGGTATGTCTGCTTCCGCTGAGGAGGGAGGCTGCCTGAAGTATGGTGCGGGCGGCGCGGTAGCCGGCCACTTTGCCGGTCGTCACACGATGAGTGGCGCAGCGGTCGGCTGTGGTGTGGGGGCATGGAAGCGCCACAGGTCACGCGAAGCGGATCGCGCGCAGGAACGAGCCTATCAACAGGGTCTGCGAGATCAGGACTATCGGAACGGCCCCGACGACCGTCGCTGAACTCAGGAGCTAGATGCGGCTTTCCGAGTTGAAGAAAGACCCATGAGCGCTTCCGTTCAGTATTTGCTGGCGATTGGGGTCGCGCTGGCTTTGGAAGGCTGCGCGTCCCCCGATAGCAGCGATTATGCCCACGCCGCCGCTCGGCACGCACACTGGGCCGAAGAGGCTCGTCAAGGTGCGACTGAGGACGAGGCAGCGGCAAGGTATTCTGCTGCGCAAGGGGACGAGGCGAGAGCAAACGACCTCAGGGACAATCAAAGAGCGTTCGTCAGGAGGTCGCAACTCGAGCAGTTTCAGGCTGACAAGGATCAGTGGCTGAGCCGATGGTGGCCCTCGTGGTCTCGCCCTTGATTGGGCAACGCCTTGAAAGAGCGTGCCACCATCGGGACAACGTCTCGACACAAGGTGTCGCCGATACTTGCTTCCATCCGGCCTCGTCTCGCGATGAGGTGGACCGGCTCATCGAGTGTCGTCGCGGTGACGACTGATTGCAGTGTCGGCTGTCACCCCACATGATCCGGTCATGGTCATCCAGATCGCGATTCGCCGTCTGCCGCACGGCGAGGGTCTGCAGCTTCCGGCCTACGCCACCGAGGGCGCCGCAGGCATGGACCTGCTTGCCGCAGTCGGAGCTCCGGTCACGATAGTCCCGGGCAAGCGCGCGCTGATCCCAACTGGCCTCGCCATCGCCCTCCCGCCCGGCTACGAACTGCAGATCCGTCCCCGCTCCGGACTGGCATTGCGCCACGGCATCGTGCTGCCCAATAGCCCCGGCACGATCGACGAGGACTACCGCGGCGAAATCCAGGTGATCGTGCTGAACGCCGGCGACACGGCCTTCACCATCGAGCGCGGCGCGCGCATCGCCCAGGCGGTGCTGGCGCCGGTGGTGCGCGCCCGTTGGCATGAGGTGGAAAGCCTCGATGCCACCACCCGAAACGAAGGTGGCTTCGGCAGCACCGGCCACTGACCACCGTCACGCGATTGCCACCCGAGCGGGGGGTGACTTAGCGTCGCCGAGCGGGGTAACAGGGCGCGCGGCAACCCCAGTCCGAGGCCGATGTCAGCGACGATCCACCCCGCCCTCGCCGAGGGAAGGCGCCTGCCCAACGCATGGGATGCGGTTGCCATCCTGTGCGTGTTCGCCGCGCTTATCGGCGTCGCGCACGAGGCGCCTAGCACATTCGAGCGGATCGACGCACCGCAGGCGCTGGCGGTCAGTCTGGATCCGATCCATTTGCCGGACTATGCGCTGCGCACCACGATGCGGATGTTCGCCGCACTGATGGCGTCGCTGCTGTTTACATTCCTCTATGCCACCGCCGCGGCGAAGAGCCGCCGCGCCGCGCTGATCCTGATCCCGATCCTCGACATCCTGCAGTCGGTGCCGATCCTGGGCTTCCTCACCTTCACCGTTGTGTTCTTCATGGGCCTGTTCCCAGGCCGCGTCTTGGGGCTGGAACTGGCGGCGATCTTCGCGATCTTCACCAGCCAGGCGTGGAACATGGCGTTCAGCCTATACCAGTCGCTGAAGACCGTGCCAGCCGATCTGACGGAGGCGGCCGACAGCTTCCACCTCACGCCATGGCAGCGTTACTGGCGGCTGGAGGTGCCGTTCGGCATCCCCGGGCTGGTGTGGAACACCATGATGTCCATGTCAGGCGGCTGGTTTTTCGTCGTCGCGTCCGAGGCCGTGTCTGTGGGCGACAACACCTGGAAGCTGCCGGGCATCGGCTCCTATGTCGCGCTGGCATTGGAACGGCGCGATATCCTCGCAGTTTGCTATGCGATCGTCGCAATGCTGGCGGTGATTCTCGCGTACGATCAGTTGCTGTTCCGCCCGCTCGTTGCCTGGTCGGCGAAGTTCCGCTTCGAGACCACCGCAGGCGCGACGGCCGCTGATCCGTGGCTGCTGCGGCTGATACGGCGGACGCGCCTGCTCAGTCGGCTGGGCGACGCGGTGGGCGACGCAGCATCTACGTTGGGCGGTCTGAAGCTGCGGTTCCAGTCGCGTCGCAGCAGTGTGGGGCTGCTGCCGTCACGCCTCGTCGACGGGGCGTGGTTCGTGGTGCTTGTTGCAGTGCTCGCCTGGGCAGTGATCAGGATCGTCGGGTTCATCTCCACCGACCTGCACTGGCGCGATCTCTGGCAGGCACTGGGGCTCGGCCTTCTCACCCTCACTCGAGTTGCGGTGCTGATGGTGCTGGCGAGCCTGCTCTGGGTGCCGATCGGCGTCTGGCTTGGCCTGCGACCGGTATGGGCGCGGCGAGCGCAACCGCTCGCACAGTTCCTCGCCGCGTTTCCTGCCAACCTGCTGTTTCCGCCTGTCGTGCTGTTCATCGTCTATTTCCACTTGAATGCCGACATCTGGCTGACGCCGCTGATGATCCTGGGCACCCAGTGGTACATTCTGTTCAACGTCATAGCGGGTGCCGCGGCGTATCCCGGCGACCTGCGCGAGGCGGCAAGCAACTTCCGCATCGGCGGCTGGCTGTGGTGGCGCAAGGTGATGATCCCGGGGATTCTCCCGTATTATGTGACAGGCGCGATCACCGCCTCGGGTGGCTCGTGGAACGCCGCTATCGTCGCCGAGGTTGCCTCATGGGGCGACACGAAGCTTACCGCGCACGGCCTTGGCGCCTATATCGCGGCGGCGACCGAACGAGGCGACATGGCACGTGTCGTGCTGGGTGTGGTGGTTATGTCGGGTTTCGTGCTGTTGTTCAATCGCCTGCTGTGGCGGCCGCTGTACGTCTATTCGGAACGACACCTGAAACTCGGCTGAACGAGGAAGCCCATGGATACCATTGTCAGCCAGCAGATGCTGCTCGAGGTGAGGGGCTGCAAGCAGGCCTACCACAAGGACGCCAGCGCCGATCTGGTGGTGCTCGATGGTGTCAACCTTGCGCTACGCGAAGGCGAGATGGTGGCGCTGCTTGGCCGCTCAGGGTCGGGCAAATCGACACTGCTGCGCATCGTGGCCGGCTTGCTCGAGCCGACCGCCGGCGAGGTGCTGTGGCGCGATCGGCCGGTTCACGGGCCGGCCGAAGGTGTGGCGATGGTGTTTCAGAGCTTCGCGCTGTTTCCGTGGCTGACGGTGCAGGAGAATGTGGAGCTTGGCCTCGAGGCGCGTGGCGTCCCTCGCGCCGAACGCGAGAGCCGCGCCGAGGCCGCGATCGATCTGATCGGTCTCGGCGGCTTCGAGAGCGCGTATCCGAAGGAGCTGTCCGGAGGCATGCGTCAGCGCGTCGGCCTGGCACGTGCGCTGGTGGTGCATCCGGATCTGCTCCTAATGGACGAACCGTTCAGCGCGCTCGATGTGCTGACCGCGGAGAACCTGCGCACCGACCTGATCGATCTTTGGTCGGAGGGGAAACTACCGGTCCGCTCTGTGCTGATGGTGACGCACAACATCGAGGAGGCGGTGCTGATGTGCGATCGCATCCTGGTGTTCGCGTCGAACCCTGGTCGCGTCGCGAACGAACTGCGTGTGCCCTTCCCGCATCCGCGCAATCGGCTTGATCCGGCATTCCGCCAGCTGGTGGACGACATCTACGGACTGATGACACGTCGGCCTGTCCCGAGCATTCGTGCGGTGGCCGCGGCGCCGGTGACCATCGACATGCCGCTGCAGCGCGTCGGCACCAACCAGATGGCAGGCCTGATGGAGGCATTGGCGGGGCCGCCTTACAACGGCCGCGCCGACCTGCCAGCGTTGGCGGCTGCATTGCAGTACGAGGTCGATGAACTGCTGCCCCTCGGCGAGACGTTGCAATTGTTGCACTTCGCCGTGCTGGAGGAGGGCGACATTCACCTGACCGAAGTAGGCCGCCTCTTCGTCGCCGCCGATACCGAGGAACGCAAGCGTCTGTTTGCCGTCGCGCTGCTCGCGTATGTGCCGCTGGCGAAGATGGTCCGCCAGGTACTGGACGAACGTTGGAATCACCGCGCTTCGGCGGTGCGCTTCCGCGACGAGCTCGAGGACCATATGTCACCCGAGTACGCGGAGGACACACTGCGCACCCTCGTTGCATGGGGCCGCTACGCCGAACTGTTCAGCTATGACGAAGAGGCGGAACAGTTCAGCTTGGAAGACATCGGGTAGACTCGCTTGCGGTCGGCGCGAAGCGCAGGGTGCGGGTACCGGTTCTAACGCCGGGTTTCGATCGGGGCGCAGTTCGTCCGCCCGGACGCGACGCAGTCCTGAATGCGCCCTGCCCGATTGAGCTGGTGCACGATGAACAGCACGGCAATGACCAGGGCCACGATCGCCGCGAGCCCGACAAGTGCGCGATACGGCTTCTGCTCCGACGGTTCCCGTTCGCTCACGACCTCTCTCAGTGATCGATCGACAGCACTTTCTCCTCTGTTTCGGCCCACTCGTTGACCAGCGTGTAGCCGATGCCGAGCAGCACCGGGCCCAGGAAGATACCCAGCAATCCGAACGCTATCGCCCCACCCAGTACGCCAAGGACTGTCAGCAGGAAGGGAAGCTGCGCGCCGCGCGCGATGAACCACGGGCGGATTACCGAATCGGCGCCGGAGACGGCCACCACGCCATAGATTGCCAGGAAGATGCCCCAGCCGAGATGGCCGCTGCTCATCAGCCAGAGCGCGGCGGGGATCCACACCACAGGCGCGCCAATCGGCAGCACCGACAGGAAGCCCGCCACCGCTCCTAGCAGAACCGGCCGCGGCACGCCTGACAGCCAAAGACCGAAAGCCGTCAGCACGCCCTGCACGATGGCGGTCAGCAGAATACCGTACACCACGCCGCGCACCGTGGCGCCGGTGACATCGATCAGCCGCTCCGCGCGCGCGCCGGCAATGCGTTGCAGGATCACGCGCAGCCGCGCCGATATCGGCTCGCCGTAGAGATAGAAGAAGAACGCAATGAACAGCGCGAGCACGAACAGCAGCACGCCGTTGGCAAGGCCGAGCAGCAGGCCGAGCCCGCCCTCCAGGACGATGCCGAAATAGGGTCGGAGCGCCTCCGCCATCACTGTGATGTCAGCTGCCCAACGGTTCCACAGATCGCCCAGCGTCTGGCCGACCGCCGGGATCTCGAACACCCAGTCGGGTGCGCCCGGCAGGCCGGCGCGCAGCGCATCCTCGATGACACCCCTCAGATGGTTCACATCGTTCGCGCCACCGGGGGCGGCGAGCGCAAGCGGCAGCACCAGCACCACGGCGGTCAGCGCCACCATCACGCCGGCGGCGGCCCCGCGGCGCAGCCGGACCTGCTGATGCATCCACTCGCAGACCGGCCAGGTGGTGAATACCAGGATCGCCGCCCACAGCAGCGACGAGAAGAACGGATAGAGCACCAGCACGCAGCCGACGGCGATCCCGCCAAGCAGCAATGCCAACAGCACGCGTTCCGCGGTCATGCGCTGGTCATTCCCCCCGCCCGCTTGTAGCCTCCCGCCGCATTTCCGGGGAGGGTCCGCGATGCCACGCTTGGCTGCAAACCTGTCCATGATGTTCAACGAGGTGCCGTTCCTCGACCGTTTCGCTGCCGCGCGCAAGGCGGGGTTCGACGGGGTGGAATTCCTGTTCCCCTACGAGCATCCCAAGGCCGAACTGCGCAAGCGGCTGGATGGCGAGGGCCTGACCCTGGCGTTGTTCAACATGCCGCCCGGCGACTGGGGCAAGGGCGAGCGCGGGTTGGCCAGTCTGCCGGGACGGCAGGCCGAGTTCCGCGACGGCGTGAAACTGGCGCTCGACTATGCAGGCGCGCTGGGCTGCAAGTTGGTGCACTGCATGGCGGGGATCGTGCCGGCCGGCGTGTCCCAGGTGACGGCCGGGAGCGTTTACGCCGCCAATCTCGCCTGGGCGGCGGAGCAGGCGATGCAATCCGGCGTGAAGCTGGTGATCGAACCGATCAATCACCGCGACATGCCGGGCTATTTCCTCAACACCGAGGCACAGGGCGCATCGGTCGTGGACGCGATCGGGCGCGACCGGCTTGGGCTGCAGTTCGATGTGTATCACTGCCAGACGACAGAGGGCGACATCACCAAGCGCATGGAGCAGTTCATGCCGGTGATCGCGCACATGCAGATCGCGGACGTCCCGGCGCGCAACGAACCGGGAACCGGGGAGATCGGCTGGAACTTCGTGTTCCGCCGGATGGATGAGCTTGGCTACGACGGTTGGGTCGGATGCGAATACCGGCCGGCCGGAGATACCGTCGCCGGCCTGAAGTGGCGCGAGGAGTTCGGAGTTTGAGCACCAGCCACACTGACAAACGCTTGGGAGGCACCCTATGAAGATCGGATTCATCGGCCTCGGCATCATGGGTCGCCCCATGGCGCTGAACCTGCACAACGCCCAGCACTCCCTGGTCGTGCATGACCGCGCCTCGCTGGCGGACGACATCCGCGCCGCGGCAGAGGTCGTGGGGGACGGCAAGACGGTCGCCGGGAAGTCCGAGGTGGTGATCCTGATGGTGCCCGACACCCCGGACGTCGACAACGTGCTCTTCTCGCCGAACGGGGTCGCAGCGGGCCTCTCGCCCGGCAAACTGGTGATCGACATGTCCTCGATCAGCCCAATCGAGACCAAGGCATTCGCAAAGAAGATCAACGCTCTCGGGTGCGACTATCTGGACGCCCCGGTATCCGGTGGCGAGGTCGGCGCGAAGCAGGCCACTCTGACCATCATGGTCGGCGGCCCGGAGGCCGCATTCGCGCGCGCCAAGCCGCTGTTCGATCTGATGGGCAAGAACATCACCCATGTCGGTCCCGCGAACGGCGACGGCCAGACCTGCAAGGTGGCGAACCAGATTATCGTCGCGCTGAATATCCAGGCCTGCGCGGAAGCCCTTGTATTTGCGGCAAGGGCAGGCGCCGATCCGGCCAAGGTGCGGCAAGCGCTGATGGGCGGCTTTGCCTCCTCGCGCATCTTGGAGGTGCATGCCGAGCGTATGCTGAACGGCACGTTCAATCCCGGCTTCCGTATCCGGCTGCACCAGAAGGACCTGAACCTCGCGCTGTCAGCGGCGAAGGAACTCAGCCTGTCCTTGCCCAACACAGCGATAGCGCAGCAGATGTTCTCATCCTGCGCCGCGCACGGCGGGGCTGATCTGGACCATTCGGCGCTGATCCTGGCGATCGAAGGGCTGGCGGACTTTTCCGTTCGCGGAGAGAAATAACAGGCGCGGGCCAGCGAGTCGCAGTAAATAAACGAGGTTGCAATTTCGAGCCGTCTGATCATAGGGTGGCTCGCCCGCCCCGATTCTGAGACTCGCGCGGTGTGCGCACGGATTGCGGGCACTGGGCCAAGGGGACGGCCACATGTCCATGCGCTTCAACGAAATCGGTCAGCAGCTACGGGCTTACCGCCTGGAGTCTGGACTACGTGCGGAGGAGATCGCCGCGCGCCTCGGTGTCTCGCGCGCCGCGCTGTATCGCTACGAGAAGGGCGAGGTGATCAAGCTCGACACGATCAAGCGCCTCGCCGAATTGCTGAAGATCTCGCCGCTGTCGCTGCTGGGGATCGGGGTTGAATACTACAACCGGCCGATCGGCTACTACGAGCGCATTCGCCAGGTTGAGGAAACCGCCGATCAAATCCTGCAGCTGTTCGGGCCGATCTGCTACCTGACAACCTCGGATGCCTACGACAACGCCCTAGCCGAGGCTTTTGATGAGGCAGGCGAGCAGGCAACCACGGAACGCACGGCGATGCGTTCGATGGCCGAGCAGGTGCTGGGCATCCTGAACGCTCGCAAGCGCATGTATGCGATGCGCCGGCCGGGAATCATCGGGATGGTATCGCTGTCATCGATACAGCGTCTGCTGGAGACTGGCGTGGCTGGCAGTATCCATGTTTCCGATCGGGTGCGCCGGATCTGCCGCGACGTGGCGGTGACGGAGGTCGAGAACATGGCCGCGCTCATGGAGGCGGAGCCGATGGGCCTCCAGTTCGGCCTGCTGACCGGCGCCGAACCAACCTCGGCGTTCAAGATCCTTCGCGCGCGCGATCATGTCAGCCTGGCGATCAATCCGTTCCGTGCCGACACGCACCCTTCGGCCCATACCGGCGTCGCGATGATCACCGGCGCCGACGAGGCGATCGCGGCACACCAGCGCGTCGCCGAAGCGAGCTGGCGCGAGGCACTGAAGGGCCAGGCTGGAGCCAGTCGGCTCAGGCAGCTGGTCTCGACCGCCGTACCCGCCTGACCCTGCACATTCCCCTCTCCAGCGAAGCGGGGAGGGCAGGGAGGGGGTGCCGCCAGCAATCCGTTTCTCTATGCTGGCGC
>Ga0207693_10003399_pt1 | contig 13601 bp, 18 predicted proteins | sample LARL81metaG_FD_184347 | JGI IMG/M metagenome (GOLD analysis project Ga0207693, IMG submission 184347) | Corn, switchgrass and miscanthus rhizosphere microbial communities from Kellogg Biological Station, Michigan, USA - LAR L8-1 metaG... | ecosystem: Host-associated > Plants > Roots >...
CACTCGCTCAAGCAGGTACTGCACGACCGTGGGCTCGAGACCGGCGTCGGCGACGAGGGCGGCTTCGCGCCGAACCTCGAATCGAGCGAGGCGGCGATCGAGGCGATCCTCGAGGCTGCCGACGGCGCGGGTCATCTCGACCGGGTCGCGATCGCGCTCGATCCGGCCACGAGCGAGGTCTTTCGGGACGGCGTCTACCGCTTCGAAGGCCGCGAGCTCCGTAGCGACGAGATGCCGGCCTTCTGGGCGGAGCTCGTGGAGCGCTACCCGATCGTCTCGCTGGAAGATCCGCTCGCCGAGGACGACTGGGACGGCTGGGAGCGGCTGACTGCCGAGCTCGGCGACCGTGTCCAGCTCGTCGGCGACGACATCTTCGTCACGAACACGGATCGGCTCCGGGAGGGAATCGAACGCAACGTCGCCAACTCGATCCTCGTCAAGGTCAACCAGATCGGGACGATCACGGAGACCGTCGAGGCGCTCGACCTCGCCCGGGCGAGCGGCTACACCAGCGTCATGTCACATAGGTCCGGAGAGACCGAGGATACGACGATCGCCGACCTGGCGGTCGCCTACAACACCGGTCAGATCAAGACCGGCGCGCCGGCGAGAAGCGATCGCGTCGCCAAGTACAACCAGCTGCTGCGAATCGAGGAGGAGCTCGGCGCCAGGGCGGTCTACCCGGGCTGGGAAGCGTTTCCCCGCTCGAAGCGCGACGCTTCATCCGCAACCGCCCGGCGACCGAAGAGGTCATAGAGACGGAAGCGTCGAAGAGTTGGAGCACTAGGCTAGGACGATGGTCAGAGACCAACCGCGGAGAACGAAGATCGTCGCAACGATCGGGCCCGCGACCGGCACCGCCGAAGGAGTGCGCGCGCTCGTCGAGTCCGGCATGGACGCCGCGCGTCTGAACCTTTCCCACGGCAGCCGCGAGGAGCATGCCGAGCGTGGCCGGCTCGTCCGCGATACGCAGGAGTCGATCGGCCGGCCACTCGCCCTCATCGCCGACCTCCAGGGGCCGAAGCTCCGGATCGGCGAGCTTCCAGGTCCTGTGACCCTGGCGCGCGGCGACGAGGTAGTCGTCACCGGCGAGGAGAGCTCGCGCAACGGCGAGCTGCCCGTGCTCCCAGCGGTGATCGGCGAGGTACTACAGCCCGGCCACGAGGTGCTGATCGACGACGGGCTGGTCCGCCTCCGCGTCGAGCGCATCACGAGTGGCCGGGCGGAGTGCGCCGTGCTGGCCGGCGGCGTCGTCAGTGCCCACAAGGGGGTGAACCTTCCCGGGGTCCCGGTACCGATTCCGTCGCTGACGCGGAAGGACATGGACGACCTCGAATTCGCACTCGCGCTCGACGTCGACTTCGTCGCCCTCTCGTTCGTCCGTTCCGCGGCCGACGTCCGCGATCTCAAGGATCTGATCAAGCAGGCCGGTTCGACGGCGAACGTGATCGCGAAGATCGAGAAGGCCGAGGCGATCGATTCGCTCGAAGCGATCCTCGAGGTCGCCGACGCGGTGATGGTCGCGCGCGGCGACCTCGGAGTCGAGATCGGCCCCGAGCTCGTGCCGCTGCTTCAAAAGCGGATCATCGTCGGGGCGCTCGAGCACGGGAAGCCGGTGATCACGGCGACGCAGATGCTCGAGTCGATGATCCACCAGCCCGAGCCCACGCGGGCCGAGGCGAGCGATGTCGCGAACGCGATCCTCGACGGAACCTCTGCCGTCATGCTCTCCGGCGAGACCGCAATCGGCGAGTTCCCGATCGAAGCGGTGACGACGATGACTCGGATTGCCCGCGCCGTCGAGCCCAGCCTGGGCTACCGACACCAGCTGCCGGAGGCGGGGGAGGAGCCGACAGTGGGGCAGGCGATGTCGAACGGTGCCTGCGATCTCGCCGAGACCCTTCGGGCGGCGGCGATCCTCGTTCCGACCTTCAGCGGTCGGACCGCCTCCGCGGTCGCACGACTGCGGCCGCGCCGTCCCGTGCTCGGGCTCACGCACCACGAATACGCGTGGCGTCAGATGGCGATCGAGTGGGGCGTGATCCCGCTACGGATCCCCGAGTGCGCCGACGTCGAGGAGCTCTGGGATCGCTCGGTCGGCGCCGCCCGCGAGTCCGGGGTCGTCGAGCCTGGCGATCGTGTCGTGATCACAGCCGGTACGGCGGTCAACATCGCCGGCTCGACCAACGTGATCAAGGTCGAGACCGTCTAGCAATCCAGGACGTCCTCCAGTCGATGCAGGACCGTAGGGTCATAGCGCCGAAGAGCGACGGCCATGGCAACTGCGGCTCCGAAGAAACGCAAGCGCCGGCCGCGGCGCGGCGTGCTCGTCCGTCGCTGGCTAGGCGTCGGGGCGCTGTGCCTCGTCGGGCTGCTCTACTACCGCCCGCTGCATACCTACATGGGGACGCGACACACGCTCGTCGAGCGCTCCGGCCAGGTCGAAAGCCTCCGCGCGGAGAAGCGGAAGCTGGAGCGCAAGCTCGCCGACACGACCAGCGACTCGGCACTCGTTCGCGAGGCGCGCCGGCTCGGGCTCGTCAAGCCCGGGGAGCGGCTCTTCATTGTCAAAGGCGTCGAGGCGTGGAAGCACGCGCAGCATACGATCAGGCGGCATGGAGGATGAGGCCGTTGTTGCGCGACAGCTTGGCCGCCCGCCCCGCGCCTTCCGGCGGGTAGCCGTCCGCTGCCCTTACGGCAGGCCGGCTGTCACCGAGCAGTGGCCTCGTGATGCCAACGGCGCGCCTTTCCCGACGACGTACTACGTGACGTGCCCGCAGCTCGTGGCCGCGATCTCGCGGCTGGAGGCAGCCGGTGGTGTCGAGCGCTGGACGCACGCGGTCGAAGACGACCCAGCGCTCCGTGACAGCCTCGAACGGGCGAACGCTGAACAGCGCAACCTGCGGCCCGAGCTAGCGGGAGGGATCGGCGGCTCGATCCGCGGCGGCAGCCTGAAGTGCCTCCACGCACACGCTGCGTTCGCGCTCGCGCGCCCCGGCTACGAGCTGGGGGAGCGCATCCTCGGGGAGCTCGACAACCTCTGGCCCGATTCAGGCTGCTGCACCGCGGAATAGAGTCCTTGATGCCGATCGCTCTCGATCAGACGCGGCGCGAGTGGGAGCTGGGTCATCGCCGGCTCCAGCACGAGGTGCGGGAGTCGCCTCGTGGCGACGCGTGGCTCGAAGAGCTCGAAGCCGTGACCGCCGAGCTCCGCCGCCGCATCGGTCAGAGCTTTACGCTTGCCGAGCTCGCAGATGCCTACGCTGGGGCCGAGGCCTGGAGCCGAGAGGCCGTCGAAGAGACCGAGCCGGCGAGCGGCTGGCCGCGAAGGCTCGCGACCGTCACAGACGCGGCGTTCCATCTCTACTCTCGCGGCGCCGTGGATTACGAGCCGTGACGTCGTCGGGGACCCCGCCTCGGAACGGTCAAGCGCGAGCCGGGCGACGCCGGCCGCGGCGTCGCCCTTACCGGAGCAAGCTGCTGCTCGGCCTCGCGCTTCTGGTCGCTTTCGCGGTCGGGGTCGCGTTGGGCCAGGCGCTCCACGACAACCCGCACCCAGGAGGCGTGCAGACATCCTTTACGACCCTGCCGCCGCTGACCACGACGCATTGAGGTTAAGAAGCGTCAGCTTTGGGTAGCTTTCGAGCGTGGCACGCCGCGAGTTTCCAGGAAGACGCGCTCCGACGAGCGACCCGGACTGGCTGACGCTGGGCCAGGCGGCGAAGTATCTTGGCGTCGCCCAGAGCACGATTCGGAAATGGTCCGACCAGGGCCGAGTACCCGCGTTCTACACGCCCGGCGGGCATCGCCGCTACCGCCGGCCGGACCTCGACAACTTCCTCAACCGCTCGGGCCCGGGCGGCTCGCTGCAGCAGGGGCCGCTCGTCCTGATCGTCGACGACGACGAGCGAGTGCGCGAGTACGTGCGGGTCAACCTCGAGATGGAGGGCTACTCGGTGCGCGAGGCCGGCAGCGCGGACGAAGGCCTGGGAGTACTCGAAGAAGTCTCGCCCGATCTGATCTTGCTCGACGTGATGATGCCGGAGGTCGACGGCTGGGAGATGCTCCGCCGAGTCCAGCAGCGCCACGGGGTCGGCGCGATTCCGGTCGTCATGTTCAGCGGCAAGGTCAACGAGCAATCCGCCGCAGAGGCAACGGCTCTCGGTGCGCAAGGCTTCGTCGGCAAGCCTTTCGATCCGCAGCAGCTGATCGAGCAGGCCAAGCAGCTGCTCCCGGCCTGAGGTCGGTCGCCTTCGGCTCGCTCCCGTCGGGGAAACCCTGTTTCCCCCACGAGCCCCCTTCTCCATAGGAAACGGGGGAACCTCCACTCGCTCCGCGCTGGTAACTCCCCTCACGGCTCATAGGCCAAACTGGCCTATGAGCTACGACCGCCGGCTCGAGCGCTGGACTGTCCACCACAGGGCCGGCTGGCTCAACCCGGTCTTCGAAGGCCTTTCCTGGATCGGCGGCCAGGGGCTGGTCTGGCTCGCGATCGCGGCAGTACTCGCCGTCTGGTGGAGGCGTCCGGCGCTGTTCCTACAGGTGGCCGTCGCGGACCTCGCCGCGCAGCTCATCTCCTACGGGCTCCGGCAATGGATCGGCAGGGTGCGGCCGTCCGACGTCTACAGCTCCCCCCGGCCGCTCGTTCACGCACCGCACGATGGCTCGTTTCCGTCAGGGCACGCCACTGCGAGCTTCGCCTGCGCGACCGTGCTGGCGTTCCAGGCGCCGCGGGCCGCGCCCGCCTTCTTCGTCCTCGCTGCCGCGATCGCCTGGTCTCGGGTCTACGTGGGCGTGCACTACCCGCTGGACGTGCTGGGTGGCGCGGTCGTCGGGGTGGCGATCGCTATAGCTCTTCGCTGGCTGTCAGCAGCCCTGCCCCGATTACGGCGAGCGACGCCAGCAGGCTGATCCAGATTCCGATCCCACGTCCGCTCGCGGGCAGAAACTCGTCGGGGATCGAGATCAGGCGGATCAGGACGAAGATCGTCGAGAGCGATCCAAGCGCGATCACGATCAGGCTCTCCGGAACCGTCGGCGGCAGTTCGATCCCAGCCTCGCGAAGTGCGACGAGCGCGATCACCGCCAGTCCGATGAAGAAGACGAGCTTGCCGAGCGTTCCCGTGTGCCAGCCGATGACGGCGATCGTCGGCCCCACCGACCCGGAGCCTGCGTACCAGTCGGTGAAAACGGAGATGCTCAGCACAAGACCGGAGATCCAGGTCGCGCGCTCACCAAGGGCCGTCGCGCCGCCCGCCATCGCGGGGATGCGGTCGGCGGGCCTGCGGCTCACGCCGCTCGGAGGGAGAGGTTCCTCGGTCGCCACGCTGGAAGTATGTGCATCTTCGTGGTTTGATTCACGTGTTGCCGATCGAAGGGTTGGAATGAGCGCCGCCCGCAAAAGTCCGACCATCGCCACCGGCGTCGATGACATCCAGCTGTCCGCCGCCGGGGATCATGTGAAAGGTGAGTTCCACTGCGCCGACTGCGGATACGCGATCACGGTCTGCAAGGAGCTCCCTCCGTGTGCGATGTGCGGTTGCGAGTCGTGGCGGCCGGCCCTGTGGCACCCCTTGAGCCGTGCGGCGACCACGTCACTTCACGTCTAGAGGCCAAACAGCCTCTGCACCTGATGCCACATGGCGATGCTCAGATAGACGCTGAGCGCGAGCAGGGCCAGCACGATCAGCCAGAAGCGAACGTTGGCCGCGCGCCGCTCGCGAGTGCGCCGCTGCCTGGCCTCGCGCCTCGCGCGCTGGCGGCGGTATTCGCGACGGACGACGCCCGGGTCGTAGACGGGGACGTCGGGCGGCGTCTTCCTCGCGGGCTCCGCCATTCGCGGAAGTCTAGTGGCACGACCGGCGACGTTCGGCCATTCTCGGCTGGTCCCGCCATGGTTCCCGCTGGGGGCCGATGAGCATCGACGGGAGCAAACCGACGGGGGTGATCGGGGGAGCCGCGGCGCTCGAAGCGCTGGCGGCCGCACTCGAGCGCCTGGCTGCCGGCGGCGCGGTCGACGACGCCTTGGAAGCGATCGCGGAAGCGACCGTTGCCGTGGTGGACGCCGAGGTCGTCGTCGTGCGCGTGCTCGACGAGGGCGAGGGCTGGCTGGAGGCTCGCGCGGTCTCGGCTTCCTCGACGTCCGTCGCAGCCGAACTGCAGGGCTCACGCGCGACACCCTTCGCAGACGGCGATGCCCTGCTTTCGACCGGGCACCGACTCGGTTTCGAGGTGGCGCTCGCGGTGCCGATCGCACTCGGGGAAAGGCCCGTCGGCAGGCTGGAGCTCTTCCGGCACGCGCAGATCTTCACGGCCGAGGAGGAAACGCTCGCGCGACTGGCGGCTGGGCACGTTGCCCTCGTCCTCTCGGATTTCGGTGGAAACGGCAAAGGCGCTTCGACGCTCCCGGCGCGCGAGCTTCTGCGTCTCGGCGGCGACGCGCTCGCGACCGGACTCGACGAACAGCGCACCGCGGAGGAGATCGCGCGTCTGGCGGCGCAGGGAGGCGGTGCTGACAGCGCCGTCGTCTGGAGACTCGGCGATGACCTTCAGCCTTATGTTGCGGGCAACTTCGGCGAAGAAGAACCGGACGAGCGGGATGTGCTCGAAGCGCTGGCGGCGCGGTCGCCCTTTGCGATCACGTCGGGCTCTTGGGTGCTGGTGCTCGGCGAGCCGCCCTTGGGTGCCCTCCAGCTCCGGTTCGAAGAGCCGCTCCTGCCCTCGGACGAGGTGCTCGACGCGCTCACGATCTTCTCCGCTCGGGCGACGCATGCGCTCCGCGCGACCGAGCAGGCACACCGGCAAGCGGTCGAGCTCGAGCGCAGCCGCGCGCTCGTCGCTGTGGTCGGCCAGGCAATCGCTCAGCTCTCGCTGGCCCACACGCTGGAGACCGCGATCGACAGGATCGCCGAACTACTCGGTGCCGACCGGCTGGCCGTCTACCTGCTCGAGCCGGATGAGGATCGGTTGCTCGAGGCTGCCGGCCGGGGCCTGGCAGGGCCGCACACGCGAGTGGCCGAGCGCCTGATCGAGCTCGCCAGAGGCTCGCTTCGCGGGCGCGAGGCCATGCTCATCGACGACGCGAGATCCGACCTTCGGCTGGCCCCCATCCGTGAGCAGCTGGCCGAAACGGGAATCGAGTCGGCCGTGGGACTCCCGCTCCGCGTCCGTGAGGACCTGATCGGACTGCTCGCCGTCTACCTCCCGAGCGGACGGACACTGACACAAGACGAGCTCGCTCTGATCACCGCGCTTGCGGCCCAGCTCGCGGTCGCCGTCCAGAACGCGCGCCTGCACGAGCAGCTGAAGCGGCGCGACGCCGAACGGCGCGACGCGCTCGAGGCCGAACAGCAGACGTCGCGAACCCTGCGTTCCCTCTACGAGATCTCGCGGACGTTCGCGCAGAGCCTTTCGCTCGAGACCACGCTCGAGACCCTCGTACGAACATTCACCGAGCTGCTCGGGCTCGATGCGGTCGGAATCCGGATGCTGGACGAGCGCGGCGAGGCTCTCGTCACGCAGGCTCTGCACGTCCGCGATGAGCGAATGACCGAGGCAATCAAGACGATTCTGTTGCGGCCGCAGCCGGTGTCGCCGCGCCTGCGCAGCCTCCTCGGCGGCGGCCAGCCGCTGGTGCTCGATCCAGTCAGCGCAACAGAGCTCGCCGGAGCGTACGGGTTGCTCGTTCCGTTTCTCCAGCGAGGCTCGACGACCGCGATCATTCCGGTCTCGACGCCGGCGGAGGTGCTCGGCACGGTCACACTGGTGTCGCTCGACCCGGGCCGGCCGCTCGGTGACGACGACCTCGAACTGGCGAACTCGGTCGCCGGCCAGGCCGCTCTCGCGCTCGAGAATGCCCGGCTCTACCAGCAGCAGCAGCGCTTCGCCGAAACGATGCAGCGCTCACTACTTCCCCGGGGCTATCCGACGATCGAAGGGATCGAGCTCGGCGATGTCTACGAGTCGTCGGCCCGGCTCGATGTCGGGGGCGACGTCTACGACTTCCTCCGGCTGGACGACGGCCGCCTCGCGGTCGCACTCGGTGACGTCACCGGACACGGCACCGACGCCGCCGCGGACATGGCGATGGCGAAGTTCGTCTTTCGGTCGCTCGCCCGTGAGCATCCCGAGCCGGGCGACTTTCTCGCGGCGGCGAATCAGGTCGTCGTCGGGGAGGTCGCGTCCACGAAGTTCATCACGATGCTCTACCTGACGGTCGATCCAGCCTCCGGGGCCGTGGCCTGTGGTTGCGCCGGACACCCCTGGCCGCGGCTGATCACGCCGGACGGCCGCGTCAGCTCGCTCGAAGTGAGCGGGCTCGCGCTCGGCATCGAACCCGATCAGAGCTACGACGAGCTGCGTGAACAGCTGCCACGGGGCGGTGCCCTTGTCCTCTACACCGACGGCGTCATCGAAGCTCGTCGCGACGGCGAGCCCTACGGCGACACGCGGCTGGATGCCCTGCTCGCCGCGAACGCGGGACTAGCCGCCGCACAGCTTGCCCGCGCCGTCGTCGACGACTGTCGAGCGTTCACCGGCGGTGACCTCACCGACGACTGCGCGGTCGTCGTCATCCGCAGGACTTGACGCAGCTTCGTCGCGGCGCACGAGTGCTGCGGATCGGTCATCGCGGCGGCAGAGCGCTGGCGCCCGAGAACACAGTCGCGGCGTTCCGGCGGACGATCGAGATCGGCGTCGACTTCGTCGAGTTCGACGTCCTCGATCTCGACGACGGCACGCTCGTGCTTGCGCATTCGAACGATCTGCTCGAGGTCAGTCACGGCGCGACCGCCGGCCTTGTTCGGCCGCTACGGCTCGACGAGCTTCGGGAAGCGGCGCCCGAGCTGCCGACGCTCGAAGAGGCGCTCGAGTTCTTCACGACCGCCGAGGTTGGACTCCACGTTGACGTCAAGAGCCCGCGGCACGGACGCGAGATCGCCGTGGCGCTGCGCCGCCACGGCCTGATCGAGCGTACGGTCGCAAGCTCGTTCTGGACGTCTGCTCTGCGCGACCTTCGCTCCGAGGAACAGCAGCTGGCGCTCGGCATCACCTACCCCGAGGATCGCCGGGGGCTCGCACGCCGGCGACTGCTGACGCCGGTCGTGCCCTCGGTCGTCGCCGTGCTCGCCCGGGTGCTGCCGCGTCGGCTCCCACGCTGGCTCAGGTCAACGGGCGCGACAGTGGCAATGCTCCACTACGCCGTCCTCACCCGAGCCGCGGTCGATCGCTGCCACGAGAGCGGCGCTGCAGTCTGGACCTGGACGGTGAATGAGCCTGAGGAATTTCGCCGGGTCGTCGACCTGGACGTGGACGGAGTGATCAGCGACGATCCGCGGCTGTTCCTACAATGACCGCGTGAGACGCGCTGCTCTTGCAGGAGTTTTTGCGCTCGCGCTCGCGGCCGCCGGCCTGCTTGCGGCCGCTGTCGCGTCGGGTGCGGGGCCTCTATCGGTCCTGACGACGACCGGGAGCACGGGGACGACCACAACGGTCGGCACGACGACGCCCGAGCCGACGATCGCCGAGGGGGTCACGATCGGGGGTGTCCCCGTCGGAGGGCTGACCTCGACCGAGGCCTATGACGCGGTTGACCAGGCGTTTTCGCAGCCGCTCCTGATCTTCGTCCGGAAGCATCGGCTCGCGCCGCAGCCGGCACATCTCGGTGCCGTGGCTCGCATCGGCGAAGCCGTCGCCCGGGCAGGCAGCGCCGTTCACGGGACGGAGATACGGCTCGCCGTCTCGGTCAACCGGGCGCGTGTTCGGGCTTACGTTGCAGTCGTCTCCAAGCGATTCGACGTCGAGCCGGTCGACGCGCAGCTCTACCTCCGCAACCTCCGCCCCTGGATCGCGAAGCCGGTCATCGGCCTTCGACTCAACCGAACTCGTGTCGAAGCGGCGATCGTGAGCGCGCTGCTGGCGAACAAGCACGGCCCGTTGCTGCTACGGCAGAAGGCCATACCGCCGGAGGCCACCCGGACGACCTTCGGTCCGGTGATCGTGATCCGCCGAGGCTCCAACCGGCTCTATCTCTATCGCGGTATGCGGTTCTGGCGCGTCTTCCCGGTCGCGACCGGCCAGGCGATCTACCCGACCCCCCTCGGACGCTTCCGGATCGTCGTCAAGTGGAGGAACCCGTGGTGGTACCCGCCGAGCTCGCCATGGGCCGCTGGGCTGAAGCCCATCCCGCCGGGACCCGGCAACCCGCTGGGCACGCGCTGGATGGGTCTGAGCGCCCCCGGCGTCGGCATCCACGGCACGCCTGACGCCGCCTCGATCGGCTACTCGGCCTCGCACGGCTGCATTCGAATGCGGATCCCCGAAGCCGAGTGGCTCTTTCGACAGGTCCGCATCGGAACCACTGTCTTCATCGTCTCGGCGTGAGTGTCAAACCCATCCGCTTCGCCCTGCAGGCGCTCGCGCTCGCGGGCGTAGCGAGCCTCCTCGCGTTGCTCGTCTGGAAACTGACGCACGACCCGGGCGGCGGCGTTGCGGCGCAGCTCTCCCAGGGCAAGCGGCCGACCGCGCCGAACTTCACGTTGCCGCGGCTCGACGGTGACGGTACGGTCGAGCTCGCCGCGATCAAGAAGCCGCGCGTGCTCGATTTCTTCGCCTCCTGGTGCTACGCGTGCCCTTACGAGTCGAAACGGCTCGAGAAGTACTCGCGGGCGTATGGGAAAAAGATCGCCTTCGTCGGCGTCAACACCGACGACTTCAGCTCGGACGCGAAGCACTACGTGCAGCGCTACGGACTCACGTACACGATCCTCCGCGAACAGGGCCGGAAGGTGTTGAACACCTGGGGCGGACTGCCGATTCCCCGGATCTTCTTCATCGACCGCGAGGGCAAGGTGATCGGGCAGATGCAGGCTGAGGAGGATTTGCCGCGCTTCCTGAAGCTGCTGGCGGCCAAGGCATGAGACTTCTCGTCGTTCTCGCGTCGGCCGCGTTGCTGCTGGCCCCGGCAGCGTTTGCAAGTGAGCGGCACCCGACCCTGAACGAGCTCGAGAACGAGGTCATGTGCCCGGTCTGCAACACGACCCTCGCCGAGTCGAATTCGGATGCCGCCAAAGCGATCGAGCGGGAGATCCAGGACAAGATCCGCGCCGGGTGGACCAAGAGCCAGATCAAGGACTTCCTCGTCCAGCAGTACGGAGAGTCGATTCTCGCGGCGCCTCCGAAGCACGGCTTCAACCTGCTCGCCTGGGTGCTGCCACTCGCCGGAATCGCGGTGGCGGCCTTGATTCTCGGCGTCGCCGCCTGGGGGTGGACGCGCGGGAGATCTGATCCGGAGCCACTGCTCCCACAGTCTTCGAACGGCCAGGGGCCGATCGATCCTGAGCTGGATCGGCGCGTGGACGAAGAACTCGCGCGGTTCGACTAATGGCGGGCCAGGTTCCCGTCGCCTTCCTGGCGGGGCTGGTCTCATTCATCGCCCCGTGCGTGCTGCCGCTGGTGCCGGGCTACCTGTCCGCTGTCTCCGCGGTCGAGGCCGGGCGGCTCGGCGAGCCGGGAACGACCAAGCGGGTCTTTCTCGCCAGCCTCCCGTTCGTCGCCGGATTCACCGTGCTCTTCGTCGCGCTCGGCGCGGGTGCGGGTCTCGTCGGCAACGCGGTCTCGCTGAACTCGACACGGGTGCAGGCGGTTGCCGGCTTCATCGTCGTCGTGTTCGGGCTTGCCTTCATCGGGCTACTACCCTTCCCGGAGCGCCTCGTCGCGCCGGGTCTCGTCGGCGGCGCGAGGCGTCGCGGCTCAGGGGCGTTGCTCGGGGCGGCGTTCGCGGTCTGCGCTGCGCCCTGCATGGGGCCGGTGCTCGGGACGATTCTCGTCCTCGCCGGCTCGACGACGACCGTTGCGCGCGGGTCCGTGTTGCTGCTCGCGTACTCGTTGGGCCTTGCGCTGCCCTTCGTCCTTACCGGCATCGCCTTCTCGCACGTGATGGGGCCGTTTCGTTGGCTTCGCGACCACTACGTCGCGATCCGAACGGTGAGCGGCGGACTGCTGGTCGGGGTCGGCCTGCTGCTCTTCTTCGACCGTATCTGGTGGCTGAGCGTGGGCTTCAACCGCGCGCTCGAGGCTGCTGGGTTGCACTAGCCGTGGGGTCGCGGGTGTTGCAGCCTCGGGTCTCGGAAAGTTCCGCTTTCGTTCGAGCCTCGCTACGGCCTGGCCTGTAAATCGGCGGTAGGCTCGCCTGCAGAGGGAGGTGGGAAGGAGCCCCTCCCTTAGAGGGTGGGGGCTACGCGCGCGCGTGAACTAAAGAACCGGCGGCGCGAGCTCGAGCGAGCCTGCTTCGACCGTCTTCGCCGCCTCATCGAGCTGAACCAGCAAAACAGCGATGTCGACGCCCCGATGCACAGGGCCGTAGGGCGTCAGCCGTCGGCGCGCCTTCTCGAGCTGGCGTTCGCAGCCGATCCGCCGGCCGCGGCCGGCCTGGTACCACGCGACCGCGACATGCACGAGCCCCTGCAGGAAGTCCCGCTCGGCCGGTTCGGCGGCGCGCCAGGCGTCTTCCAGTTCCTCGTGAGCGGCGAAGAACTCGCCGGCTCGAATCAGCTCGAGGCCGCGCTCGAACGGGTCAGACAAGGCGCTCGCTTGCGACGCCGATCTGGAGGACGTCCCGGCTTTGCCGGGGCGTCCGTTTAATTCCGGCCTGCTCTGCCTCCGACGCTGAGTCCATTCGGATGGCTTGCTAGAACGCGACCTTGACGTCGCCGCCTTCGATCTTCACCTCGTAGGTCCGGAGCTGGATCGCATGGTCGAACTCGTTCTTGCCGGTCGTGACGTCGTACTGCCAACCGTGCCATGGACAGCTCAGCGTCGTCCCCTCCAGCCGGCCGTCCCCGAGCGGTCCATGGAGGTGGAGGCAGTGCTGCTGCGTTGCGAACAACTCGCCGTCGACGTTGGCGATGGCAATCTCGTGTTCGTCGATCCGAAAAGCTCTGATCGTCCCAGGCGGGATCTCTTCGGCCCGACCCACCTTTCGGAACTCGGCTTCCGCCATCTCGCCGAGCGTAACAGGGTGGAAAACGCTTTGGCGGAGCCATTCAGAGTGTTACTCTCGTCACGTGGCGACGATCCTGCTGGCGGGAGTCGACCTCTTCTTTCGCGGCAAGCTCGAGGGCCTTCTCCCGGGCTACCACCTCGTAACAGTCGACAGCGTCGACCCGCCCGATCTCGTGATCGCCGATATCGCTCGGATCGACCCGGACGAGGTCGCCGACGCCTTTCCGGACGTCCCGATTCTGGGCTTCACGAACCACACCGACACGTCGGGATTGCGCCGCGCCCACGAGGCCGGCTTCGACCAGGTGGTCGTCAAATCTGCGCTCACCGAGCGGGCGAAGGACCTCGTCGAGGAGCTGACGGCTTAGACGGGACGTTGCCGCGCTACCACCGGTCGCTTGCCCGGCGGACGGGCTTAGCGGCCGCGTCGGGAGGCCGCCACGGCCTTTTTTGACGGCGTCGCAAGCGAACGCCTTGACTAGACTGACCGGCTGACGATGACCTACATCATCGCCGAGCCCTGCATCGACATCAAAGACCTCTCGTGCGTCGATGTCTGCCCCGTCGACTGCATCCACGAGTTCGAGCGGATCCTGATCATC
>Ga0207693_10003403_pt1 | contig 13591 bp, 8 predicted proteins | sample LARL81metaG_FD_184347 | JGI IMG/M metagenome (GOLD analysis project Ga0207693, IMG submission 184347) | Corn, switchgrass and miscanthus rhizosphere microbial communities from Kellogg Biological Station, Michigan, USA - LAR L8-1 metaG... | ecosystem: Host-associated > Plants > Roots >...
GTTGGAACCGAAGTCTGGCTCGGTCAGGCCGAAGCAGCCGATGGCGTCACCGGTTGCCAGTCGCGGCAGCCACTCGCTCTTCTGCTCCTCGGACCCGAAGCGGTGAATCGAGAACATCGACAGCGAGCCCTGCACCGACACAAAGCTGCGGAAACCGCTGTCGCCGGCTTCGAGCTCCATACAGGCCAGGCCGTAGCTGACGGCGTTGGTGCCGGCACAGCCGTAGCCGTCCAGATGCATGCCCAGCACGCCGAGCGCGCCGAACTCCTTGGCCAGCTCCCTTGGCAGCGTTGCCGATTCGAACCATTCTTCGACATTGGGCTTCAGCCGGGTGTCGACGAATTTGCGTACCGTGGCGGCGATGTCGCGCTCGTCGGCATCGAGCAACCGGTCGGTGTCGAACAGTTCCAGCGGCGCGTACGTGGATTTCTTTGCGGTGGGTGCAGCAGTCATGGTCATAGTCTGGCTCCTTCGTTGTTTCAGAGTTTGGCGAAGCCGTCGCGCAGGACCTCGAAGGCCTCGGCGAGCAGCTCGTCGGAGATGGTCAGCGGGGGCAGGAAGCGCAGGACGTTGCCGAAAGTCCCTGCCGTCAAGGTCAATACGCCGTTGTTGTGGCAGTGCCGTGCGAGTGCGGCAACTGCGTCGCGGTGGGGCTCCCGGGTGCCGGGCTGCACCAACTCGACTGCGATCATCGCGCCGCGGCCCCGGATCTCGCCGACGATGTCGGTTGTCGCCGCGATTGTGCGCAGCTGCTGCGTCATCTCCTGACCGATGGCTCGGGCGCGGGAGATCAATTGGCCGGTCTCGATCTCTTCGAACACTCCCAGCGCGGCGGCGCACGCAACGGGGTTACCGCTGTACGTGCCGCCGATGCCGCCGGCGTGGGCGGCGTCCATGACGTCGGCGCGGCCGGTGACCGCGGCCAGCGGCATCCCACCGGCGAGGCCCTTGGCCGTGGTGATGAGGTCGGGCACGATGCCTTCGTGTTCGCAGGCGAACCATGCGCCGGTGCGCGCGATACCGCTCTGCACTTCGTCGGCGACCAGCAGGATGCCGCGGTCCCGGCAGAAGTCGGCCACCGACCGCAGGAAGCCCTCGGCGGGCACGACGAAGCCGCCCTCTCCCTGGATGGGTTCGACCACCACGCACGCGACGGCGTCGGCGCCGATCTGGGTGTCGATGAGCTGCGCGAACTGGCTGAATGCCTCGGCCGCGCAGTTGTCGGGACCCGACGGCCACCGGAACGGGTACGCCATGGGCGCCCGGTAGACCTCGGGGGCGAACGGTCCGAAGCCGTGCTTGTAAGGCTGGTTCTTGGCGGTCATCGTCATGGTGAGCAGTGAGCGCCCGTGGAACGCGTGATCGAACACCACGACCGCGGGTCGTCCGGTGGCGGCCCGGGCGTACTTCACGGCGTTCTCCACCGCCTCGCTGCCGGTGTTGAACAGCGCGGTGCGCTTCTCGTGCTCGCCCGGGGTCAGCCGATTCAAGGTCTCGGCAACCTCAATGTAGGGCTCGTAGGGCGCGGCAAGGAAGCAGGTGTGGGTGTACCGCGCGAGCTGGTCTGCGGCACGGGAGACGACCGCCGGCGCCGCGTTGCCCACGGTGGTGACCGCGATGCCGCTGCCCAGGTCGATGAACGAGTTGCCGTCGACGTCGACGACCACACCGCCTCCTGCGGCGGCCACGTAGATGCCGGCGCTGCTCGTCAACCCGGCCGGGAGGGCAGCCTTGCGCCGATTGGCCAGGTCGAGCGAACGGGGCCCCGGAATGTCGGTGACGATTCTGCGCACCTGCTCCAGTTCGGGCCCGCCTACCAGCGCTTTTGTCATACCGACCAGCGTATGGATGCGATGGCAATCGGCGCATGTCCGATCTGGACAATCGAAGGCTCCGAGGTGTACGTAGCGGACAGTTCGGCCTCGTCGACCGATCGCGAAGAGGGGTCGCGGCGCTGAGGGTGAAACGCGGAAGCGTCTCACGGCGCCTTCGGGGGGACCGGCAGCGAAACACTTGGGGTGTAAACGGTGATCTGATCGTGTCCCAGCTGTGACAACTGTGGTCCAACGTTATCAAAGTGAAATTTGTGTTCAATGAGTACTAATCCTTGGGGAACCCGGGAGGAGCGCAGATATGACGACGATGACCTTTCAGAGCCGGCCGGTGCCGAGGCGGCGGGCCAAGCCGAAGATCGGCCGCACACAAGTGAACACCGTCGATATCATCGCGGCGTTCGCATTGGGGTTCCTCCCGGTTGTCGTCTCGGTAGCGATCGTGGTCGCGGCGGTCACGTGGGCGCCGCCAGGACATCCAGACGCCGCCCACGATGCCGTTCCTGCCGCGTCGGGGTGGGCGGGTTTCGGACGTTAGGTTGAGGACGGAACGGACGCAGCAGGCAGACGCCCCTTCAAGCGTGCAACCTTGAGTGCCTGCATCGTGGGATTCGTGGACGTCAACATCGGGATCACCCCGAGGAACGTTCGCTCGGAGGGCTCAAGGCTGCCGAATGCGTAGAAGCAGCCAATGCTGCAAAGCGTTGCGGGCAACATTCCCCTTCCGGTTCAACATCGTTACGCCATAGCCCTCGGACGCAAGGCAACAACTCGGTTGTTGCCGGGCAGGAGACAATCACGCCAGAAACAGTCAGCGGCTGCTGAAGCCCGCCGGGGCAATGACTGCCGCCGGGAGAGCCATTGCCGCTCCGAGGAGGCCGAGGCTCAGGGTGCTTGCGGCGGAGATGGCAGCGACAAGCAGCGGCCCACCGGCATCACCGAGTTCGCGGCCGACTTCGGCCGCCCCCAGCGTTTCGCCGAGTCGTTCGGCAGGCGCGGAAGCGGCGAGAAGAGCAAACCCTAGTGGCGTGAGTACACCCGCACCCGAACCGATGGCGATGGCGCAGGCGAGCAAGCCGGCCAGACCGGGAATCGTTGCGGCAGCGATGAATCCGGCTGCACACAACAAGAGCCCAGCGGCGGAGCCCGCCCGGTAGCTCAACCGCTTGCTGTCCAATGCACGACCTGCCCACGGCTGAGCAAGGACGGCGCAAGCCGAAAGGATTGACACACCTGCTCCGGTGACGAACGCGTTCATGCCCGAGGCCGCCCCAAGGACCGGGAGAAAGCCGACGCCTGCGGACAACGCTGCTGTCGAAGCCGCGAGAACCACAGTAGGAGACAGGAACTCGGGCCGGACCACGACGTGCCAGCTCAACGACCGTGGACCGCCTGCGAGGCAGTGGTGCGACCCTCGGTACGACCCAAACGGCCCACATCGCAACGCAGTATGCCAGTCCGCACAGAGCCGAGAGCAGCAGTGTGAACCCGCCGAGTGTGACCAGCGCACCGCCTACCAACGGGCCCAGCGTGTACCGACACCCTTCCATGCGCCGTAGCTGCCGAACCGTCGACCATGGCCGCCGGTCGGCGTGAGCCGGGAAACCAGCGTAGACGCCGCGGGGGAGAACGCAGCGACGGCTGCGCCTTGACCGAATCTCGCCACAGCGAGCAGTCCGGGGTCGCCGGCGATGACGAATGCCGCAGAGGCGGCGGCGAATCCGACTAATCCGCCAAGCAGCACCGGGCGTGGCCCGACGCGGTCGACGAGCGCGCCGAACACCGGTTTGAGAATGAATTCCGCGCCGCCGTATATCGCCAGCAGGAGGCCGACAGTCAGCAGAGTGGCGTGGTGTTCTCGGCCGTAAGCTCCGAGATTCGCCGCGATGGAGTGCGCTCCGAATGCGGTGACGAATCCTGCGGCATACAGCGGCCAGTACTGGGAGCGTGGATGGTCTTGAGCCGCTGCTGTTTTCGAGCCTGATTCAGACATCACGGTATCGAGGCGAGCTGTGGGCCTGCGGTCACCAGTCCGCGCCATCGGGTGGCAGCGAGCCGGATGACAGCTTTGGTCAGCACGCGGCGCACCGGGATCCATCCGGTGACCGCCACCAACGCGACGATGCCCCAGCTTGCCCGCCAGTCATCGGGGGATGAAGCCAGCCGGTCGCGCGGGCGAACGCGTTGACATGCAAGATCAATTCCTCGGCAACGATGGGCCGCGTTCACATCTGATGGAGGGCAGCGAACACTCGCTCGGTGTAGTCAGCCAGCCGCTCTTGACAGTGTTTGAGCTGTTGGTCGGCCTCCGCGGCAGAGGGTGCGCCAAAGAGGTCGCGGGTCTTGATGCTGCGGTGCCAGCGCCGCAGCTGGTCCAGGCTCTGCTCTTCTTCTTCGAGCTCGGCCAACGTGAATTTGCGTTGCCTGATCTCGCGGTCGATCTCCGTGTCGAACTTGGCGCAGTCGGCGATGAACTCTGCCCATTCTTGATCGCGCTCGGCAGTGAACAGTTCCGCCAATCGCTGCTCATCGCGTTCCGAGCGCCCGGCAGCGGACAGCACTATCACCTCGCCGTCTCCGCGCTCAGCCATCGCTACCGCACGGTCAATCCCTTCGGTGAACGCGGTCACGTCAGGAACCGCCCACGAGCCTTGGCCAAGCGACACCGCTCCCGTGCGGCGTAACTCCCGCCAGACTGCCACCCGGTGTCGTGACGGCTCGGTGGGCAGCCGAACCCAGAGCAGCAGCCACCGCACGTCAGAACGTTCCGACACAATGTTGACTGTAACAGCGGTTACTTCGCTACGTGAAACATGGGAACGCCGAGGGCAAACCAGCAATCGGTTTGAATTGGCAGATGCAGAGCCGACAGGAGGTCGCTGGCGGTCAGCTGACCACTAATGACGCGAAGGGCGCCGGCCCCTGCCATCGACGCCCGTCCCACCTTCCAGCAACTCGCGATTGAGCCGCACCGGCGCCACGACGTTCTGCGCGGATCGTCGTTGCTGGGTCGTCGGGCTGATCGAATTCGCGCTTCAACGGAACGGAGGCGTCCTGTCCGCAAATCAGCAAAGTTTCCACTGTCTGTGACCCTTTGCCCAATGTGACTACACGCGTTGCCGTTTCCACCGTCGGCAATGAGATGCCGGATGCTCGAAGCGCTTTCGTCCGCGGTTACGGGTGATCAGGGACGCCCCCTTGAATCCGGCGGCTTCGCATGTGGGACCTGAACGCGTTCTCATTGGGCCGCGTCGACGTTTGCTGACTGCATAGCTTACTGTGTGCTGGCGACATGTGCTTGGCATGCGACAACTGTGTAGTACACGGCACGTAAGTCGCGAATGTGGGATTAACGTCCCATAACTGAGAAAAGGCTGCTAGGTTGGCCGCAATGCGTGTGATGATGCACTCGTTGGCAAACGAGCAGATCCGACGATTCGTTGGAGGGTCCTGATGTCTGGGGGCATCGAAGGCAATTTTGCCGAGGCGACTTTAGGTTTTTATCGCTGGCCTGCGAAAACCGAGGGGTAGTCGCGGTCGACAAAGATGCCTTGCAGTCACGCGCGGTGTGCATCTGCGGAAGGTGCGGCGGACAGCATCTCATGCTGGCGGTGGTCGTACACGACGGGCACCTACGCAGCGCACATAATCGGTGCCGGCCGGCTGTTGCCATCATGGCCCGCGACCTGACCGTCCGGGCATCGGCGATCTCCTCCAACTAACATCCAATCTTTCGAACCACACGCTGAAGAGAGGGCGACCACACGTGGATCAAGCATCTGTTACTCCCATTGCTGTCATCGGGATGGGCTGCCGGCTGCCTGGCGGCATTGATTCGCCCGAACAGCTGTGGGAGGCGTTGCTTCGCGGCGACGACTTCGTCACGGTGGCCAACCGGGAGGGGTTCGACGCGGAGGAGTACTACGACCCCGAACCTGGCGTACCTGGCCGGACTGTGTCGAAGTGGAGTGCGCTGCTCGACGATGTCGCGGGGTTTGACGCGGAGTTCTTCGGCATCAATGAGCGGGAGGCGGCCGAGGTCGATCCCCAGCACCGGGTGCTGTTGGAAACCGCGTGGGAGGCGATTGAGCACGCCGGCGTCAATCCACTGACGCTTGCCGATTCGCCGACCGGCGTGTTCGTGGGGTTGACGCACTTCGACTACGCCTACATTGCAGCCGACGCAGGTTATCTGAGCAGTCCCTATTCGTTCACTGGCACAAGTTTCAGCTTGGGGTCAGGTCGGATTTCCTATGCGCTGGGCCTCCGCGGGCCCGCGGTAACAGTGGACACGGCGTGTTCTTCCAGTCTGACCGCGGTGAACCTGGCGTGTCACAGCCTGGCCCATGGGGAAAGCGACCTCGCCCTGGCAGGTGGGGCGACCATCTTGCTGGAACCGCGGAAGTCTGCCGGCGGCTCGGCGGCAGGCATGCTGTCACCTACAGGACACTGTCACGCGTTTGACGTCAATGCTGACGGGTTTGTGACCGGCGAGGGCTCTGTAATGATGTTGCTCAAGCGGTTGCCGGACGCGATGCGGGATGGTGATCGGATCCTCGCTGTGGTGCGTGGTGTGGGCACCAACCAGGACGGCCATAGCGTCAATATTCAGACCCCATCTGGGGATGCACAGCTCGCGCTGTATCGGGCGACGCTGGCCGCGGCCGGTGTGCGCGCGGGCAGCATCGGCTTTGTGGAGGCGCACGGGACGGGTACTCCGGTGGGTGATCCGATCGAGTACGCGAGCCTGGCGCAGGTCTACGGCACGGGCGGCCCTTGCGCCCTTGGTTCGGCCAAGACCAACTTCGGACATCTTTCGGCCGCCGCAGGCGCATTGGGACTGATGAAGGCTGTCTTGGCGGTGCAACATGGGGTCGTTCCGAAGAATCTGCACTTCACTCGACTGCCTGATGAACTGGCCCAGATCGAGACGGAACTCTTTGTGCCGCAGGCAAGTACACCCTGGCCGACCAACGGTGGTCAGCCGCGACGGGCGGCTGTGTCGTCATATGGCTTGTCGGGGACGAACGCGCACGCGATCGTCGAACAGGCTCCGGAAACCGCCGAAAACGAAGACAGCGCACCGACATCCACCGTTTCGGAACCGTTGTTGTTCGCGCTGTCGTCGACTTCTGCCGACGAGCTGCGCCGGACCTGTGGCCGACTCGCCGACTGGGTGGCTGAGCGCGGTGATGAAGTACGGCCAAGAGATTTGGCCTATACCTTGGCGCGTCGTCGCGGCCACCGGCCCGTGCGTACCGGTGTGATCGCCGAAAGCCCGCAGGAGCTGACCGATGCCTTGCGTGAGGTCGCGGATGGCGACGATCCATATCAGCCGGTGGTCGGCCAGGACGACCGGGGACCTGTGTGGGTGTTCTCCGGGCAAGGTTCGCAGTGGGCCGGGATGGGCAAGAGCCTGCTCGCGACTGATCCGGTGTTCGCGGCGACCGTCGCGGAGGCGGAGCCGCTGATCGCTCGGGAGTCTGGGTTCTCGGTTACCGAGGCGATGACGGCGCCAGAGACGGTGACCGGCATCGACCGGGTGCAACCGACCCTGTTCACCATGCAGGTGGCACTGGCCGCCGCGATGCGCGCGTACGGCGTGACACCTGGTGCGGTCATCGGGCACAGCCTGGGTGAGGTCGCGGCATCTGTGGTCGCGGGCGCGCTGTCGCTTGAAGACGGCGTGCGCGTCATCTGCCGGCGGTCGCGGCTGATGTCGACCATCGCGGGGTCTGGTGCCATGGCGTCGGTGGAATTGCCTGCGGCCCAGGTGCTTTCAGAGCTGGCGGCACTCGGTGTGGCCGACGTCGGCCTTTCCGTGGTGGCTTCGCCGCAGTCGACGGTGATCGGCGGTGCTACTAAGACGGTTCGTGACCTGGTGGCCGCGTGGGAGCAGCGCGACGTGATGGCGCGTGAGGTCGCGGTCGACGTCGCATCACACTCGGCTCAGGTCGATCCGATTCTCGACGAGCTGGCCGAGGTACTGGCCGAGCTCACGCCGATGGAACCCACGGTGCCGTATTACTCCGCGACCCTGTACGACCCGCGCGATTTGCCGATGTGGGATGCCGATTACTGGGTGGACAATTTGCGTCACACCGTGCGGTTCGCCGCGGCGGTGCAAGCGGCGCTCGAGGACGGCTACCGCGTCTTCGGTGAGCTGGCGCCGCACCCGCTACTGACTTACGCAGTCGACCAGACGGCGCGAAGCCTTGACGTACCACTGGCCGCACTGGCCGCAATGCGGCGCGAGCTAGAGCTTCCACACGGCCTACTGGGGTTCGTAGCAGATGTGCACGGCGCGGGTGCGGCGGTGGACTTCTCCACGCTGTATCCCGATGGGCGGCTGGTCGACGCGCCTCTGTCTACGTGGACGCATACTCGGCTGCTGGTCGACGCGAGCGGCCAGGACTTGCCGGCACGCGGGGCATGCACCATTTCGGTACACCCGTTGTTGGGCGCGCATGTGCGTTTGCCGGAGGAGCCCGAGCGCCACGTGTGGCAGGGCGAGGTCGGCACTGACGCGCAGCCGTGGCTGAGTGACCACCAAGTACACAACGTGGCCGCTCTGCCCGGTGCTGCATATTGCGAAATGGCCCTAGCCGCAGCTGATTCGGTTCTCGGTGAAGCCAGCGAAGTGCGCGACATCCGTTTCGAGCAGATGTTGTTGCTGGATGCCCAGACTGCGGTGTCCGCTGTAGCGACGGTGGTAAACCCAGGCGTGCTCGACTTCGCGGTGGAAACCCACGAGGACGGTATGCGCGCCCGACGGGCCAGTGCGACCCTGCACACCATCGATGAACAGGACGAGCCACCAGTTCGTGACATCACGGAATTGGCTGCGGCTCATACCAATCGGGTAGAAGGGGCGGATCTGCGGGCGGCGTTCGACTTGGCGGGCGTCCACCACGGTGGCGCATTCGCGGGTTTGGCCGCGGCGCACACCGCCGAAGGCGCCGCCACGGTTTTGGCCGAGGTCGCGCTGCCGCCCCAGCTGCGGGCCCAGCAAGCCGTTTACGGGGTGCACCCAGCGCTGCTGGACGCCTGTTTCCAGGCCGTGATCGCGCATCCCAGCGTCCAGAGCGCAGCCGTTGGCGGGTTGTTGTTGCCATTGGGTGTCCGGCGGTTGCAGACACACCGTCCTGCCCGCAAGGCGCACTACTGCTACGTCAGCCACATCAACGCCGACTCCACCGGGATCGAGGCCGACCTCGAAGTGCTCGATGAAAGCGGCACAGTTCTGGTCACCGTCGACGGGCTGCAACTCGGTGCCGGGATGTCCGAGAACCGGGATCGAATCCTCAACGAGCGGCTGCTGACCATCGAATGGCAGCAGCGAGAGTTGCCCGATGCCGAACCCGCGAATGCGGGAGCATGGCTCTTGGTCAATGCCACCGAGAACGGGGATCTGCTGACCAGTGGTCTGACGGATGCATTGAAGTCGGCCGGTGCCGAATGCACCACACTGGCGTGGCTGGGGAACAGCGATCACCAGGCCAATGCGGAGCTGCTGACCTCTTACCTCGGAGAGCAGCCGTTCGCCGGTGTGGTGCTCGTGACGGGTATGACGCACGGCGGCCCCGATGAGCAGTCTGGCCGCCGGGGTGAGGTGTACGTAAAGCAATTGGTGCGCGTTGCGCGCGAGTTGTCCGAGCTCTCAGGCGAATGTCCGCGGCTGTATGTCGTGACTCGGGAAGTTCATACGGTGTTGGCCGGCGACGAGCCCAATCTCGAGCATGCGGGGCTGCGTGGCCTGCTGCGGGTGATCAGCACCGAGCATCCGCATCTGCGTCCTACGCAGATCGACATGGACGAGAAGACCGGCGTCGAGCAACTGGCGAGCCAGCTGCTCGGGGGATCGGAGGAGGACGAAACCGCCTGGCGGGACGGCCAGTGGTACACGGCACGCTTGTGTCCCACTCCGCTGCGTGCCGACGAGCGTCATACCACCTTGGTGGACCACGAGCACGACGGGATGCGGCTGCAGGTTCGCCGACCTGGCGACCTTGAATCGCTGGAATTCGTTGCGTTCGACCGGGTGCCGCCGGGGCCGAATCAAATCGAGGTGAAGGTCACCGCGTCCAGCATCAACTTCGCCGACGTTCTTAACGCGTTCGGCCAGTTCCGGGCGTATGAGGGAATGGCGCCGCAACTCGGCATGGATTTCGCGGGCGTGGTGACGGCGGTTGGCCCCGATGTGACCGATTACCAAATCGGCGACCACGTCGGTGGTGTGTCCGGTGCCGGTTGTTGGGGCACGTATGTGCTGTGTGCCGCCAACCTCGCCGCCAAGCTGCCCGACGGGGTGAGCGACGACCAAGCGGCGGCGCTCATCACGGGCGCGGCCACCGCGTGGGCCGGCCTGCACGACCTGGCCAAGATGTCCGCCGGTGACAAGGTCTTGATCCACTCCGGGACCGGTGGGGTGGGGCAGCCTGCGATCGCCATCGCCCGGGCGGCGGGTGCGGAGATCTTCGCCACCGCTGGCAGCGAGGAGCGGCGACAGTTGTTGCGCGACTGGGGAATAGAGCACGTCTACGACTCGCGCAGCACCGCGTTCGCCGACGAGATCCGACGCGACACGGACGGCTACGGCGTCGACATTGTGCTCAACTCCGTCACCGGAGCGGCGCAACGCGCCGGACTGGAACTTCTCGCGTTCGGCGGACGCTTCGTCGAAATCGGCAAGCGAGACATCTACGGTGACACCCGGGTTGGGCTGTTCCCATTCCGCCGTAACCTCGCGTTCTATGCGCTCGATCTGGCGCTGATGTCCGTCACTCATCCCAACAAAGTGGGTGAACTGCTTCAGAAGGTGTTCCAGCTGACCGCCGACGGTCAGCTTCCGCTGCCGCAAACTACTCATTTCCCGTTGACCGAAGCGGCGACCGCGATCCGGATGATGGCCGGGGCGCAGCACGTCGGCAAGCTGTTGCTCGACGCGCCCGGCCCGGGGCACAGCCGCGCGATAGTGCCGCCGGAGCGGGTTCCCGTCTTCCGCAGTGACGGTGCCTACATCATCACCGGCGGTCTGGGCGGTCTAGGGTTGTTCCTGGCCGAGAAGATGGCCGCGGCGGGCTGTGGGCGGATCGTGCTCACTTCCCGATCCGAGCCGACCGTCAAAGCGCGCGAGACCATCGAACTCATTCGCGCAGTGGGCGCCGACATCGTGGTCGAGTGCGGTGACATCGCCCAGCCGGAGACGGCGGCGCATCTGGTGAAGGTGGCGACGGCCACCGGGCTTCCGCTTCGCGGCGTGCTGCACGCGGCGGCGGTGGTCGAGGACGCCACGCTGACCAACATTTCGGACGACCTCATCGAGCGGGACTGGGCGCCAAAGGTTTACGGCGCATGGAATCTGCATCAGGCGACCGCCTCGCAGCCGCTGGAGTGGTTCTGCATGTTCTCGTCAGGGGCCGCACTCATCGGCTCACCGGGTCAGGGCGCCTACGCCGCGGCCAACAGCTGGCTGGACGCTTTCGCGCACTGGCGGCGGGCTCAGGGCTTGCCTGCCGATGCGATTGCGTGGGGCGCGTGGGCTGAGATCGGTCGCGGACAGGCGGTCGCCGAAGCGGTGGCCGAGGCAGGCGGCGCCATCGCCCCCGATGACGGTGCCTACGCGTTCGAGGCTCTGCTGCGCTACGAGCGGCCGTACACGGGCTACACGCCTGTGACCGGAACGCCGTGGTTGATCGCCTTCGCGCAGCGCAGTCCGTTCGCCGAGATGTTCAAGTCGGCGGGCAAAAGCTCCTCGGGAGGCGCGAAATTGCGTGCGGAGCTCGACGCTCTGCCCCTCGAAGAGTGGCCGAGTCACTTGCGCCGAATGCTCTCCGAGCAGGTGGGTCTGCTGCTGCGTCGATCCATCGATCCGGACCGTCCGCTTTCCGAGTATGGTCTTGACTCATTGGGCAACCTCGAATTGCGCACGCGCGTCGAGGCTGAGACGGGAATACGCATCACTTCCACCGATATCACTACGGTGCGCGGTCTGGCGGACCACCTGTGCGACAAGCTCGCGCCCGCGGAGGACGACGTGTCAGCGACGACATGAGGGCAACGGTGAATGCGGAAGCGTCCAAACCGCGGGGGCTGAATCAGAGGAGAGCACGTTGCTTGTAGGGCCAGTAGAGATAGCGACGATCGATGACTGGATGCCGGCATCTGGTTCTATAGCCACTTGGCACCCGACGTCTGCAGCGCTGAAGAAGGCAGGCGAAGCACCGGTCAGCGCAGTTCCGCCCAGCTACATCCAGGCCAGACACCTTCGCAGTCATGCAGAGCAGTCCGCGAGGGGACAGGATCACTCCCGCCTGCTCATCTCCGCCTGCAAGGTCGCCGGTCGGTGCGACATCCGTGCCATGACATATGTGATCAACGCGCACCTTCGCCGCCACCAGACGTACCGCAGTTGGTTCGAGTACCACGACGCGGAGCACATCGTCCGGCACACCATCGCCAACCCGCGCGATATCGAGTTCAAACCCACCAAACACGGTGAGATGTCCGTTGAGGACCTACGCAAACACGTCATATCCACACCGGACCCGACAAGCTGGGATTGCTTCAGGTTCGGCGTCGTTCAGGGTGAGGATAGCTTCACGTTCTACTCGAGCATCGATCATCTGCACGTCGACGGACAGTTCCTCGGGGTGGGACTCATGGAGTTCCAGATGATGTATGCCGCGCTGGTGTCGGGCGCGGCGCCCGTCCAGTTGCCCGACGCAGGCAACTACGACGACTACTGTGTCCGGCAGCGCGAGTTCACATCGGGGTTGACCCTGGAGTCTCCTGAGGTGTGCGCCTGGATCGACTTCGCCGAGCGCAACGGCGGAACCTTCCCGGATTTCCCGCTGCCTCTTGGTGATCGATCCCAGCTTGACGGCGGCGACCTGCGTACGGTGACGCTGATGGATGCCGAGCAGACGCAACGATTCGAGGCCGCCTGCGTGGATGCCGGTGCCCGGTTCATCGGCGGCTTGCTGGCAAGCATTGCCCTCGCCGTGCACGAGTTGACGGGGGCCGATACTTATTACGGCCTCACACCCATCGATACCCGCAGCGCAGCGACCGATCATGTGACACAGGGATGGTTCACCGGCTTGATTCCGGTCACCGTTCCGGTGGCCGCGACGTCGTTCCCGGAAACAGTCGCCGCCGCGCAGAAGTCCTTCGATGCGGGCACGCAGTTGGCGCATGTGCCGTTCGAGCGCGTCATCGAGTTGGCGCCCCACCTGGAGAGGCCGCGACCGTTCTTCCCCATGTTGAACTACTTCGACGGGGGCGTCGGTCCGGTCGCTCCGTTGCTCACCAATCGGCTCGACGGCGTGCATCTCGGCGCCTACAGCGACGGCCGCGTGAACTATCCACTGGGCACGCTCGTGGGTCGATTCGGAGAGACCGCGGCGACGGTGCTGTTTCCAAGCAATCCGGTTGCGCGCGAATCCATTGCGCGCTACGTAGATGCGCTGAAGTCCGTCTGCACGCGTGTCGCCGACGGCCGCTTCGCAGGACCGCTGAGTCGCCTCGCCGGGGTTCCTCAGTCGGCATGAGTCCGGCGGTACTGGGTGTCACGGCAGATTGACAGAACGAACACATCCGGAGGTGGAGGCGTCTTCGGTCGGTTAGGCGATTTCGTCGTGCGGTGGCGGTGGGTCGTGATCGCCTTCTGGGTCGCACTCGCGATCGCGCTGCCGCTGTCCGTTCCGACGCTCAAGGAGATGTCGGAGCGCCATCCGGTGGCGATCCTGCCCGCCGAC
>Ga0207693_10003405_pt1 | contig 13578 bp, 12 predicted proteins | sample LARL81metaG_FD_184347 | JGI IMG/M metagenome (GOLD analysis project Ga0207693, IMG submission 184347) | Corn, switchgrass and miscanthus rhizosphere microbial communities from Kellogg Biological Station, Michigan, USA - LAR L8-1 metaG... | ecosystem: Host-associated > Plants > Roots >...
CTCGAAGATGGTCTCTATAGAGGAATCATGAGAAGAGGTTCCGGTGATGAGCTTGCAGCTGGCTGTGCAAAGAGCCAGATGATGCATGAAGCATCACAATCTTTAATGTAACTCCATTAAATATTTTCAATTTCATCTTTTACAATTAAGATTAATTGTAAGGTATGTGCTACAAACATAAATGAAGATAGGTATTATTCATGGGTTTGTAGGTGGAGGAGGAGGAACTGAAAAAACACTTTGTGCAATAATAGAGTCCTTGATTGAGGGAGGACACCAAGTAACTTTATACACTATATCAAGCCCATCAATAAAAATTCCTGGCATAAAAGTTGTCTCCACTCTTCCATTTCACCTGCCTATTTTTGGTCTCTACCAAAGATACATGGAATCAAAATTAATTGTAAAAGCAAAAGATGAGGATCTCATAATCCAGGCATCTGGCGGACTGGTATTACCAGAAAAAAAGGATCAAAAAGTAATAATTTACTGTCACCATGATTTCCAAAATGAGACAAAAAAAGACATTACAAAATACAAGGGTGCATGGTCTTTGTATTACAAACCGTATTACCTCATGAGTCAAAAATTTGTAAATCAGATAAACGATAAAAATATTCTAATTATATCAAATTCTAAATTCATTCAGGATTCTATAAAACAAAAGTTTTCAAAAAATTCTATTGTGATTTATCCACCTGTAGAATTAGAATTATTTAGAAATGAAACAAAAAAGGAAAATTCTGTGATTACAGTCTCAAGATACTCCCAGGAAAAGAACCTAGAGTTTGCAATTGATGTTTTCAAAAATACTGATGTAAAATATACTATAATTGGAAATACAAAGACTAGGATAAACAAACTGTACTACGAGAAAATACTGTCTAAAGTAAATACTATACAATCAAAAATTTCTCTACTGAAAAATATTGAACGAAGCCAAGTGGTAAAAAGCTTACAAAGATCCAAAGTATATTTTCATGCATCGCCTGAAACATTTGGAATCTCTGTTGTTGAGGCCATAGCAGCTGGATGTATACCAATAGTTCCTGATAATTCTGCTCACAAGGAAACAGTACCAATAAACGAGCTGCGGTATAATCCAAACAACAAAAAAGATGCTCAAGAAAAAATAAACAAAGCCATTGAAGGGGATTATGATGATTTAATCAAACCATTGCAAGATTCTCTTAAAAATTATGACAGGAAGACATTCAAAGATGCTTTTCTGAGTTTTATACAAAATATTAAGAGCTAGGATTTACTAACTGGAAATCTTGTATTTCTTCCAGCGTTCTGTATCAAGACTCATATCCATTGTCAATCGTGGACCGGAATATTCGCTAATTGTCATGGGTTGAATCTCAGGCGTAGTTAACTTGGCAAGCTCAAACATGGATATTTTCTTGTCTCCGACAATATGCACGTAACCGGTAATGTTTTCTTTTTGCACGTCCTTTATTCCTTGAGATACATCCTGTGCAAAAAGATACGTTCCAAATCTATCTGAAAATGCACGTGGATATGGCCATTTTTTCTTGGCAACAAAGTTAGTTCTAATTATCAAATATTCTGGTAGTTTGTTTACCTCGTATTCTCCTATCAATTTTGTCAAAGCATAGAAATTTTCAGGATATGGTATGGAGCTTTCTTTGTACATGCCTATATGACCATCAAAAACACATGCCGTACTAACGTAGATGAATCTGGTATTTTTCTTGCTATCTAAAACTGCGTTAACTAAATTTCTGGTGCCCTCTACATTTGTTTTCCATGCAAGTGGTTGATTCTCCTCGCATGGTCTTATGTGGGTAAGGGCGGCAGTATGTATTATCAGGTCTATGTCATGGTTTTTGATATAATCCATAACTGTTTTCTTGTTTGTTATGTCAAGTTCATGATGTGTTGGTGTTAGCGTATCAGAAAATATTTTTTTTAATTCTGTGCCTAGGGCACCACTTCCGCCCGTAATTAAAATACTCACATGATATATCTAAATGAAAGGTATTGTAAATCTTTTCTAAAAATTTAGAATGTGTGTCTGTTTATTTTACCTTGTAATATGTTAATAACTCTCAAAGCAGTTTTTCCATCTCCTAGTGATTTATTCCACTCTCTATCACTCTCATGTGATGTGATCACTCTTACTGAATCCTCAATATTTTTTGGATTCAGTCCTGCAAGTATGTTTGATCCTTCTTCTATGTATTCCGGTCTTTCAGTACTTTCGCGTATTGTTACACACGGTTTTTTAAAATAAAGCGCCTCCTCTGGAACGGTTCCAGAGTCTGTAATCAAGCAAAATGCATTTTTTTCTAATTTTGAAAAATCAAAAAAGCCAAGAGGCTTTATCAATTCTATATTGTTTGGCATGCTTTTTTTCTTTATTTTGCTTAATGTTCTTGGATGAATTGGATAGATGACTCTTTTCTTAAATTTTCTGCCTATTGTTTGAAGAGATGAAAAAATTTTCTCTATAGTTTCTGGGTTGTCAACATTTTCGCTGCGATGTGCAGTGACCAAAAAATAACCGTTTGATTTCAAATTCATTTTTTCCATAATTTTGCTGGATTCTATTTTTGGAGTAAAGTGATTTATTACATCGATTATTGGATTTCCTACAACATAGATCTTGCTTGGGTGAATGTTTTCTCGTATCAGATTTTCTCTTGAATATGTAGTGTAAGGAAGAAGCAAAGATGAAAGGTGATCTATTATGATTCGATTTTTTTCTTCAGGCATGCGAAAATCATAACTACGCATTCCTGCCTCAAGATGTGCTATCTTTACTCCATAGTGTGCAGCAGGAATAGCTGCAAGTCCACTATTTGTGTCCCCTAAAATTAATAAAATGTCTGGTTTTTCTTTCTGTATCACTTCTTCAGATTTTGTAATGATATCAGAAATTTCTGGTCCATACTTGCCAGTCTTTATTTTCAAATCATAATCTGGTTTACGAATTTCAAGATCATCAAAAAATACTGAATTTAACTCATAGGCGTAATTTTGACTTGTGTTGACCATGACATGATCAAAATTTGCATCCAATAACGAGAAAATTCTACTTAATCTAATTATTTCAGGTCGCGTACCAAAAATTGTCATTATTTTCATGAGGTGTGTGATGATATTATTTGCCAAATTTAAAAGGTTTTCAAATGTTCGAAATTGTTTTTTGACTTGTTGTTAATTAAGACTTATTAACTAAGCATCAATCATTGCATTTGAGTTGGATTACTCATCGGTCATCAACGACCAGAATATTTTGATAACTGGTGGTACGGGAAGTTTTGGTCATCAAATGATAAAAGAATTGATGAGGTATAAACCAAAACTTGTTAGAATTTTCAGTAGGGATGAAGATAAACAACATCTCATGAGACAAGAATTTTCTGATGACTCTATAATTAAAAAAATACAGTTTGTGATAGGTGATGTTCGAGATTATGATAGAATATACACTGCTGCAAAGGATATAGACATAATATTTCATGCAGCTGCATTAAAACAAGTTCCTTCTGTTGAATCCCATCCCTTTGAAGCAGTTAAAACAAACATTATTGGTGCATATAATGTAGTCAAGGCATCAGTTGCAAGACAAGTACCTAGAGTAGTTGCAATCAGTACGGATAAAGCAGTAAAACCTGTAAATGCCATGGGCATGACAAAAGCATTACAGGAAAAAATAATTCTCTCCGATGATTTATCAAAAGATAATACCGTATTTTCTTGTGTAAGATATGGTAATGTTTTGGGAAGCAGAGCGAGTATAATTCCATTGTGGGATTCAAAAATTGCAAAAAAGGAGCCACTCCCTGTGACCCATCCTGAAATGACTAGATTTATGTTGACATTGAGTCAGGCAATAGATCTTGTTTTTTATGCTATAAAAAATGCAAAGGGTGGAGAAATATTTGTAAAAAAGGCACCAGCATCTAAAATTGTTGATCTTGCTCAGGCATACGCGCAATTAAAGACAAATAAAAAAAATTATCCACTCAAATACATAGGCATAAGAGCGGGAGAAAAAATAGATGAGATTCTAGTATCTGAAGAGGAGATGAGGCGAGTTGAAGAAAAAAAGGATCATTTTGTAATAAAACATGAAGAAGAGTTTGATACACAATCATTAAGAAAATCTATTAAATCAAAAGAATATGGCTCTGCAACTGTAAAACATCTAAACAAAAATGAACTAATTGAACTTATGAAACGACTCAAATGGGTTGTTTAAAGATTTAATATGAAATACTTTTTCGGTACTATTTTTCCTTTATACTCATATATGATTTAAGTATAGAACCAGAAACTGATTTGGGTAGTACCTTCAACATTATGTCTCTTAAAATGTGGCGCCCTCTTGACGTCAATGGTTTAGTTTTCTGATACTCATTCAAAGCTTTTTCATATTTTTTTCGCTCTTCTGGAGCAAGTTTACCAAGTATGTATTTTCGTATCGTATTTGACTGTGACAAAGATATGGTTACATTTCCCTTTGTCAGTTGTTTTTTATGCACTCTATATTTTGCAAGGTTTTTTGGTACCAAATGTAGACCGCAGTTATAGAGTACGCTATATCTTAACCATAATTCATAGTCTTCTTTGTAACCAATTGTTTCATTAAACATTCCAAATTCATCAATTATGGATTTGTGAATTAGACTGGTCGTTCCATTCCCAACAAAATGATCTAACAGAATCACGTTCATACTGAAAGAATCTAACTCATTATAATTTGGCTCAGTTTTTCTATCAACTATTTTTCCATGAGAATCTATTATGTCATAATTGGAGTATAGTATGTATTTTCTATTAGGTAACAGTTTAGTGGCATCAATTAATTCCTTAATGGAATTTGGATAAAGTACATCATCAGCACTTAGCCACTTGAACCATTCTCCATTCATGTTTTTTATTCCTAGATTTAAAGCAGATGCAGTTCCACCATTTTTCTTTGAAATTATTTTTATTTTATTAGAATATTTTTCTAGGATGTCTAGAGATCTATCTGTTGAACCATCATTTACTGCAATAACTTCTATTTTATCATATGTTTGGTTCAAGGCTGAATTGAGACATTCTTCTAGATACTCTTGAGCATTGTAGACTGGGATGATGATGGAAACCACATCAGAACTATGATTCAATAAATATCTTTTATCAAGGGGTTATTTTTGGTTAGTTGTTAATTGATATATGAGTAGACGATAAACAGACTATGCGTAAAAGATTAGCATTTCGTGGCTGGTTTTATTTTAGAATGGGATGGAGTACATATTTTGCATTCATATTTGCTGCGATTAATACACTAGTAACAACATATTATTTGGCAATTAAGGATGTTCCCACTCTGAAAATAATATTTCCATCATTTGTAAGCTATGCAGGAATTATCACTGTAATAGGTGTGCCATTACTCATAGGGATTGGCTATTTTCACTACAAAAGAAGCCCTGCATATACAGCTGAAGCAGATATAGCTACTGAATCTAATCCATATTACTATAAACTTCCGCCCGGCTACACAATGGAAGTGTTATTTCCATTATATCGTACCCTGACAAACATACTTCTAAAAATTGCAAGTAACCAGAAATTAACAGAGACTGAACTTAAGGAAGTGACTGAATTACAAAATAAAATTGATGTATTGTTAAAAGGTGGACATGTTGGAAGTCCTAAAAGAAATTCATTTTAGATCTAGTTTGAGAAAAACCTTCAACATTACTACGCTACATTTCTTGCCATAGAACTAATATCTTTATGCAATATGTTTTCTATTGTAGTTATCATATTTATTACTAAACTGTGTCTGAATTTTATTTTGTAAGTTATTTTTTTATTAGTTGCTTCCTCAAAAACCTCTAGCCATTGTTTTACTGTTTTTTTGTTATCGAAAGTATTTCTTACCCATTCGCCTTGTTTTTTTCTTAATTCATCTCTAAAATTTTTGTCTGTCACCATTCTATCAATATATTTTGCAATATCTCTTGGTTCCTTACTTCCTTTGTATACTGGATCATTTTCTGAGAAACTGTATGGAGCATAACAAAATATCGGTGTACCACATAATGCAGCTTCTCGTTCAGTAGACCCAACACTGGTTTTAGATATTTGCCCTAATAATGCGTCCACTGAAGCTAGATAATTTGGCATATTTTCACGTTTTACTTTGGGAATTATTTTTACATTATCGGGTTTGGTTGCAAGAGCTTTTTCATAATATTCACCTGAACCCCAGTCAGTCTGAAGAACTATAAATTCCGACTTTGTTAAACGTATTGCATCCCACATTATGAGCTGCCCCTTGTCTGGTTCTATTCTTTGAGGACTAAAGAATGTAAATTTTTCTTGGCCTAAATCTATTTTCTTAACATTCGGATTGAACATATCCTCATCTATTAATTGATGAATTATCTTAGTATCTGGACGATATTTTTTTAGAATTTCTGCATCATGGGGTAAACCAGCAACTACAAAAGTTGCACATTCTATGGTGCTTTTGTAAATGTTTTGTAGAATTAATTGTTTTATGGGGGATACTTTTTTTCTTATTCTATATTCGGGGTCAATGTATGCATCAAAAAAAACCATGCCATAATTGACTCCAGCCAAGTAACAAATTGCTGCAGCAGGCCAGCCATAACATAGAAAAACATCATAATTTTTTGATATATCTCTGATCTGATTGATTTGAGATGCTATTCCTTTTTTAATAAAAAATAATGGATCTGTTACTTGTGATATGACATCATGTTTAGAAAAATAAATTGCGTTTACATGTCCTGGAAAATATTTTTGCAGTATAAATGCAAAGCTAGCAGAATCATGAACTAAAAGAATTCTTAACTTACTCATATCTGTAAAAATGAAAGTTTACACATATTTTAAGGAGTTGAAACAATGTTGGAGTTTTAATCCGATGTAAATCTTAATAGTTATTAAGCAAATATTCTTCCTATAATTAATTTGAAGAAGGTTAATCTTGACACAAAAATGATAAAAAATTACCTTACTATTAGGTATAATCCAGTTAATCCTCCAATTCCACTGGTAAAATGGAAACATTTGCTGGATAAAACTTCTGACCCTGAAGGCTATGTGACTGAAAACCTGTTAATCAACTCTGTCAAAAAACCTTTCATGGAAAAAGAAAAAACTATTGTAGTCTCACTTAGTAGTGGAATAGATTCCACTTTGTGTCTGGCAATACTTCGTCGGGTGTTTCCACATAAAAAAATAGTAGCCATATGTGCAGTTTTTAGCACTAATTTTGATGAATCCATACGCGCTAAAGAGATTGCCAAAAAATTTGGAGCAGAATTCAAGGTTGTCACAGTTGACTCTATTTTTACACGAATGCCAGAACTTGTTGCAATAACCGGAAAACCACGGTGGAATACGTATCAATATATAATTGCGAATGAGGCGCGTAAATTCGGTAAAGTTTTAGTTACTGGTGATGGCGCAGATGAAATTTTTGGTGGTTACACATTTAGATATAATAAATTTCTGAGTCTTTTAAAGCCAAACTATGATTGGAAATCAAAGGTGCTTGATTATCTAGAATGTCATAACAGAGACTGGGTTCCAGATCAGAAAGATATGTTTGGTAGAAAGATAAAATTTAACTGGGAAACCATTTATAATTATTTTAAACCATATTTTCTAAACCCGCTAAAGCCACTTGAACAAATCATGTTGGCAGATTTTAATGGCAAATTGTTATTTGATTTCATTCCTACTGGAATGGCCATCTCTGAACATTATCATCTTCGTGGATTACCTATGTTTCTTGATGAGGACATTATTAATTTTGGAACACGATTACCCGTAGAGCAAAAATATGATCATCTTAATCAACGGGGAAAAATAGTCTTACGCAAAATTGCAAAACGCCTAGGTGTCGATCATATTGATGAAAAAAAGGGATTTTCGCCGGATTTGATAATAGATTGGAATACTCGTGGAAAACAAATATGTGAAAAATACCTTCTAGATAAAAATAGCCATATTTTTGACAAAGGATTGATCAGTTACGCTTGGATATTAGAGGCATTTGAGAAGGTTAATGATGATGGGGATATACGATATCTTAACAGAATCATTTCAATCCTTGCATTAGAAATTTGGTATCGTATTTTTATTTCAAAAGAACTTGATGCGAAACAGAAACTAAACTAATTGATTTTAAACATATTACTTTTTTTATGAGTTACTTTATTTCTGCACAATTACTTACTAGATTAAATAAAGGTAAGTGTTTGAAAAAATCATGAAGATAGACTTGCTTGGGATATTGAAGAGTCCCAAGACCAGAACTAGTTTACAACTGAAAAATACGGTAATGGATGGAGAAGAAATAAAATCTGGAATTTTGTATGATTCAAAAGATAACCAATACAGTATAGTTGATTATATACCTAGATTTGTTAAAGAAAATCCTGGTAATACAATAGAAAGTTTTAGCTACAAATGGAAAACATTTGTTGAACCGACGTTACAAAAACAGGAAAGAAACAAAGCAATGTTTCTTGAACATTATGGTTTTCAGCCTGATGAATTCAAGAAATTCCTGTCTACTAGAAGAAGAATTCTAGACGCTGGTTGCGGAGCTGGATATGTGTCAAATTGGATGCATTCTGAATCAAAAGCACAAGTGTTTGGAATTGATATTAGTACCTCTGTGGATGAAGCTCGTCTGCACTTTTGCCCTGATGGTGTAGATAATTTGAACTATATTCAGGCAGATATATCCGAATTACCTTTTGAGAACGGATTCTTTGATTTCATAGTATGTAAAGAAGTCATTCATCATACTCAACAACCTAGAGAAAATTTCTCCAAGTTGGTTGACCTTTTAGCTATTGGAGGAGTTATACAGATCTACGTATACAAGAAAAAAGGACCAATCAGAGAATTCTGTGATGACTATATACGCAGTTATACAACTAACCTATCTGTTGAGGAATGTCACAAATTTGCTGAGACAATGACTGAGTTGGGCAAGTCATTACGAGAAGCAAAAATAAACATAACCATACCGCAAGACATTCCGCTCTTGAACATTAAAGCAGGAGTTTATGATTTACAGCGATTCCTCTATTGGAATGTATTGAAATGTTGGTGGGATGATGAAGGAGATCGTGATTATAGTAATGCTGTAAATTTTGATTGGTATCACCCTCGTCATGCTTTCCGATATGACGTAGAAGAAATTAAGAAATGGTTTGATGATGAAGGAATAACAATTGATAATCTGAATATCTTGGATGCGGGAATTGCAATACGTGGTACAAAAATAAGATAATGTTTACATTACCCTGAAAATCAAATAGGGCATTAAATGGCAAAATTTCTAATAACTGGAGGAGCAGGGTTTGTTGGGTCGCATCTAACTGACAAACTTATTACAGATGGACACAATGTGGTAATACTTGATGATCTGAGTAATGGTTCTGTTGAAAATATATCTCATCACAAGGATGTATTATTAGTAAAGGGATCTGTCACTGAAATTCCAAATGAAATATACTCTCAATCATATGATGGTATATTTCATCTTGCAACACATCCTAGATCATTTAGCTTGAATAATCCGTTAAAAGATGTGGAAGTCAACGCTAAAGGTATGATAAATGTACTTGAGCTTGCAAAAAAACAAAACATCAAGCTAGTTTTTACCAGTAATAGTGGAATATGCGGAACGCCTGATTATGTTCCAGTGGATGAAAGCCATAAGGATAAACCATCCACTCCTTACGATGCAAATAAACTGGTATCAGAATATTATTGCAAAATCTATCATAACATATATGGAGTAAAAAGCGTGATATTTAGATTGGCTACTGTATATGGTACCAGACAAAAAGTAAACCTTCAATTGGGATGGAGGCCAGTTGTAGCTACGCTTGTAACTGATGTGTACAATGGGAATAATCCTACCATTAATGGTACAGGCAAGCAGACAAGAGATCTTATTCACGTGTCTGATGTAGTTCAAGGTTTGATGAAGGGATTTAATTCAAAAATAAATAATGCTGAAGTATTTTTACTGAGTACTAATACTGAAACATCAGTAAATGATCTGTTGGAGCTAATTTTTGAAATAGTTGGAAAAAAATTAGACATCAAAAAGACTCCGGCAAATCCTGGTGATATAGAAAGAATGTTTCTAAGCTATGAAAAAGCAAAAAAAGCTGTAGGGTTTGAGCCTAAAATGAAATTAAGGGATGGGATAAAAGATTATCTCAATTGGTTACAAAAGAAATCCAGTCATTGATTTTTGCTGATGAAAAATAGATTTATGTAACTTCTTATAGATACTTTGGTCTATTGAACACTTAATGTATATAGAAGCTATTTGATATCCAAATTAATTCAATGGATGTGGATGTATTGTCACAACGTAAAAAATTGAACTCAGACATATTGCATAAAAAAGTTTTTGCAATCTATGGATTGGGAAATGTTGGAGGACCATTAGCAACAGCATGGCTAAGAGCTGGTGCAAAGGTGATAGGTGTTGATATATCCAAAAAACTAATTTCTGAAATCAATATCGGCAAGTCACATAAAAAGGAACCACATGTTTCTGATACATTTTCTAAATCTCTAAAAAATGGAAAACTAACCCTTACTTCAAATGGTGTACGAGCATCAAAAGATTCTGATATTAAAATTGTGGCAGTTCCAGTTGGATTGAAAAATGATGGAGCTGATCTTAGTGCTCTCATATCTGTAAGTAGAAATATTGCAGCTGGTCTCAAAAATGGTGATGCTGTATTAATTTCACCATCTGTACCTCCTGGTACTACAGAAAATGTCATTCTACCTATCTTGGAAAATGGAAGCAAATTAGTAGGAGGTAAAAATTTTCACTTGATATATAATCCAGAAAGAATCTTTGAAGGAAGAGCCTTAGAAGACATAGAATGTAATTATCCTGCAATTGTTGCAGGTCTTGACGAAAAGAGTCTGATGTTTGCAGAAAAACTACTGAAAATTATATCAAAAAAAGGTGTGCTAAAAATGTCTTCTCTGGCAAATGCTGAATCTGAAAAATTATTTGAAGGTGTATATAGAGATGTCAATATTGCCTTGGCAAATGAGTTGGCAGAGTTTTGTGAAGCTATAGGAGTAAACTTTTGGGAATCAAGGAAAGGGGCAAATTCTCAACCTTATTGTCATCTTCATTATCCTGGTACTGGAGTTGGTGGATTATGTATTCCAGTATATCCAAAGTTTGTACTTCACGAAGCTAAGAAAATTAAAAAACATCTTCAAATAACTGCATTCGCGCGAAAAATAAATGATGCAATGCCAAAAAAATGTGTAACTGATGCTATAAAATTACTGTCTAACAATGGTAGATCTCTGAAGAAGGCCAAAGTATCGATACTTGGTCTTGGATTTAGAGGTGAAGTTACTGATTCTAGGCTTTCTCCTACCTATACTGTAGTCAGGGAATTTCTAAAAAAGGGATGCAAAGTAGCAGTTCATGACCCATATATTCTTCAGGATGATCTTCTCCCATCCGATGTAATTCTTTCTAATGATATGAAAAGAATTATCGCAAATGCGGATCTGATATTTATTTCAACTGACCACAAATCATACGCAAAATTGAATTCTAAATCATTTGCAATGGCAAAAAAACCGCTATTAATTTTTGATGGGCGACACATTCTTAATAAAAATAATTTTGCTAATACTTCATTAATCTCAATTGGAGTCCGATAGCAAAAATATGCGTATACTCATAATGGGAAATACTGCAAACAGTGGTTATCCAATAGCTAATGAGTTACGGAAAATGAATTATGATGTGGATCTGGCGCTAAATCTGTCTGATACAGTCTTTTGTTTTCCGCAATGGGAAGAAGGTGATGTAAAAAATTATCCGGATCCTCTTAAACTCGATCCACGCGAAATTTTGAATTTCTGGGATGCCCCAGACTGGATACGATATTTTGATACATATTCAAATGTTCCAAGAAAAAAATTATTATTAAAAAAATTTGATTCTAGAATTAATTTATTAAAAATAGCTAGAGAGTATGATTTTATTGAATCTCATTTCCCATATCCTATGTACTTACAATTTTCTGGAATTCCTTATATCACATTTGATACTGGTTGGATAAGATATGCTCCATCTGGAAATAAATTCTCTGACATACTGACTAGAAGAGGGTATAAAAAATCAAAAGCGATAATATTGACAAATCCTGATACTTACGAAATCGTGGACAATCTTTCTTATTTGAATAAAGAAAAGATTTTCTTTGCTCCATTTTCAATTGATCCTGAAAAATACAAACCTACTGATCACCAGAAACTACGAGAACAGTTTGTGAAAGAAAATGAAATACTTCTTTTTTCGCCTACAAGACAAGAATGGAATGTAAAAGGCAATGATAAAATGATAAAAGCTTATGCAAAATTTGTGAAAAAATTTCCAAACTCTAAATTTGTAATAGTTAATTGGAGTGTTGATAAAGAACGAAGCAAATCTTTGGTTGAAGATCTAGGCATATCAAGTAATGTAGTATGGGTTACACCTGTTCACAAAAACAAGTTAATAGAATATTATAATGCGTCTGATATTGTACTGGAGCAATTTATCCTTGGAAGCTGGGGTGCTAGTACGCTTGAGGCAATGTCATGCGGAAAGCCTGTTTTGATGTTCTATAATAAAAATTTAATACTTCGTGCCTTTGGCGAAGAGCCGCCTATATTGAATTCTTTTGATGAAGATGAAATTTATTCTAATCTTGTTATGCTTGCAAGTGATCCTGAAATGAGAAAAGATATTGGACAAAAAAGCAGAGAATGGATCATTAAGACACATTCTCCAAGTATTGTAGCGCAAAGACATCTTGAAATTATTCTTAACACTACTCGTAAATAGATTGTGTACTTATGTTATAAATAAGGCTTGGAAGAAAAATAAATTCAAAAATGGAGAATAAAATTCACTCTAGTCTACGAACAGTGGAATGGAAAGACAATTCTGTTGTAATGATTGACCAAACCAAATTACCTAATGAATTAGTTTATGTAAAATATACTGATTACAATGATGTTGCAGATGCTATAAGAAATCTTGTAGTCAGAGGTGCTCCTGCCATTGGGGTCTCTGGTGCCTTTGGGCTTGCGCTTGCTGTATTGCAAAGTAAGGTAACAGACAAGGAGAGTCTACTCAAAGATTTAGAACATGCAAAAAAAATTCTTTTTGAGACTAGGCCTACGGCAATTAATCTTGCATGGGGACTAGAAAGAATAATGAATGTTGCAAGATCGGGAAAAGATACCTCTGAAATCCGAAATAATATTGTACATGAAGCAAAGATTATGGCAGAAGAAGACATTGCCATAAACAAGCGCATGGGCAAAAATGGCTCGTACTTGTTTGATAACGATGATACTATAATGACCCATTGCAATGCAGGAGCTCTTGCCACAGTTGCTTATGGGACTGCTCTTGGAGTGATAAGAGCCACAAAAGAGAGTGGAAAAAAGATCAAGGTGATAGCAACAGAGACAAGACCAGTAATGCAGGGCTCTAGGCTTACT